>Ga0111538_10008886_pt1 | contig 13449 bp, 7 predicted proteins | sample SoiMethybrSBSTD1_FD_79669 | JGI IMG/M metagenome (GOLD analysis project Ga0111538, IMG submission 79669) | Bulk soil microbial communities from a Populus tree surrounding site in Tennessee, USA - Soil MetaG P. TD hybrid SBSTD1 (version 2)... | ecosystem: Environmental > Terrestrial > Soil > Tree...
ATGCCGCCGAAGAGCGGCGACGAGGGGCTATCGCCGTTGCCGAGGAGGAAGTCCATGTCCCAGGTGCACAGGTACCAGCGCCCCTCGATCGGCGGCCTGTACATGTACATGTTCTTCCCTCGGTTGTAGCCGAAGCTGTCCCAGTTCCCGATGATCTTTTGGATGGCGAGCACCCGGACCCAGTTCTCCGGGTTGATGGCCTTGTCGACGTTGGTGACGTAGGAGGCGCTCCCCGCCGGCGTGTTCATCAAACGCGCGAGCGTCTGGAGGTTGGTCCAGTCGTCGTCACGGTCCGTATCGCGCTTCTCGAAGTTCCAGCGGTACTCCTCTTTCTTCGACCCGTAGTCCGTGAGGTGCGCGTCCCGGTTCGAAAATCCGCCGTTGTCGTCGAACTCGAAATAGTCATCCACCTTGTGGATGTTTCCCCCCTGATCCTCGGGGAAGTGCACCTGGACATAGCTCTTGTCGATTTTCTGGGTGTTCGAGTAGACGCCATGGTCGTTGCCGTTGAACCACATGCGCACGTACGTCATCTCGCTGTACGGCAGGCCCAGCTCCTTGAAAAGGAGGTAGGCCACGTTCTCCCGTTGCAGCGTCGGATCCCGGCCAGGCTCGAGGTTGTCGAGGTCGATCTCCGATTCGCCGTTCAACGGCTGATGCTCGCCAAAATCGATCCGGTACGCGTAGCGGCCGCCGACGGGGTCGGTGGGCGGTGCGGCGCGGATGAACGGGCTGCCGCGGTAGCGGAGCTTCGCGTTGTAGAAAACCTGCGTGTTGTTGTAGACAAAAGTGATGTCGAAGAGCTCGTTCCCCATCTTTGGCGCGTTCGTCAACGCCTGGACCGTCGCCGCGGGCATCCAGACGTGGTAAGCGTCGAGCTCCGTGGCGGGGTTGGGCTCGCCCACGCGGTAGAGCGCCGTGCGGGCAGGAGCGTCCGATGGAAAAGTGTTCTCCGCCCCCGCGCCGTCCTGGGCGGTGATCCAGAACGCGACCAGCTTCCCCGTCGACTGTTTGGGAATCGTGGACGTCCAGACGCCGTCCCCGGCGAAAGAGTCGCCGTCGGCGCCCGCGTCGTTCATGTCCAACGTCGTGACCGTTGCCGAGGGCTCGACACGGTAGCTCAACTGGACGCTGGAAACGCCGTCGGCCGCGTCGGCGATCGTTGCCGCAATCTTCACGGCCTGCGCGGAGCTCGGAAGGATCGGCAGGTGATTCACGCCCGTGATGCTCGGCCCAACGTTCGCGCGGGCGATGCTGTTGGGCCCGCCCGGCGTTCCCCCATCCGGCGGCACGGCGAGCGGGATGCTCTGCGCCACCACATTCCCGTGCAGCCTCAGGAGGAGGAACCGCGAGCCGCGCAGCCAGCGGGCCGACCCCCGAATCGTAACGCTCTGGCCGCTCGAGATCGGCGACGTCAGGTTGCACTCGATGCGGTTGACGCTGGTGTCGCCGCGCCCTTGAGCAATCAGGTGGAGCACTTTGGAGCCGTCGACGGCGCCCGCATCGGTCACTGCCGTAGACGTCCGGTGTGTGCCCTGCGCGAGCCAGCCCGACATGTTGTTCTCGAATGAGCCATTGGCGATTCGGTTTTGACCCCCGACGAGCACCTGGAGGTTGTCCACGAGGCACTCGCCCTGGCTCACGAGGAGGATGTGCAGCTCGGTCGAGCCGCCGGCCGCCTGCGCCGTGAAGTTGATCGGCGTCCAGCTCGATTTGCGCGCTTCGTCGCTCGCGCCCCAGGCGGTGGAGTCGTCGTTGTCGCCGTGAAGGTCGATGAGCTCGAGCGAGCTTCCGTAACCGTCCGCATCCGTGGGCCAGAGGCCGCCGTCGTCGTAGTGCACCTCATCGACGAGCGCGTCGGCACTATCTTTCAGCCGGACCGTTTCGCCCCCGTCGTCGAGCACGCCCGACCAGTCCCCCACGACGTTCGTGATGCCCCTCGCCTCCTGGATGTGGGCCGCGTCTCCTGCCACCACGAGGTAGGCGCCGGCCGCCACCTGGACGTCGCCGAAAGTGTAGTCGACGCCCTTCGTGAACGTGAACCCTTGGAGGTTCACCGCGCCCGGCCCGCGATTGTAGAGCTCGATGAACTCATCGCGAGGATCGCCGCTCAGGGGGTGGAAGTGGATCTCACTGATGATGATCGTGCCGGGCTCCGGGTTTTCCGGCGCGTCGCCACAGACGTACTCGTCCGTGGTCGTGGGGTCAAAACCCGGCGTCGGGTAAGGCGGCGGAGGCGGGGATCCTCCAGTGAAGAGGTGGTTCAGCGTGAAGACGGCGTCGGACAGGTCCAGGCGGCCGTCGTCGTTGGCGTCGGCGGGGTCGAGGCAGTCGGGGCAAGCAGCGCCGCCGAAAAGGCACCCGAGCGTGCTGATCGCGTCGGAGATATCCGTGACGCCGCTCGAGTTGCTGTCGCCGCGGATGAACTCTGCGCTGTGCACGGGGGAAAGGCTGGCGAAAGCGAGGGCGCCGGCAACGCAAACCCCAAAGACTGCTCTGTCCATGCTTCTCTCGGAGTTTTGTCCAGGGAATCTCGAAAGGACCCGAACCGTAAGAATACTGGTGCAAAGTGGCAGTGTCACCGCCTCCTCGCCGCATCCTCTTGTCCCAGCGCGACCAGCACTGGGCCGGCCGGGGCTCGAGTCTGCTGGCGTTTCGCCAGGGGACGTCGCAGAATCTACGCCCTTCAAGGAGCCCCCGTGACCCCGCTCGCGATTCGAACGAAGAACCTGGTCAAGCGCTACTCCCGCGATGTCCTCGCCGTGGATGGGCTCGACCTCGAGGTACGGCAAGGGGAGTGCTTCGGCCTCCTCGGGCCGAACGGCGCCGGGAAAACGACGTCGATCGAGATCCTCGAAGGCATCCTGCGGCCCACGTCCGGCGAGGTAGAAGTGCTGGGCCATGCCTGGGGCAAGAACGACCGCCAACTGCGCCAGAAAATTGGCATCACGCTGCAGGAGACACGGCTCTCCGAGAAGCTCACCGTGCTCGAGACGCTCCGACTCTTCCGGAGCTTCTACCAAGCCGGTATCGAGCCGGAGAAGGCCATCGAGCTCGTCGACCTCGGTGAGAAGACCCGGGCCCGGGTCGGAAAGCTATCAGGCGGCCAACGCCAGCGCCTCGCGGTCGCCTGCGCCATCGTGGGAGACCCGAAGCTGCTTTTCCTCGACGAGCCGACGACGGGGCTCGACCCGCAGTCCCGTCGCCAGATCTGGGACATCCTGCGCCGGTTCCGGCAGGAAGGCCGCACCATCCTGCTGACCACGCACTACATGGACGAGGCGGAGCGGCTCTGCGACCGTGTCGCCATCGTCGATCATGGTCGCGTGATTGCGCTGGGAAGCCCGTCGGAGTTGATCGCCTCGCTCGGCGGCGAACACGTCGTCGAGCTTGCTGTCGGCGATGCCAACGGCAATCCATCCCGCCCTGCGGGGCTGCCGAGCGAAGAAGAGCTCCGGACGCTGCCGGGCGTGTCGGGAGTGCACGTCAACGGCAGCGAGATCCAGCTCACGACATCCAAGCCCCACGTCGTACTGCCTCCGCTCATCGAAAAACTGGAAGGCAATGAAGGCGTGCTGGCGGCGCTGGCGATACGGCATGCGAGCCTGGAGGACGTCTTCGTGAAGCTGACGGGCAGGCACTTGAAGGAAGGCGAGGCGTCGCCTTGAAGTACCGCGCTCTGAAGGAACTGATCCTCACCCGAACGCGGGAGTTCTACCGCGAGCCGGAGGCGGTGTTCTGGGTGTACGTCTTCCCCGTCCTCCTCATGGGAGGACTCGGCGTGGCGTTTCCCGGGGATTCGGACAAGGAAATCCGCGTGAACGTCGTCGAGGGCCCCCGAGCCGAGACGGTCGCGACGCGGCTCTCCGCGGCGAAAAACATTCGCGTCGAGCGCGTCGACCCGGAGACGGCGCGGCAGCGCCACGCCGCCGGCAAAGTCGAGCTGATCGTCGAGGCGGCGGACGACGGATACCGTTACCTCTACGACCCGACGCGCACGGGCGCGGAGGCGATCAAAATCCGCGTCAACGATCTGCTGCAATCGGCCGAAGGCCGGAAAGACCCCGTGGCAACGAAGGACGTTCCCATCACCGAGACCGGCAGCCGGTACGTCGACTGGCTGATCCCGGGGATCCTCGGGATGAACATCATGGGAGGCGGCATGTGGGGCCTCGGCTTCGTGACTGTCGACCTCCGCATGCGCAAGCTGCTCAAGCGCTTCGTCGCCACGCCCATGCGCCGCGGCGAATTCCTGTTCGCTCTCGTGGCGAGCCGGCTCTTTTTTCTAATCCCCGAGACGGTCGCCGTCCTCCTGATCGGCCACTTCCTCTTCGGTCTCGAGATTCGCGGCAGCGTCGGCGCCGTCGCCCTCCTGTCGCTCGTGGGATCTCTCGCTTTCGCCGGCATCGGTCTGCTCGTCGCCTCCCGCACGGACAAAATCGAGACCGTCTCGGGCCTCATCAACCTCGTGATGCTGCCCATGTGGCTCGTCTCGGGCATCTTCTTCGCATCCGAGCGGTTTCCGGACAAAGTGCAGCCGCTCATCCAGGCGCTGCCGCTCACGCAGCTCAACAACTCCCTGCGCGCGGTGATTCTCGAAGGGAGGACGCTTTCGGCGCAGTGGATGCCCCTCTCGATCCTCGCCGCCTATGGCGCTGTCAGCTTCTTCGCGGCCCTGCGCATCTTCCAGTGGAAGTAGAGGCGGGCGTTCAGGGGACAGCCTCCCGATACGCTTCGCCAAATCGCCGCGCCTCGGCCTCGATCCACGCCCAGTCCCGCGCGACAACACGCGTGCGAGGAACCAGCGGGCTCCCGACGCCGAACCCGTCCGCGCCCGCTCGACGGTACTTGGCCAGCGACTCCACTGTGATACCTCCCGTCGGCAGGAGCTTCACGGACGGCAACGGCGCCTTCACGCTCTGGATGTAGGCGGGTCCGAGCACGTCGGCCGGAAAGACTTTCACGAGGTCTGCCCCGAGCTCCCACGCGCGGTGGATCTCCGTGGGCGTGAAAGCGCCTGGGATAATCGGCACGCTCGCCTCCCGGCACTTCTGGATCACTTCGGGCACGACCACTGGCGCAACGATGAATTCCGCGCCCGCCTCCAGTGCGCGCTGGAGGTCCGCAAGCCCGCAGACGGTCCCTGCCCCGACGTTCATCTGCCCGCCGGCCACGCGGCGAGCCAGCCGGATCTGGTCCTCCGCCCCTTCCGAGTTCATCGTGATCTCGACGTTTTTCAGCCCACCGCGTGCGAGCGCGGTCAAGATCGGATCCACCTCTTCCGCCGTGAAACCGCGCAGGATTCCGATCACGGGAAGCTCATTGAAGGCTTGCCAGGAAAACCCGCTCATGGATCGACTCCTTCCAGGCGCCGCAGTAAGACCGCGTGGCCCCGCGCCGTGGCGCCTTCCGCTTCCTCCACGCTCACAGCTTCGACGTTCGACTCGAGCCCGAGCGCCCCGAGCGCTAGGGCGTAGGGGCGCCGAAGCGCAGCGCCCGCGGCGAGGAGGATGCGCGCGCCCGACAGCTCGTCGCGAAGCAGCTCGCACAACTCGGAGCCGATGAGAATGCCGCTCAGGCAGCTCGCGTTGGCCGAGCCTTCCCAGCTTTCGAGCAGCTGGTTTGTCCGGATTCCGAAAAGCGATCCGCCCAATCCACGCGCCCGGGCTCGGCAGACGCCCTCGAGAAACGCGGCTTCGTCCAGCGCCCCGCCGGCGACCACGGAGTAGCGCAAGATGCTCTGCCTCGCCAGCAGTGCATAGAGCTCTCCCGTGATGAACGTCTGGAAATCGACGATGTTTCCGTCGCGCACGCGGACATGCTTCGAGTGCGTGCCCGGCAGGACGACGAGACCGTCGCGCCGCACCTCGATCCGATCGGCCGGGTCGAGCAGCCCGACGAGCTGGGTCTCCTCGCCGCGCATCACGTCCCGGTCGGTGCGCAGGCCTGATACGAGCAGCAGCCGCAGCGGAGCCCAGGCCGTCGCGAGCGGGGGCAACGCCTCGACTCTGGCCCCGCTACCGTCCGCGGGAAAGGGAGTCCGCGCGTATTCGACCTCCTTCCAGCCGATGGACGAGCTCGCCATGCCCGAGATCAGGACCGGCGGCGCTCCGCCGGCGCAGGACGCCGCGAGTGTCCCGATGCCGGCCGACAGCGTGCTGCGAAAAACTTCGCCGGGCTCGAGCCCTTCCTGCGCGATCTTCTCGCGCAGCGTCGCAATGCCGCTGTCCGAAGACGTCTCGGCGAGCACGCCGTGGGGCTCGCGGCGCAGCGCGCGGAGGCGGAAAACGCTGGAGCCCCAGTCGCAGCTCAGGAAAGTCGGCACGGGTGGATCGATTTTGGCGCCTGCGGGCGCTCCCGGGACAACGGCGGCAGCCGCCATGGCGTCATTGCACCTTCATGACGACCTTACCGGTCTGTTTTCCGCTTTCGAGATACTCGTGCGCTTCGGCGATCTGCTCCAGCGGGAACACTTTATCCACCACGGGCGCGAAGTAACCTCGGTCGATGAGGTCGAGGACTAGCGCGAACTCGTCGCGGCGGCCCATCGTCGAGCCGAGGATCGACTGGCCCTTGAAATAGGTGTGCGCCAGGTTGAGCTTCACTTCCGGCCCCCCCGTGGTGCCGCAGAATACGAGGCGGCCCCCTTTCGCGAGACACTTGAGGTCGATTTCCCAGTTCGGCGCGCCCACGTGGTCGAGGACGACGTCGGCCCCGCGTCCTTGCGTCCATTCCTGCACGCGAGCCACCACGTCCTCCGTCTTGTAGTTGACGGCGATGTCGGCGCCGCACTCGAGCGCGTGTTGAAGCTTCGCGGGCGTGCTCGACGTCGCGAAAATCCGAGCGCCGAGGAAAAGCGCGATCTGGATCGCCGCAGTCGAGACGCCGCTGCCCGCCGCCTGGATCACGACGTTCTCGCCCGGCCGGACTCCGGCACGCGCCGTCAGCATGTGCCAGGCTGTGATGTAGTTGATTCCGATGGCCGCCGCCTGGGTGAAGTCGAGAGACTGCGGCTTGCGGATGCAATTGCGCACGGGGAAAGGGGCGCGCTCGGTCAGGCCGCCGTCCTTCCAGGCCCCGTAGATCCTGTAGCTCGGACAGAGCTGCTCATCGCCGCGCTCGCACGACGGGCAGCTGCCGCAGCCCTCGGCGGGGTAGACCACGACTTCGTCCCCTCGATTGAGAGATCCGCCTTCCGGAGCCTCGAGCACGACTCCCGCCGCGTCGCTTCCGAGGATGAGCGGGATCGGAAATCCGCGCGGGCCGCCTTTGCGCACCCAGATATCGAGGTGGTTCAAGCCGCAGGCTCGAACTTCGACGAGCGCCTCCCAGGGCCCTCGCTCGGGCTCGGGCCGGTTGGAGACGCGCAGGACCTCGGGACCGCCATGCTTGTCCAGCCAGACTGCTCTCATCGAAAGACAAGATCCTCCGCAAGAAGTTATTCACCCGCGCGCCGCGCACGCGTCGAGCGTGCTCAGGCGGAGGAACGACTCACGGATACCGCGTCCCGCTTCGCGATGCAATAGCCGCGCGGTGCTCTAGCCGCTTCGCGGTGCTCTAGCCGCTTCGCGGTGCTCTAGCCGCTTCGCGGTGCTCTAGCCGCTTCGCGGTGCAATCCCCGCTTCGCGGTGCAATAGCTCGCGGCGACCGGGCCTCAATCGCTGACGGTATTGCGCCCTTTGCCTTTGGCGCGGTAGAGCGCCGCATCCGCAGCTTTGGTCAAGACGTCCAGCGTGCGGCCGTCATCGGGGAAGACGGCGACGCCGATCGAGATCGAGACGCGCAGCTGCGTGCCGTCCTTGTCGAATACGTGGTCCGTCACGGCGCTGCGGATGGCCTCACCCGTCTGGAGCGCGTCGCTTTTCGTGGCGTCGGCAAGGTAGGCGATGAACTCATCGCCGCCGTACCTGCAAGCCTGTCCCCGCTCGTTGCAGATCTTGCCGATGATTTTGCCCACCTCGGAGATGATGAACGCTCCGGTCGCATGCCCGTGCGTGTCGTTGACCTTCTTCAGGCCGTCCATGTCCATCATCAGCACGCCGACATTCTTCGACTGCGCGCCGGCGTAATGCAGCTGGATGTTGAGCTCGTTGTAGAAGCGACGCTTGACGACCAGCCCGGTCAGGTCGTCCTGGAACATGAGGCGGTCGACGATCTCGCCGCTCTCGCTCTCGACCTCATCCTGCAAAACGAACTTGAGGATCAGAGTGCCGACGAAAATCTTGTCCCCGTCCTTCAACTCGTAGCGCGTGACCGGACGATCGTTGACGAACGTTCCATTCGTGCTGCCGAGGTCGGTCAGCATGTAGGCGTTGGTCTCGGGCACGCACGTGATCATCGCGTGGCGCCGCGAGATCTGCTCGTCGTGAAAGACGAGGTCGGCATCGACCGTCCGCCCGATCGTGACGGAGTCTTTGGTCAGCGGAATGCGCAGGCCGGCGTCGGTGCCCCGCAGAACGAGCAGGGTGGGTATTTTCTTCTCGAGGCGAGCCTTCTGGAGCCAGCTGATCTCGTATCTGGCGGTCTGGGCCTCGAGCGGGCCGAATGGTTCATCAGGGTCGCCGGTACCCACCGTTGTATCCGCAAGCTCTGCGTAGCAAGCTCCCAAGGAGCGGGAGGGCCGCCCTCGCGGCGCTGGAATCTCCCTCTTGAACCTTGGCGCGCCGGATTATTGTAACATACTCGTCCGTGGGAAGGCTGCTCGCCTTGACCATGAAGCCCGAATCTCTCCTCGGAATCCTCATCGAGCTCATCGAGCGCCTCGCGGAGCCCGGGCCGCTCCCTGCGGATGCGCGCGTGGGCAAGTACGCACGGGAGAAGAGCTTCCTGGGTAGCCGGGATCGCCGGTTCGTCACGGAGGCGGCGTACGGCTGGTTGCGCCACCTTCCGAGAGTCCGGAGCCCCTTGGGGCCGGGCGCATTTGCAGGGTCCCATAAGAGCGTGGGCGGCGCCCCGCGGCCTGAACCTACCAGCGCCTACTTGGCCGATGTGCTGGCGCTCGCACGAGAGCGGCTCTTCCCCTGGAGTTTCGAGGAGACGATGGCCGCGGCGCGGGGGTATCTCGAAGCGCGCGGCGCGGAGAGCTCCCGCGCGGAGGCGCTCGCTCGAGCCTGGGAAGCGGAGCGCGCCGGCCCCTCCGATCCGCTCGCGCGGTTCGGCATGGAGACGAGCCTTCCGGAGTGGCTCGCGAGGTGCCTCGTCGAGGAACGAGGGATCGACCGGGCCCGGAAGCTCGCCCAGGCGCTCCTCGAGCCGGCCCCGGTGGACCTCCGCGTACGACTTTCTCGGCTTCCGCGCGAGGAAGCGCGGCGGCGGCTTGAGGAGGAGCTCGGCCAGCGCGTCACGACCACGCCCTGGAGCCCGTGGGGGCTACGCCTCGAGCGGCGCGCGCGCCTCGGTGGCACGAGGACTTTTCGCGAAGGGTCGGTCGAGATCGAGGACGAAGGCAGCCAGCTCGTGGTCCTGGCGCTCGAGGCCACGCCGGGGATGACCGTGGTCGATTTCTGCGCCGGCGCGGGTGGAAAATCCCTGGCTCTGGCGGAGGCACTCGGCGGCCAGGGGGTGGTTGCGTGCGACGTGGAGGCGCGGCGCCTCGCGGAGCTCGAGCGGAGAGCTCGCCGGGCCGGACTCGAGCACGACATCCGGTGCGTGGTGACGGAACCCGCTGGCCCTTTACCGACCGAACTGCAGCCGGCCGACCTTGTCTTCGTGGATGCGCCCTGCTCGGGCCTCGGCACGCTCCGCCGAAACCCCGAGCTGAAGCTCCGTCATGGCCCCGAGGACGTCCTACGGTTCTCTCGCCTCCAGCTTACGATTCTCGAGCGCTGCCTGCCGCTCGTTCGGCCCGGCGGCCAGCTCGCCTATGCGACGTGCTCTCTCCTCGCGGAGGAGAACGAAGACGTCGTCCACCGCTTCGCCGCGGAGCATCCGGAGCTCTGCCCGAGGGAGTCCCAATGGGCGCGGAGCCATCTCCCCTCGGCCTGCTCGGAGGACGGATTCCTCCGCCTCGACCCCCCGAGCACCGGAACGGACGGTTTCTTTCTGGCGATGTGGACGCGCCGGAGCTCCGGGCCGCCGTGAGCGCGCGAAGGCGCGCTTCTGCCCCGCGCGCGCAGCGCCAACGATTAGAATCAGGGCATGGATTCCACCGCTTCCCCGGAAGCTCGCGGGGCCCGGGTAGCATCTCTGCCACCATCGATCCGCGCTCCGCTCGCGCGGCTGCGTCGCCGGGAAGCGATGCTTTGCGCTGCAAACCGTGGGGCGACCGCGCTTTTGGCTGCCGCCGGCGCGCTCGCCCTTGCGTTCGCGCTCGACCGCTGGTGGATCCTTTCGACGAGCGCGCGAACGACGATCACAAGCCTGGTCTTCGCCGTCACCGCCGTGATGCTCGCTCGAGCCCTGGTTCCGCTCCTCCGGCCGAGCCGGTGGGCGTCGGTCGCCAAGGCCGTGGAGCGACACGACGCGAGCTTTCGCGGGGAGATTCTTAGCTCGGTCGAAATCGGGCTCGAGGCGGCTTCCGGCCGGAGTCGATGGTCGACGCACCTTCTCGAGGCCCTTTTCGAGCAGGCCTCACGAAAACTTCGCGGGCTGGAGCCTGGGGCGCTCTATCCCGCGCGGCGGACGCTGCTCTTCGGCGCGGCCGCGTTGGCCGCGTGGGTTGCCTTGCTAGTCCTAGCGCTCTCCCAGCCGCAGTCGACGCGGCTCCTCGCGCGCCGCCTCGTGCACCCCTGGACCGACCTGCCTCGCCCGACGACCACGCTGCTCGAGCTTGCGCCCGGGTCGGCGGTGGTGGCTCGCGGGGACGACGTCGAGCTCGTCGTACGGGCCCTGCGCGGCGAGCCTTCGTCGGCGCTCCTGGCGGTGCACGTCGATGACGCGCCCGAAGTCGAGGAGAGCCGGACGTTCGAAGCTGCTGCGCTCGTCCGCCGTTTCTCCGCAGTGCGGCGAAGCTTCGAATATCAAGTGTCCGCCGGAGACTTCGCGAGCCCGGTCTACCGGATCGAAGTCCGCGAGCCTCCCCGGCCCGTGCGCTTCCGGATCACTTACCGGCTGCCCGCTTACGCCCACCGGGCTCCGGAAGAGGTTGAGTCGGCCTCGGGCGATCTCTCGGCGCTGCAGGGGACGGTCGCGGACTTGAGCGTAAGCGCCAGCGCGCCTCTCGCGTCGGCACGTCTCGAGATCTCGACCCCTCGCAGCGAAACGCCCCGCCGGCACGAAATGCAGGTCCATGGGGCCGAAGCGCTGGCACAAGGGCTCGTCCTCGACGGTCCGGGGGCCTACCGCCTTTTCCTCGAGACGCCCGACCGCGTTTCGAACGGGGGCCGCGCGGAGTTCACCCTGCGACCACTGCCCGATCGCCCCCCGGTAGTCGATCTTCTCGAGCCTCGCTCGTCGGAGGTCCCGGTGGAGCCCGCGGGCTTCCTCCGAATCCGTTACGAGGCCCGCGACGATGTTGCGCTCGAGCAGGTCGAGCTCGAGATCACTGTGGAAGGAAAGAAATCCTCCGTCGGGTTGACCTCCGGCCTTTCCGAGTACGTCCTCGACGTGACGACTCTGGGACTCGCGCCGGGAGTCTCGGCGTCGATCTCGATTCGCGCGCGGGACGGGCTGGGGCAGGAGGCTGCGTCCTCCCCCCGCACGCTCCGCGTGCTTCCCTGGCCGCCTCCCCCCGAAGGCGCCGGCTGGCCTGCCGCGCTCGCCGAGCTGAGTGACTCCATCGACGCGGCGCTCTCGGACTGGAAGCGGCTGCTCGCATCCGGGAAAGACGCGCCTCCGGAGCGTTGGGCGCCCGACGCCGCGAGAGCGGAGAGGCTCCTCGAGGCGGCCGATCGGACTCTCGGCGTGATGAGCTTCGTCCGCGCGATCAGCCAGCGAGCGCGGGAGGTTGGGCGCGCGATCGAGACGCCGAGCCCGAATCGGCGGGCGTTCGAGGGGCTCGCCGCGCTGCTCATCCAGTGGGCGGAGGGCGAAGGGCCGGCTTTTTGGACGGAAGCGGCCGCGTGCGCGGGGAGGCTGCGCGCTGCGCCGGGCGAGCGCCGCGCGGATGGAGCCGGGCTTGCCGAGGACGGGAGCGTGCCGGTAGCGCGGCTTTTCGAGACGCACGCCGCGGCCGGAAGGACTCTCGAGGAGGCGCTCCTCGATATGCGCGCCGTCCTAGGGTCCGAAGAGGTGGAAGAGACGCTCGAGCGCGCCTGGGCGCTCGAGGCGGAGCTCTCGTCGCCGGCCGGAGCCGCTCTCGGGCCTGGAGCCGTCTCCGACGTCGGCGTGCTCGCGGCCACGCTCGCCAGCCAGGCGTCGCGGGACAACACCTCACCGGAAGAGCTCGAGGCATCCTCGCGCTGGCTGCTCGAATCGGTCCTCGCCGCCGTGCGGGATCCCGCAGCATTCGTACCGGCCCGCAGCGCAACTCTCCAAGGCTTGAGCGCGCTCCGGGCGAAGCTCGGCGACCGGCTCGAGCGCTCCGAGAAAGCCGCCGCCCTGGCGCGAGCGGAACTGGCTGCGCCGCCGCGAATCGACACCGACCTCGAGCGCTTCGCGGCCGCGCAAGACCGTGCGGCGATGCTCGCCGCGGCGCGCGATGCCTCCCTGCGATTGGGCCTACAGATGGAAGCCGTCGAGGCGATGGAATACGCCGACCTCGAATCCGCGTCGGACCTCTCCGCGATGCGCGATGCCGTCCAGGTGCTGGCCGAGGAAGACGCGGCGCGCCCCGACTCACCCCCGGCTCTTCGACGCCTCCTCGACGTCTGGAATAGCACGGCGCCGTCGAGAAGCATCGGCCGTGCGATCCAGGACGTGGATCGGGCCGCAGGCGCGCAGGAGGACCTGGCGACGAAGCTGCGCAGCACGCCTGCGGGCAACTCGAGGACATTGCGGCTCCTTGCGCGGACGGAGCGCGAGCTTGCGAGGCTCGTCGAATCTGCGCGGTCGGCTCTCGAGAGCCTTCGCGCGAGCGCGGGCAAGGCTGCAGAGGGTCTCCCGGCAGCCGTCGAGCAGGCCGGACGCGCCCGCTCCGCGCTGTCGCTCAGCTCCGACCTGCTCTTTCGGGCCTCCGACGCGGCGCTGGGCCCCCGCCCTGCCGCGGCTTCGGAGCTTCCCGAGCCGCTCGTGGCGGAAGCGCTCGCGGCTGCCGGGAAGGCGGCCAGCGAGCTCTCTCCGTTGCCCGAGCTTCTCGAAAGTCTACGCTCGCCCGCGGCTCCCGAGGTCGCCGAGGGGCGAGCGTGGCTCCGCTCGCTCCTCGGGACGCTGCCCGAGCGCGTCGCGCGAGCCGCGGCGCGAGCTCGTGATCACGCGCGGGCGCTGCGGTCCTTGGCGACGGCGGAAGAGGAATCGAGCCCCGGCGTGGCGGCTTCCCTCGCCTCGCTCGTGACTCGCTCCGACGACTTCCGCGACGAAGTGCTCGCCCTCGCCGCGAAGATCCGGAGAGAAGCCGACCGGCGCTTCACGGAC
>Ga0111538_10008890_pt1 | contig 13445 bp, 11 predicted proteins | sample SoiMethybrSBSTD1_FD_79669 | JGI IMG/M metagenome (GOLD analysis project Ga0111538, IMG submission 79669) | Bulk soil microbial communities from a Populus tree surrounding site in Tennessee, USA - Soil MetaG P. TD hybrid SBSTD1 (version 2)... | ecosystem: Environmental > Terrestrial > Soil >...
CGGACGATCCGAGGACCACGTCAGGTCCGTGCTCCAGGGGTTCTTCTCGAGACCGGGGCGCCAGACGTAGTAGCCGTCGAGTACTCTGCGTGCGATCTCGGCGGCCGTCAGGCACGCCAGGAGCGCCAGCGTGCCGACCAGGACTAGGCGCAGGCGCCGCATCACGCGTCTGTTTGCAGGCTAGAACTGAAAGTAGATGAACTGCGTCCGGTTCGGTGCGCCGACCAGGGTGATGAACAGCGTGGCGGCGCAGAGCGCCATCACTTTGGACTCGACGCGCCAGTGATCCCACGGCGCCATCCCGTAGCGGCGCTGATAGATCTGCACCAGCAGCAACGGAACGGCGAACAGAGCCAGCCGCAGCGCCAGATAGCCGGTTGTCACATCCGGCGAGAAGTTGAACGCGATACTTCGCAGCATGTGCATCGCCTGGCTCGGCGAGTCGGCGCGAAACAATAACCAGCCCAGACACACGAACTGGAAGAAGACCAGGCACTTCATCGTGTGCGCCAGCGCTCCCCGTCTTGCCGAGACCCATTGCCCGACGCGACTGCGCGACCACACATCGTAAACCGCGAACATCACGCCGTGAAACGCTCCCCAGAGCACGAAGATCCACGCCGCCCCGTGCCATAACCCACATAACAACATGGTGATGGCGAGGTTCCGCAGCGTCTGCGCCCGCGATCCGCGGTTGCCGCCAAGCGGGATGTAGACATAGTCACGGAACCAGGACGACAGGCTGATGTGCCAGGCGCGCCAGAAGTCTCTCGGGTTGGTCGTCAAGTACGGCAGCTCGAAGTTCTGAAAGACGTCGAAGCCGAGAATCCGCGCCGAACCTCGCGCGATATCACTGTACGCCGAAAAGTCGCAGTAGATCTGAATCGCGAAGGCGTAGATCGCGAGCAGGTGCAACGCGCCGGTGGCCGACGCCCGGTCGAAGCCGTAATTGGCCATGACGGCGACATTGTCGGCAATCACGATTTTCTTGACGAAGCCGGCGGCACAGAGCAACAGCCCCGACCACACCTTGCCAGCCGTGACGTGTCTGTCGACTTTGAACTGCGGGATCAGATGCCACGCCCGTTCGATCGGCCCGGCGACCAGCAGCGGAAAGAACATCACGTAGCTCAGGTAGATGAGATAGTTCCTCTCCGCTTCCGTCCGCCGCCGGTAGACGTCGATCGCATAGCTGAGGGCATGAAAGGTATAGAACGAAATGCCGAGCGGCAGGACGACGTGGAGCAGGACGAGGTTGGGGGTTCCGCCGAAATACCTGATCAGATCCGACGCTGATTGCGCGAAGAAGTCCAGGTACTTGAAAAGGCCCAGCGTCCCGAGATTGATCGCGAGCACCACGGCAAGAAAGACAGTCCTTCGCCGTTCGGACGTGGATTCCTGAATGAGGATCGCGCAGACGTAGTCGGCGCCGGTCGTCGCGAAAATCAGGAACAGAAACCGCCAGTCCCACCAGCCGTAAAAAATCAGGCCGGCGGCCAGCACGACGACGTTCTGCCCGCCGCGTCGAAGGTTGAAATAGAGCAGGCACGTTGCGGCGAAGAGCACGAGAAACGCGGGCGTCGTGAAAGACATGCGTGCTGTTGGCGCTGCTATCGGGCGCGTTGCAGACGGGAAGAGCGCGCCTCCGGCAGGTGAGTATACGACACCGACGCGCGACCGCCCGGGCGCCTCACGGCGTGCCGGTGACGCGACTCGCACTCACCCGAGCGGCGGTAACCGGACGCCGATCACATTTCGCAGGTAGTTGATGTTGTGCCCGATGTAGTCGTCGACGGCGACGTCCATGTTTCCGCCGATGGCGTCGAACCCGTCGTCGCCCTTTCGCGGTCCGTCGAGGTCGAGAACGACCCAGCCCTTGTAGTGCCGGTCCCGCAGCAGTTTGAAGACGCCGGCGAAGTCGACGCCGCCGCCGCCCAGATTGTGGTAGACGCTCGCGACGGCGTGTTGCTCCTGCGTCGGCGTCGAGGTGTTGCCGCGATATTTCGCGTAGGTGTCCTTCAGGTGCACTTCGGCGATGCGCGGGAAGTACTCACCCATGATCTGCACCGCGTCCATGCCGCCGAGTGTCAGGTGCCCGGTGTCGGTCGTCAGCCACACGTATTTCGGATCGGTCAGCTCCATCACACGGCGGACGTCGCGTTCGCGCTCCATCGGTCCCCAGATGTGCGGATGCGGGGCGAGCTTGATCCCCATGGCGAGCGTTTGCCGGCCGATCTCGTTCAGGGTGTTGGCCAGCCGCTTCAGCTGATCGTCGCTCGGCCCGCCGGCTGGGCGGGCGCCCATGTTGCACTTCCAATGGGTGGCGCCGAACGGCTGAAGAAAATCGCGCGCGAACGCCACGTGATCCGCGATCGTTTTCGGGATCTGGTCCGGATCGAGGAAGTTGGTCGACTGTCCCCTCGCGCCATTGGACACGTCGATCATCGTGACGCCGGCCTCGTCGAACAGCTTCTTGAGCGCCAGCGGGTTGCTCCGGTACTTCTCAATCTGGTTGGCGTACGGCTCGATCCCCTGCAGCCCGAGCGCTGCGATCCGCTTGATCGCCCATTCGATATCGTGCTGGTTGCTCCAGAGCGAACTGGTGCTTCCGAAAAGGATGTCGGGGTTGACCGGGTCCAGCGGCCGATGGGCGACCGCCGCCCAGACGTCGGACGAACCGGCGACGTGGGCGACTGCAGCCATCCCGCCCCACGCGAGCGTCTGCGACATGAACTCGCGCCTTCCAAGAAGACCGCGCTGAGCAGCACTCATTGGCATGGGTGTCTCCTCTGCGCATTCTTGGGATCGCGGCGACGGACGTCAACGAGAATCCGCTGATGCTCCTCGGGGGCTCGGTCGCGGCCGCTCTTGCACTTTTATCGCCGCCCACACCCGCTGCTGGTCGGCGTAACGCACCAGCGCGGTATACGCCGAAGGGAGGGCGTGCCGTTTGAGGACGCAGACGAGCAGCTTGTGGGGTGCCGATTTGCCGTCGCAGTCGTGTGGAATGTCGCCCGTTACCAGCCCGGTGCACGACACGTATGCGTGGATCAGCGAGTGGGGCGCGCCTGAGGGCTGGTGCCAGTGGATCTCCTGGAGGTCGCTGAACCGTACTTCAGCGCTTCGCCAGCCGTGCCACTCGCGGTGAACTCGAATCAGCAGCTCGTGTCCGCGTTCCATGTGTCTTCCGCCTCCTGCGGTCGTCTGGTACTAGACGCCACGGGGAACCGTGGAACCATCCGGTTGATGGGGGAGAAATCAGCCGTCAGGAGATGAGTCCTTTCCGCACAGCGTAGAGGACGATCTCGGCCGTATTGTGCAGGTTCAGCTTCTGCATGAGATTGGCCCGGTGCGTTTCAACCGTCGACACGCCCAAATCGAGCAGCGTCGCCACTTCCTTGTTCGATCGTCCTTCGGCCAGGAGGTGGAGAACCTCTTTTTCCCGGTCCGTCAGCAGGTGATACGAGTCGCTCAAGCCGCGTTTCTGCAGCGCGCGGACGTAGTCTTCGACGAGCACGGCGGTGACGGTCGGGCTGAAGAACGGCTTGCCGGCACCGACAGCGCGGACCGCCGGCACGAGATCCTCGTCGGTCGCGTCTTTCAACAGGTACGCTCGTGCGCCTGCCGCGAGCGCCCGGATGATGTAGGACTCGTCGGCGTGCATGCTGAGAATGATCACGCGGGGTGGTCGTTCGAGCTTCTGCGACCGGGCGGCGACCTCGATTCCGCTGAGTTTTGGCATCCCGATATCGAGGATGATCAGATCCGGCCGGTGCTCTTCGGTCATGCGTATCGCCTCGAGACCGTCCGCGGCTTCGGCCACGACCGACACACCCGCCTCCTCCAGCAGGCTTCGCAACCCCCGGCGCACGATGCCGTGATCGTCAGCCAGCAGCACGCGCAAGGGGGACCTCCATGAAGGCCACGGGCACCGGAAGGTGAATCGTGAGCGTCGTGCCTGTGCCGCCGCTTCGGTCGCCGATGGTCATGGTCCCGTGCAGTTCCTTCACCCGCTCCTCGATGCCCCGGAGACCGAGGCCATTGCGTCGTCGCACCGGATCGAGCCCAATCCCGTCGTCGCTCACGGACACGTTCAATCGATTGGCGTGGCCGATGATGCTCACCGCAATCGACCGCGCCTGCGCGTGTCGGATGCAATTGGTGAGCGCTTCCTGGACTGCCCGATAAATGCAGGTTCTGTGACGATCGGGTACCGTCTCGAGGTCCCCTTCGACCGTCAGCTCGACGTCCACGCCGGACCGTTGCATGAGATCGCGGACGTGCCACTCGAGTGCCGGCTGGAGGCCGAAGTCGTCGAGCATGCTTGGACGAAGACCAAGCGCGAGGTCGCGCACCGTCCGGCACATCTGATCCACGAGCGTCCGGCATTCGGCGACGGCCGCGCTCAGCGGTGCATCACCAACCGCTCGCATTCGTTCGATGCGGCCCAGTTCCATCCGCAGCGCCGTCAGCACTTGCGCGACGTGGTCGTGCAGCTCCCGTGACAGGTTCTTCCGCTCGTCCTCCTGGGTCTCCACCAGACGCTGGGACAGCTGCCGCATCTGTCGCTCGGCGTCTTCGGCGATCGAACGCTGCTCGTCCGATCGCTGTTCGAGCAGGCGGAGCCGAAAGACGGCAATCAACGCGACGCCGGCGCCGAGCAGCACGGTCTGCCAGAGCAATCGGTGCAGCGCGGCCCGAAACGCCGTCTGCCGATGCGTCACCGCGGCGCGCTGCGTCGCCACATTGGCGTTGTTCAGCTCCTCGATCTCCTGTGCGATCGCCAGGATCGCCTCGCGTCTCGGTACGACTTCGTCGCGCAGGAACCCCGCACTGCGAAAAATCTTTTCGGTCGCCGTCCAATCGAACAGCGGCTCGAATGTCTGCCAATATCCGTCGAGTTGCGCCTCGAGGTTGTTGATGCGCTCGGAGTGCGCGGCGTCCAGCACGCGCAGCTCAGCCAGCGTGGCCATGTTGGTCTGACGGAACGCGGCGAGGCGCTCGCGGTATTCGAGCGCGTGCTCGCGTGCGACATCAAGTAGATAGTCGCGGACGAAAATACCCGAGAGATTGACGTCGGATCGCAGCCGCCGCAGCTTGGCGTCAACATTGTGGTGATGCGTGTTCAGCTGGTCGAGCTCGGTATAGATCTCCTGTGCCTTGCGCGACAGGGTCAACATCGACGCGACGATCAGCACGAGAAGACTTCCAAGACCGAGCGCCGCCACCGGCCACGTCTTGAACCGCATCGTCCACCTTCCTCGGGTCTGGAGAAAACGATCGACCAAGATTACCTTGGCGAACTCTGTCAAAGGCATCCCGTCAACACATGAGAGCGTCGCAAGCTCAGGTGCACGCAAGCTCGACAGCGCCGCGTCTCCCCTGCAGAAGTTCTGGACGTCCCCCGTCGACCGGATAGGTCTGCCGCCGCATCACGATCACTACTGGGCTGGACCTCAGGAGTCGGTCAGGAGCCCAGATGCTGAGACTGAAGAACTCGACTGCCGGCGGTTGGAACGCCGAACGAGTGCGGACGTCGCTGGCCACGCACTTCGGCGGCGAGTCGATCGTCGTCCTCGCGAATCGCGAACCCTTTCAACACGATCGCGCGCCGGGTGACGGCATCGTCGTCAAACACTCCGCCGGCGGGCTCGTGACCGCGTTGGAGCCACTGATGCGGGCGTGCTCGGGTGTGTGGGTGGCGCACGGCAGCGGCAGTGCCGATCGTCTCGTTGTCGACGGCCGGGACGGGCTGAGCGTGCCACCCGAGGGTCCCGCCTATCGGCTCCGCCGCGTATGGCTCGACGCGCGCGAACAGCGCGGCTACTACTACGGGTTTTCGAACGAAGGCCTCTGGCCGCTGTGCCACAAGGCGCATGTCGTGCCCGTGTTCCGCGCTGACGACTACGACTTATATCGGACGGTGAACGCTCGGTTCGCCGAGGCCGTGACGGAGGAGATCGAGTCGGATCGTCCGCTGGTCCTGGTGCAGGATTATCACTTCGCTCTCGCGCCTCGAATGATTCGCGATTGCATCCCGCTTGCCACGATCGTCTCCTTCTGGCACGTGCCGTGGCCGAATGCCGATGACCTGGCACGGTGTCCCTGGAGCCGGCAGCTCCTCGAAGGTCTTCTTGGCAGCACCGTCGTCGGACTGCAAACGCCGGACGATTGCGAGAATTTCGTCGAGTCCGTCGAAGCGATATTGGATGTGCACGTCAACGGCACGCGCGACGTCATCGTGCATGCCGGCGGCCAGACCACGGTTCGCGCCTATCCGGTGTCGGTCCAGTTTCCGAATCGATGGGCGTGCCAGTCGCCGCCAATCGAGACCTGCCGCCGGGCTGTTCGTGAGTCTCTTCGATTGGCACCGGACATCGGACTGGTGGTCGGCATCGATCGTCTGGACTACACAAAAGGGATTGACGAGAAGTTTCTGGCCGTCGAGCGGCTGCTCGAGTTGCGCCCGGGAATGCGCGGGCGCATCGCCCTCGTTCAGGTCGCGGAACCGAGCAGGCACTGCCTGCCGGCGTATCAGGAACTCAAGTCGCGCCTCTCGGCAACGGCGGCCCGGATCAACGATCGATTCGCTACCGAAGGCTGGTGTCCCATCATCCTGCTCGAGAATCACCACGAACCGGCTGAGGTCTACAGATTCCTGCGGGCTGCCGACGTCTGCTATGTGGGCAGTCTCCACGACGGGATGAACCTGGTGGCCAAGGAATTCGTGAGCGCTCGCGAGGATGAGCGCGGGGTGTTGATCCTCAGCGAGTTTGCTGGAGCCGCGCGCGAGCTGCGAGAGGCGTTGATCGTCAACCCGTACGCGATCGATGCCTGCGCCCGGATGCTTGGAGAGGCGTTGACGATGTCCGGGGAGGAGCAGCGGATTCGCATGCGGGGCCTGCGGTCCGTCGTCGCGCAGTTCAACGCCTACCGGTGGGCAGGAGAGATGCTGGTGGACGCGGCCCGCCTGCGCGTGGTGGGCCGGGGGATCCGGCCGCCTACAGCTGCGCCCGAATCTCCCAAAGGTCAGGGAACAGCGGATGTCCAACGGACTCCCTCAGATACGCGGCGCCAGCCGATCCGCCCGTCCCCCGCCTGGTCCCGATGGTCCGCTCCACCATCTTCACGTGCCGGTAGCGCCACTCCTGGATCCCCTCATCGAGATCGACCAGGCGTTCGCACAGCTCGGCATTCTTGGGATCGCGGCGGTAGACATCGATGAGGACCCGCTGAATCTCGGGTGACGGTTCGACAGCCGTCGTCACGTCGCGGGCGAGACAGGATTGTGGAACGCCATATCTTTCGCGCACCAGATAGTGCAGGAAGGCGTCCCACAACGTCGGGGCGCGGAATCGGCGCTCCAGCGCCAGGCGGGCGCGGCTGCCTTCCGGGAACCGGCGAAGCGTCTGCTCCGATTTCACTCCCAGCACGAACTCGAGCTGCCGGAACTGGTCCGACTGAAAGCCGCTGGCGGCGTCGAGCCGTTCGCGGAAGCTGAGGAACTCGAGCGGCGTCATCGTTTCCAGGATGTCGAGCTGCGCCACCATCACTTTCAGGATCGTGAGGACGCGCTTCAACGTGTGCTGCGAACGGTGCGAATCGTCCGCTTCCAGCAGCAGGATGACGCGATCCAGTTCGTGCAACAGCTCTTTGAACCACAGCTCGTACACCTGGTGAATGACGATGAACAGCGTCTCGTCATGTTCGGGACCTGCCGAACGGGGCTGCTGCAGCGACAGCAGCTCGTCGATCTTGAGATAGCTGGCGTAGGTCGCGGCGTGCGTCTCTTCAGTCATGGTTTAAAGCCCGCAAGAGTATAGGCACGGCCCGGGGATGTCGCCGATAATCAGTTCCAGGTTTTCCGTGCTCCTGAAGCTGCTGGTCGTTCTGCTCATCGTGTTCGCGTATCTGCTCGTGGCGCGGGTGGTGCGGGGCGTGCCGGCGAGACGTCGCCGGCGTCACTGAAGCAGAGGCGGCGGCCGAGGCCGCCGCCCCGTTATCTCACCGAGTGGCTGTTGTCCCTAAGAGCGCGCCGAGGGCATCGAGCCGTTCCGCCCAGTACACCTTCGATGTCGCTGACGCCGCCCGGTCGCGAAGCTGCATGTGTGCGAGCGCGACGGCGCTCTTGCTCCGGCCTTTCGCCGTGAATCCGACGGCGACGAGCGTGCTGTCCGGCCATCGCAGGCGCATCGACTTCGGCTTGGTCGCCGTGCGGACGACAGGCTCGACACCATCGAGCCAGCGGCGCCGCGCCGCGTGGTCCGCCCACGCGTCGAACAGCACGGCGACCGGAACGTTGTAGGTCCGGCTCTTGGTCGCTTCGTAGGTTCCGTTCCGCCGTTGGCCGCGCTCGCGCAACCCCTTGATCCGCTCGTAGCCGACGGTGACGGTCTGCGCCCACCAGTCGCCGACGTGGTGTTTGCCGTGCAGCATCGCGGCGACGTCGCGGTGCGTCATTGATGCGGCGCCGTCGGCGTCGAGCGCGTCCACCCACTGCCGCCACGTCCGGCCGGTCTTCGCCGCGACCGCGGCGTCCGTCATGCCCGCCAACGCCCCCAGGTCTCTAACCGGCGCTGCCGGCCGTTCCGCTGTTTTTTTCGAGAGCACGTGCGCACGGGCAGCGGTGTAGGATTCGCCCGTTTTCTTCATCCGCTCGCGGATGATTCTCTTGCGGTCTTTGTCGCGAGGCATCGTCTCGTCTCCTCTGCACACGCCGCGGGCTCGCTCCCCGGCAACGCGCACGCAGCGACGCAAAGGTTGACGATGCGAATCCGGGAGTATGCCCCCCTTTGCCTCACAACGGATCCCGGTCGGGGCGGGATCTCAAGAGGTTTGGCGTGGATCGACGCCACCGTCAGAATGCGCCAGACCCCCGTTCGGCGTCAAGAGCTTTTGGGCCGTGAAGGAGGTAGATTTGATCGGTCATGCCGGTCAACTTTCAAACCAGCATCGAGCACGTCATCGTGCTGATGCTCGAGAACCGTTCGTTCGATCACATGTGCGGCTGGTTCGGCCGCGGCGACGGACTGCAGCCGACGATGTTCAACCAGCGGGACCCGGCGAACCCGGCATCTCCGAAAGTATTCGTGACGAAGGACGCGGACTGGCTTGGCGACCTGACGATCGATCCCTCGCACGCGGTGCTCGACGTCAACGTTCAGCTGTTCGGACGCACCGTCGAGCCGTCGCCGCCCGTGGCCACCAACGTCGGCTTCGTGCTCGATTACGCGAATCGGCCCGGCAACCCGGCGGCGGCTGCCGGGAACGTCATGAAGGCCTTCGATCCGTCGAAGCTGCCGGTGCTGTCGACGCTGGCGCGCGAGTTCGTCCTCTGCGATCGCTGGTTCGCGTCGGTGCCTGGCCAGACCTGGCCGAACCGCTTCTTCACACACGCGGCGACGTCAGGTGGGTTCGTCGACAACAACTTTCGCAACTACACGTTTCGAACGATTTACGACAACCTGGAGGAGCAGGGCTATTCCTGGGCGATCTATTTCCACGACTTTCCGCAGTCGCTGACCATCTCGTCGTTGCGGAAGCCGCCGCACTTGCATCATTTCAAGAACTCGCACCAATTCTTCGTCGATCTGGAAACGGGCCATCTGCCCGCGTATTCGTTCATCGAGCCCAGATACTTCGACTTCCTCCGCTGGAAGGCGAACGACCAGCACCCGCCGCACGATGTGCGGCTGGGCGAGCACCTCGTCGCCGATGTGTACGAATCACTGCGCCGTTCGACCCTCTGGGACTCGAGTCTGTTGTTCGTACTCCATGACGAGCACGGCGGCATCTTCGATCACGTGCCGCCGCCGGCAGCGGTGAACCCCGACGGTCTGGTCTCGGCCACGCCGCCGTTCGATTTCAGACGGCTGGGTGTGCGTGTCCCGTCGCTGATCGTTTCGCCGCACGTCGGCCAAGGCGTCATCGATTCGACCGTGTACGACCACACCTCGATCCTCGCTACCGTGCGCGAGCTGTTCAACTTGCCGCGCGCTCTCACAGAGCGCGATCGGCAGGCGAACACGGTCTCGCGGAACCTGAAGGCGCAGGCGCGCGCGAACGCCCCGATGACGCTGCAGCGGCCGCCCGAACCGACTGCCGATGCGTTCCACGCAAATTCCGCGATCGCGAAGATGACGGCGGCGAACGTGTTGCAGGACCTCGCGCACGGTCAGGCTTCGACGGCGCCGTTGTCGGAATTCCAGGCCAGCCTCGTCGCGGCGGCGAACGCGCTCCAGGTCGATCAACCGCCGCGTGCCGGCGTGCTCACACTGGCGCGGCTCGTGGACAACGAGCACGAAGGCGCTGTCCACGTTCGCGAGACCGCCATGCGCGTGCTCGGGAAAGAAGGCATGACGCGCCCCGCCGGTCGCCCGCGAAAGCGGAAACGCGCGAGACCGAGGCCAAAGCCAAAAGGCCAGCGTCGAAATCGAAGACGTCGCAGGTGAGTTCGCCTGTTCAGATTGAGCTCGACTGTTTCAAGTTTATTGATCGCTGCCATCTGGATGTGGGACAACTAGGCATCCCATGGGTCCGCGTCTGCTGCAGCGAGTCGACACGCACGAAGATCTCGCGGTGCATCCGGCCGATGTCGTCCCGAGCGCAAGCGACACGCGAGCGCCCGGGACGTCCAGCCGCGCATCGACCAGAACCATCCGCATCGACTCGTCGTGGATGGTGCCGGCGTTGATCGCACTCTTGAGCGGCCTCGCTGCGTTCGCGCTGGTTCGCTCCCGGGTCGCAACGACGCGCGCGGCGGCGGCAAACCGCCCGGCGACGATGACGGTCGATACCCGCCCCTCGGTCGCGGACGTATTCATCGACGGCCGGCGCGTCGGCGCGACACCGCTGGTGCTGTCCGTCCAGCCCGGCACGCACACACTCACCCTGCGAAACGGCGAAGCGGAACGACGCGTGGTGTTTACCGCCGCAGCCGGCGAGCAGCTGGCGCAGTATCTCGAGATGAAGCCCGCCGAACCGGCGGTTCAGACCGCACGATTGTCGATCGCGACCGATCCGCCTGGCGCGCAGGTCGCCGTCGACGGCCGTCCGCGAGGGCTCTCGCCGGTGACGGTCGACAACCTGTCGGCGGCGGAGCATGGCGTGACGGTCACGTCGACATTCGGATCCGTCGAACGCAAAGTCACGCTCGACGCCGGTGCCACCAAGGAGCTCGTGTTCTCCCTTCCGCGATCGACGGGTGCCGTGGGCGGCTGGGTCTCGGTGGCGTCGCCGTTTCAAGTGGAGCTCTTCGAGGGCGGCGAGCTCGTCGGCACGAGCGGGACGACGAGGGTGATGCTGCCGGCCGGACGGCACGAGCTGGTGCTCAAGAACGCGAGTGTGGGCTACGAGTCAGGGCATAGCGTCGATGTCGCCGCCGGCCGGGTCGCGGCGATTGCGGTGGTGGCGCCCCAGGCGCCCCTCAGTATCAACGCGGTACCGTGGGCGGATGTTGCGATTGACGGGACCCCGGTCGGTCAGACGCCGATGGGCAACGTCATGATTGCCGTGGGTCCGCACGAGATCACGTTTCGTCATCCGCAGTTCGGCGAACGCACGCAGGCGATTGTCGTCACCGCCGCGGGCGCGAACCGCGCGGCCGTCAACTTCACAAGGTAACGCGGTGCTCAAGAAATCGCTGATGGCGGCGTTGATCGGCGGCTCGTGCGGTGCCGCCGCCGGGTACTGGACGCCACCGGCGCGCGCCGCGATCGAGGCTCCCGCCACAGTTGGTGTTCCCGACGCTCGCGCCGGTGCTGTACCGGTAGACATCTCGCCGCAGGCGCCGTCCGGTCAGGCCAGCCGGCCTCCGACCAGCCGGCCGGGCGCGATCGACGTTGAACCTGGCGACGCCGTCCGTCGCGCGAAGGAGTTGGCGCAGCGTCCTGACGTCAGCGCGCTCGTCTCGCTTCGTGAAGAGGTGCTCCGTCGAGCCGAGGCGGGCGGTCGGAAGGACGACCCCGCGACGATGCGCGAGATCGAGGCGATCGATCGCTACCTGTTCGAGGCGCGAGCCCTTCGCCTCAGGCTCGACGCGGCAGCCATCCGCAAAGGCACATAGTCACAGCTCCCGCCTACCGGTGCGGGCCGGCTTTGCAGGTCGTCCAGAAGATGCGCGCGTCCCAGGCGTTCGCGCAGCGGTTGTAGATCTGGTAGTGCGTGCAGCCGTCCTGGAACTGGCGGTACATCGGGCTGTTGCACTTGTCCGACGGCGTGCCCCACCAGTACTTGAACTCGCCACGGTGCGGGTTCACGCAGTTGGCGCCCTGTGCGCTGCTCTCGGCTTCCACCGTCTCCGGCAATTCCAGCGCGGTCAGCACCGGTACGAAGCGGTCGAGCAGGAACGCGGAGGCGAGCGAGGGCGCCGACGGGTTGTTCGATAACGCCGTTGAGTGTCCGTGTGAACGTGAATCGTAATCGTGCTTGTGATGTCTGGGATCGCGCACCCACTGCGCGAGGTCGATCCCATTCGCGCGTCGCTTGACATACACGCAGCGGTCCGTCTTCTCGAAGAATCGGTAGTGAATGTAGTTGTGCTCGTCGGTGTCGGATCCGATCGCCAATTCGTCCGGGTTGTCTTCGCTTTGATGGTTGAAGTGCCACTCGAACGCGGCCGCATCCTCCGCCGCCTTGTGATCGGCCTCCTGGTTCTGCGGGTTGCTGCTGTCCGCGCCGGGATGCTTCGGATCCGGCTGGCCGTTGGTGTAGGCGCCGGGCTCTTCCAGGTGTGACTGTCCGATGATCTGCGCGCGCGCTTCGAGCACCGGCGGTCGCCCGTACTTGCCGTAGAGGAACATCCCCCCCACCGCGAGCGCCACCAGGACCACCAGCGCGCGGCAGGCGACCGGCAGACTCATGAGGACCGTGAGACAGGCATCGACGATGGCGTTGGTGACGCCGCCGGCGGCTGACGGTTTCCGTTCGGGTTGTGCGGTCGCAGTCGGCGCGTCGTGCAGCGTGGTGGCCATGGCATCCTCCACAAAGCCGTTCGATTTGCCGTGGCCCCAGCAACTGAGGTACCAAGCCGCCGCTGGTGAAAGCCTGTGAAACAAAGCGACGGAGCCGTCTGGCACCGCTATCTCTTTGGATAGTTCGAACCCGGACGGATAGTGGACTTCGGTGAGAAGATCGACTTCCCGTATGAAGACCATGATGCTCGCGGCGGTGTGTGCAGGATTGGCGGTTGCCGTCCTGGCGGCGGCGCAACAGCCCCCCGCGCGGCACACGCACGTGGTGATCGTCGTGGACGGCCTTCGTCCCGATTACGTCACCGCGGACGTGATGCCGCGGTTGTTCCGCCTCGGGCAGCGCGGCATCGTCTTCAACGCGCATCACGCGGTGTTTCCGACGGTGACTCGCGTCAACGGCCCGTCATTCGTGACCGGGTCGTATCCAGAAACGCACGGGTTGATGGGAAACACCATCTACATTCCGAAAGCCAA
>Ga0111538_10008891_pt1 | contig 13445 bp, 11 predicted proteins | sample SoiMethybrSBSTD1_FD_79669 | JGI IMG/M metagenome (GOLD analysis project Ga0111538, IMG submission 79669) | Bulk soil microbial communities from a Populus tree surrounding site in Tennessee, USA - Soil MetaG P. TD hybrid SBSTD1 (version 2)... | ecosystem: Environmental > Terrestrial > Soil >...
CAAGGCCGTCTTGACCGGCCGCGAGATTCCGAAGACCGACGCCAAGATCATGATGGCTGAAGGCGGCTTCGACCTCGGCGATATGGGCGACAACCTGCTGGCCCACGACAAGGCGCTGTACCAGGGTCACGCCGTGGCCGCCGTCGCAGCGACGTCACCCGAGATTGCGCGAGCCGCCGCCGAACGCGTGGTCGTCACGTACGAGCGGCTCACCCCGGTCATGAACGTCGACCAGGCGATGGCCGCCGACGCCCCGATCCTGCACGAGGATCTCGTCACGAAAGGCAAGCCGCTGCCTGACGCTCCGAAGCGGACCAACGTGGCGATGCGCATGGAGCTGCGGCGCGGTGACATCGACAAGGGGTTTGCCGAGTCGGACCTCATCGTCGAGCACACGTTCACCACGCCGATGGTCCATCAGGGCTACATCGAGCCTCATGCCTGCGTCGCGCGCGTCGGCGAAGACGGCCAGATTGTCGTGTGGGCCTCTACACAGGGACAGTTCATCGTCCGCGACGCCTGCGCCGGCATCCTCGGCGTCGATGCCGCGAAGATCAAGGTCATCCCCAGCGAGATCGGCGGCGGGTTCGGCGGCAAAATTCCCGTCTATCTCGAGCCGATCGCGATCGTTCTCGCTCGCAAGGCGCAGCGCCCTGTAAAGCTGGTCATGTCTCGAGACGACGTATTCAAGGCCTCGGGTCCGACGTCCGGCACTCGCGTCCGCATGAAGATCGGCGTCAAGCAGGACGGGACCATCGTCGCAGCGAGCGCGTCCCTCTACTACGAAGCCGGGGCCTATCGCGGATCGCCGGCCGGCGCCGGCGCGATGTGCTGCCTGGCGTCGTACAAGGTGCCGAATTTCTTCATCGAGGCCTACGACATCGTGGTCAATCGGCCCAAGGTGGCGGCGTATCGCGCCCCGGGCTCACCGTCATCGACGTTTGCCACAGAATCAGTGCTCGACGAGATCGCTCACCGCCTCGGTCTCGATCCGATCGAGCTGCGGCTGAAGAACGCGGCGTCCGAAGGCGATCAGGCGCCGTACGGCCCGAAGTACGGACCGATCGGATTGGCGCAGGTGCTCGAGTCGGCCAAGAACCATCCGCACTGGAAAGCGCCGCTCGGACCGAATCAGGGCCGGGGCATCGCGTGCGGCTTCTGGTTCAACGCCGGGTTCAATTCGAGCGCGGTCGTGTCACTCAGCGGCGATGGCAGTGCGACCGTCGTCACCGGGAATCCGGACATCGGCGGCACGCGCGTGGCGCAGGCCCTCATGGTCTCGGAGGAGCTCGGCATTCCGGTCGAACGGGTACGGCCGACCGTTGCCGACACCGACAGCATCGGCTACAACGACCTGACCGGCGGCAGCCGCGTGTGCTACGCCACCGGCATGGCCGTCATCAAGGCGGCCGACGACGTGCGCGACCAGCTGCGGGCGCGGGCGGCAACGATTTGGAACGTCAAGCCTGAGCAGGTGCGCTGGGACGCGGGACGCGCTGTTCTGGTCGAGGGCGCCGGCGATCAGCCGCCGCTCACGCTGAACGAGCTCGCGGCAAAGATGGCGCACACCGGTGGACCGATCGTCGGCCGTGCGGCAGTCAACCCGCCGATGGCTGGCCCGGGATTCGCCGTGAACATCTGCGACCTCGAGGTCGACAAGGAGACAGGCGTCAGCCGTGTCACCCGGTTCACTGCAATCCAGGATGTCGGCAAGGCCATTCATCCCAGCTTCGTCGAAGGACAAATGCAGGGTGGCGCAGCCCAGGGCATCGGCTGGGCGCTAAACGAGGAGTACATCTACGACGAGGAAGGCCTGATGCAGAACGCCGGTTTCCTCGATTACCGCATGCCTGTGGCTTCGGACCTCCCGATGATCGACACGGTGATCGTCGAAGTGCCGAACCCGTTGCATCCGTACGGCGTCCGCGGTGTCGGAGAAGTCCCGATCGTGCCGCCGCTCGCCGCGGTGGCCAACGCGATGCGCGACGCGACCGGCATCCGCTTCACCGATCTGCCGCTGTCACCGCCACGCGTGCTCGAAGCGCTCGGCCACGATTGAGGTGGCACGCATCTTTTTTTCCAGCGGCCTGGCGCCGTACACCGGTGGCGTCGAATCGATCGACATCGACGCCCCGCGCGTCGAAGAGCTGCTCCGCGCGGTTCGGGAGCGGTTCCCGGCGCTGACCGAATCGCTTGCGCTCATGTCGATCGCCGTGGATGGCGTCATTCATCAGCATCCGGATTACGTGAGCCTCGACGCAAACAGCGAGGTTCACCTCGTCCCACGGATTTCGGGCGGCGCGTAGGTCGGCGTACACGGCGACCGCCGTGCCGCCCGGTCATCTTCCCAGCAGACTTCTCGTGACTGCGCACGCGCGCCGACTTTCGTTTCCGTGACGCAGAAGTCCCGCCAGCTACGGCTGAGTTTCGTGAAACAAAAGCTGACATTCCCGCACTAGCCACCCGTGCGCGATTGCAAGTGGGAGGAATGTGTATGTCGAGAAGTTCCCTGAGCCGCGTCGTGCCCTTCGTCGCGGCGACGGCGCTGGTGCCCGCGATCGCGGTAGCGCAGGGCGGGCTGACGCAAGAGAAGCAGGGACAGGGCGGCAGCTCGGTCAAGGGTGCGGCAGGGACCGAAGGCAGCACGGGTGACAGCGGACTCGAGCACTGCGACCAGCCGATGGCAACCATGACGGTCGTCGAGCCGCAGAGCGAATATCTGGTGGCGCTGTCGCGCTACAGCCTTCAGTCGCCGGTCGGCCTCGTTCGCATGATGATTCAGCAGTCCAACTGCTTCGTCGTCGTCGAGCGCGGCGCGGGCCTGCGCAACATGGAGCAGGAGCGGGCCCTCTCCGCTGACGGACAGACGCGCGCCGGATCGAACATGGGGGGCGGACAGATGGTCGCTGCCGACTTCATTCTGACGCCAGCGGTCGTGTTTTCCGAGGGCAACGCCGGCGGCGTCGGCGCCACGGCGGCCAGCTTGTTCGGCCGACGTGCCGCGGCGGTGGCTGGCGGTTTGAAGTTCAAAGAAGCGCAGACGAGCATGCTCGTCGCCGATTCCCGCAGCGGCGTCCAGGTGGCGTCGGCCGAGGGCAGCACGCGCAAGGCGGATCTCAGGCTCGGCGGCGGATTGTTCGGGGGCAGCGGCGGCGGGTCGGTGGGCGGATACGGCAACACGAACGAAGGGAAGCTCATCGCCGCGTCGTTGCTGGATAACTACAACAAGATCGTCGGCGTGGTGCGCGGCGATCCGACGCTGCAGCGCAACGTCGGCACGCTCAAGGAAGAAGCCGCCGGCGGCGGCACGCGGAAAGCCGGTGACGTGTTCAACGAGGGCGACGTGATCGGGCCGAAGATCGCGGGCGTCACGCTGATGGCCACACCTGAGGATGCCGGGAGGGTGCTGGCGACGATGACCCGCGCCGATGAGCTCGTGGTCATCGGCCAAGAGAAGAACGGTTACGTGCAGGTGCAAAGTCCGACAACGACTGGCTGGGTGAAGATCATCCTGATGCAAAAGCACTAGAAAGCAGTCGACTTAGGACACTTAGACATCGGCCGCACAAAGAAGCGGTAGCGGGTCCTGTCCCGCGAATAACCCCACCGGGTGCTCGCGGGACGATTTCGGTCCGCGCGATCCGGCGATGGACATCTGCCTCGAGACCTCGACTCGCTGACATCCTTCTGGTGTCCGAGGCAAACTCGACGTTGCAGGCAGGTACAATGACGAAACAGAAGAGCGAGCGTGCGGCCGACGCTCGCGCGTCAGTGCCGGGTTCTGCGCTTCTGGGTGCTTGGTTCCGAGTTCCGCAGTTCCGGGTTCCGAACCTAGAACCCAGAACCACGGAACCAAGAACGACGGAACCAAGAACGACGGAACCGGGAACCCCGCACCTAGAACCGCAGAACCCGGAACTGACACGTCTGTAGACGAGCGATAGACAGTCTGTCTTCTCCTTTTCCGTCCACGTGCGATGTCGCGATTGTCGGCGGCGGCGCCGCCGGACTTGCCACGTCGATCTTCCTGCGTCAGATCAATCCGCGACTTCACGTCGTCGTGCTTGAAGGCGCGCGCAAGCCCGGCGCCAAGATCCTGGTCAGCGGCGGTTCGCGGTGCAACGTCACCAACGCCGCGGTACGCGACACCGACTTCTGGTCCTCAGGACGGCGGACGACGATTCGGCGCATCCTGCGCGCGATGTCCGTTGCCGAGACGATCGCCTGGTTCGCGGCAATGGGCGTGCCTCTGCACGAAGAGGCGGACGGCAAGCTCTTTCCCGATTCCAACCGATCGCGAGACGTTCTCAACGCGCTGCTGGATGAAGCGGCACGAGTCGGTGCGGCGGTGTGGGCCGGCGCACGCGTGACCGACGTGAGACGTCAGACGGAGCACTTCGACGTCGTCACGGCTCGTGGCACGCTGTCGGCGCGTTGCGTCGTGCTTGCAACTGGTGGGCAGTCGCTGCCCAAAACGGGCAGTGATGGCGCCGGCTTTGGCATGGCGCGAACGCTCGGACACACGATCGTCACGACGACGCCCGCGCTGGCGCCGCTCGTCCTGGAGTCGCAAGGCCAGACGCCATGGTTTGCCGGCTTGTCGGGCGTGGCGCAGCCGGTCGAGTTGAGCGTCTGGATTGACGGGACGGTCGCCCAGCGGTTACGCGGCGCCATGCTGTGGACGCACTTCGGCGTCAGCGGTCCGGCGGCGCTGAACGCCTCGCGCCACTGGGAACGCGCGCGGGTCGAGGGACGACGCGTGCGAGTGACCGCCAGCTTTGTTCCCGGTTGCTCCTTCGATCGTGCTGACGCGCGCCTGACAGCGATGGGCGCCGAGCGGCCGCGCGCGGCGATTGCGACGCTGCTGACGCAGCTGGTGCCGGCGTCGCTCGCGTCAGCGCTCGCACATCACGCGAGCGTGGACGAGAGCCGACCGCTCGCGCAGCTGACGCGTGAAGAGCGGCGCCGGCTGTCGCACGTCCTGGTCGAGCTCGAGCTCCCGGTGACGGCGTCGCGTGGGTTCACCTACGCGGAGGCCACGGCCGGCGGTGTGCCGCTGTCCGAGATCGAGTCCAGGACGATGGAGTCTCGTGTGTGCCCGGCGCTTTATCTGGTTGGAGAGGTGCTCGACGTCGACGGACGGTTGGGCGGGTTCAACTTCCAGTGGGCGTGGTCGAGCGCAAAGGTTGCCGCGCGCGGGATCGCCGAACGGTTCTCGAGAACAGCGTAGCTTCTGGCCGAAGTATTCCGGCAGGCAGCACGCGCCACCGCGCACAGGCACGTGCTCACCGTGCTGTCGTCTTCTAGTCTTTCTCTGCCTTGACTTTCGCCTTGGCCTTGGTCGCCCGCTTGCGTGGTGCTTTCGCCGGCGCCGGCTCGTTCGTCGCCTGCAGGACTACGAGCCGAGTGGCAAACGTGCGTCGGCCGTGCTCGTCGAAGTCGATCACCGTGTGATGCTCGTTGACTTCGACGAGCGTGCCTGGCCCGTAGGTGGGCTGCACGACGCGATCACCCTTGGTCCATGCTTTCATCGCTACCACCGAGGCTCGCGACGTCCGCCGCCACCGCCGCGATTGCCGCCGAACCCGCCGCCGCCGCCGAACCCACCTTCCGGCTTGGGCCTGGCTTCGTTGACCGTCAGGCTACGGCCGCCCATCTGGTACTGGTTGAACTCGGTTGCCGCTTTCTGTGCCTCTTCGTCCGTCGCCATTTCGACGAATGCGAAGCCCCTTGCCCGTCCGGTCGCCGCGTCGCGCATGACACGGACGGACTCGACGTTGCCAGCGCGGCTGAACAACTCCTGCAGCTCGGCCTCGCCCGTCGTATACGGCAGGTTCCCGACGTACAGCCTTCGACCCATACTCGCTCCTTCTCGCACCAGAGCCGCTTCAGCAGCCGATGCCTATGCGAGGGATGTACCCCGCAAACGATCCAGGGTCCCACCCCCCGGAACGGTGGTTGCTCGTCGGCTCAGCAGAAGCGTGGAGGAGAGAACGAGTCGGAATCAAGGCTCGATCGACTCTCTGCGCGGGCGAAGCAGGCAGAACTGGCCACCAACGGCGCGTAGTCTACCACGGAGGCGAACGCGCGCAAGCGGACGCCTTGCCCGAGGCCTGGGCGCCCCAATTCGTCCGTCCCGCCATGTCGAGCTGGATGCACGGCACAAGTCGCCACGGGGCGACCGCAGGGCGGCTGAGGTCGCTGTGAAATAATCCCCTCATGCGCGTGCAGCTCGGCTCCGAACGGCTTCTCGAGTCGGCCCGCCTCTCCGGTAAGCGGGTCGGCATCGTCTCCAATCCCGCATCGATCGACAGCGGTTACGGACACATCGTCGACCGCATGGCGGCGCTTCCCGGCGTGCATCTCGCCGCCATCTTCGGCCCGCAGCATGGGTTCCGGTCGGACGTTCAGGAGAACATGATCGAAACGGCCCACGGCCGCGACGATCGCCGCCGCGTGCCGGTCTACTCTCTCTACAGCGACACGCGCCAGCCGACCGCGGAGATGTTGGCGGGCCTCGATGCACTCGTCATCGACCTGCAGGACGTCGGAACCCGCATCTACACCTATATCTACACGATGGCCAACTGCATGATGGCGGCACGAAAGCACGGCGTGCCAGTCATCGTGTGCGATCGGCCCAATCCGATCGGTGGTCTGGACGTCGAAGGACCCATGCTCAAATCGGGCTTTGAATCGTTCGTCGGCATGTATCCCATCCCGATGCGGCACGGCATGACCATCGGCGAGCTCGCACGGCTGTTCAACGACCGGTTCGGTATCGGCGCGGATCTCGAAATCGTCAGCATGCAGGGCTGGGCGCGCACCATGTACTACGACGACACCAAGCTGCCGTGGGTGTTGCCGTCGCCCAACATTCCTACGCTCGACACCGCCATCGTCTATCCGGGGACGGTTGTCTTCGAAGGCACGAGCCTCTCGGAAGGCCGCGGCACCACTCGGCCGTTCGAGCTGCTCGGATCGCCGGGGATTGTCGCCGAGACCTTTGCCGATCGCCTGAACGGGTTGAAGCTGCCGGGGGTGTTCTTCCGTCCCGCGGTGTTCGAGCCGACGTTTCACAAACACGCCCGGACGACCTGCGGCGGCTGTCAGATTCACGTGCTCGACCGCACGACATTCCGCCCGGTGCTCACCGGCGCCGCGCTGGTCGCCGCCTTCCGCGCCGGTGATCCGGCGCGATTCGCGTGGCGCGATCCGCCTTACGAGTACGAGCACGTCAAGCTGCCGTTCGACATCCTGGCGGGGTCGCCGGAGCTGCGCGAGCAGATCGAGCAGGGGCTGCCACTCGATCAAATCGGACGGTCGTGGGACGCGGACATCACGTCGTTCAACGAGGTGCGCCGGCCGTACCTCTTGTACTGAGCGAGGTTACTTTCGCTGCGCGGACGCTCGTGCGGCTGCGATCTGCTCCGCGTGCTTGTGCGCGTGGGCGGCGTAAATCTCGAGCCAGCGGTCGAGCGTGTACCGTCCAATCTCGTTGTGAGTGCCCTCGCGCTGCCAGTCGGTCTCGGTCATCCGGTCCAGGATTTCACCCGTCGTCTCGCGGGCTGCCTTGAACGCCTGCAGCGACGACTCGATGGGGCGGCCGTAGTACAACGCTCGTGCGAACTGGTCCTGGTCGTAACCGAGAACGACGCGCTCCGGTCCGGCCACGACCACCCTCAGCCTGAGCGCTCCGTTCATCTCGCTGTCGGCCAGGTGATGCACGATCTCACGCGCCGACCACTTGCCGGGCGCCGGGTGCGAATCAAGTTCGGCGTCGCTGGCGCCGGCCAGCGCCTCGGTGACGACGCGGTAGCCGTCCTTGTACTGAGCGATGAGTCGTTGCCGGGTGGCGAGATCCATTGACGTCTTTCGTGTTTTCGCGCTTTCGTGGCCTTGTCTTCGTGGCGAAACGTTAGCCCCGAGTCCTGGCGATACCCGGCGTCGCCGCCTCCTGGTCTGACTTCGGCTCCAGGTGATGCGCGACCAGATGATCTCGCAGGCACTCGAAGGCTTCGCCCGGCGAGTCGACGCGGGTGAGCAGCTCCAGATCGTTCTCGGCGATCGCTCCCCAATCCGCCATTGGCTTGAGATCCAGCACGGCTTCCCAATACTCGCGGCCGTACAGCAGGACGGCAATCTTCTTCGTCAGCTTGTCGGTCTGCTCGAGCGTGAGGATCTCGAACAATTCATCCAACGTCCCGAAGCCGCCCGGAAAGATCACGAGTGCCTTGGCGAGGTAGGCGAACCAGAACTTCCGCATGAAGAAGTAGTGGAACTCGAAGTGCAGCCCGTCGGTGATGTACGGATTCGCTCCCTGCTCGAAGGGCAGACGGATGTTCAGCCCGATTGTCTTGCCACCAGCCTCGCGGGCGCCGCGATTCGCCGCCTCCATGATTCCCGGTCCGCCGCCGGATGTGACGACGAAGCGATGGTGCTCCGAGCCGAGCGACCGGCTCCACGCCGTCAGCTGGCGGGCTAGCTCGCGGGCATCCTCGTAGAACCGTGCCCACTCGACAGCCTTCGACGATTTGCGCAGCTCGGCCTCGTATTGGTTATCGGCATCGCCAACGCCTCGCGCCCGCAGCGTATGCAGCGCCCGCTCGGCGCGCTCCCGGCTGTTGACGCGGGCCGAACCAAAAAAGACCACGGTGTCCTGAATTTTCTGTTCTCTGAACCGGCGCAACGGCTCGAGATACTCGGAGAGGATACGGATCGGTCGTGCTTCGGCGCTCTCGAGAAACTCCGGATACAAGTAGGCTAACGGCTGATGCGACATGCTCTTGCCACTCTAGCAGATGTTATGATCCGCCCAGTTTCGGACCCGCCTATGTCTCCACGCGTGATCGCCGCTCTCACTGCACTCACCGCCGCGACGCTCGCTGCCGGATCGGGCATCTCAGCGCAAAGTTCCCAGGCCGCCGCACCATCTGGCGCGGCGGCACTGCACGCGAAAGCGCAACGGCGCCTGACACTGCGCAACGTCATGGTGATCTACGGCAGCGCACGGCCGCCTTTCGGCCCGGTCGACGTGGTCATCGAAAACGGCGCCATCTCGTTTATCGGACCTACGGCCAGCCGCGCATCGACCGGCTCGTCTGACGTGGTGATCGACGGCACCGGGAAGTACGTGATGCCGGGCATCGTCAACACCCACATGCACTGGCATGAGGAACGCCAGCCTGGCATGCCGCAGCCGATCCAATACGAGCGGAACCTGTATCTCGCCGCCGGCGTCACCACGGCGCGCGAGGTGGGCGGTGATTTCGACCTCTCGAAGCGGTGGCAGGCCGAGAGCGACGCGCACACGATCATCTCGCCGCGCATCCTCGTCTATCCCGTCGTCAGCAAGGGTCAATCGGGCCGGCCCGAGGAAATCCGCGCGTGGATTCGTGACATCGCCCAGCGCGGCGCCGACGGCCTGAAGATCATCGCCGTGGACCGCGATCAGCTCGTGGCCATCATGGACGAGGCGCACAAGCTCGGACTGCGGACGGCGACGCACATCGGCACCGAAGAGACGACAGCCAAGGACTACATCGAGCTTGGTGTGACGTCGATCGAACATTTCTACGGCATCGGCGATGCGGCGCTCGACGGCGTCCAGCGCTTTCCGCCGGAGATGAACTTCTCGAACGAGATTCATCGCTTCGGCCGCGCCGGCGAACTGTATGCGCAGGCCGATCCCGCCAGGCTGGCCAAACTGACGGACCAGATGGTCGAGGGCAAGGTCGCGTGGAGCCCGACGCTGTCGATCTACGAGGCGAGCCGCGATCTGCAGCGCGCACAGAATGCTCCGTGGTTCAGAGACTACCTTCACCCGTCGCTGGAGGCATTCTTTCGTCCGTCGCTCGACAACCACGGATCGTTCTTCATGGGCTGGACGAGCACGCAGGAAGCCCGCTGGAAGCAGCAGTACCGCATCTGGATGGACGCACTGCGCGATTTCGGCCGCAAAGGCGGACTCATCACGACCGGCGACGATGCCGGCTATCTCTATTCGATGTACGGCTTCGGCATCTCACGTGAGCTCGAGCTGCACGAAGAGGCCGGCTTTCATCCGCTGGAGGTGATCGAGCACGCGACGTGGAACGGCGCCCGTCTGGTCGGCATGGAGGATCGCCTGGGCAAGGTGCGCGAGGGCTTCATCGCCGATCTGCTGGTCGTCAACGGTAACCCGCTCGAGAATCTCAAGCTGCTCAATCCCTACGGCACCGATGTGTTCACACTGAACGGCCGCGTCGTGCCCAACTACAGCCCGGTCGGGACCGGTGACGTTGTGCGCTCGGCGCACGGCGGCGGCATCGAGTGGACGATCAAGGACGGCATCCCCTATCACGTGCCGACGTTGATGAAAGAGGTGCGTGACATGGTCGCGCAGGCGCGGCGGCGCACCACCACGACGCCTTAAGGCTAAGAGCCGCGTCGGTTCTGCGTTCTGCGGTTCTGGGTTCTTGGTTCCTGGTTCCGTGGCTCTGCGTTCTGATTCACGAACCCAGAACCTTGAACCCTGAACACTGACAGGTTTTTGACTCCTTGAAGCCTTCCAAGATCGAGACGTCGATTGTGATTGCCGCGCCAGCCGAGGCGATCCTGCGCGCGTTCTTCGATCGATCGGCGCTCGGCGCCTGGTGGGGGACGCTGGCCTCAGTGACCGCGCCGCGCATTCTCGGCCCGTACGTCATCGAGTGGCAGACGACCGAGTTCGAGGACGAGGTACTCGGGCGGTTGGGCGGCCTGCTCCGGGGAACCGTCATTCACGTCGACCCCGAAGGCTTCGCTCTAACCGATGTCTATTGGCTGCCGCCTGACGGCGATCCGATTGGGCCAATGGCGCTCGAGGTGACGTGCTCGAAGACTGACCCTCCCGAAGCTGGCGCCGACGCCGGCTCGACCCAGGTTTCCGTGCTTCAAACCGGGTTCGAAGACAGCCCGCGCTGGCGCCGCTACTACTCCGTCTTCGCCGCCGCCTGGGACCAGGCGCTCTCGACGCTGAAGGGGCTGTTGGAAGCTGAACCGGTGCCGCAGTCCTAAGAGCGTGTAACAAAACCCTCTGGAACGTAAACCTCGTCGGCGAGGTAGCGTGGACGTGTATGGCCGCCGCGCTGCGTCCAGATCCGTTGTGGAGTCTTGTCGAACCGTTGTTGCCGGTTCCACCACGACGGCCCAAAGGTGCGCGGCCGCGCGTTTCGGATCGCGCATGCCTCACTGGCATTGTCTTCGTCCTTCGCAGTGACATTCCCTGGCAGCTGCTCCCACAGGAACTCAGGTGCGGATCGGGAATGACGTGCTGGCGGCGCCTGCGCGATTGGCAACGGACGGGGGGGGATCTGATCCACTTTGTCCTGCTGGATTGGCTCGCTCGCGGTCAGCAGATCGATTGGTCGCTGGCAGTCGTGGATAGTTGTTCCATCCGCGCGGTGTACGGGGGTGACCAGACCGGCCCGAATCCCACCCATCGTGCCAAGCGCGGGAGCAAGCGCCATCTGATCTGCGACGGACAAGGTGTGCCGCTCGCGGTTCGCCTGACCGGCGCGAACCGGAACGACTCCCAAGAATCGCTGCCTTTGGTGGATCCGATTCCCGCGCTGCAGGGCGAACGCGGGCGGCCGCGGCATCGGCCGGACTGTGTCCTCGGCGATCGCGGCTACGACGCACCGGCGATTCGGCGTGGGCTGCGGACGCGGCATATCATTCCCTGCTCGCCATGCGTCGTACCGCGCATGGGAGTGGTCTGGGGCGGTGGCGGTGGGTCGTAGAGCGAACGTTTGCGTGGCTCGACCAATTTCGCCGCTTGCGCGTCCGCTACGACAGGCGGGCCGACATCCACGAAGCGTTCCTCTCGCTCGCCTGTGCGCTAATCTGCTGGCAATTCCTGCGCAAGACGTGCAGCATCGAGTAGCGGCGACGCCGCGGCACTTTCCGGTTACGGTGCGGCGCCCTGCCAGTACAATGACCGCCTTCATCTGGTGCCCCATGCCCCTCGATGTCGGCAGCTGTCTCGGTCCGTACCATCGCGCTGATCGGCGCCTGAGCATAGGCGAGGTCTATCGCGCGGGACACGCCGCGACGTTCGCTGGCTAGCGGCGATGCATGACGCCTGATCGCTGGGCGGAGGTCGAGCGGTTGTATCACGCGGCGCTGGCGCGCGACGCTGGTGAGCGCGTGGCATACTTGCGCGAGATATGTGCGGGCGACGTTGCGCTGCAACGCGAGGTGGAATTGCTTCTCGCACAGCAGGCATCGGTCGAGGGCTCTCTCGCGCAGCCGGCGGTGTCCGTGGCGGCAGAGATGGTCAGTCAACCCCCAGGCGCGATGCTGATCGGTCGGCAAATCGGCGTCTATCAACTGCGGGCGCTGCTGGGCGCCGGTGGGATGGCCGAGGTCTATCGCGCGAGAGATACGAAACTCGGGCGCGATGTCGCCATTAAGATTCTGTCCCAGTCGGTCACGACCGATCCAGATCTGCTGGCGCGCTTTGAACGCGAAGCGCGTGTCCTCGCAGCGCTTAACCATCCCAATATCGCCACGATCCATGGCATCGAACAGAGCGACGGTGTGCGCGGTATTGTGATAGAACTGGTCGAGGGCGAGACGCTGGCCGAGCGTATTCGGCGCGGGCGGTTGCCGATTCCTGAGGTCCTGGACAACGCTCGCCAGATCACTGAGGCGCTCGATGCCGCGCACGAGAAGGGCATCGTCCACCGCGACCTGAAGCCCGCGAACATCAAGATCACCGCCGCTGGCGTCGTCAAAGTGCTCGACTTCGGTCTGGCGAAGGTTGCGCTCGCCGATGGCGTCACTTCCCAGGCGCCGACGGCGACGAGCGATGGCACTCGCGCAGGTGTGGTCCTTGGGACAGTGCCTTACATGAGCCCGGAGCAGGCGCGCGGACACGCGGTGGACAAGCGGACCGACGTCTGGGCGTTCGGCTGTGTGCTGTACGAGATGTTCACGGGCCGCTCGGCGTTCGCAGGTGAGACCATCTCAGACACCATCGCCGCGATTCTCGGACGCGAGCCCGACTGGCAGGCGCTTCCTGGAACGACCACGGCCAACGTTCGCCGGCTCCTACAGCGATGTTTGGCGAAAGATCCGAAGCGTCGCTTGCGTGACATCGGTGATGCGCGAGTCGAGCTCGACGACGCGATGGAGTCTCCACGACATGCCACTGAGCCGCGCAAGGCGCTGCCTGGTTGGATGTGGGCAGTCGCGTCCGCCTTGGTCGCGCTCGGGCTGGGACTCGTTTGGACGATCACGCATCTCCGCGAGCCCGCCGTCGAAATGCGCACGCTTCGGCTGACGGTGAACCCCCCAGAGGGAACCGAGTTCCGCCCAGATAGCGGAGTGGCGATTTCTCCAGATGGTCGCCTGCTGGCATTCGTGACAGGGTCACCTGGTGGCGTCAAGTTGTGGATCCGACCCCTCGATTCGCTCGAGGC
>Ga0111538_10008892_pt1 | contig 13444 bp, 12 predicted proteins | sample SoiMethybrSBSTD1_FD_79669 | JGI IMG/M metagenome (GOLD analysis project Ga0111538, IMG submission 79669) | Bulk soil microbial communities from a Populus tree surrounding site in Tennessee, USA - Soil MetaG P. TD hybrid SBSTD1 (version 2)... | ecosystem: Environmental > Terrestrial > Soil >...
CCGCGCCGGCGGCGGCGTGGTCGAGGAGGTCCGCCGGCAGTTCAAGGAGAAGCCGGGCATCATGGACCGCACCGAGAAGCCCGACTACGCCCGGGCAGTGGCCATCGTGACCGCGTCGGCGCAGAAGGAGATGATCATCCCCGCGCTGATCCCGATCGTGGTGACCACGGTGGTCGGTCTCCTGTCCACCGAGGCGCTCGGCGGGCTCCTGATCGGCGTGATCGTGGTGGGCTTCTTCATGGCGATCTCGATGACCGCCGGCGGCGGCGCCTGGGACAACGCGAAGAAGCTGATCGAGGACGGCGAGTACGGCGGCAAGGGCTCCGAGGCCCACGCGGCCTCCGTCACCGGCGACACGGTCGGCGACCCCTACAAGGACACAGCCGGCCCAGCCATCAACCCGATGATCAAGGTCGCGAACATCGTGGCCCTGCTGCTGATCCCGTTCCTGGTGTAGCCCCGCGCGCCCTTGCGCGCGGGCATCACCGCCGCTTCACACAGCGCGCTAACAGGTAACACCCAGCCTGCCACCCTCGCACGGTGGTGGGGATTCGTACCGAAAAACAGCACGATTCCCCACCACCGTCGACAGGGGAGCGGGTAGCCCGGATCGCGGGCAGGCAGCACGGGGTCATCGCCCGGACCCAGCTCTTGAGACTGGGGCTGGACCGGCGCGCGATCACACGGCGCGTGGCCGGCGGAACGCTGCACCCATTGCATGAAGGGCGCGCCTACGCCGTGGGCCGGAACCCGCTCTCAACAAAGGGCCGGTACCTCGCCGCTGTCATGGCCTGCGGCTCCAGGACGGGACTGGGTTTTCGAGCGGCTGCAGATCTATGGGGGATCCGGCCCGCGTCCTGCCCGTCGGAGGTGGTCGTCCCGGAGGTGTGCCGCGACGTCCCAGGCCTGCGCATCCACCGCACTCGCATGCTCGCTCCGCAGGACTTCACCGTCCTCGACGGCATTCCGGTCACGAGCGTTGCCCGCACCATCCTCGACCTCGCCGCGGTCCTGCGCCCGGCCGACCTCGAGGTGGTCATCGACCGAGCGGAGCGCACGGGCCTGTTCGACCTCAATGCGGTAGTCGAGGTCCTGACCCGCGCCAACGGCAAGAAGGGCACGCACACGCTCAAACGAACCCTCGCCGCCTACGAACACAGCACCCAAAAAAGCGAGCTCGAACGAGCCTTCAAGCAACTCCTGAACCAGGCAACAGACATCACGAAGCCCTCCTTCAATGCCGTAGTTCAAGGTGAGACGACCACCCACGAAGTAGACGCCCTCTGGCAAGCCCAAAGGCTTGCCGTCCAACTCGACGGCTTCGAGTTCCACCGCACCCGGCGCGACCGTGAACACGACGCCGCGAGCGACGCCGACCTCGAGCTCGCCGGCTACCGCGTGATGCGCCTCACCTGGGACGACGTCACGATCAACGGAGGGCGGACGCTGCGACGGCTGCGGCTCGCCATGCGCCTGGCATAGGCTGAAACCGCCAATGGAAAACGCCGACCACGTCTACACCCTCCCCGACGACCTCCCCATCCCCGAGAACGACGGCGCAGCGGACCACCTCCTCAGTGCAGTCGTTCCCGCGATAGAGCTGCCGGCGACGACAGGGGAGATGGTCCGGCTGGATGAGCTCCCGGGGAGAACAATCCTCTTCTGCTACCCCCGGACCGGCCGCCCCGACGAGCCGCTCCTCCCGGGCTGGGACGCCATCCCCGGCGCCCGCGGCTGCACACCGGAGACCTGTGGCTTCCGCGATGCCCACTCCCAGTTCACCGACCTCGGCGCGCGCGTCATCGCCCTCAGCACCCAATCGAGCGAGTACCAGCGCGAGATGGCGGAGCGGCTCGGGCTGCCGTTCCCGGTCCTGAGCGACGAGTCGCTCGAGTTCACCGAGGCGCTCGGGCTACCAACCTTCGAGACAAGCGGCATGACCTTGATCAAGCGGATCACGCTCGTCATCGACGACGGGCGCGTGACGCACGTCTTCTATCCCGTGTTCCCGCCCGATGCCCACGCCGCGGAGGTCCTCAGCTGGCTCCGCGGCTGAGTCGGGCACTCGCCGACTCGGAGCAGGAGGTCTTCTGGCTCGACTCGCCGGCGGCGCCGGAGCCGCTGCCTCCGCTCGAGGGCGCGGTGAGCTGCGACCTCGCGATCGTGGGCGGCGGCTTCACCGGGCTGTGGGCCGCGCTGCACGCGGCACCGGGCGAGGACGTGGTGCTGCTCGAGGGCGATCGCTGCGGCTGGGGCGCGAGCGGCCGGAACGGCGGATTCGCGGAGGCCTCGCTGACCCATGGGCTCGAGAACGGGCTGTCGCGGTGGCCGGAGGAGATCGACGAGCTGGAGCGGATCGGTGCGGAGAACTTCGCCGCCATGAGGGAGACGCTCCGCGAGCGCCGGATCGATGCCGCGTGGGAGGAGCCCGGGGTGATCGACGTGGCCACCCGCCCGCACGAGGTGCCGTGGCTGGCCGACGGAGCGGAGGCTGCTCGCCGGCACGGGGAGGAGGTCACGCTGCTCGATCGTGAGGCGCTGCGAGCCGAGGTGGACTCGCCGACATACCTGGGCGGGCTGTGGCACCACGCGGGCGGCGCGCTCGTGGACCCCGCCCGGCTCGCGTGGGGTCTGCGCGAGGCCGCTCTGGCCGACGGCGTCCGCGTCCACGAGCACACAGAGGTGACGCGGCTGGGACAGGATGGCGACGGCGTGGTGCTGGAGACGGAGACCGGACGCGTGAGGGCGCGGCGGGTCCTGCTCGCCACCAACGCCTACCGGCCGCTCATCCGGGCCATTCGGCGCTACGTGGTGCCGGTGTACGACTACGTCCTGGTCACCGAACCGCTCTCGGAGGAGCAGCGCCGGGCGATCGGCTGGGAGCGCCGGCAGGGAGTCTCGGACTCCGGGAACCGGTTCCACTACTACCGGCTGACGCCCGATGGCTCGCGCATCCTGTGGGGCGGCTACGAGGCCATCTACCACTTCCGGAACGGGATGCGGCCCGAGCTGGAGGACCACGCGCCCACCTTCGAGCTGCTCGCAAGCAACTTCGCGGCAACCTTCCCGCAGCTCGAGGGCATCCGCTTCACGCACCGGTGGGCCGGCGCAATCGACACGTGCTCGCGCTTCTGCGTCATGTTCGGCACCGCGCTGGGAGGGCGGGTCGCGTACGCGGTCGGGTACACGGGCCTCGGTGTGGTCGCGAGCCGCTTCGGAGCGCGCGCCGCGCTCGACCTGCTGTACGACCGCGACACGGAGCTGACTCGCCTCGAGATGGTGCGCGGCCGCCCGATCCCGTTCCCGCCCGAGCCACTCCGCTATGGGGCCATCCAGCTCACAAGACGCGCCCTCGCAAGGGCCGACGAGCGCGGCGGCAGGCGCGGTCCCTGGCTCCGGGCGCTCGACCGGATCGGCGCGGGCTTCGACAGTTAAGCCGGACCGCCTCCACACCCACTAGCGTTCAGGGGTCGATGGCTGAGTATCGCCCCAAGCACCGCGGACTCGAGCGCGTGCTCGGGACCGGCGCGCTGTTTTCCACCGCCTACGGCAACGTCGGCAGCTCGATCTACTACGCGCTCGGCCTGGTGGCGATCTACGCGGCCGGGATGACCCCGGTCGTGTTCGTCATCGCCGGCCTGATCTTCGCCGCCACGGCCGCCACATACGCCGAGGCCACCACGATGTACCCCGAGGCGGGCGGCTCGTCCAGCTTCGCCCGGCGCGCCTTCAACGAGTTCTGGTCCTTCTTCGCGGCCTGGGGCCAGATGCTCACCTACATCATCACGATCTCGATCTCGGCGTTCTTCGTGCCGCACTACCTCGGCGTGTTCTGGAGCAAGCTCGGGGAGTCGCCGGGCGACATCATCGGCGGCATCGTCGTGGTCGTCCTGCTGGGGACGCTGAACATCGTCGGCGTGAAGGAGTCGGCCGGCGTGAACATCGGGTTCGCGGTCGCCGACTTCCTCACGCAGGTGCTTCTCGTGATCGTCGGCATCGTCCTGGTGTTCGACCCGGACCTGCTGGTGCGGCAGATCGACTTCGGGACGGTGCCGACCGTCGGCAACTTCCTCATCGCCATTCCGGTGGCGATGGTGGCCTACACCGGCATCGAGACCATCTCGAACATGGCCGAGGAGGCGCGCGACTACGGCAAGACGATCCCGCGCGGCATCGGGCTCGTGGTGGGCGCCGTGGCCGTGATCTACACGTTCCTCCCGGCCGTCGCTCTCTCCGCGATGCCGGTCGAGAACGGCCGCACGATCCTCGCGCTCCCGAAGGAACAGGGCGGCTACGCGGACGACCCGGTGCTCGGCGTGGTCAAGAACATGGGCCTCGGCTCGATGCAGCACGCGGCCGAGATCTACGTGGGCATCCTGGCGGCCACGATCCTGTTCATCGCCACGAACGCCGGCATCCTGGGCGTGTCGCGGCTCAGCTACTCCATGGGCCAGCACCGCCAGCTGCCTGAGTTCCTGCGACTCCTGCACCCGCGCTTCCGCACGCCGTACATCGCGATCTTCGTCTTCTGCGTGATCGCATGCATCGCGATCCTGCCCGGCAAGGCCGACTTCCTGGGCGTGATCTACGCGTTCGGGGCCATGCTCTCGTTCACGATGGCCCACGCGGCAGTCGTGACGCTGCGGTTCAAGCAACCGGACCACGACCGCCCGTACAGGGCACCGCTGAACGTGACGATCCGCGGCCGGGAGGTGCCGCTCTCCGCGATCCTGGGGGGCACCGGGACCGGCATCGCGCTGATCGTCGCCACGGTGCTCGACACGCGCGTGCTCATTTCCGGGGTGGGCTGGATGGCGGCCGGAATCGCGCTCTACGTCTGGTACCGGCGCCGCCAGGGCCTCAAGCTCACGGAGACCCACAAGATCGTGTCGCCCAAGCCCGCGGTCGAGCACGAGGTGGAATACGAGTCGATCCTCGTGGCGTTCGAGGACAACGACTATTCGCCGGAGGCGGTCTCCACCGCGGTGCGCCTGGCCGCACGGAGGCGGCGCGGCATCCACGTGCTGGTGACCATCACGGTGCCGCCGAACTCGCCGATCGACGCCAACATGCCCGAGCAGGAGGCGAAGGCGGCGTCGGTGATCGACTCGGCGCGCGTGCTCGGCGGCCGCCGCGTGACCGGGCACTGGGAGAAGGTGCGGCCCGGGCAGGCCGGCCGCCGCATCGTCGAGGACGCCCGGGAGATCCGCGCGCGCGCCATCGTCATGCCGCTCCCACCGAGGCGGACCGGAGCGTCGATCTTCGGGCGTACGCTTGAGACCGTGCTCCAGGAGCGACCCGCGCGCGTGATCATCGACTCGTCCAGGGACGGCAATTCTCCGAAGGCTGCGGCATGAAACGCGCCTACGCCACCTCGTCCCTCGTACTCAGCGGGATCATCATGCTGCTCGGCGTGACGATGGTCATCTCGGCCCTGGCTCGCGGCGGCGGCGCGCTCGCGCTCGGCGTGGTCCTCGGGACCCTGCTGGCCCTGCTCGGCGCCGGCCGGCTCTGGCTCGCCCGCGGCGGGGAGCGGTGAGCGGAGGCGGCGGAGCGGGCGGCCGCGCCCGCGAGGCCCTCCGGCACAGCTCGGAGGGCCTGAGACGAGGATCGGAGCGGGCCGGCGCGATGATCTCCCACACCCTGGGAGAGCCGGCGCTGTTCGCGATCACGCTGTCGAGCGTCGTCGCGGCGATCTTCTTCTCGCTCGGCGTGGTGGCGGGCCGCGCGCTCGGGCTCACACCGGTCGTCTTCCTGCTCGCGGGGATCTTCTTCGCGGTCACGATGGCCACCTACGTCGAGGGCAGCTCGCTCCACATCGAGCGCGGCGGCGCCTCCACCTTCGCGCGCTACGCGTTCGACGAATTCTGGAGCTTCGTGGCCGGCTGGGCCATCCTGCTCGACTACCTGATCGTGATGGCGATCAGCGCGGTCGTCATCTCGGAGTACCTGACCGTCTTCTGGAACGAGCTGAACGACGGCATCCTGCCGGAGGCCGTGGCGGGCGGGGCTCTGCTCTACGTCGCGATGTCGAACATCCGCGGCCTCTCGGCGAACCGGATCGGCAGCGTGCTACGGCTGTCGCTGCTCAGCATCGTCGTGCTGGTGCTGGTCTGCGTGATCGGCTTCACCCAGTACTGGGACCCCGGGTCGATCCACGCGTCGATCGACCTCGGAGTGGCGCCGAAGTGGAAGGACGTGATCTTCGCGCTCGGCACCGCGAGTGTCGTGGCGATCGGGGTGGAGGCGGCTTCCGGGCTCGCCGGCGAGATCCGCGTGGGCCGGCGCGGGCTGCGCCGCGTGGTGATCGCCTCCGTCCTGGCGGCGATCGGCCTCACTGTGCTGGTCTCCGTCGCCGGCCTGATGGCCACACCGGTCGTGGGCACGCGCACGGCGCTCGGCGATCGTTTCCTGGAGGCGCCGGTGCTGGCCATCCCGTCGTCGTACGAGCCGGGTGTGGTGCTCGACGTGAGCCGCTACGCAGTCGGCGCGACCGCGGCGGCGCTCCTGCTCGTGGCCATGAACGGCCAGATGCTCGGGCTGGCGCGGCTCGCCTACTCGCTCGCCACCAACCGCCAGATCCCGAGTGCGGTGGGGAGGCTCCACCGCCGCAGAGGCACGCCCTACGTGACGATCGTCATCGCTGCCCTGATCGCATTCGCGCTCGCGCTGCCGCACGACCTCGACTTCCTCGCGGGCGTGTTCGCCTTCGGCGCGATGATCGCGTTCTCGCTCGCCCACCTGTCCATAATCGCGCTGCGCTTCCGGGAGTCGGACCGCCCGAGCGCCTTCCGCGTGCCGTTCTCGATCCCGGTGGGCCGTGCGCAGGTACCGCTTCCGGCCGTGTTCGGGGCGGCCTTCTCGATCGCGGTGTGGATCAGCGTGGTGGTGTACCACGAGGGCGCCCGCTACATCGGCTTCGGCTGGATGGCCGTGGGGATCACGCTGTACGTGGTCTACCGGCGCGGCCAGGGCAAGTCGCTCACGCGCCGCTTCACGATTCCGGCGGAGGCGCTCCAGGAGGGCACGGCCGCCGAGTACGGCAGCATCCTCGTGCCGGTGTTCGGCGAGGAGTTCGACGACGACATCGTCGGGACCGCCGGCCGGCTGGCGACCTCCGACGGCGAGGAGGACGAGGGCGGCGCGGTGCTGGAGGCCCTGTACGTGTTCGAGATCCCCATGTCGCTCCCGATCGACGCCCGCGTGCCCGAGGACCGCGTGAAGGAGGCCAAGCGCGTGCTCGCCCGGGCGAAGGAGGTCGGCGAGGAATACGCCGGGGTGGAGGTGGCGACCGCCATGGTGCGCGGGCGCTCCGTCGGCCAGGCCATCGTCTCCGAGGCGCGCCGCAGGGGGGTCGAGGCGATCGTGCTCGGGGCCGAGGAGCCGAGCCGCCTGCGCGGAGGCGCCATCCTCGGCGGACGCGGGCGTGTGCGCGACAAGTTCGTGGGGGAGACCACCCGCTACGTGATCGAGAAAGCGCCCTGCAAGGTGATTCTCACGGCTCCGCCCGCGGGCGAGGAGGGGACCCGCGAGGGAGTCCTTCCGTAAGAACCGGTTTCGCGCTGTCGCGGATGTATTGTGGGCTGCAATGTTCGTTTTGATCGTTGGTTGCGGGCGAGTGGGCTCCGCGATCGCCACGTCCATGATGGAAGAGGGCCACGAGGTGTCGGTGCTGGACGAGGACGCCGAGGCCATCGCGCTGCTGGACCGGGGCCACGAGAACAGCTGGGAGGAGCGGGGCGGGCAGTTCACCGAGGGGACCGCGCTCGAGATCGACGCGCTGCTCGCGGCGGGGATCGACCGGGCGGACGCCTTCGTGGCCTCCACAGATGGGGACAACACGAATTTGGTCATCGCCCAGGTCGCGAAGCGCCGCTTCGAGGTCGAGCGAGTGGTGGTCCGGGTGCTGGATCCGGCCCGGGCGCGCTGGTACGCGGAGCAGGGCCTTCAGACCGTCTGTCCCACCCAGACCGCTATCGAGCTGCTCGAGGCGGCGGTGCGAGGCCAGATCCGCTTCGAGGGAGTGGCGGGCTAGCCGTGTACGTGGTGATCGTCGGCGCCGGCAAGGTCGGCTGGAACCTCGCCCGCGAGCTGATCAACAAGCGTCACGAGGTGACCGTGATCGAGGCGGACGCACATCGGTACGCCGTGGTGGAGCAGGAGCTCGAGCACAGCGCGATGTACGGCGACGGCTCGGAGCTGTGGGTGCTCGAGCGGTCCGGGATCGAGCGGGCGGACCTCGTGGTCGCGGTCACGGGCGACGACGAGGGCAACGTCCTCATCTCCCAGGTGGCGCGTGAGAAGTACGGCGTGGCCCGGGTGGTGGCGCGCTGCAACAACCCGCGCAACCTCCAGCACTTCGAGCTGCTCGGGGTGCGGCCCGCGATCTCGGCCACGGACCTGATCCTGCGCCTGATCGAGCACGAGGTACCGAAGTACGGCCTCGTGCATCTGCTGGACCTGCCCGAGGAGCGGCTCGAGATCATCGAGCTCGAGGTGGGCGACGGGTCCCCGGCGGCCGGGCGCGCGGTCAAGGACCTGGGCCTGCCGGACGGCTCGCTTGTTATCTCGATCCTGCGCGAGGGCGGCGGGTTCGTGCCGACCGGCGACTCGGTCATCGAGCCGGGCGACGAGGTGCTCGTCGTGCTCGATGTGGGTATCGAGTCCCGCGTGACCGAGCTGTTCACCGCACGTACGGCCGCGTAGCCGTGGCTCCGCGCGACGTCGACTATCTGGTGATCGGGGGCGGGCTCGCCGGCGCCAACTGCGCCCGCTGGCTCCGCGAGGAGGGCGGGCTCGAGCACTCGATCCTCCTGGTGGGCCGCGAGCCCGACCGCCCGTACAACCGCCCGCCGCTGTCGAAGGGCTATCTCCAGGGCAAGGAGTCCAAGGAGGAGGTGCTCTTCCGGCCGGATGAGTGGTGGGACGACCAGCGGATCGACGTGCTGTCGCGGACGAGCGTGATGAAGCTCGACCCGCGCGCGAAGGTGGCCACGCTGTCGGACAAGGAGGAGATCTCGTTCGGCTCCGCCCTGCTGGCGACCGGCTCGAACGTCAGGCGCCTGCGGGTGGACGGCTGCGACCTCGACGGGATCCACTATCTGCGCGCGTTCGGCAACTCGGAGGCGATCAGGGCGGACGCGGAGCAGCACGGGCGGGCGGTGCTGATCGGCGGGAGCTACATCGGGTGCGAGGTGGCGGCGTCGCTGACCGCCGCGCACGGCGTGGACTGCGAGATCGTGATGCTCGAGGACGTGACCTTCGAGCCGCTGTTCGGCAAGGAGGTCGGCGGGTTCTTCCAGGGCGTGCTCGAGGAGCACGGGATCAAGGTGCACGGCGGCGAGGAGCTCGAACGCTTCGAGGGGGACGGCGAGCGCGTCACGAAGGTGGTCACGAAGAGCGGCCTCGAGATCGAGTGCGACTTCGTGGTCGTGGGGATCGGCGTGACCCCGGAGGTGACGCTGGCGAAGGCCGCCGGGCTCGAGATCGGCGAGCGGGGCGGGGTGAGGTGCAACGCCGGGCTGGAGACCTCGCATCCGACGATCTACGCCGCCGGCGACATCTGCGAGTACGACAGCCCGGTGCACGGGCGGCCGACCCGGATCGAGCACTGGGACGTGGCGTTCAACCAGGGCAAGACGGCGGCGTTCAACATGCTGGGCCGGGGGCTGGAGCACAACGTGGTGCCGTACTTCTTCTCGGACCTGGCGGACTGGGCGTCCATGGAGTACGTGGGGCCGGGATCCGGCGACACGGTGATCCGTGGCTCGCTCGAGGATGGCGAGTTCGCCGCCTTCTATCTGGACGACGGGCAGGTGAAGGCGGCGCTGTCGGTTGGACGCTCGGACGACCTGGACGCCGCGCGCCGGTTCATCTCGGAGAAGCCGAAGGTCGACGGGGCGGCGCTGGCCGATCTCGGCACCGATCTCGATTCTCTGTGACCGAGCTCGCGCAGCGGTTCCTGGAGCTGCACCGCGGCGACAGGCCGCTCCTGATGCCGAACCCGTGGGACGTGGGATCGGCGGTGCTCCTCGAGTCGCTGGGCTTCGAGGCGCTGGCGACGACCAGCAGCGGGTTCGCGGCGACGCTGGGGCGGCTGGACGGGGGCGTGACACGCGACGAGGCGATCGAGCACGGGCGCGCGGTCGCCGAGGCGGTGAGCGTGCCGGTGTCGGCCGATCTGGAGAACTGCTTCGCGGACGAGCCCGAGGGAGTTGCGGAGACCGTGCGGCTGGCCGCCGAGGCCGGCCTGGCGGGGTGCTCGGTCGAGGACTACGGCGGACCCGAGAACGACACGATCTACGATGCCGGTCTGGCCGCCGAGCGCGTCCGGGCGGCCGCCGAGGCGGCCCGCGCGGCCCCGGACGGCTTCGTACTCACGGCCCGCGCCGAGAACCACATCCACGGGCGCGACGACCTGGCCGACACGATCGCGCGACTCCAGAGCTACCAGGAGGCCGGCGCCGACGTGCTGTTCGCGCCGGGCCTGCGCGAGCTGTCCGACATCCGCGAGGTGACCGGCGCGGTGAACCTGCCCGTGAACGTCCTGGTCCTACCCGGGATGCCGAGCGTGAGCGAGCTGGCCGACGCCGGCGTGAGCCGGATCTCGGTGGGCGGCGCCTTCGCCTTCGCGGCCCTTGGAGCCGCGACAGAAGCGGCCCGCGAGCTGCGCGAGGACGGAACCTACGGCTACTGGGAGACAGCGGCAAAGGGCGCGAAGGCGGCCCGCGAGGCCTTCGGCGGGTGAGCCGGTAAATCGGCGGTCGACGGGGACTGGGGGGCAGGGACTCGAACCCCGATAACCAGCTCCAGAGGCTGGCGTCTTGCCATTAGACGACCCCCCAACGAGGAGGTCGAGGATATCTACTGCTGCTTGCGGGGCGCCTTTCCGCGCACGCGGACCTTCTTCTTCACCGAGGTCGCGTGCGGGCGGCTGTCGGTCATGCGGAGGCGGACCACCGCGGTCTTCTTCAGGTGGCGGCCCGTCTTCAGCCCGCGCCAGACGAGCGTCGCCGTACGAACCTCGCGCGGGAACGGCATCGAGGCCATGCGGCGGCTGGTGTGCGGCCTCATGCGCCCTCCGTCGGCGAACACGAGCGGGCGCGCCTTACCGCGGGAGAGCGTCTTCGGCAGCCTCAGCACGAACTGGGTGATGCCCGGTCCCACCCGTGCGGCGCGCATCCGGGCCACCAATGTCGCGCGGCGGCCCTTGCGGCGGATCGTGAACCTGGCGGTCGGGTCGCAGCCGGGCGTCGCGAGCTCCTGGGAGAGGACCGCCTCCTTGCCGTTGTACCCGACCAGCCTCGCCTCCATGGTGCGGTCGATGCCGTCCGCGCAGAGGTTGCTGAAGAGCTTCAGCGCCGCGTCGGGCCCTCCGTCGAGCGAGAGGCTGAAGCTGCGCACCGGCAGGTCCGGATTCGAGGCGAACGTATTCGTCACGCCGCTCGGTCCCACGTCCACCAGTCCATCGAGCCGCACGCCGACCGGCGGCGGCAGCAGCACGAGCAGTCCCGGCAGCGGGCTGTCGCTGTTGAACGCGAGATAGACGGGACCTTCGACGGGCGCCGGCTGCAGGGGCGAGTCGATCCTCGCGGTGCCGACTCGCGAGGAGGCCGGGCAGGCGCTCGCGTCCGCCTGGGCGCGCGGGCACGCCCGGCTGAGGCCCGCCACGTTCGGGCCGATGACGCTCGGCAGCGTCACCTGCGCGCTCTTCAGCGCCGCCTCCTCCGGATCGAAGATCAGAGTGGTGGACACCGGCACCCCGTCCTCCCGGTGCGTGAGCCCCGGCGCGCCCATCGACCCGCTCCCCTTCGGAGCGAAGCCGAGCGAGTCGCAGCCGGTGGGCGTCATCGCGAACGTCTTCTCGGAGAACGCCGACTGCGCCTCCCACGAGTTGGCCCGGCTCAGCGACGTGCCCTGAGCGCACGACGTGGGCATCCGCATGAAGGGGCCCTTGCTCGCCTTCCCGTTGAAGGTCAGCGCGACCTTCGTGATCTGGATCGGGATGCCCGCCGAGTCGCGCGGCTGGTCGGCGAAGGTCGACTCGAGCCCGTACCCGTCCGCGCCCGGGCGGATGTACACCGGCGACTGCAGGAAGATCTTCGACAGCCCTCCGGCGGCCTCCACGACCACGCCCACCCGCGCGGGCTCGCTTCCGGTCGGCCGCAGGTTGTAGACGATCCCGCTGTTCGTGGTCGGCGCCGGTATGACGAGGATGTGCACCGTGGCGCTCACCTCGACGGTCCCGACCTTCGAGTCCGCCGGGCAGTTGTCCGCCTGGAACTGCTGCTGCGAGCAGAACGCGGCGTTCTGCGGATTGCCCAGCAGCCCGGGCTGCAGCCGCACGAACGCGTCCTTCACGCTGTCCGTCGAGCTGCCCCCGTAGTCGAACGTCTGCGTGATGGTCACGTTCGGATGGCCGCCGCCCTGCTTCGACGCCGGCTCCACCTTGAAGTCCGTCATCGTCACGGCCGCGAACGCAGTCGCGGGCAGCAGAGCCGCAGCCGCCGCAACGAGCCCTAGGACCAGGGGGGCACGCCTCCTCACGGCGCGCAGGATACCCGCGTCAGGCGGCGGACTGCGCAGCCCAGTCGCGGTACAGGCGCGCGTACGCGCCGTTCGCGTCGAGCAGCTCCTCGTGCGTGCCCGCCTCCGCGATCCGCCCATGGTCCAGGACCACGATGCGCCCCGCGCCGCGGATCGTGGACAGCCGGTGCGCGATCACGATCGCCGTGCGGCCCGCCAGCAGCCGCCGCAGCCCGTGTTCGATCTGGGACTCGGTGCGCACGTCCACGTTCGAGGTGGCCTCGTCCAGGATGAGGATCCGCGGGTCGGCCGCCGCGGCGCGCGCGAACGCCACCAGCTGCCGCTGGCCCGCGGACAGGTGGCCGCCGCGCTCGCCGACCTCGGTGTCGTATCCGTCGGGCAGGCGCTCGATGAACTCGTGCGCGCCCACCGCCTGCGCGGCGGCCCGCACCTCGTCGTCGCTCGCGTCCGGACGGCCGAACGCGATGTTGTCGCGGATCGTCCCGGAGAACAGGAAGCTCTCCTGGGGAACGATGCCGAGCTGCGACCGCAGCGACCGCTCGGTCACGTCGCGCAGGTCGTGGCCGTCGATCAAGACGCGCCCCGCGTCCGGGTCGTAGAACCGCGCGACCAGCTTGGCGAGCGTCGACTTCCCGGCGCCCGTCTCGCCGACGAGGGCGAGCGTCTGCCCCGGCGGCACCACCAGCGACACGTCGTCGAGCGCGATCGCGTCGCCGCCGTAGGAGAACCTCACGTCCTCGAAGCGGATCTCTCCCCGCACCCGTGGCAGCTCGATCGAATCCGGCCGGTCGCCGATGTCCGGCTTCTCGTCCAGGAGCTCGAAGATCTTGTCGAGCGCGGCCATGCCGGCCTGGTAGGTCGTGTAGAGCTGCGACAGCGACTGGATCGGGTCGAAGAA
>Ga0111538_10008893_pt1 | contig 13443 bp, 6 predicted proteins | sample SoiMethybrSBSTD1_FD_79669 | JGI IMG/M metagenome (GOLD analysis project Ga0111538, IMG submission 79669) | Bulk soil microbial communities from a Populus tree surrounding site in Tennessee, USA - Soil MetaG P. TD hybrid SBSTD1 (version 2)... | ecosystem: Environmental > Terrestrial > Soil > Tree...
GGCGTGCTCGTCTTGCTGCTGCTGGCCGGCGCGGGCGAACGCCGCACGGCCGCCGATCACGACGCGTGGAGCACCTGCGTGCTCGGCACCGGTCTCGGCGCGATGCTCGTGTCGTCGGCGTCGAACGTCGTGCCGCTGTGGCTCGGACTCGAGCTCATTTCCCTGGGCAGCTACGCGCTCGCGGCGTGGCGCGCCGGCGATCGCCGCGCGGCCGAAGCGGGCATGAAATACGTGCTGTTCGGCGGCACCGCGAGCGGGCTCATGTTGTTCGGCATGAGCCACCTCTACGGGCTCACGGGGCACCTCGACTTCCTCGGCATCGGCCAGCAGCTCGCGCGCGAGATGCCGGTCGGCGTCGTGGCAGCGCTCGTGCTCGCGGGCGTCGGCATCGCCTACAAGCTGACGCTCGTGCCGTTCCACTTCTACGCGCCCGACGTCTACGAGGGTGCGCCGGCGCTGAGCGTCGGCGTCGTCGCGACGCTGCCGAAGATCGCCGCGACCGCCGTGCTCGTGCGCGCGCTCGGTCTCGCGCTGCCCGAGGGCCTCGCCGCCCCGGGCCAGGTCGGCGCCGTGCTCGCCGGCGTCGCGATCGCGAGCCTCGCGGTCGCGGCGTTCACGGCGCTGGCCCAGCGCGACGCGCGGCGCATCATCGCGTTCAGCGGCATCGGCCACGGGGGAACGATCGTGCTGGGTGCTGCGGCGCTGCCCGGTCCGGATGCGACGGCAGCCGTGCTGCTCTACGTGACGGCCTACGCGGCGGCGACGCTCGGGGCCCTCGTGTGTCTGTCCGTGCTCGAACGCGAACAGGGCTCGAGCGCGCTGGCTGCGCTGCCCGGCGCGATGCAGAGGAAGCCGTGGGTGACGGCGGCACTTTGCCTGTTCCTCGCGAGCCTCGTCGGCATCCCGCCGCTCGCGGGCTTCCTGGGCAAGTGGTCGGTGCTGCAGCTCGCGTTGCACGGTGGCCCGATGCTCGTTGCCGGCGCGTTGGTGCTGCTCGCCACCACGGCAATCCTGGCCTGGGCCTACCTGCTGATCGTGCGCGCCGCCGTGCTCGCGCCAGCTCCCCAACCCGCCGGAGCACCGGTGCGTGTGCCCCTCTCCTCGGCAATCGTGCTCGCCGTCTGTGCCGCTGCGACGTTGGGCCTCGGGCTGTGGCTCGATGCCCTGCCGGCGCTCGTGCGCTTCGTGCAGCCGTGACTTGATCGCTTGCTGGCCGGTCGCCGGATCCTCCGATCCTCCGGGTCGGCCTCACCGACATCCAGTACGCCCAGACCCCACCGCCAGCATGCGTCGCTCGCTTCCGCCGCGCGCCAGCTCGCGTCAGTTCGAGAAGCGCAGTTGGACGGTCGCACCCGGACTGACGGTGATTCGTCGAACCTCTCCGCCGAGGATGGCGTCGTACTCACCCGCGGGACAAGGGAGTGAAACAGTCTCTCTTTCCAGGAACTGGAAGAAGTACCGGCTCGACTCCCCCGTCGTCGATCGGAAGTCGATGAAGCCTGACTTCGGCGCGCCCTTCCGCTCGAGATCTACCTTCCCTGACGGCAGCAACACGAGGCTCAGATCCTGCACGGTCGCCGTTTGCAACTTGATCCGTGTCATCGCCGAACACGCCCTGTAGCCGCGAACCTCGTCTTGCACCTGCACATGGTAGGTGGCTGCAGGCAGGTGCTCGAGCAAGAACACAACAGAGTCCTGATGCGCGATCTTCCGCGAGTCTCCTCCGACCCCAACCCCAGACTCGTTGCACACAAAGAGGTAACAACCTGCCAGATCTCCAGCGTTGGGCGACTGGACTGTCACACGAACTACTCCTTCCGCCTCGACCGACCTGCGACTCACTCCGTCGCCGCGGACATCAATCGCCTCGAGGCAGATGTTCGGAGCGCCAAGTCGCGGTGATATGATGGGCGTCACCGTTTCGGGAAACAGATCGTTGCAGACCAGGGTGATCTGTCGCTGTTCGGGCCGCCTTTCGAACTTCCCGTAGGACAGATTGGAACCATCTGGGAGGGCCAATCTCATTTCCATGGAGCCTGCCGGATACTCGTACGGAAAGTCGAGTTCAAGACTCAGCGTGTAGAGCGAACTCCATTTTTGCAACTCAGACAGGTCGATGTCCACCGAGAGATGACTGGCGCTGAAAGGCACAGGTTTCAGCATGAAGCCGCGCCCGCTGACCTTCGTTGCCCCCCAGACCCGCACTTGCCCGTCTCGCTCATAGGCAAGCGGAAGATCGAAGGAATCCGTGAGGACTGGCTGCGAATCGAGTCTCAGCAACATGTGGGCGAGTCTCTCTGACTCACTTTGGACGAGAGCGTCTACCGCCACACCAAGATCCACCTTTTCTCTGAGCCCCAGCGGTACGTTCAGGAGGTTGACTCGCAGGCGCTTGGCACGTTGCATGTTCACGTGCATCTGTTCACCATGCGCAATGTCCCTGCCCCGAACAATCACGGGGCAACAGACCCTATGGACCAGTGCGAGATCGCTGTCGCGCACCTTGTCGATCGCGATTGTGTGTCGGTGACTCGCGCCCTGCCATTCCAACGCTGAGGGACGCGTTGGTTTCCGCGCCTCATTGATCTCAAGGCACGCAGTCGCCACGGGCTCTCCATCGAGAAACGTCAGGATAGCAGTGTCCTGGTCGTTGCTATCTGCAGCCGCTCGCTGCGGAACAACCACGCTGTCGGCAGGAGGAAACGTGTTTGTCGTGTCCCCACCGGAGGTCGGAGAAGGTACTCCAACGGATCGCAGCGGTTCGGGAGGCGCGATCGAGCGTGTCCCGAACAGGACCCAAAGAGACGCTACAACCAAGCATCCAAGTGCCAAGGTTGCCGCCCAACGACCCCGGTGGCCTCTTGCAGGCCACGGAGTCGTGGTGCGAGTTCGCGTATCACCAATTGTTGGGTTCGTCACTTGATAGTGCAGACTACTGGATGGTCACGCCCGTGCCTTCGGTCTCGGTGCCGTCAGCATTCACAGTCACGGGATCGAACGCAAGGGAAGCGTTCGCGCCTTCTTTGGCCGATCTGACGACTAGGAGGCCGAAGATTGCTCCAGTCGCCAAGCGGCCTCGCGACCGTGATGAACTCGGGAAAGTTGAACACAACGCAGCTGACGACTCGCGAGGAGGCGGAGACGATTGTGACGGTGCTCGGCCGTCCCTCAACCTGCTCAGAGTCTAGAACGGTGCGCGAGCAGGCCAGCAGGCCAGCGCACGCAGGCTGCGGTGCAAGTACCCCTCGACGACGCACTCGTCGGTGAGATCGGCTGCCCATGATCGGTGCATGAGTTGGGGACGTCCCGCTCCAAGAGGCGAAGACCGAGAGCCTCGCCGCGAAGGGGGAAGTGATGGCTTCGTCCGCTTCGCGTTTGCAAACGCGCTCTCAAAGTCTGGCGGCCGAAGGGTGCACGGCTGACCTCGGAGTGCGTGCTGTCGACTCGCCCGGGCACACGGCGTGCGCCGCCTGATTACCACGACCGGCTAGTCCGGGCCGCAGCGGACCGCTACGATCCTCGCCTGCGCGCCATGCGAACCCCACCCGACGAGCCATCCACCTTCCCACGCTGGGTGGCGCTGTTCAGTCTGGCGTTCGTGCTGTGGCTGTTCTTTGCGAACGCCGTGCCCGCGATGCGCGAACGGTCCCAGCTGCAGGCACATGCCGCCGAGCTGGTCGACCTGCGCGACCGCTTCGACGTCGCGATCACGGAGGCCCGCCTCGGCGTCGGCCAGCGCGTGCACCAGGACCTGCAGGCCCTGCTCGTCGCGATCGACCAGCATGGCTTCACGCCCGCCGAACTCTGCGCCGCCTACCCCGCGGCCCGCCCTGACGCGGCCCCACACGAGGCGGCACACCCAGAGACGCCGGCAACGGCGCGGGACCGGCGGTGAAGTTTCCGTCCCTGGCGCCCGTCTACAGCCGGCACCGACTCTACTGCCTGCATTGGGCCCCACCCCCCGGCACACTTCCTACCCCCCGTTGGCACACTCCGAACGTAGAGACGAACGCAGAGCTCGTTCGCTGCGTTCGAACCGCTGCCCCCCACGATTCCCGATCGCACCCGAACCCGACCCAGTGAAACCATGAGCAACGAAACCGCACCGAAGGATCTCGAGCAAGTCGCCAAGCTGCGCAAGGCCTACGCCGCGATGAGGGAGGAGATCAAGAAGGTCATCGTCGGCCAGGACCACGTCGTCGACGAGCTCTTCATGGCCCTGTTCTGCCGCGGCCACTGCCTGTTGATCGGCGTGCCGGGCCTCGCCAAGACGCTGCTCATCTCGACGCTGTCGAAGGTGCTGTCGCTGTCGTTCAACCGCATCCAGTTCACGCCGGACCTCATGCCGAGCGACATCACGGGCACCGAGGTGATCCAGGAGGACAGGGCCACCGGGCATCGCGAGTTCAAGTTCATGCCTGGCCCCGTGTTCGCGAACGTGATCCTCGCGGACGAGATCAACCGCACGCCGCCGAAGACGCAGGCGGCGCTGCTCGAAGCGATGCAGGAGTATCAGGTCACGATCGGCGGCAAGAAGCACGAGCTGCAGAAGCCGTTCTTCGTGCTCGCGACGCAGAATCCGATCGAGCAGGAAGGCACCTACCCACTGCCCGAGGCGCAGCTCGACCGCTTCATGTTCATGGTCAAGGTCGACTATCCGTCGGCGAGCGAGGAGCGCGAGATCGTGCGGCGCACGACCGAGGATCGCAGCACCGAGATCAAGCCCGTGCTGAGTGCTTCCGACATCTTCGAGCTGCAGAGCATCGTGCGCCGCGTGCCGATCGCCGACGCCGTGCTCGACTACGCGCTGCGCCTGACGCGCCTGACGCGGCTCACGACCGGCGAGGCGCCGGACTGGATCAAGGAATGGCTGCAGTGGGGCGCCGGCCCGCGCGCGAGCCAGAACCTCGTGCTCGGCGCCAAGGCGCACGCGCTGCTGCAGGGCCGCTTCTACGTCGCGGCCGAGGACATCCGCACGGTCGCAAAACCCGTGCTGCGCCACCGCCTGATCACGAGCTTCTCGGCCGAGGCCGACGGCGTCACGACGGACAAGGTCGTCGAACGCCTGCTCGAACAGGTCCAACCGAACGAGACCGGTGTCTTGGCCGACGGCAAGCTGCCGCGCGTGATCGCGCAAGGATGATCGTGCCGGCGCCAGCAGAAGATGCGGTTGCGCCGATGTGTGCTCTGGTCACTCCCCCTGCTCCGCACTCGAACCCCGCCAACCACGCATGACCGAGATCTCCACCAACTACCTCGACCCGCGCGTGCTGAACCGCGTCGCGAAGCTCGAGCTGCGCGCGCGGCTCGTCGTCGAGGGTTTCGTCACGGGCATGCACAAGTCGCCCTACCGCGGCTTCTCGGTCGAGTTCGCGCAGCACCGCGAATACGTGCCCGGGGACGACCTGCGCCACCTCGACTGGAAGATCTTCGGCAAGGCCGATCGCTTCGTCGTGAAGCAGTACGAGGAGGAGACGAACCTGAGGGCGCACCTGTTCCTCGACCAGAGCGAGTCGATGAACTACGCGCACGAGGGCGGCCTCTCGAAGTTCGACTACTCGGCGACCGCGTGCGCGTCGCTCGCGTTCCTGATCCAGCAGCAGGCCGACGCGGTCGGACTCACGCTGTTCGACGAGAAGGTCGCGCGCCAGATCCCGCCTTCGAACACGCGCGCGAGTCTCGGCAACGTGTTCACGGCGCTCGAGCAGGCGAAGACCCGCACGCAGAAGACGAAGATCGGCGGCGTGCTGCACGAGCTCGCGAGCCAGCTGCGCCAGCGCGGCATGGTGTTGATCTTCAGCGACCTGTTCGACCAGCCCGAGGAGGTGCTGAAGGGCCTGCGCGAGATCGCGAGCCGCGGGCACGACATCGTCGTCTTCCACGTGCTCGACCGCGACGAGGTCGAGTTCCCGTTCGAGCGCATGACGCTGTTCCTCGGGATGGAGCAGATGCCGGAGCTGTTGTGCGATCCGAGGTCGCTGCGCGAGGCCTACCAGAAGGAGATCGAGGGGTTCGCCGACCAGATCCGGAAAGGCTGTCTGGGCCAGCGCATCGACTACGTGCGCGTCGTGAACCACATGCCGCTCGACGTGATCTTGACCACCTACCTGAGCGCCCGAACGGCGCGCAGCAAGCGGCGCAAGTAACGTGTCGTTCCTGAACCCAGCTCTGTTGGCAGGCGCGCTGTTGTTCGCCGTGCCGCTGCTGATCCACCTGCTGAACCGGCAGCGCCACAAGAAGCAGCCGTGGGCCGCGATGGAGTTCCTGCTGCGCGCCTACCAGAAGCAGCGCAACCGGCTGCGCACCGAGAACCTGCTGCTGCTCCTGCTGCGCTGTCTCGTGCCGATCGTGCTCGCGCTCGCGATCGCGCGTCCGATGCTGCAACAGGCCACGGGTCTGCTGACGGGTGCCGGCATCGTGCACCACGTGATCGTGCTCGACGGCAGCTACAGCATGGGGCTGCGCCAGGAGGGCGCGCAGACGCCGTTCGAGCGCGCGCGCACGCTGATCGGCCGTCTGATCGAGCGCTTCGAGCAGAACCAGAACCGCAACGACAGGGTCACGTTCGTGCTCGCCGGCGTGCGGCCGCGCTTCCTCGTGCGCGGCGACCTCGATCTCAACACGGTGCGCAATCAGTGGCTCGTCGCGCAAAAACCCGAGGATGGTGCCTCTGACCTGACCGACGCGTTGCAACAGGTGGCCCAGGCGCTCGAAGACGGCACCGACCCCGAAGTGCAGGTCTACGTGTTCTCGGATCTGCAGACGCGGTCGCTCGGCAAGGCGCTCGCCGCGCCGGATCCGCAGGCCCCGCCCGAGCAGAAGGCGGCGGACGAGCCCGTGGACACGGCGCGCGACATCGTCGAACGCATCCAGAAGCGACCCGGCACGTTGCTGCACTGGATCGACGTGGGGCCGTTCGCCACCGAGGGCCAGGGCGGCATGGCCGACAACCTGCAGATCACGGACCTGCGCATCGAACAGCCTGCGGCCGTGCTGCGTGCTCCCGTGGATCTGGTCGCGACGCTGAAGAACCGCGGCCAGGCGAGCGCGAACTTCGAGGTGACGCTCGACGTCGACGGCAGCGAGCCGATGCGCAAGATCGTCAGCGTGCCACCCGGCGCCGAGGGCGAAGCGGACTTCCAGGTGTCGTTCCGCGAGCTCGGCAGACGACGCGTGCACGTGTTGTTCGCGAACGACGCGCTGGTCGCCGACGACGAGCGCTTCGCGACCGTCGAGGTGCGCGACCGCATCCGCGTGCTGCTCGTCGACGGCGCCGCCGATGGCGATCCGCTGCTGTCCTACCGCTACCTCTTCCAGGCGCTGCTCGATCCCGACCCCACGACGTTGCCGACGTTCGCGGTCGAAACCGTCGATGCGCTGGCGCTGCTGAGCGGCCAGTGCACGCCGAAGAACTACGACGTGACGGTGCTCGCGGACCTCGACCGTCTGAACCAGCGCGCGACCGCGGCACTGGTCGAGGCGCTGCAGGCGGGTCGCGGACTGCTCGTCGAGTTCGGCCCGCAGACCGACGCCGAGAGCTACAACCTGCACCTGCACGCGGCCGGCCCGGGGCCGATGCCGTTCCGCCTGCTGCGTGCGATGGGTGGCGCACCGGGCAGCTCCATGCCGCGGACGACGACGATCACGGCGCCGGCGCATCCGCTGTTCGCCGGCTTCGCGGAGCCGATCTACCGCGAGGTCTTCCAGGCCAATCCGATCTGGCGCTGGTATGGCATCGCCGCCGACACGCTGGCTGCCGACGCGACCGTCGTGGCCCGCCTGACGGACGCCGACCAGACGCCGCTGCTGACGACGCGTCTGTTCGGCGAGGGCAAGTGCGTGTTCCTGACGTCGGCGATCGCGTCCGAGTATCGGCCCGATCGCTGGAACCGCCTCGACGACCCGATGGTCGCGCTGCCGCTGCTGCACGGCTTCGTGAAGTGGCTCGCGCTGCCGGGCGTCGATCGGTTCCACGCACCGGTCGGGGCCGAGCTGTCGTGCTCGCTGCCCGCGCGCCCCGAGAACGTCGAAGTCAACCGCCCCGAACGCGACGGCCGCGCCAAGTCTCCGCTCGCCGAGGAGAGCAAGCCGCTGGCCGGCGGACGGTATGGCCTGCCGCCCTACGGCGACACCTGCTACGCCGGGTTCTACGTGTTCGACATGATGCTCGACCGCGAGACCGGCAAGGAACCCCTGTCGCTGCCGTTCGCCGTCAACGTCGATCCCGACGAGGGTGACCTGCGCTACGCCTCGCACGAGCAGACGCGGAATGCGCTCGGCCTGCAGAGCGTGCTCGACAGCCTGCCGGCCGCGACGACCGCGGTCGACGATCCGGACCGCAGCGATCTCGGCCCGACGCTGTTGTTGCTGACCCTGTTGTTCGTGCTCGGCGAGGCTGCGCTGGCGCGCTACGTCTCGGTGCGGCGGAGTTGATCGCGATGTTGCTCCCCCACGTCCACGAAACGACCAGCCTGCTGCAGGATCCGCAATCGCCGCAATCCTCGACCTACGTCGAGGAGACGTTCCGCTTCCTGAACGCGCCGCCCACGTGGGTGCTCGCGCTGCTCGTGGTGCCCCTGAGCCTGCTCTTCGTCTACTGGTCCTACAGCGGCCTCACGCGGCTCGAACGACCCACGCGCGTGACGCTGTCGGCGCTGCGTTGGCTCGCCGTCGCGTTCTGCTGCGTGTTGTTGTTCCAGCCTACCTTCGAGACGACGACGTTCCGGCGCACGCGGAACCAGGTCCACGTGCTCGTCGACGACAGCGCGAGCATGCAGCGCAAGGACCGCTACCCCGCGCCCGAGCAGCAGGACGCGCTGCAGCAGCTCGTCGGCCCCGAGGATCTCGGCAAACGAACGCGAGAGGAGCTCGTGCGCACCGTGCTCGACCGCGAAGGCGGTCTGCTCGCGAAGCTGCGCGAAACCCACGACGTGCGCTTGTTCCGCGTGCAGCGCAAGCCGGCCCCGATCCGGTCGCTCGAGGAGCTCACCGCGCGCGGCAGCCGCACGGCGCTCGGCGACGCGCTCGACCTGCACCAGGCCGCCACGTCGGGAGCCAATCTCGACGCAGTCGTGCTCGTCTCGGACGGCCGCAACAACGCGGGCCTCGACCCCGTCGAGGTCGCGCGCAACTACGCGCTGCGCGGCATCCCGATCCACACGGTCGGCGTCGGCGATCCCGAGCCACCGCGCAACGCGTGGCTCGTCGGCCCGCCCGGACCCAAGGAGGCGTTGTGCCTCGAGGAAGTCGGGTTCGACGTGACGCTGCACGCGGAGGGCTTGAACGGCCAGCCTGCGCGCGTCGAGCTGCACGGCTCGCGCGACGGCGGCCGGTTCGTGGCGCTCTCGCAGGCGAACGGCGAGCTGCCCGCGGACGGGGAGAGCACGCGCCTGCGCGTGTTCCACGCGTTCACGGAACCCGGCGACTGGACGCTGCGCTTCTTGCTGGCCCCGCTGCCCGAGGAGAGCCAGGTCGACGACAACGAGGACACGCGCTTCCTGCGCGTCAACGACGAGCGCATCCGCGTGCTCTACATCGAGGAGAAGCCGCGCTGGGAATACCGCTACGTCAAGAACAGCTTGAAGCGCGTCGACCCGAGCATCCAGATGCAGGCCTTCCTGTTCGAGGCGAGCCCGCGCTTCGAGCAGGAACACAGCAAGGAGCTGCCGGCGCTGCGCGACATCCCGCGCACCGACAAGGAGCTGCTGCAATACCACGTGATCCTGATCGGCGACGTCGCGCCCGAACGCATCGCCGCGACCGAAGACCTCCGCCAGAAGTGGCTCGAGAAGCTCGTGAAGTTCGTCGAGTTCGGCGGCGGTGTCGGTTTCGTGTATGGCGACTCGGCGATGCCCGAGCGCTATCGCAACACGCCGTTGCAGGACCTGCTGCCCGTCGTGCTCGAGGACCGTTCGTGGTTGCAAGCGAACCCGATCTCGCGCGAATACGAGTTCCGGCCCGTGCTCGAGAATCCGCTGCAGCCGCACGACGTCCTGCTGTTGCAGCGCGACCCCGCGTTCAACCGGCGGCTCTGGGAGGAGGGCCTGCCGGGCTTCTACGTCTACTACCCCGTGCAGCGCGCCAAGCCCGGGGCCACCGTGCTGTTGCGCCATCCGACCGACAGCAACTCGTATGGCAAGCGCCCGATCGCGGTCGTGAGCGCGTTCCCGCGCGGCAACACGTTCTTCATCGCGACCGACGAGACGTGGCGCTGGCGCGCTCCCTACGCCGAGACCTACATGGACGCGTTCTGGCGCAACGTCGTGCGTCACCTCGCCCAGGGCAGGTTGCAGCGCCGCAACGACCTGCTCGAGCTCACGATCGACAAGAACCTGCTCGAGACCGGGGACAAGGTGCGTGTGCAGTTGCGCGTGCACGACGCCGAGCTGCAGCCCGCCGTCGCCAGCGAGCAGCCGATCTTCCTGCGCAGCCAGAAGGGCGAGGTCGAGAAGCGCGTACTGCACTCGATCCCCAACGAACCCGGGGCCTACCAGTCGACCTTCACGATGGACGTGCCGGGCGCCTACAGCTTCCTCGTGTTCGCGAACCAGAACAAGGACGACGCCGTGCTGGCGCGCGAGGACCTGCTCGTTCGCATTCCCGACAAGGAGATGTCGGACTCGAGCCAGGACGTCGAGACGTTGCGCCGCATCGCGGCGGCGAGCGGCGGCACGGAGGGCGCAGGCCGCTACGTCTTCCTCGCCGACGCGGCCGATCTCGCGCGCGACTTCGCGAACCGCAAGTCCTACGAGAGCCGCGAGGACACGCGCACGCGTCCGGCCTGGGACACGATCTGGTCGCTGCTGTTCCTGTTGCTCGTGCTCGGTGCCGAGTGGCTGCTGCGCAAGCGGGCCCGCCTGGTCTAGCCGCATGGACCCTCAACCTGCTGATCCAAAGAGCCACGGGCCCGGGCCCCGGGGTGAAACACCTACCTGGCCGCCAGTCGCGCTCCCTGTCGATCCGATGCAGAATACCAGCATGGGCGACTGCGTTTGCGAGCCTCTGATGCGTGTGGGGAGAGCCCCCGGGCGCACCTTCCTGCTCGCCGCGGCGGCGCTGTTGCTGCCTGCAGTCTCCGTTCTCGCCCAGCGGGTGCCCGAGCGCAGGCTCGAGAGGCCGATCGACTTCTCGACGAGCCAGGACGACAACCTGTTCTCGCTGGTCCGGTCGCAGGACTTCATCCACGAGTGGGACCAGGCGCTCGGTGAGCTCGAAGCCGGTGCGCACGAAGCCGCGGTCGAACGCCTGCACCGGCTGCTGCAGATCGAGAACGCCGGTGTAGTACCGGTTTCGCCCGGTCGCTTCCTGGGCCTGCACCTCGCTGTGGTCACGACGATGGCGAACATCTCGCCGGCCGCCGAACAAGCCTACGAGGTGACGGTGCGCCGCGAGGCCGGCAGTCTGTTGGACCATCCGCTGTGGGAGCTCGGTTTCGACCAGCTCACGCAGCTCGCCGAGCGGTTTCCGACCGCGAGCATCGGCCGCCAGGCGCGCCTGCATCTCGGCGACCTCGCGTTCGAGAAGGGCGACGCCGTTGCGGCAATCCGGCACTACCGGCGCGCGCTCGATGCGATGCGGATCGGCAGCGACGACGAACGGCGCACCGCGGCGCGTCTCGAGTGCGCCCAGGCGCTGATCGACCCGCGCACGGCCCGCAACCGCGCCGAGAAGAACCGCCTGTTCGAAGGCGCCGAGGACGTGCTGTCGATCCTGCCACGGAGCTCGGATCCGACCTGGTATCCGGCCATCGGCGGCGGCGGCGACGGCCGCACGCCGATGTCTGCGCCGGCCGGCAAACCGCAAGCGCAACGGACCGAGGACGTCGTCGCGGTCGGTTTCGATCAGCGCGAGATCGGCCAGTTCGCGATGTTCCCGGTCGGCGACCTCGACGGCATCTTCGTCAACACGGGCCGAGAGATGATCGCGTTCGACCCGCTGCGCAAGACGCGCGCCTGGGAGTCGCCGACGCCGATGCGCGAGCACGACCCGGGTGGCTGGAGCTCCGACCCGCATCAACAGATCAACCACGACATGGTGCTCGCATGCGCGTGCGGCGGCGATCTCGTGGTCGGCGCGTTGCAGGTGCCGGACAAGTCCCAGAACGTCGACTTCCAGCAGAGCTTCCGCATCATCAGCAAGATCCCGGTGCGGCGCCTGTTCGCGTTCTCGCGCCGCACGGGCAAGCTCGTCTGGTCGCACTTCGACGAGCTCGATGGGTCGCGCACCCGGTTCTTCCGCGGCCACGACGCGTGCGGCCCGCCGATCATCGTCGGCGACACGGTCTACGCGCCGATCCACGACCGCTCGGGCGCGATCGCGTTTGCGGTCGCCGCCTACGACCTGCAGACCGGCAAGCCGAAGTGGCGGCAACTGGTCTGCAGCAGCCAGCAGGACGTCAACATGTTCGGCAACGCGCGCATGGAGTTCGCCGCGTCGCCGCTCGCGATCACGGGCGGCGTCATCTACGGCGCCACGAATCTCGGCGTCACCTACGCGCTCGATGCGCCGAGCGGCCGCGTGCGCTGGATCAGCGCCTACGAAGTCGTGCGCATGCCGCGCGCCATGTTGCACAACCAGGCGGATCGCAACATCTACTTCGCGAACAACGCCCCCGTGGTCGCCGATGGCGTCGTCTGCTTCACGCCGCTCGATTCGGCGTTCGTGCTCGGCATCGACGCCGAGACGGGCCGGCAGCTGTGGCGCTTGCCGGCCGAGGCCCGCGTCGGTGGCGTGGACAACGGCGTGGCGTGGCTGGCCGGCGCTCTCGACGACGAGTTCGTTCTCGCCGGCAAGGGTGCCATCGCGGTCCGCGCGCGGCCCGACGCGCTGCTGGGCCCGCAGCCCCCGAACCCCCAGACCCAGCCACAAGTGAGGCAGCTCGTGCGGCCCGAGCAGCTCGCGGAGCGCGGCGACGACCTGCTGCAGCCACGTCCCGCCGTCACGGCCAACCATGTCTGGTTCGCGCGCGTCGACCGCATCTTCGGCTTCGATCGCACGGGCGCGCCGGTGCCGCGTGCCGACCAGATCGATGCGAGACACCTGCTGCCCGGCAATCTGCTGCTGATCGACGGCATCGTCGTGTCGCTGCGCCAGCGCGCGCTCGACATCCTGTTCGATCCCCCGGCCCTGCAGCAGCGCGTCGAGGACCAGCTCAAGGAGACGCCAGACGATCCCGCGATGATCCTGCGCCTCGCGAGCCTGCTCGGCGCGTTGCCGGCCGACAACTCGCCGCCGCTCGCCGAAGATCCGGCCACTACACCGCCGCCGGGGAGCGCTTCGCCAAAGCCCCCACCGCAGTCGCTGGCGGACAGGATCCTCGCTCTCTACCGGCGCGGCCTCGAGGCATGCCAGAAGCAGGGTTTGGCCAAGAACCATCCGGTGCGCCAGGCGCTGCAACGCGAGCTGTTCGAGCGCGCGCGGTCTACGGCCACCAGAGCAATCGAC
>Ga0111538_10008894_pt1 | contig 13442 bp, 13 predicted proteins | sample SoiMethybrSBSTD1_FD_79669 | JGI IMG/M metagenome (GOLD analysis project Ga0111538, IMG submission 79669) | Bulk soil microbial communities from a Populus tree surrounding site in Tennessee, USA - Soil MetaG P. TD hybrid SBSTD1 (version 2)... | ecosystem: Environmental > Terrestrial > Soil >...
CCCTTGCCGCCTTTGCCCCGCCAGCTGGGGGCCTCGGCCTCGTAGCGGCCGAGCCGGAGCGACTCCTGCGCTCCGCTGGCAGAACTGGTGTCTTCTGGAATCCTTGCGTTCGCCCCGGCCGCGAACAGCGCCGCGGCCGTGACGAATACCGCCGTCGTCAGCAGCATCCGTGTATCGGTGTTGTCGTGCATGCCCCGCCTCCTTCTCGACCGCTCGACCATGTGGCGAGCCTAGGAGGGGGCAGCTCCGCCGTCGTCGTCGTCTGCGGCAGAGCGTATGTAACGCTCGCGACACTGTTGGGAGCCCACGCCGGACGCGCGTTACAGGAATGTCTTCCGACTGACTAGCTCGTCCCGAGCGTGAGTCGTGCCGCGGCCATGATCTCGCCGCGGTTGGATCGACTCCTCCGTTCGGCGGGTCGTTCGACGCGCGTATCGACCGATCGGTGGATGCCGTCGCGACACGGCACCGGTCACATTGGCGGAGTCCTGTACGTGCGCGGCCCGTGCGCCTGCGGGCCGTCGCAAGACCGAGGGAGGTTCGGATGAGACGACTGACGAGGACTGCTGCCGGTGCTGCCTCGGCATGCGCACTCGTGGCGCTTGCGGGGTTGGGCGCGTCTTCGGGATCTGCCGCGGCCGGCTACGGCAAGGCCGGCAACCAGAGCGGGAGCGTCGCCAGGGCTCCCAGCGCCGCGAAGATCGCGGTCGGGAAGTCCTCGCTCGGCGCCATCCTCGTCAGTGGCCGCGGCCGAAGTGTCTACCTCTTCGAAAAGGATCACCGAAAGGCCAGCACCTGCTACGCCGCCTGCGCCAGCGAATGGCCGCCGGTCGTCACGAGCCGCGTCCCGGTCGCCACGAAGGGTGTCCTCGCCACCATGCTCGGCACGAGGAAGCGGCGGAACGGCACGCTCCAGGTGACGTACGACGGGCACCCGCTCTACAACTACGCCGGCGATGCGAAGGCGGGCCAGACGAACGGCCAGGGAAGCAACGCGTTCGGCGGCGCCTGGTACGTCCTCTCGCCGGCCGGCAGGAAGATCGACAACGACTGAGCCTGCGCGAGGTCGAGGTCGAGGTCACAATGAGGGAACGGCGGCGGGATAGGCTGAGGCGCGATGGAGGGCCTCACCCGGCTCGTCCTCCGGCACCGGTGTGCGGTGCTCGTCGCGTGGCTCGCCGTGTTCGTGGTCGCGGGCTGGGCGTCGTCGCAGCTCTCCGGCCTGCTCACCAACCGGTTCACGCTGCCCGGCACGGACACGCGGCGGGCGGAGGTGATCCTCCAGGACCACTTCGGGCAGCGGTCGACCGGGTCGTTCACGATCGTCGCCCGGAGCGACGGCCGGGCACGCGCCCTGGTGCCCGAGGTGCGCGCCGCCGCCGAGCGCGCCGTCGCCGAGCTGCCGACGAGCCGCCTCGTCAGCGTCGCGCCCGTCACGCCCGACGTGACGGTCGCCCAGATAGTCTCCGACCTCGAGCCGGCCGACTCGAAGCGCCACACGGACGACATGCGCGCGGCGATCGGCGCGACCCCGGGGGCGACGGTCTTTCTGACGGGACAGGCGGCGATCGAGCACGACCTCGACCCCGTGTTCGGGCAGGACCTCGTCCGTGGCGAGCTGATCGCGCTCCCGATCGCGCTGGCGATCCTCATCGTCACGTTCGGGACGCTCTCGTTCCTGATCCCGTTCGCGTTCGCGCTGGTGACGATCCCGACGACGCTGGCGATCGTGTGGATCTTCGCGAACTTCATGGAGCTGTCGACCTACCTGCAGAACCTCGTGTCCCTGATCGGCCTCGGGATCGCGATCGACTACTCGCTCCTCGTCGTCTACCGCTTCCGCGAGGAGCTACGGGCCGGGCTCCCCCGCGACGAGGCGATCGTCAAGACGATGGCCACCGCCGGACGCGCCGTCGTCTTCAGCGGGACGGCCGTCGCGATCGGGCTCGCGATGCTCGTCTTCATGCCCCTTCCGTTCATCCGCGGGTTCGGGATCGGGGGCCTGTTCATCCCCGCGGTGTCGGTGCTCGCCGCCGTCACCTTCCTTCCCGTCGTTCTGTCCGTGGCCGGCGAGCGTCTAGACCGCGTTCGCGTCCTGCCGCGCAGCTGGCTCGACCACCGCGCCGACACGGAGCACGGCTTCTGGGCAGTGCTCGCGCACTTCATCATGCGCTACCCGAAGCTCGTCGCGGGCACGACAGCCGGCTTCCTGATCCTGCTCACGCTGCCGCTGCTCTCGCTCCAGCTCGGGCCCGGCTCGAACGAGGGCATCCCACGAGACCTTCCGGCCGTGCGCGGGTACGACGTCCTCACCGCCGCGGTCGGTGCGGGGGCGGTCTCGCCGACGAACATCGTGATCGACACGGGCCGCGCGGGCGGTGACGCGGAGCCGGCCGTCACGGCCGCGGTCCTCCGCCTCGAGCGCCGTCTCCAGACCGACCCGGAGGTCGCCGTCGTGCAGATCGGGCACACGCCGCAGCACGTCGACCCGACGCAGCGGTACCTGAACGTCGAGGTGACGGGGAAGCACGACTACGGGAAGCCGGAGAGCCTCGCGTTCGTCTCCCGCCTTCGGGACGAGATCGTGCCGGGCGCCGCGTTCCCCGGCGACGTGTCCGTCTTCGCCGGCGGCGGGCCGCCGGGCGGCAAGGACTTCCTCGACCTCATCTACGCCTGGTTCCCATGGCTGCTCGGCGCGGTCCTCGTCGCGACGTTCGTACTGCTCATGCGGGCGTTCCGGTCGATCGTGCTCCCGCTCAAGGCGATCGTCCTGAACCTGCTCTCGATCGGTGCGGCGTACGGGCTCCTCGTCGTCGTCTTCAAGTGGGGTGCCGGCGAGTGGGCCGGGCTCATCCCCTACGACCAGATCGAGGGCTGGATCCCTGTCTTCCTGTTCGCCATGCTCTTCGGGCTGTCGATGGACTACGAGGTGTTCCTCGTCTCGCGGATGCGCGAGGAGTGGGACAACGGCGCGACGAACGAGGAAGCCGTCGTTCTGGGCCTGACGAAGACCGGCCGGCTCGTCACAGCCGCGGGATTCATCATGTTCGCCGCCTTCACGGGGTTGATCGCGGGGTCGATCGTCGGCCTGCAGCAGTTCGGATTCGGGCTCGCTGCGGCGATCCTGATCGACGTGACGATCGTGCGCGCGCTCCTCGTCCCAAGCGCGATGAAGCTGTTCGGGAAGTGGAACTGGTGGATGCCGGACGGCCTCGCGCGGGTCGTCCGCGTCGAGCCGTCACCGCTCGGGGAGCACCATCCTGCGCTCGGGCCGACCCACCACTGACGCCGACCGCCTCCCGCGCCTCAGCCGAGGAGCCGCACCTCTTCGCGCCGCTCGCGGGCGAAGAAATGGATGCCGTCGTCGAAGCGCACCCAGTTGCAGCGCATGCACATGATCAGCGAATGCGTTCGCGCGGAGTCCGCGAGGAACCGGACGCCCCGCAGGAGGTCGCCGTTCGTGACTCCGGTCGCGACGACGATCACGTCGCCCCTCGCCAGGTCTTCCTGGGTGAAGACCCGCGTCACGTCCTCGACGCCGAGCTCACGTGCGGACTCGATCTGCGAGCGGCTCGTCGGCCAGAGCTGTGCCTGCAGCCCGCCCCCGAGGCAGCGAAGCGCGGCCGCCGACAGCACCGCCTGACGCGTCCCGCCGATCCCGATCGAGAGGTGGTCGTTCGTGCCGCGGATCGCGGCGGAGATCGAGGCGGTCACCGTCCCGTCACCGATCAGCTTGATGCGCGTGCCGGCGGCGCGAAGCTCCTCGACGAGGTCATGGTGTCGCGGACGGTCGAGCACGAGCGCCGTGATGTCGATCGGCTGGCGGTCGAAGCTCTCCGCGACGGCGCGCACGTTGTCGGCGACCGGCCGATCGAGGTCGATCACGCCCCGTGCGCGCGGCCCGACCGCGATCGTCCGCATGTACATGTCGGGCAGCGGCAGGAGCGCCCCTTCGGGAGCAACCGCGAGCATCGCGACCGCGCCCACGCCGCCGCGCGCGACGACACCGCGCCCCTCGATCGGGTCGAGCGCGAGATCGACGCGGTCGCCGCCGGCGCCGGTCTTGCCGCCGGGCGGGAGCGCCTCGCCCGTGCGCGCGCCGATCACGATCTGCCCGTCGATCGGCATCTGGTCGAGGGCCGCCTTCATCCCGTTCGCGGCCGCCTCCTCGGCAGCCTCTTCGTCGGCACGTCCGAGCCAGCGCGCACCCGCGAGCGCCGCCCACTCGGTCGCCCGCGCGTAGCGGGTGCAGAGGCAGTCCGCCATTCCCGGCTCTAGGCTACGCGCGGACGAGCCGGTCGGCGGTCGAGAGCACCAGGTCGAGAACCTCGCCCAGCGCCTGGTCGAGCGTCGCGTTCATGATCACCGGCACGTCGAATCGGTGCGCTCGCTCGATCAGGGCGTCCTGGATGAGCCGGATCTCCGGCATGCCGTCGATGTACTTCTCAAGCGGTCGCAGGCCCTCGGTCGTGTAGTCGCGCACCCAGAAGTGGCTCCGATGGAGGTCCTCGTCGTCGATCGCGATCAGGCACTGGACGACGATCGCCTTCGCGCGGTCGACCTCGACCATTCCGGGGACGAGGTGGACGCCCTCGAGCACCATCGACCAGCCCTCGGCGAGCGAGCGGTCGATCGCCGCCTCGACGCCGACAAGGACGTTTCGCGTCTGGTCGAGGAAGCCGAGAAGACGTGCGTCGCCGGTCTCCTCCTCCTCCGCCTTCGTCAACCCGAGGCCCGCCTCGAAGCTCGAGTAGTGGACGGACGGCATGAACGCCGGCGAGAAGAACGCCCGCATCGTCTGCCGGATGAAGTCCGTCGACGTGACCCGCGTGATCCCCAGCCGGTGTGCCGTCTCGGTCGCGATCGTCGACTTGCCGGTACCCGTCGCGCCACCGATGAGGAGGATGATCGGGCTGTGGAGCTGGCGGAGCGCGTGCAGCCGGCGGAGACGGCGCATGGTGCGCCCACCCTCGGCCTCGCCGAGCACCTCGGCCGCGAGCTCGCCGAAGCGGTCGAGATCGAGACGGTCGGACTCGCGCGTCACGAGGTCGGCGTCGGCGCGCCGGGCGAGATCGTAGGCGCGCGTCACGGTGAGCCCCGTGGCGGCGAGCGCCCGCGCCATGAGGCCTTTCGACCAGGGCGGCCCCTCGTCCCCGCCCAGCGGCAACGGGGCGAGATACCGGCGCTCGCTCACCGCACGACCTGCGGCTGATGAGCGACCGCCTCGGCTGCGAGGCGCTCGAGCTCGGCGTCGAGGGCAGTCTCGCCCGGGATCGGGATCACGTCGTTCGCGGCGAGGACGACGCGGACGCCGCGGCGATGGGCCTCTTCGGCGACGACATCCACGGCAGCCGCCTTCAGCTCGACGACGAAGACCTCGGCGTCGATGCGGTCGAGATCCTCCCGGAGGCGGACGCGGTCGGCGAGATTGCCCGAGACGTCGGTGACACGCGCCCCGTGCAGCTCGTCGAGATGACGGGCGAGGCGCGCATGCTCGGTCGTTGGCGCGGTACAGAAGAACGCCACGCTCGCGTCCGCGACGGGCTCGAGCGGCCGCGGTCGCAACACGGCGCGGACGACGGGCGTCCCCGTCCTCACGAGCGCCCGGACGGCGTCTGCCAGCTCGGCATGCGGCGCGTCCGGCTCCGCCATCGTCACGAGGACGAGGTCCGCGATTCGCGCGCGGTAGGCGTTCAGATACCCGGCCGCGACGTCGATGGGCTGAGCGGCCGACGTCACGAGGAGGCGTCGGCCCGCGTCCACTGGCGGCAATGCCGCCCCGCTGCCGTCGAGCAGGACGAGGTCCGGCGACAGCGAGCGCGCGACACCGACGCCCTCGAGGACGTTCGAGACCGCGACGGCGCCGGCCAGACCGCCGCCGCAGCGCCGGCAGCCGACGGTCGCGACACCGGCGACGACCGCCGTCTCGAGATGGTCCGAGGCGGCATGACGGCCGCCGCGGGACAGCTCGAGCAGCGACTCCAGCGTCGGCGGGACGAGGACGGCCTCCGGCTCGGGCGGCCCACCCCGCCCCATCGCCACGACGACGACGTTCCGCGATCGCGAGAGCTGCCGCGCGACGTGACCGGTGACGGCGGTCTTCCCGACGCGCTTGCCCGTCCCGATCACGGCGAGCGTGGGCACGTCGACCGCCTCCATCCGTGGGGGCGCGAAGCGGAAGTCGGGCCCTTCGTACGGCACCCCGAGCGCGAGCGCGCGGCTGACGAGCGCGAGCCGCTCCCGTGGGCCGAGGACGGGCTCGTCGGACAGGTCGAGCACGAGATCGGGCTGGTGGTTGGCCACCGCCGCCTCGAGCGTGGGCTCGAGGGGGACGCCGTACCCGTCGACGTCTGCGCGCAGCTTCTCCGTCCCGCCGATGAGGACCGCGGCGACGACGAGGTCCTCGACCTCCTCGAGGGCGGCGCGCACGACGGGCGGGTAGTGCTCCCCGTCGACGATCGCGACTGCACGTCTCGGGGTGCTCATCCCCGCGTCGTCACCTCCTGTTCGATCCTGCTCGTGTACTTCTCGTACTCGAACGTCTCGGCCGAGAACTGGATGATGCGTTCCTCCCCGTGGAACGGATGCCTGCGGGAGATGGAGACGTGGTGCCCGTTGACCTCGATCACGTTGTAACAGGGCCTGGTGTTCCCGCGAAGACGCAGCGATGAAACCGTGCCCGTGTTCACGACGAAGAGGTTCTCCAGCCGCCAGGCATACGGGACGTGCTTGTGGCCCGAGAGCACGAGGTGGACACCCGCGCGGAGCAGGCACTCGAGCGCGTCCCCGGCGTCGTAGACGACGTTCCGTTCGCGTCCGGTGCCGGGCACGGGCAGCAGGTGGTGATGGAGCACGAAGATCCGCAGCTGGGACGGCTCCGCGCCGAACTGCTCCTCGATCCAGGGGTAGCGGCCCCGGCCGATCTGCCCGTGGTCGAGGTCGGGCTCGGTCGAGTCGACAGCGACGACGGCCACGCCGTCCTTGCGCAGGACGCTGTTTCGGTCGCCGAAGAGGTCTTCGAAGTGGACATAGCCGACGTTCCGCGCGTCGTGGTTCCCCGGCACCACGACGAACGCGTCGCAGACGATCCGGTCGAGGTACGAGCGGGCCATCTGGTACTCGTGCTTGAAGCCGAACGTCGTCAGGTCGCCCGTGCAGATGACCATGTCGGGGCGGAGCTCGTTGATCTCCGAGATCGCGCGCTCGAGCAGGTTCGGCTCGAAGTACGTCCCCCCACAGTGGAGGTCCGAGAGGTGGGCGATGCGGAACGGCCGTGCGGCGGGGGCCATCGCGGGGAGTCTACGGTGCGCCGGCGCGGAATTGCGTTCGCGCAAAGCGACCCGGAGCGGTCGTGTATCCCGCTGCAGGCGAGGGATCCGGGCGGCGGGAATATGCGCCGGCGGATCCCGCTCGCGAACGGGCCGCCGGGGTCGTCCGAGGGCGTCGGTACCCTCGAAGCGGTGTCACAAACGCCTCCGGAGTCTGGCCCGTTCCAGGCATATCGTGGCTCCGAGCCGCCTCGTTTCGTCAACGGCGCGGAGCTCGAGTGCGCTCGGATCCTCGACTGGTACCGGATTCCCTGGGAGTACGAGCCCCGGTCGTTCGTGCTCGAGCGCGACGCGGAAGGGCGCGTGACCAGCGCGTTCACGCCCGACTTCTACCTCCCCGAGCAGGATCTCTACATCGAGGTCACGGTGATGAAGCAGTCGCTCGTCACCCGCAAGAACCGCAAGCTGCGCGAGGTCCGGCGGCTCTATCCGGATGTCAACGTCAAGCTGTTCTACCGCCGGGACATCGAGCGGCTGGCGCAGCGCTACCGGCTCCGGATCGCCTCGTGAGGGTCTCCGCGGCGGAACGCCTGCGTGCACAGGGACAGCCGATCGGAGAGGTCTATCTCGGCAGGGACGAGATCGCGGCACGCGTCGCGGAGCTCGGTGCCGAGATCGCGACGGCGTACGCCGGCCGCGTTCCGTTGCTCGTCGCGCCGCTGAAGTCCAGCGCCGTCTTCCTCGCCGATCTGTCGCGTGCGCTCCCCCTCGCGCACGAGCTCGACGTCATCGAGCTGGCCCCCTACGGCAGCGGTCGCGCGGGCGGTGGCGTGCGCCTCCTCAAGGACCTCGACGTCCCGCTCGAGGGGCGCGACGTGCTCCTCGTCGAGGACGTCGTCGACACGGGCCTCACGCTCGGGTTCCTGAAGCGCTCCTTCGTCGAGCGCGGCCCGGCGAGCCTCGCCGCGGTGACGCTCCTCGATCGCCCGTACCGCAGGCTGGTGGACGACATCCCGCTCGAGTACATCGGCTTCACCGTCCCCGACGAGCTCTTCGCCGGCTACGGCCTCGGGCTCGACGAGCGCTGGCGCGCGCTCGCCGACCTCCACCTCGTCCTCGCGGACGAGCTCCCGGCCGCGATCGACGCCGCCTGAGCAGCGCCGCGCAACCGCGGGCGCGTGTCGGGCGGCGAACGGTCTCAGAGACCGTCGGCTGTCAAGAGGAAAGCGTGCCGATTCCGTGCCGATCTGCGCACAAGCCGAACGCCTGTCGTCATGCCGCTCGCGCGACGGGAGCGTTCGCCCCGGACGTGTCCTTCGCGGACGACTTGACAGGGAACGGTCTCTGAGACCGCGCTAGAGGTATCCGAGCGGATCCACGGCGCTGCCGTTGACCCGCACCTCGAAATGGACGTGAGGCCCGCTCGAGTTCCCGGTGCTTCCCGAGTACGAGACGACCTCCCCGGCGTCGACGGACTGGCCGACGGAGGAGGCAAACGAGGAGTTGTGGGCGTACGCCGTGGAGAGGCCGCCGCCGTGGTCGACGACGACGAGGTTGCCGTAACCGCCGAGCCACCCCGCGTAGATCACCGTCCCGGCCGCGGCCGCCCGGACGGGCGTTCCCGTCGCGCACATGATGTCGATCCCCTCGTGCATCCGGCCCCAGCGCATGCCGAAGCCGCTCGTGACGGGGCCGGAGACGGGCCAGCCGAGCTGGCCGCTGCCCGACGGCGGGACGATCGAGGGCGTCGCGGACTGCTCCTGTGCGGCGCGAATCTGCGCAGCGAGCTCCGCGCTCTGCTGCTCGAGCGCCTGGATCTCCTCGAGCATCGCGTCCTGGTCCTCCTCGATCGAGGCGAGCGTCGCGGACTTGGCCCGTTGCGCAGCCGCGAGGGCGTCGCGGCTCGAAACGAGCCGCGACACGACGCCGCGCTGCTCGGCTGCGGCAGCCGAGGCGGCCGACTCCACCTGCGCCTGCTCGGCGCGCGCGAGCCGCGTGGCCTTTCGCGCATCGGCGACGCCGTCGCGCGCGTTCTTCACGCGCGCTGCGATCCGCTCGTCCTGGCGCCCGATCCGGGACAGCAGCTCGAGGTTGTCGAGGATGTCGACGAAGGAGGCCGTGCCGAGGACGAACGAAAGCACGTCCGGGCCGTCGGTCATGTAGAGCTCGCGCACGCGCTGCTCGAGGCGCGCCAGCGCGATGCGGTACTCGCCGCGCAGCCGGTCGAGTCGCGCGGTCTGCATCTCGATCGTCCGGTCGAGGGTTTCGAGTCGGGCGCGCGCCTGGGACAGCCTGCCCTCGAGGACGGAGAGTCGGGCCTGCTGGGCGTCGACGCCCGCCTGAAGCTCGCGGACGCGTCCGGCGACGGCGCTCAGCTCCTCGGTGAGCACGCCGGCGCGTTCGTCCGCCTGCTCGGCCTGCCCGCGGAGCCGGCCGAGCTCGCTGTCGACGCGACCCTTCTCGGTCCCCGGATCCCCCGCCGCCACTCCCGTCGCGAGCATCGCCGCGATCAGAACGGCTGAAGCGGCGGTCACGAGGCCGGCACGTCGCCCCATCAGTCGGCTTTCGCCCCCCCGTCGCGTGTCCCTGCCGCGAGCCGGTCGAGCGTCCGCAGCGCCTGAGCAGCCTCCTGCCGGAGCGGGCCGACGACGCTCCGATAGTCATCGTCGGAAAGCCGGCCGGCGCGGTGGTCGGCCTCCAGCTCCTTGAGCGCCGCGAGCGCGCGGTCCCGCTCCTCCTCGGCTTCGAGAAGCTCTCGCTCGGGCCCGTCGAGCTCGCGCAGCGCGTCCGACGCGGGGGCCGGCTCGCGTAGGAACGGCAACGCGACCACGACGACGACCGCGACGGCGAGCGCCGCCGCGAGCAGGAGCCAGCCGCTCACGTCGTCGCTGGCGTCTCGGAGCGCTCCTCCGCGCGTGCGTACCGCGTCGCAAGGCGCCGCTCCTCCCGCGGGTCCGGCCAGAGCGCGATGAGCGAGCCCAGGACGAAGACGATCCCCGCGAGCCAGATGAGGTTGACGAGCGGCTTGACGAAGACGCGGAAGACGACGGCGCCGTCGTCCCGCACCTGCTCGGCGATGACGAAGAGGTCCTCGCCGGTGAGGAGGTCGGAGCGGATCCCGACCTCGTTCGACACCTGTTGCTCGACGCTGTACGCATTCTTGCCCGCCGCGATCGTTCCCAGATCGTCGCGCCCGCGTCGGACGTCGAGGACCGCCCGGATCTCCGTCGCGTTCGGGCCATCGCGCTCCGTGAGCTCGCGGTAGGTCAGCGTGTAGCCGCCGACGGAGAGCGAGTCGCCACGCGCGAGCCTCCCTTCGGCCACCGAGTCGTACGCGCTCGAGCCCGCAACGCCGATGGCGAGCAGCACGACGGCCGCGTGGACGACATAGCCGCCGTACCGCCTCCGGTTCCTCCCCACGAGCTGCGCGAAAGCCGTGGGCACGGGCTCGCCGGTGAGGGCGCGCCGCGCCGCGGTGCCGCGCGCGAACTCCACCACGATCGCCGCGAGCACGAAGGTGGAGAACGTGTACGCGATCAGCCCCGGGATCGACGAGCCGGCCCCGAGCGCGACGAGCAGGACGCCGGTCGCGAGGGCGATGACCGCGGGCCAGGTGACGGCCCGGAGGAGCCCCCGGAGCGAGGCGCGGCGCCAGGCGACAAGAGGCCCGATCCCCATCAGCAGGAGCAGCGGGAGCCCGAAGATCCGGAGGAAGAAGTCGTAGTACGGGCGGCCGACGACCACCGACTCGCCGCGCACGGCCTCCGAGACCATCGGCCACGCGGTCCCCCACAGGATCGTCAGACAGAGCGCGACGAGGAGCAGGTTGTTGTAGAGGAACGCCGCCTCGCGCGAGACGAGCGACTCGAGCTTCGCGGTCGTCCGCAGCTGCGGGAGCCGAAGCCAGATCATCGCGGTCGAGAACGCGACCGCGACGATGATGAACCCGAGGAACCACGGGCCGATCGCGCTCTGCGTGAACGAGTGGATCGAGCTGACGACGCCCGACCGTGTGAGGAACGTCCCGAACAGCGAGAGGCAGAACGCGAGGCTGACGAGCGCGACGTTCCAGACGCGGAGCATCCCCCGCTTCTCCTGGATCATCACGGAGTGGAGGAACGCCGTGGCGGCAAGCCACGGGATCAGCGCCGCGTTCTCGACGGGGTCCCAGGCGTAGTAGCCGCCCCACCCCACCTCCTCGTACGCCCAGTGCGCGCCGAGGAGCTGCCCGATCCCGAGCGCGGTCCACGCGACGAGCGTCCAACGGCGCGTCGCGACGATCCAGCGCTCGTCGGTCCGGCCGGAGAGCAGCGCGCCCATCGCGAACGCGAACGGTACGGCGAGGCCCACGTAGCCGAGGTAGAGGAAGACGGGGTGGGCGACCATGTACGGGTTCTGGAGGCTCGGGTTGAGCCCGTTTCCGTCCGCCGGCGCCGGGATCGTCTCGAACGGGCTCGAGACGGCGACGAGCAGCCAGGAGAACCCGAGCGCGATCCCGCCCAGCACGGGCGTGACCCAGACGACGAGGTCGCGCGCCCGCTTGCGGGCGAACCAGACCGCGAGAGCAGAGTAGGCGGTCAGGACGAGCAGCCACAGGAGCAGCGATCCCTCCTGCCCGCCCCAGAAGGCGGAGAGCTTGTACTGGATCGGCAGCGCCTCGCTGGAGTGGCCGGCGACGTAGGCGAGCGAGAAGTCGTCGCGCGCGAAGCCGACGACAAGCACGAGCGCTGCGACGAGCGTCGAGAAGAACGAGGCGAGGAGCGCGTTCCGGGCCGAGTGCGCGAGACGGCGCCGTCCGAGCCAGGCGGCCGCGCCGCCGGCGACGAGCGCGTAGGCGGAGAGCCCGAGGGTGAGGAGGAGCGCCGCGCGGCCGAGCTCGGCCATCTACCGATCGGCCATCTACTGAGAGGATTCGGCGGCCTGGTACTTCGACGGGCACTTCGTGATCATCGACCCGGGTGTCGTCACGAAGAGCCCGCTCGGCCGCTGGGTGCCGGTCACGACGACGTCGCGACCGGTTCGGAAGAGGTCGGGGACCGAGCCCTTGTAGAGGACCGTGACCCGCTTCTTGTTCGCGCCCTCGATGTCCTCGACCACGAAGCGCATCCCCGCGCCGTGCGCGTCGCCCGTGGGAGCGCCGACGACGCGGCCCGCGAGCGACACCTCACCCGTCTTCGTCGCGAGCTCGCCCGGCGAGACGGACGGCGTGCCGCCGCCTGCGAGCGACGTGTAGAGGAGGAAGATCGCAAGCACTCCGGCGACGGAGAGCGCGATGACCAGCCGGGCAGGAGAGGACGTCCTGGCCACGACCGACAGTCTAGATACAGGTGGGGGACCCCATGTTTCCCCCACCGACCCCCTCCTTCCGGCCACCAAGATTCAATCCGCTACCGGCCTCCGGCCGCGTTCCGCCGCGCCCGGGAAACGGCAGAGACGCGCACGGCGACCTGCCGCCAGAGATCGCCCTCGACGGCGCGGGAGCTACGCCTCGGCGGCGTCGCGCGCGCGCCGCGTGGGCACGTCGTAGCCGTGCTCGCGGCAGAGCGATCCCGGCGCATCCTCGGTGAGAGCGTCGCAATAGCCCTTGCCGTACGCCGCGCGCATGAAGGCCGAGACGACCTCGAGGTTCCACTCGGTGATCTCCGCCGCCTCGCGCCAGAGGTCGGTGAGACGGAGATCGATGTCGAGCTCGAGGAGATCGATTCGCGTGGGCTGCATGTCATCGAGGCTACGGACCCCGTCGGACGACATGCCCCGTTTGCAGCAGAAAAGAGGTCGCGCGGCGCGAGGACGAGAAAACCGTGCTCGACGTCGAGCCGCCGGTGGTGCAGAGAGAGGCTCGGTGGCGCAGTAGGATCGGCCGGTGCCGCGGGTCGACCGCTCCGCGCCGGCTCTGGTCGCGCTGACCGCGCTGCTCCTCTACGCCGCGTGGGCCGGCTGGGCGCACCACATCGGGCACGACTGGCAGGACTGGGCGGCCATCGGCAGGCACTTCGTCGGCGCGAGCGAGGCGAGCCCCGCGATCGTGCGCGATGCGCCGAACGCGACGAGCCGGTTCGGGTACGACGACGGGATCAGGCCCCGGTAGTTCGGGAACTCGCCCTCGATCAGCCGGGTCGTCAGCCGGATTGTGCCGACCTGGAACGACGCGTCGCGGTCGCCGAGCCGTAGCTC
>Ga0111538_10008896_pt1 | contig 13441 bp, 8 predicted proteins | sample SoiMethybrSBSTD1_FD_79669 | JGI IMG/M metagenome (GOLD analysis project Ga0111538, IMG submission 79669) | Bulk soil microbial communities from a Populus tree surrounding site in Tennessee, USA - Soil MetaG P. TD hybrid SBSTD1 (version 2)... | ecosystem: Environmental > Terrestrial > Soil > Tree...
GAACGCGGTCACGGTCGAGGCCGTCATGGGCCGGCGGGACATTCGCGAGTTCGTCGATCTGCCGTACGCAATGTACAAAAGCAGCGAGCACTGGATCCCACCGCTCAAGAGAGATGAGCGGAACCGGCTGTCACCGGATCACAACCCTTTTTTCGAACACGCCGACGTCCGGCTGTGGCTGGCGCGACGTGGCGGCCGCCTGACCGGCCGCATCGCCAGCATTGACGATCGCTTGCACAACGAGACGCATCGGGAACGCGTGACCTGGTTCGGCTTCTTCGAAGCCGCTGACGAATCGACGGCGCGTGCGCTGCTCGAGACCGTCGAGGAGTGGGCGCGGGATCGCGGCAGCACAAGTGTCCGCGGGCCGGCCAACCCCTCGTTGAACGACACTGCGGGGTTGCTCGTCGATGGATTTGAGCACGACCCGTACATCCTGATGCCGTACAACCCGGCCGCATACGCGAACTACCTGGAGCACGCTGGCTACTCGAAGGCGAAAGACCTTCTCGCGTGGGATATCGATCTGACGGTGCCGCTCGGCGAACGCATTCAGCGTGTGAGTGAGCGTCTCATGGCCCGCCACCGTGTCACCGTTCGGACGGTCGACATGTCTTCCAGGGGATTTGCCGCGGACCTCGAGCATCTGAAGAGCATCTACCGATCGGCGTGGAGCGACAATTGGGGATTCGTTCCTCCGACCGATGCCGAAATTCGACAGCTGGCGATGGAGCTGAAACCGGTGGTCGATCCGAACCTGGTGCTGTTTGCCGAGCACGAGGGGCGCGTGGTGGGCTGCGCTGTGGCCCTGCCGGACATCAATCAGGTCCTCAAACGGATGGATGGCCGACTGCTGCCCGGTGGCCTCTGGCACTTCCTGCGCCGGCGATCGATCATTACTCGGGCGCGGGTGCTCCTGTTGGGAGTGCTGCCCGAATACCGCAAAAGCGGGCTCTATCCGCTGCTCGTCTCTGAGCTTCATCGCCGCGGCTGCGCCGGCGGGTACACGCGGGGTGAGCTGTCGTGGACGCTCGAGGACAACACGCTCGTCAACGCAGGCATCGAGGCGGCCGGCGGGCGCCGCCACAAGACCTACCGTCTCTATGAAAAGCCGGTGCGTTAGCATCACCGGCGCCACAGGTTTCATCGGGATCCATGCTGCGCAGGCGTTCCGAGCCCGTGGCTGGGAGGTTCGAGCGATCGTCAGGCCGGGCCGTCACAAAGCCGTGTCTGCGGGCGCCGACGTTCGTGAGGCCGCACTGCTGGATGCTCGCTCCCTCGCCGCCGCGATGATTGGATCCGATGTCGTCGTTCACACCGCTGGAGTCGTGCGTGCCGCGACCGCTCGAATGTTCGACACCGTCAACGTGGACGGAACGCGCGCGGTGACTGCCGCCGCAAACGAAATCGGCGCTCGGCTCGTCCACCTGTCGAGTCTGGCCGCCGTCGGGCCTGGAACGATGGTGCGCCCGGCCCGCGAAGGTGACCGACCGTCTCCAGTCAATGCCTACGGACGCAGCAAGCTCGCCGGCGAGCGCACGCTTGACGAGACAGCCGTCGTGCCGTGGATCATCCTGAGGCCCTCGGCGGTCTACGGACCGGGCGATAGTGCGTTTCTGCCGCTCGTGCGTCTGGCCCGGCGCGGCGCGTTCCTGCTGGCGTCGCCTGCCGCGACTCCATTCAGCTTCATCTACGTTGACGACGTCGCCGACGCCATCGTGCGGGCGGCGGAGAGCGACACGGCGCGCGAGACATTCTTTCTCGGTCATCCGCATGCGGAGACGACGGAGACACTTCTTCGCGGCATTGCCGAGTGTCTCGGCACACGCTATCGCCCGGTCCGACTGCCGCCGCTCCTGGTGAAAATCGCGGGCTGGGTCGGCGACGTCGCCTGGTCTGTCGGATGGCGGCCGCCGATCGATTCGTCGCGCGTCGCCGAATTTCAGGCACCCGGGTTTGTCTGCGACGTGAGCCGCGCGCAGGCGCGCCTTGGCTTCAGCCCGAGCGTCGGACTGCGGACCGGTCTCGCTCGGACCGTTGAATGGTATCGCCAGCAGGGCTGGATCTGACGGGTTACGCCGGCGTAGGGATGATCGACAGAGCGCGGCCGACTTCCGCGAATACGGCGACAGCCCGATCGATCTCGTCAGCGCGATGTGCCGCCGAGTAGCTGGTTCGCAGCAGGCAGTTGTCGGGATGCGTGGCTGGCGGCAGCACCAGGTTGACGTAGATGCCGTGCATGAGGAGGGTTCGCCAGAACTGGATGGCACGTTCCGCCGCGCCGATCTTGACCGGCACGATGGGCGACTCGGTCGCGCCGATCTCGAAGCCGGCCGCTGCCAGACCCGCCCGCGCCCGCCGGATGTTGGCCCAGAGTCGATCGCGTAGGCCCGGCTCCCGCGTCACGATTCGAAGGGCGGCTTCGACGCCCGCGACACTGGCCGGCGACGCCGACGCCGTGAAGACATACGGTCGCGAGGTGAAGTGGAGCAGTTTCAGCTCGTCATGATTGGACACACAGAAGCCGCCGATACCAGCCAGCGTCTTCGAGAACGTCCCGACGATGAAGTCCACTCGATCGAGGACGCCTTGTTCCTCGGCCCGGCCCAGCCCCCGCCGCCCATAAGCCCCGAACGAGTGCGCTTCGTCCACCATGAGAAAGGCGTCGCACTCCCGGCAGACCTCGGCGAATGCCGCCACCGGCGCCACGTCTCCACTCATCGAATAGAGACCTTCCACGACGACCAGGCAGCGCTGCGGATCCAATTGGCGAGAGAGCTTGCGGCGAAGGTCGTCCGGAGAATTGTGGCGGAACGCGAAGAAATTTGCACCGCTCAAGCGCGCGCCGTCGTAGATGCTGGCATGACTCTCGATGTCTAACAGGACGACGTCGCCGGGCCCGCACAGACCGGAGATTACCCCGACGTTGGCCTGGTATCCGGTGGTGAAAATCTGTGCGCGACGCATGCCGTACGCGTCGGCGAAGGCCTGCTCCAGGCGTCGATGGCCAGAGTAGGTGCCGTTCGCGGCGCGAGACCCCGTCGTGCCGGTGCCTTCGCGTGCCAAAGCAGCCGTCGAGGCGGCGATGACCTCCGGATGAAAGCTGAGGCCGAAGTAGTTGTTGGAGCCGCACATCAGCGTGCGGCGGCCGTCAATCGTGACCTCGGTCGGACTGAGGACGGCTTCGATGACGGTGTCGAACGGCACTGCGCCCTCGCCGGCACCTTCGAGCCGAGCCGCAGTGAGTCCCAGCTTGTCGAAAAGGGTCATTGCACCAGCTCTCGACCGCCGGTGAGAAGTGTCCCAGCTTCGAGCCGGGCGCGTGTTTCCGCGCGCCGGACTTTGCCGCTGGTCGTGCGGGGAATCGTCCCAGGGGGTGTCAGGACGACCCGGTCGATCTCCAGGCCGGCGGTTTCCCGCACGCGCCGCCGTACGCTGTCGACGACGTCGTTCGACGTGGCGCTGGCGCGCGCTTCGAGCACAGCGACGACCTCGTCCGGCTGATCCACACGCGTGATGCCGAAGACCACGACGCCCGACGTTCGGAGACCCTGAACATCGGCGATCGCCGATTCGAGATCGGGTGGATGATACTTGCGCCCCTGCCGGATGATGACTTCCTTGGTCCGACCGCAGACGAAGAGGCAACCGTCCACCCGATAGCCCAAATCGCCGGTCTCGAGCCAGCCGTCGTGCAGCGCTTCACCAGTGGCCTCGAGATTGTCGAAGTACCCGGCCATGACGGACGGACCCCGCGCCACGATGCGGCCGACATGCCGGTCCGGCAATTCGATTCCTTGTTCGTTCACGATTCGAACGTCATGGGACGGAAACGGGCGTCCGCAGCTCACGATTCGGACCGCCGGGGTCCCGTTCTGCGCCGGGACGGCGATTGAGTCGCGACCCAGGCGTCCGGCGTCGACGCGGTCCACGACAACGCCATCACGGGACATCGTCACCGCCAGCGAGTGCTCGGCCAGGCCATAGCTTGGACAGAAAGCCGAAGCGTGAAAGCCGGCCGAGGCGAACTTCTCGCCGAAGGCCTGCAGCGTCTCAGGTCGAATGGGCTCTGCACCGCAGCCGGCGATGCGCCAGCTCGAGAGGTCCAGATGCGCGATCTGCGACGGCTTCACTCGCCTCAGGCACAGCTCGTAGGCGAAATTCGGGGCGAAGGACACCGTAGCGCGATATCGCGAGATGGCATCGAGCCAGGCTGTCGGCCGCTTCAGGAAGAGCACCGGCGACATGACGATGGCGTCGTTGCCGGAATAGACCGCCGTCAGGAGCATGCCGATGAGCCCCATATCGTGATACAGCGGCAGCCAGCTCACCCCGACGTCGGACGGCGTCACCCCGATCCCGTGCGGTCCGGCGATGGCGGCGACGTTCGTGATCAAATTCTGGTGCGAGAGGACGACGCCTTTCGGGGCTGCGGTGGAACCGGATGTGAACTGAACGAGCGCGGTGGACGTCGACGACACGCGGACCGGTGCCGGCAGGGCACGTCCGGCGGCAAGCGCGTCGAGCGTGATGAGTTGTGGAGCGCGTGCAGCCGACGCGAGATTCATCAGCGGAGCCACGTCTGCGGTTGTGACGACCGCCGCGGCACGGCTGGCCGTCAGCAGTTGACGCGACTGACGCCCGAACGTCGAGATGTCGCCGGCCTGAGCCGGCGGCACGAGTGGGACCGGTACAAGGCCCGCAGCCAGGATGCCGAAAAACGCCTGGATGAACGCCGCCACCTCTGGCACGACGAGGGCCACCCGGTCGCCCGGTTCGAGGCCGGCGTCAGTCAGCGTTCCCGCACCGCGCAACGCACGCTCCAGAATGTCGGCATAGGTGAGCCGGGTCGAAGAGGCATCGTGCTCGACGGTCTCGAGTCCACGACCGGTCGCGGATGCCGCGACGAGAGTGTCGTTGAGCGTTCCGGCTGGGGTCATGCCGCCGGCTCCTGTTCAGCCACCAGGCGGCGGACCTCGGAGACGATCTGGCCGACGGTTCGAATGTGCGTCAGCGAGTTCAACGGCACTGCGATCGAGAAACGGTCCTCGAGCTCGCCGACCAACTCGAGCACGAGCAGCGAGTCGTAGCCGAGATCGGCCATCAGCTCGCTTTGCGGCGTCGGGTCGATGGGCTTTCGACTCAACCGCTTCAGAATTTCGATGGTGTCTCGTTCGAGCAGGTCGTCTGGTGGCAGCGGTTGCGGGCCTGCGGCGTGGTCGGTCACTTCCTGCAAGGTAACATGAACGTTATACCTGACGCCGCTGTCTGCACAACCGTTGACTTTCGAGAGGGTTGCAGGACGTTTGCAGGTTTACGGCGGCAGCTGACAGAACGGTTCAGATACAATCCTGTTACGGATGTCGCGCACCGATCAGATCGTCATTCTCGCGGCGGGTCTCGGCTCGCGTCTCGGCAGCGCGGAAGCCGGCGTGCCAAAGCCCCTCATGTCGGTCGGCGGCACAACGCTCATTGCGCACGCGCTGGCGCACGCGGAGGCCAGCGGTTGTCGCGACGCCGTGGTCGTGATCGGATATGAGGGCGCCCGTGTGCGTTCGGCGGTCGAGGCCAGTCACAGCGCGCTGACGGTTCGCTTCGTGGAATCGCCGGATCCCACAGCTCCGAACGGACACTCACTGCTCGCGGCCGCCCCGCTGGCCAGGTCACGCTTCTTCCTGCAGATGGTCGACCATGTCTTCGGTCAGCCGGTCCTGCCGCTACTCGATCGCGGACGGCCGCACGAAGGTGAAAGTGCCCGGCTTCTCGTTGACCTCAATCCGGACGAGTCGATCGATCTTGCGGATGCAACCCGCGTGCGACTGGATGGCGTTCGCATCACCAGCATCGGAAAGGGCATCGAGCCGTGGGATGCGATCGACACCGGATGCTTCGTGCTGACGCCCGAGATCTTTCGTGCGCTCGCTGACGTGCCACCATCGGAACCGCGAACGGTCTCTTCGGCGATGCGGCGGCTCATCAGATCAGGGAGTCTCTATTCGGCGGACATCGGCGACGTTCCGTGGGCCGACGTCGATACGCCTGACGATCGTGATGTGGCCGAGCGCCTCCTGACATCCTCCAGTCTCCGGTCGCTCACTCCTTAAAAGGTTCCGTTCCCGCGCCCGGAAGGTTCCCAGCGCGTACATTGCCGATTCCGCGCCGACTTCGCGCGCGCATCGGGCCGGTTGTCTCCGTAATGGATGAAAAGCCGTGGGAAGGTGTTCACCTCACGGATGGCTATAGTCGCCGGGACAGCGGACTGATGAGCTAGAACGCGCGAAAAATCCTAAGGATTTTTGACTTCGGTGGGTGGCTCGCAAATTTGCTGTGTGAGCAGTGCATGGCGACGCGAGTCACCTTTACCGGAGAAGAAATGTGAAGCGATTGCTCATTGGCCTCTCTCTGATGACGGTTGCCTGTTCGGGGTCGCTCCCGACGGCGCCTTCCGGGTCCTCCAGTGGCAGCCAGAGCGTTCAGGCGACCGCGGATCCATCAGCGGTGCCGGCCGTCAACGAGCCCACTGTTGATCCGACGCCGGCCGTTCCCGGCGCCAACGCACGGTCTCCACAGTACACACTCTCGGGTCCTCGCGATCCGTTCAACTGCTTCACCGCGGGCACGAACCCCATGCAGTGGATCTTGAACATGACCGACGCCGGGCCGTCGGCGCTGCGATTCATCGCCATGGCCTCGCACGACGATACGCCGGGTTGTGCGGCGACCGAGAAGAACCCGCGCACGCGAGTGGCGCTCGGTGGCGTGTCGGACTACACGCCGCATTCGAGCGGGCAGACGACGTTCACATTCGATCCGAAGATGTACAACTGCGGGCGCGTCCAGGTGGACGTGTCGATCTTCGATGCGGCCGGCAACGAGATTCTCATCGTCGGTGTCGTGATCAACTACGGCAGCACGTGCGCCCCGCCGACGTCAGCGCTGGCCTGTCAGCCTCCGTCACAGAATGCGCTCGCCGGTCAGCCCGTGAACTTCACGGCCGCTGGCGGCACCGGTGACTATTCGTGGTCGGCGCCGAGCGGCTCGCCTACCGCCGGCACCGGCTCGGGGTTCACGACGAGCTACGCGGCGTCTGGAACGTACGTCGCGACGGTCACGTCGGGCTCTGCGACGGCCACCTGTCACGTCACGGTTACGACGCCAACGACTCCGGAGTTGGTTTGCGCCCCGCCGACGCAGACAGCCCAGCCCGGCCAGACGGTGGCGGTAAGCGCCAGCGGTGGAACGGGAAGCTACAGCTGGTCGGCGCCGGGCGGATCGACGTCGACGGGGACCGGCGCCAGCTTCAGCACCTCGTACGCTTCGAGCGGGACGAACACCATCACGGTGACAAGTGGTCAGCAAACGGCCACATGCCAGGTGACGGTGCCGCCGGTCGTGCCTCCGCTGGTGTGCACGCCGCCGTCGCAGACGGTCCAGACCGGGCAGATCGCGACCGTTGGTGCGACCGGCGGCACGGGCACGTATAGCTGGTCAGCGCCAGGCGGATCGACGTCCGCCGGCGTCGGCGCGGGCTTCAGCACGTCGTACTCGTCGGCTGGAACCAACACCATCACGGTGACCAGCGGGCAGCAGACCGCAACGTGCCAGGTCACCGTCCCTCCGTCGGTGACGAACTCGTGCGTTGGCACAACGGCGACGCTCAGCCGACCGCTGCAGCCTCCGACAGCGAGCATTGCGGTCAACGTTCCAGCTGGTCAACAGTCGACCATTCAAGTGGACAGCAGCGATCACAGAACCGACGTTACGACGTCGCATTTTTTCACCGTCGGACCGGGCACGACAGTCCTGCAGGTGCCGGTTGCTTGCTTCCCGAAGGTGGTCGTTTTCTGCGGGGAGACGGTCCTGGACGCTGACCGTGGGTTGAACCTTTGTCCGGCCCCGTAGAGCGGTAACACCGCTGTGACCTGAACAGCCGGGGTAATGGCCCCGGCTGTTCATCGTGTTCGGGTGCGCTCGGGCTCTCGTCTGCGGCCTGCTGGACTCAACAGACGAACCACCTCACAATGGGGCTGTGGTCCTTCGGGCGCTCTTGCTGGCGCTGTTAGCGATCGCCGCCGCGACCCCCTCCTTCGCGCAATCGCAGCCGTCGCGACCCGGGAGTACGCCGACCGCCTCAGGCGGCGTCATTCAAGGCGTCGTCAGCACCCAGAACCAGACGATTCCTCTCGGCGGCGTCATGGTGTCGCTCTCTTCCGAACGCACCGCCAAAGTCCTGACCGTCACGTCGGAAGGAGATGGCACGTATCGCTTCGAGGGACTGGAGGCAGGGGAGTACCGCGTGTCGGCGTCACTGGATGGGTTCGATCCGAAGGCGGTCGACGCGCGCGTGGTCTACAACCAGACGGTCGACGTGCCGCTCGATCTGCCGATTGCCGGCGTCGCGGAACGCGTCGATGTCGTCGCGCCACAAACCGTCGTGCCAAATACTGGCACGCTGACCCAATCCGAGGTGCTCGGCAGCCATGAGCTCGAGCAGCTCTCGCCGGGCGGAGGACTTCAGGCGGCGCTGAGGTTGATCGCGAGCGTGATCGAGGTCCCCGGCGGCGTTTCCATCAAGGGCGGCCGTCCGAGCCAGGCGACTGTGCAAATCGGTCCCGGGAGCTTCGTCGACCCATCGACGGGGCTGTCACAGGTCCGGCTGCCCGATGACGCGATCGATTCGGTGACGGTGCTGCCGAATCCGTACGCCGTCGAGTTCGGCCGGTTTTCTTCGGGGCTGGTGCTCATCCAGACGCGTCGGGCCAGCGATCAGTGGCGAACCCGTGTGAACAATCTCGAGCCAACCTTCCGGACCGAACGCGGGTCGGCGCTGAAGGTCACCGGCATCGCCGGCTTTTCGCCTCGCGTCGAGACCGGCGGGCCTCTCATCCGCGATCGCCTGTTCATCCAGCAGGCGGCACAGTATCGCTATCGCTCCAGCGACATCCCCAGCCGGCCTCCAGACGAGCTGCGCCGGTCGCACAGCTTCAGCTCGTTCACTCGGGCCGACGCAAACCTTTCGGATCGGCATTCGCTCGTGGGTGTCGCCGGCTTCTTTCCCACCACGACCAAGTACGCCAACCTCGGGACCTTTATTCCGCTCGACGCGACCGTCGACATGAACGGTGGCGTGAATACTGCCGCGGTGACGGAGCGTTCGCTATGGAGCGATGCGGTCTTCACCGAAACAACGGTCGAGGTGAACCGCTACCAGACCGACGCCGCGCCGCAAGGGGCTCAGCCGATGGAGCTGCTGCCTGAAAACACCCTCGGCAACTTCTTCAATCGGCAGATGCGCACGACCACGTCCTACCAGATCGTGGAATCGCTGTCGGGGTCGGCGCGGCGGGCGAACATCCTGCACCTCTTCAAGGCCGGCGTCGACATCCTGCATAGCCGCTTCGAAGGGTCGAGTTCCAGTGCCCCAGTCCTCATCAAGCGTACCGATGGCACGCTCGTGCGCCGCCTCGATTACAGCGGTGCGAGCATCCAGGAGAAAAACAGCACCGACATCGCGCTGTTCGCTCAGGATCGCGTGCAACCGACCAACCGCTGGTACGTCGAATTCGGCGCCAGGCTCGATCGCGATGGTGTGATCGATCGCGTCAACCTGACCCCTCGAATCGGCTCGGCGCTGCTGTTCAACGAGGCCGGGACCTCGGTGCTGCGCGGCGGGATTGGACTGTTCTACGAGCGGACGCCGTCGGCGGCGGGCTCATTCACGCAATACGAGCGGGCGATCGACACGCGCTACCTCTCGGGCGGTCCAGTGTCGCAGGCATTCCCCCACACGATGTCCGACGACCTGCGGACGTCGCGCAGCCTGACCTGGGATCTCGCGTACGACCATCGCTTGAACAGTAACTGGGCGCTCCACTTCGGCACGATCGATCGGCGAGGCGACAACGAGCTGCTGGTGGTACCGATCGCCAGGCCCGGCAGCGCCGAGCTCCGATTGGTGAGCGACGGCCGATCGCGATATCGCGAAGCCGAAGTCGGGGTGCACTACACGCTCGGCACGCGGGTGGACCTCAACGTGTCATACGTGCGGTCGCGGGCGGATGCCGATACCAACGCGTTCACCAACTACTTCGACTCGATCCAGTGGCCCATCGTGGGCGAGAACGCCTTTGCCCGCGCGCGCAGCGATGCGCCGAACCGGATGCTGCTGCGGAGCCGGGTCCTGCCGACGCCGACCTGGCTGTTCGTCACGGTGATCGACTGGCGCACGGGCTTGCCGTATTCGATCGTCGACGCGTCCCTGGATTTTATCGGGCCGAGACAGGCATTCCGCTTTCCGCAGTACATGCGGACCGAACTCGGCGTCGAGCATCGCTTCACGTTCAAGAACTTGCGTCCGTGGATAGGCATCCGGGTTGATAATGCCTTGCAGGCGTGGCTCCCGTCAGACGTCCAGAACAACATCAGCTCCCCAGCCTTCGGGACGTTCTACAATTCCGAGTATCGCCAGGTTCGCATCCAGGTACGATTCGAGCGGTAGCGTGAGCGGATCCGACCAACGTTGAGCGACCCACACCAGCCATCGTCACGCCTGCCGTTCCTGATTCTGGCAGCCCTCGGCGTCGTGTACGGCGACATCGGCACCAGCCCTCTCTACGCCCTGCGCGAGTGCTTTTCAGGCGTGAACGCCATCCCGGTCATTCCCGACAACGTGATCGGCGTGCTCTCGATGATTCTCTGGTCGCTCATCGTCACGGTGACGATCAAGTACTTGCTGTTCGTGATGCGAGCCGACAACCAGGGCGAAGGCGGGATTTTGGCCCTCGTCGCGCTGATCAGGTCAAAGGCCGGCGAGGCCGCCCACGCCTCGCTCATCGCGGTGGGGTTGTTCGGCGCCGCGCTGTTGTACGGCGACGGGGTCATCACCCCGGCCATCTCGGTGCTGTCCGCCGTCGAAGGCCTGGCGGTGGCGACGCGCGTGTTCGAGCCGTTCATCGTGGCGATCACCGTCGTGATTCTCGTGGCCCTCTTCGTGGTCCAGAGACGAGGGACGGCCGGCATCGGTAGCGTGTTCGGCCCCGTCATGGTCGTCTGGTTTCTGACGCTGGCCAGTCTCGGGTTGTTGCACATCTCGGATAACCCGGTTGTCCTCACCGCGATCAATCCGGAGCATGCGCTCGAGTTTCTGTACGTCCACCGGGTGACGGCGTTCATCACGCTTGGCGCGGTCTTTCTGTCGGTGACCGGTGCTGAGGCGCTCTATGCCGACATGGGACACTTCGGCCGGAAGCCCATTCGCATTGCCTGGTTCACCCTCGTCGTGCCGTCGCTGATGCTGAACTACCTGGGTCAGGGTGCGCTGCTCATCAGCCATCCGGAAGCGCGCGAGTTTCCGTTCTACCGGCTGGCGCCGGACTGGGGACTGTATCCGCTCGTGCTGCTGTCGACGTTTGCGACCGTCATCGCGTCACAGGCGGTCATCTCAGGTGCGTTTTCCCTGACGCAGCAGGCCATGCAGCTGGGATATTCGCCCCGCTTCGACATTCACCACACGTCGGCACAGGAGAAAGGCCAGGTGTACATCCCAGAGGTCAACTGGCTCCTGATGCTGGTGACGGTCGGCCTGGTGCTCTGGTTCCGCACGTCGACCAACCTCGCCGGCGCCTACGGCATGGCGGTTACGACGACGATGGTCATCACGACGATGCTGGCGTATGTCGTCGCGCGCGAGCGCTGGGGCTGGAGTACGTGGTGGGCCGGCCTGGTCACCGGCGCATTCCTCCTGACCGACCTGGCGTTCTTCGGTGCCAACGTCATCAAGATCGAGCACGGCGGCTGGTTTCCGCTGCTGCTCGCCGCCGCGGTGTACGGCGTCATGACCACATGGCACACGGGCCGGCGTGTCGTGACGCGGCGGCTGGCTGAAACCGAGGTCCCGTTGAGCGCGTTCTTCGACACCGTAGAGCTCAAGCCGCCGCATCGCATCTCTGGGACCGGGATCTTCATGACCGCCCGCCCCGAGGGCGCTCCGCCGATTCTCGTGCACCATTTGACGCACAACAAGGTGCTGCACGAGCAGGTGGTGCTGTTGACGGTGTCGATTGGCGACGTCCCGACCGTGGACAGCGACCGCTCTATCGAGATCGAGCCGCTCGAGAACGGCTTTACGCGAGTGGTCGCCCGGTTCGGTTACATGGAGCAGCCCGACGTCCCGGCGGCGCTCGAGCGTGCGCGCGAGAGAGGACTTCGAATCGATCCAGCCGACACGACCTACTACCTGGCGCATCTCACGCTCTTCGTCAATTCGCGGCTGGGCATGGGCGCCTGGCGCGACAAGCTGTTCATCTTTCTGTCGAAGAACGCACGTCGCGCGACCAATTTCTTCCTCATCCCGCCCGATCGGGTCGTCGAAATCGGCATCCAACTGGAAATCTGATCGCAGCAAAAACCCTGGGTCGGTTCCACGGGTTCTGCGGTTCTGGGTTCCAGTCCCCCATCTCCAGCCCCCAGCCCCGTGTTAGAGTGTCCCCTGCGGTGGCGAGCGCTACCGTTGTCGAAAGCCCGGTAAGGCAACCGGAGGCTCAATGCAGATGCGTGTGCTCACCTCGACTTCCGCGTCCGCCCGGCTCGGGGCGGTCGCGCAATTTCTTCGTTCACAAGCTCCCGCGGCAGAAATTCTGATCGTCGGCGCCTCTCGCGGCGGTGCGGACGACGTTGCGCGGACGTTTGCGCAAGAGGCCGGCGGCACGTTTGGCTTGGTCCGCGTCGGTTTCACCGAGCTCGCGGCGCGACTGGCCACGGAACGGCTGGCCCGCGCGAAGCACGTCCCGAGCAGCCTGTCAGGGGCCGAGGCGCTGGCGACGCGCGTGACGTTCGACGCCATCGCCGAGAACGATTTGCAGTACTTCGGACCCGTGGCCCGTCTGCCCGGCTTTCCCAAGGCGCTGGCGCGGACGCTTCACGAGCTGCGGCTCGCCGGAGTGACGTCCGCACAGTTGGCCGGAGGATCGCCGGCAGCGGTCGATCTGGCCCGGCTGCTCACGCGTGTGGAGAGTGAGCTGAGCGCCGCATCCATCGCCGATCGCGCGGCCCTCTTCGAGCTGGCCACAGACGCCTGTCGGGCGGCGGGTGATGATTCGCGGTGGATCGGCCGGCCGCTCGTGTTGATCGACGTCGCGCTCAGCTCCCAGGCCGAAGCGACGTTCGCCCGTACTCTGGCCGGCCGGGCCTTCAGCACGCTGGTGACAATCCCTGACGGTGACCAGGCGACGCGCGATGCCTTGGACATCGAGCCCGCGGTGGTGGAAGAGCTCGACGATCCGGCGCCTCCAGTTTCGGACCTATGGCATCTGCGCCGGTTCATATTCAGCGCCCGGCGGCCCGAGCCGCGCACGCGTCTCGGCGACGTCACGCTTTTCTCGGCGCCCGGCGAAGGCCGTGAGGCGGTGGAAATCGTGCGCCGCGTGCTGGATGAAGCGTCGGC
>Ga0111538_10008897_pt1 | contig 13439 bp, 12 predicted proteins | sample SoiMethybrSBSTD1_FD_79669 | JGI IMG/M metagenome (GOLD analysis project Ga0111538, IMG submission 79669) | Bulk soil microbial communities from a Populus tree surrounding site in Tennessee, USA - Soil MetaG P. TD hybrid SBSTD1 (version 2)... | ecosystem: Environmental > Terrestrial > Soil >...
AGCGCCAGCGTCGCGTAGCAGATTTCCGCTTCCCTCGCCAGCTTCGCTTCCTGCAGGTTGGTCATGCCGATGACGTCCATCCCCCAGCTGCGATAGAGCTTCGACTCCGCGAGCGTCGAGAACTGTGGCCCTTCCATGTTGACGTAGGTGCCGCCGCGGTGCACCGTCGCGCCCACCTGCTGGGCCGCGTCGGCGGCGATCTTCGACAGGTCGGCGCACAGCGGGTGCGCGAACGCGATGTGCGCCACCAGGCCGCGGCCGAAGAAGGTGCTGATGCGTCCCTTCGTCCGATCGAAGAACTGATCGGGCACGACGATGTCGAGCGGGCGGTATTCGTGCTTCAGGCTGCCCACCGCGCTCGCCGAGATCAGCCGCTCGACGCCGAGCACCTTGAAGCCGTAGATGTTGGCGCGGAAGTTCAGCTCCGACGGCAGGATCCGGTGGCCGACGCCGTGCCGCGCCAGGAACGCCACCCGCTTGCCGCGCAATGTGCCGATGACGTACGGACCTGACGGATCGCCGAACGGCGTGGCGACCGGTTTCTCTTCGCGGTCGGTCAGCTCGGCCATGTCGTAGAGGCCGCTGCCGCCGATGATCCCGATTTCGATGCTCATAGACGTCAACGCGCCTGCTTCAGCTCGACCAGTACCCCATGTGCGCTCGCCGGGTGGATGAACGCGACCAGCGATCCTTCCGCGCCGGGGCGCGGCGTTTCGTCGATCAGCCTCGCGCCATGCGCCTTCAGCTGCGCCAGCGCTGCCTCGATGTCGTCGACGCGCAGCGTGATGTGGTGCAGCCCCGGGCCGCGCTTGTCGACGTACTTCGCGATCGGCGAGTCGGCGGCGGTCGCCTCGAGCAGCTCCAGCCTCGCCTCGCCCACCGCGACGAAGTGCGCCCGCACCCGCTGGCTCGCGACCTCCTCCGGCGCCTCGATCTCGAGGCCGAGCGCGTCGCGGTAGAAGGCAAGGGCGGCGGCCAGGTCCTTCACCGCGATGCCGATGTGATCGAGCACCGCCTTCATGGCTGCCGCGCCTCGAGCGCCCGCGCGAGCAGGCCGTTTGCGGCGGTATAAGGATCGACCTCGCGCGCCGCGATCCGATCGACGATCGCGCCGAGCTCGCCCGCGGACAGCACCTCGCGCTCGAGATGATCCATGAAGCGGTGCGACACCAGCTCGCGCAGCCGGAACTCGCTGCGCGTCCGCCGCCGCGCCGCCTGCGCCTTCTCGGAGTACGCCCGGAACTGCCCGATCGCTGCCGCCAGCTCGGTCATGCCGGCGCCGGTCGTGGCCACCGTCTTCAGCACCGGCGGCCGCCACTCGCCGCCGCCGTAGCTGTGGAGCGCCAGGTTCGACTCGACCGCCGACACCAGCCGGTCCGCACCCTCGCGATCTGCCTTGTTGATGACGAAGATATCGGCAATCTCCATGATGCCGGCCTTCAGCGCCTGCACGTCGTCGCCCGTTCCGGGCACCAGCGTCACGATCGACACGTCCGCCGTGCGGATGATATCCACTTCGTCCTGCCCGACGCCGACCGTTTCGATGATGATCGCCTCCTTGCCGGCGGCGTCGAGCACCAGCGCCGCGTCGCCGGTGGCGCGCGACAGCCCCCCGAGGTGCCCGCGCGTCGCCATGCTGCGGATGAACACCTGCTCGTCGGCCGCATGCGCCTGCATCCGCAGCCGGTCGCCGAGCACCGCGCCGCCGCTGAACGGGCTGGTCGGGTCGACGGCAATCACGCCGACCGAGGGTGGGGACGCAAAGCCCGCAGACTGCTCCGCGCGAAGCGCCGTCACGAGTCGGTCGACGAGCGTGCTCTTCCCCGCTCCGGGCGGACCGGTGACGCCGATCAGATAGGCGCGGCCCGTCCGGCTGAAGATGCGGGCGACGAGCTCGGCGCTCGCCGCATCCTCGTCTTCGATGAGGGAGATGGCGCGGGCGATGGCGCGCGGCTCGCCGGCGAGGACGCGCTCGGCCAGTGTCGCCATGACCGGGCTAATCACCGCGACAGCAGCTGGCGGGCGATGACCAGACGCTGAATCTCGCTCGTCCCCTCGCCGATGGTCGTCAGCTTGACGTCGCGGAAGTACTTCTCCGCCGGGTAGTCCTTGACGAAGCCGTAGCCGCCGTGAATCTGGACGCAGTCGTCGGCCACCTTCACCGCGATCTCGCTCGCGTACAACTTGGCCATCGACGACTCGAGCGTCGTCCGGCGGCCGCGCTCCTTGAGATAGGCGGCCTGGTAGGTCAGAAGGCGCGCGGCTTCGATCCGCGTCGCGGCGTCGGCGAGCTTCCACTGGATCGCCTGAAAGCCGGCGATCGGCTTGCCGAAGGCGCGGCGCTCGCGCGCGTAGCTGAGCGCCGCTTCGTAGGCGCCCTGCGCGAGACCGACCGAGAGCGCGGCGATGCCGATCCGCCCCGCGTCGAGCACCTGCATCGTCTCGACGAAGCCCTGCCCTTCGTCGCCGAGCAGCTGATCGGCGGGGATGCGGCAGTTGTCGAACAGCACCTCGCTGGTGTCGCTCGCGCGCATCCCGAGCTTGTCTTCCTTCTTGCCCGGCGTCATCCCCGGCGTTCCGTGTTCGGCGATGAAGGCGGAGATGCCCTTGGTGCCGGCGGAGCGGTCGGTGACGGCCATCACCACCATCACGTTGCCGACGCGGCCGTGGGTGGTGAAGGTCTTCGCGCCGTTGAGGACCCAGCAGTTGCCGGCGCGCGTTGCCGTGGTGCGCATGCCGGCGGCGTCGCTTCCCGACGTCGACTCGGTCAGCCCCCAGGCGCCAATCTTCTCGCCGCGCGCCAGCGGCACGAGGAACTTCTGCTTCTGCTCCTCGTTGCCGAAAAGGGCGATGTGCGACGAGCAGAGGCCGTTATGGGCCGCGACCGAGAGCGAGATGGCGGGATCGACCCGCGCCAGCTCCTCGATGCAGATGCAGTAGTCGATCGCCGACATCCCGGCGCCGCCGTATTTTTCCGGGAACTGGATGCCGAGCAGCCCGAGCGCGGCGAGCTTGGTGCGCAGCTCGGCGGGGAAATGCTGGTCCTGGTCCCACTCGCGGACGTGAGGGCGAATCTCGGTTTCCGCGAACTCGCGGACCGTGCGGCGGAGCAGGACCTGCTCCTCGGAAGGACGGAAGTCCACTAGCGGAGACCCACCCGCCCTACCTGCCCCACCCGCCTTCGCTCGCCCTGCGATCCTGCGCGAGGCTCCGGCGGGAAAGCCTGCCCCACCGCGCCGCCCCGCGGCGCGGCCCAGTTGGTGTGCGGGGCGCGGTTCTCCACGAGCCAGCCGTACAGCAGCCCCGAGTACGACTGCCACCGCATGCCGTGCCGCTGATAGAACGGCACGAGCGCGCGCTGCAGCGCCGGCAGCCGGTAGAACGGCACGCCGGCGAAGTAGTGGTGCTCGAGGTGATAGTTCGAGTTCAGGAACGCGAAATCCCAGAACCAGTTCCCGCGCATCAGCGTGCCCCACTTCGCCGGATCGTCGGGGTCGATGTCGTAGTGCTGCCCGAGCCGGTTGAGCGTGAACGCGATCGGGAAGATGAAGAACACCGGGACGATGTAGGCGCGCGCGGCGGCGGCGAAGCCGAAGAGCGACCAGATTGCGGCCAGCGCCGCGAGGTGGGCGGCAATCGAGACCTTGCGCTCGAGGGCAATCCGCCGCTGCAGCGGCAGCGGATACGTGGCGTTCTCCTTGCGCGCGGCGCGGAAATAAATCGGGAACAGCGCCGGCGACGCGTAGAGCAGCTTGAACCAGCGGGCGTTGATCTTCGGCGACAGGTGGTGCCGCTTGGGATCGTCCTCGTCCGAGCCGAGCTCGGCGTGGTGATCGAGATGCCAGCGCGTGAACTGGCTGGCCGAGATGCCGCTCGGCACCGCGTACAGCCAGCCAAGCAGCCGCTCGGCGGCCGGGCGGCGGCGATCGAAGACGGTGTGGTGCACGACCTCGTGCAGCAGCACCGTGAAGTTGAAGACCGTGAAGCCCTGGACCAGCGCGAGCGGGATCCAGATGATCGGGTTGGCGATCGAAATCAGCCCCCACGTGGCCAGCCCGAGGATCGCGAACTGACGGGCGGCAACGAGCACGTGCCGCCAGGCCGTGCGCGTGTGGAAGGCGCGCATCTCGCCGCGCGACAGGGCGCCGCCGAGCTCGGTTCGAAGCGCCGCCGCCTGCTGGCTGTAATGATGTGACTTCACAGAGCTTATCGCATTGTACCCTGAGTAGGGGCTGGGGCGGGGGCTGCGCGGCAGGGGCTGGGGGCTGGATATTTCTCGTCGACCGAAGCACGTTGTGTTCAGCAGTGCAGCCAGCCCCGAGCCCCTAGCAGCCCCGGTATCATGGCGACATGAGACCCATGCGCGGGATCGCGATCGCACTCGCCCTGTTGAGCCTGGCCGCGCCGGCGCGCGCCGACATCACCGCCTTCATCGGCGCCAACACCACGCCTGCCAACCGCCAGGTCCGCGGCGGCGCGGTGGGCATCGGCCTGCTGGTCATCGGCTTCGAGGGGGAGTACGCGTTCACCCCCGACGATCCGCGCGCGGCCGCGCCGTCGCTGAAGACCGGGATCGGCAACGTGCTGCTGCAGTCGCCAGTGCCGTTCTTCGGCGTGCAGCCGTACTTCACGACCGGCGGCGGCTTCTACCAGGAGCAGCTCGGCCTGCACAGCGACACGGGGTTTGCGCTGAACACGGGCGGCGGGGTGAAGGTGTCGCTCGTCGGGCCGCTGCGGCTCCGCGTCGACTACCGGATCTTCAAGCTGGGAAGCGGTGCGCTGCATTCGCCAGCGCACCGCATCTACGCAGGATTGAATCTGAAGCTGTGAGCCGCGTCGCGCGGGACTACTTGCCCAGGTCGGCGATCAGCGCCAGGTTGACGAAGTTCTGGCCCGATGCGTACGACTCGGCGTACTTCTTGTACAGGTCGTTGACTTCCTGCGGCGGGAAGGCTTCGGCCAGGATCGTCGACACCGTGTAGTCGGCGTTCTTCACCGACGGATCGATGACGAAGACGTAGAGCGCGTTGCCGCCGGCCGGATCGGGCGACTTGAACACCTTCCACGTCGCGGCCTGCTGCTTGCGCTCGGGCTTCTCGCTCTTCGCCAGCGCTTCCTTCAGCTTCGTGATCACCGCTTCAAAGTCGGCGGTCTTGTCCGGCTTGATGAAGTTCAGCACCAGCGCGCCGTCATTGGGAAAGACGCGCGTCGTCGGCGCCGCCTGGGCCGCGGCCGGAGGCTGCTGTGCGGGCGCCGCCTGGGCGAACAACATGGGTGCCGACAGCATGCCGGCGAGCAGTCCAAACACAATCCTGCGAAGCATCGCGCCTCCTCCTCCGAAAGGGCGTTACTTTAGCGTACTCGTCGCGCAAACGCCCATAAAGTTGTCGGCCGCGCCTCTCCTAGACGAACACCGACATGATCTCGTGAGCAACGAGCATTCCCTGGCGGGTCAGGCTGAGGCGAGCTCCGTCGCGCCGGAGACAGCCGACCTCGATGAACGGCTCGAGGTCCGCGCCGTAGCGGCGCCAGACGTCAACCCCGTAGCGAGTTTGTATGGCATTTCCATCGATTCCGTCAACCAGTCGCAGCGCGGTGAACAGCGCATCGCCGAGACGCTCATCCGGCGTCATGCGACGGCGGTCGACTGCCGCCGGCCCGCCGGCAGCGATCCGATCGATGTACTCCTCGGTGGACGGGATGTTCTTCCAGCGGACACCGTCGCGGGTGGAATGTGCGCCGGGCCCGAAGCCAATCCACTCGCCGTCGGTCCAGTACTTCAGGTTGTGGCGGGAGCGGCGCCCGCGCCGGGCGACGTTCGAGATCTCGTACTGCTCGAGGCCCGCGGCGTCGAGCCGCGTCATCGCCTCGACGTACATCCGCGCCGCATCATCGTCGGGCGCCTGCGACCAGCGGGCGCGTGCCATTTCTTCCTTCAGCGGCGCGTTCGGATAGACCTCGAGCATATAGAGCGAGAGGTGCTCGGGCGCGAGCGCGATCGCGTGATCGACCGATTCCAGCCACTGCTCGACGCTCTGCCCCGGCAGCCACATCATCAGATCGAGGCTGACGTTGTCGAAGCCGGCGGCGCGTGCCTCGCCGAGCGCGGCGCGCGCACGATCGACGCTGTGGAGGCGTGAGAGCCGGCGGAGCTCGTCTTCGCGGAACGACTGGACGCCGAAGCTGAGACGATTGACGCCCGCGTCGCGGAAGCCGCGCAGCCGCGCCTCGGTGACCGACTCGGGGTTGGCTTCGAGCGTTACTTCGCGGTCGGCCGCCACCGCGAAGCCCGCCTCGCAGGCGGCGATGATGCGCGCGATCTCATCCGGCTCGAGCAACGACGGCGTCCCGCCGCCGAAATAAATCGTGTCGGCGGGCTCCGGGGCAGACCTGAAAGGCTGCGCTCCACGATCCTCTGAACCCGCCGACGCTGCTGCCGGCGTCGCGCAGCCCCGCCGAGCTGCTTTGCCAACGCGCGCGATCTCTTCGATCACCGCCTCGACGTAGCGCGTCTTGAGGCCGGCGTCGAACAACCCGCGATTGAAATTGCAGTAGTTGCAGATCGCCGAGCAGAACGGCACGTGCACGTAGAGTCCCAGCATGTCGCTCCATCGGATTCTAGTCCTACGACAGCCTCTTGTCTCAGTCGGCAGTCGCAGTCCAGGCATCAGTCGTCAGTTGCCAGTCGAGGCATCATTCGTCAGTCGCAGTCGTCGCGCCCGTGATCACCAGCAACGAGCACCGCGCGCCGAGCGACGACAGCCAGCCCCCAGTCCCCAGTCCCTAGCCCCTTCCAGCGTCAGTCGGGCAGTCGATCGAATCGCGCGCGGCGATCGTCGCCGCGATCCGTGCGCTACAATGATCGTCACCGATGCCATGTCCACGTTGCGACGACACCGGATGGGCGCCGGTCGACGAGAACGGCGTGCGGCGCGTGGTCCGTTGCGACTGCTGGCGCGCGCGCCTCGGCGAGAACCGCCTGGCGGAAGCGAACATCCCGCGGCGCTATCAGCACTGCACGCTCGACAATTTCCTCGCCTACAACGAATCGCTCGAGAAAGCGGTCTCGCGGGCGCGGCGCGTCGCCGAATCGTTTCCGGTCGTCAGCCAGGGGCTGCTGCTCGAGGGACAGCCGGGCGTCGGCAAGACGCACCTCGCGGTCGCGGTGCTCAAGCACGTCGTGCAATCGGCCGGCGCGCGCGGCCTCTTCTACGACACGCGCGAGCTGCTGCGCATCATCCGCAGCACCTACGACCCGTCGATTCGCACCACCGAGCTCGAGGTGCTGCGGCCGGTGATGACCGCGGATCTGCTGGTGCTCGACGATCTCGGCGCCGAGAAAACCTCCGAGTGGGTCGACGAGACGATGAACCTGATCGTCAACACGCGCTACAACGAGCGGCGGCTGACCATCTTCACCTCCAACTACCAGGACATCCCCGACGACACCGATCCCAACTCGCTCCTCTTCCGCATCGGCTTCCGCATGCGCTCGCGGCTGCACGAGATGTGCGAGTTCCTCGTCCTCGACGGCGCCGACTACCGCGAGATGCCGGCCAACGGCGGCATCGACGACCTGGTGACGATGTGGAAGCTGCGCAAGAAGCAGGGCAGCCTGCCCTCGCCCCGCGGCGGCCGACAGGCGCGGGCGCAGCTGAAAGACCCTGCCCGGGATGGCCGGGCCGACCTCAAATGGCCCGGCGGCCGGGCAGGGTCCTAGCCTGTTCGGGGCGCCTCACCGCTCGCTCAGTCGCCAGTAGCCAGTCCTGGAGTCAGACGCTGGCATCAGTCGCAGTCGCAGTGACCGCGACTGATCCCAGGGCTGCGACTGGTAACTGATCTCGGGACTGGCAACTGACGACTGATTCCAGGACTGGCCACTGACGACTGACGCAAGTGAACGCCGCTGCGAATGGGTGAAGTTCTGCGGCGCTTACTTCTGCCCTTTGACCTTGAGTGTGTCGGTGGAAGCCGATGGTGGATGGGCTCGCACCAGGTCGGTGGGTGTGGACTTGACGAGCGCCGTCGAAAGACGCTGTTCCCAATCGTCGATGCCGCGGGTCATCTCCTTCTTCACGTACTCCATGAACTCGTTGACCTCGTGCTGCATCGCCTGGATCTTGCGCCGCATGTTGAGGATGATCTCGACGCCGGCGAGGTTGACGCCCAGGTCGCGGGTCAGCGCCAGGATGGTTTCCAGCTGCTCGAGGTCTTCCTCCGAGTAGAGCCGCGTGTTGCCGTCGGTGCGCGACGGCTTGAGCAGCCCTTCGCGCTCATAGAGGCGCAGCGTCTGCGGGTGGATGTTGTACTTCTGCGCCACGGCGCTGATCATGTAGTAGGCCTTGCCGCTGGGCTTCTTCGTCGCCATGGCGGTTACGGCTCCGTCAGCGTCCGCCGCACGTTGTCGGGGTTGATCCGGCCGAACTCGCGCAGCAGCTCCTTCGACCGCTCGTCCAGCAGCTTCGGCAGCACCAGCCGCACCTCGACGACCAGGTCGCCGCGCCGCCCGTCGCGTGCCGACACCACGCCGCGCTCGCGCAGCCGGAAGCGCTGGCCCGACTGCGTCCCCGGCGGCACCCGCAGCCGCGCCGGTCCGTCCATCGACGGCACTTCGATCTTCGCGCCCAGCGCCGCCTCGTGGATCGCCACCGGCACGGTCACCACGAGATCGTCGCCGTCGCGCTGGAACAGCGGGTGCGGCTTCACCCGCACGGTGATGAACAGGTCGCCGTTGTCGCCGCCGTACCGCCCGACATGCCCTTTGCCCGGCACGCGGATGCGCGCCTCGTCGGCGAGGCCCGGCGGCAGGCTGATGGTCAGCGACTCGGAGCGCATCGTCACCTGCTGCCCGAGGCACGACGGGCACCGCGTCGCCGCCTGACGCCCGGATCCGCCGCAGTACGGGCACGGCTTCGAGAAGACCATGTGGCCGCGCGCCGACTTCACCGCGCCGGTGCCGTGACAATGGAGGCACCGGGTCTCGTCCACCGTCAGCCGCCCCGAGCCGCGGCAAGTGGCGCAGTGCTCCTGCCGCGTCAGCGTGATGCCCCGCTGGCCGCCGGCCAGCGCCTCCGCGAACTCGAGCGTGATCGTCTGATGCAGATCGACGCCGCGCTCCGGCGTCCCTTCCGCCGCCCGCGCCTCCCGCTGGAAGACGTCGGCGAACAGATCGCCGAAGGTCGGCGCGTCGCTGCCGCCGACGCTGACCGTGAAGTCGAACCCCTCGAAGCCGTAGGTCGCGCGGCCGCCGCCCGCGTCGGCCGACCCGCCCGAGGTGTCGTAGCGCCGGCGCCGATCCGGATCGCTCAGGGTTTCGTAGGCCTGCGAGATCTGCCGGAACTGCGCCGCCGCCATGCGGTCGCCCGGGTTGATGTCGGGATGAAATTTCCGGGCGAGACGCTTGTAGGCCCGCTTGACGTCGGCAAGCGTCGCGCCCCGCCCGATTCCGAGGATGACGTAGAGATCCATGTCAATTGAGGAATTCAGAATTAGGAATTAGTGAATTCGTGACACGAATTCCCAATTCCCAATTCCTTTAATTCCCAATTTCGATTGTCACTGTTTCCCCTCATCGACGACTTCGGCATCGATGACATCGCCCTTCGGCTCGCCGCCGCCCGAACTTGCTCCCGCTCCAGCGCCGGCGCCGGCATCGCCCGCGCCCGGGCCGCCGGGTCCGCCGCCGCTCGCCTGCTGCTTGTACATCGACTCCGCCGCCTTGTGCTGCGCGGCCATCAGCTGGTCGAGCGCCGTCTGGATGGCGCCGGCGTCGGTGCCCTCGCTCGCCTTCTTCACCCCTTCGATCGCCGATTCGATCGCCTGCTTGTCCCCCGCGCTCAGCTTGTCGGCCGAATCCTTCACCAGCCGCTCGGCGCCGTAGACGGCATGGTCCGCCCGGTTTCTGATCTCGATCTCTTCGCGCCGCTTCTTGTCCTCTTCCGCGTGCGACTCGGCTTCCTTCATCATCCGGTCGACTTCGTCCTTGGCCAGGCCGCTCGACGCGGTGATGGTGATCCGCTGCTCCTTGCCGGTGCCGAGATCCTTCGCCGACACGTTGACGATGCCGTTGGCGTCGATGTCGAAGGTGACCTCGATCTGCGGCACGCCGCGCGGCGCCGGCGGCAGGCCGACGAGGTGGAACTTGCCGAGCGTGCGGTTGTCGCGCGCCAGCGAACGCTCGCCCTGCAGCACGTGCACCTCGACGCTGGTCTGGTTGTCGGACGCGGTCGAGAAGATCTCGCTTTTGCGCGTCGGGATCGTCGTGTTGCGCGGGATCAGCACCGTCATCACGCCGCCCATCGTCTCGATGCCGAGCGAGAGCGGGGTGACGTCGAGCAGCAGCAGATCCTTGACGTCGCCGGCGAGCACGCCCGCCTGCACGGCCGCGCCGACCGCCACGACTTCATCCGGGTTGACGCCCTTGTGCGGCTCGCGCTGGAACAGGTCCTTGACGATCTGCTGCACCTTCGGGATGCGCGTCGAGCCGCCGACCAGCACCACTTCGTCGATCTTCGACGGGTCGAGGCCGGCGTCGGCGAGCGCCTGCTTGGTCGGGCCGACCGTCTTCTGCAGTAGGTCGTCGACCAGCTGCTCGAACTTCGCCCGCGTCAGCTTCATCTGCAGGTGCTTGGGGCCGGTCGCGTCGGCGGTGATGAACGGCAGGTTGATGTCGGTCTCCATCACCGTGGAGAGCTCCATCTTGGCTTTCTCCGCCGCCTCGCGCAGGCGCTGCAGCGCCATGCGGTCCTTGCTCAGATCGATCCCCTCGCTCTTCTTGAACTCGCTGGTGATCCAGTCGATGATCCGTTGGTCGAGGTTGTCGCCGCCGAGGTGCGTGTCGCCGTTGGTTGCCTTGACCTCGACCACCCCTTCGCCGACTTCCAGGATCGAGATGTCGAAGGTGCCGCCGCCGAAGTCGTAGACGGCAATCGTCTCGTCTTTTTTCTTGTCGAGGCCGTAAGCGAGCGCCGCCGCCGTCGGCTCGTTGACGATACGCATCACCTCGAGCCCGGCGATCTGGCCGGCATCCTTGGTCGCCTGGCGCTGCGCGTCGTTGAAGTAGGCCGGGACGGTTATGACTGCTTTGTTGACCGGCTGCCCGAGATACTCCTCCGCCGCCTGCTTCAGCTTCTGCAGGATCATCGCGGAGATCTCCGGCGGCGAGTATTCCTTGCCGGCGGCGTTGACCCGCGCGTCGCCGTTGGACGCGCGGACGACCTGGTAGGGCACCATCTTCATCTCTTCGTTGACTTCGTCGAACTTGCGGCCCATGAACCGCTTGATCGAGAAGACGGTGTTCTCGGGATTGGTCACCGCCTGCCGCTTTGCGACCTGGCCGACCAGGCGCTCGCCGGTCTTGGTGAACGCAACCACCGACGGCGTCAACCGCCCGCCTTCGGGGTTGGTGATGACTACCGGCTCGCCGCCTTCCATGACGGCGACGACCGAGTTGGTGGTGCCCAGGTCGATTCCGATGATTTTGCTCATCTAGTCCTCGCGTGGATCACGGATGACGCCCCTGATCCAGATTGAAGTATAAAAATTGAGTGTCTCCGTGTAAACCTCGAGCACGGCCGATCGCCGTAACTCCCGTGCTATACTGCAGTTGCCAGCCACCTGCTTCAGTCTCCGAGAGGCCCGGCAATGCCTCGTCTGCTTCCGTCGACCGCGCGCGGGCTCGTCTTCCGCCTCGCGTTTATTGCTTTCTGTGGCCTCGGCGTGAGCCGAGTCGCGCTCGCGCAGGAGGCGCCGCCGCCCGCCTATCTCGCCGTGGTCGAAGGTGTGGCCACCATCGAGCACAGCAACGGTGAAAGCGAGCCGGCCGTGCGCGACATGCCGTTTGTCGAAGGCGATCGCCTGCGCACCGAGAACGGCCGCGTCGAAATCCAGTTCCCCGACGGCACGGCGATCGAAGTAGGCGAGGACTCGCTCGTCGAAGCGCTGTCGCCGACGCGGGTGCGGCTGCTCGCCGGCACGATGGATCACATCCAGCGCGCCGCGCCGCCCGACGCGCAGCCGCCGATGTCGGGTTCTTATCTGCCGCAGGATCTGCAGGCGTACGGCAACACCTTCGATCGCTACGGCTCGTGGCAGTACGCGGCGCCGTACGGCTACGTCTGGTATCCAACGGTTGCGCCCGGCTGGCGGCCTTATTACTACGGCCGGTGGTACTCGGCGCCGGTGTATGGGTGGACCTGGCTCGGCGTCGATCCGTGGGCGTATCCGACGCATCACTACGGCCGCTGGGGCTACGCGCGCAACGCGTGGTTCTGGATTCCCGGACGCACGTGGGGCGCAGCGTGGGTGTCGTGGGGCGCAGCGCCGGACTACGTCAGCTGGTGCCCGCTCGGCTTCGACAACCGTGCGGTGTTCGCGCTGTCGGTGAACTCGTACGATTCGTGGCGGCGCGGCGGCGGGCACTGGTTCGGGTGGACGGTGATGTCGCGCTCGCATTTCGGCGGACGCGGCTACGACGCGCACCGCTACGCGGTCGATTCGCGTTCGTTGCCGTCGGACACGCCGTTCATCGTCTCGTCGCGGCCGCCCAGTGGTCTGCCGCATCAGTCCAGGCGTCAGTCGTCAGTAGCCAGTGACCAGTCGTCGTCAGTGACCAGTCGATCAGCCGCCGGTAGGCAATTGCCTTCGGCAAGTCGTCGGTCCGCCGTCGGCGGTCGGCAGTCGCCTGAGGAAGATCGTCAGTTCGCGGTGCCGCGTCGTCCTTCAGCGGATGCCGCGGCGGCCAGCGCGGTTCTTCCTGGCGCGGACAGCCGCATCGCCAACCCGCGTGGCGATTACGGCGTCCCGCCCTTCGACGGAGCTCAGGGCAGGCGGCGGTATCGGCCGTCGAACGAGCTGCAGGCGGCGCCGGCAGACAGTTCGCGTCAGCCCGCTGCGGGCTTCGGCGTCCCTCGGCGGGCCTACCCGGTTGAGACGCCTCGCGCCGAGATGCCGCGCGTCGAGACGCCGCGCGCGGCCGTGCCGGAGCGACCGCGGATGTACCCGATGGCGGTGCCTCGCTCTGCGCCGGCGCCGGCCGCGCCGATCGTCGCGCCGCAGTACCGCGCGCCCGGCGGGCCCTTCGACGGAGCTCAGAGCGGGCGCCGCTGGAATCCAACGCTCGGCGCGGCGCCGCGGAGCTACGGCGCGCCAGCGGCTGCACCTGTGCCTGCACCGCCGTCGCGCAGCTTTGGCGCGCCGATTCAGGCGCCGCCGTCACCCGGCGCTGTGCCGCGGAGCTTCGGCGCACCGGTTCAGCGTGGCCCGGCTGCGGCGCCCGCGCCTGCCGCCCCTTCGCGGTCCGATGGCGCGCGGCCGGCTCCGGCTGGCGCCACGCGCGAAGGGAGCGCACGGCAGCGATCCAGCAGCGACGGCGCGCCGCAGGGCGGCCGCCGACGCTAGAATAACGATCAAGAGCCAGTCGAGGAGCGAGTCGTCAGTAA
>Ga0111538_10008899_pt1 | contig 13439 bp, 10 predicted proteins | sample SoiMethybrSBSTD1_FD_79669 | JGI IMG/M metagenome (GOLD analysis project Ga0111538, IMG submission 79669) | Bulk soil microbial communities from a Populus tree surrounding site in Tennessee, USA - Soil MetaG P. TD hybrid SBSTD1 (version 2)... | ecosystem: Environmental > Terrestrial > Soil >...
CTTCTCTGTTCGACGGCAAGATCTCCGTGTGCGAGCGTGAGCTGCCAAGGCGGCGGCTCGGTCGATCGTTCTGAGTAGGGTCCGCTACGGATCCTCGCCCTCCTAGCGGGCTGGGGATCAAGGCCCGGGCCGGTGGTGCAACACCAGTTCGGGCCGCCTGTAGTGGCATGGAGCAGCCGCTCTAACCGTCCCGGCGAGAGGTCCGGGCAACCGTCCCTCGCAGCGCCCGCCTGCGCACAAATCTCGCACTCAACTGGACCCGTTGATCTCGGGCCGCCGGGCCAAAAGCGGCGTGCGCGTGCCGGGGCGATCGGCCGGTTAGCGGGACGGACGCAGGTTTCGCGCCCGCCGGGTCCAACAGCGCCGGTGGGATCGCCCGAGCTGCTGGCCGACCATGCCCGGGCTCTCGACCAGATCGGCGCCGAGGACGCCATCACCGTGCGGCGCCGTTTCCTGATGGAGAAGGGGCCGCGCCGGCGAGCTTGACCAGGCTGCAGTCGACCTCCTCTAGGAGCAGGGCTCGGCGATCCTGTCGGCGGCACGTGAATCCTGACCCCTGCGCGGCATGGCGAGAGGGGGTCAAGATTCGGCCGCCGTTGACAGGGGATCCTCACGCTCATGCGACCGAACGGCTGGAGTCGGCGGCAGCCGCGTCTCTCGACTGACGGCTCGATGCGGATCACACTCGGACATGTGGAGCCGGAGCGCATGTCGCTGGAGTGGTCGCCGGGCGAACGGCTAACCCCGTGGCTGGTTCTTGATCTGCCGAGGGCCGCGTGGATAGTGGAGCGTCGGGCCGCGGAGTTGACTGCTGAGGAGCGTCAGATCGTGCGGGACGCCGCTGATCGCATGCTCAGAGCGGTTGGCGGCATCGGCTGAGAGACGACTCCGCTGGCGCACGCGGCACCTCTCGCCGGATCGGTGAGCGAACGGGCGGCGTGTCGCTGCTACTGCCCCGCATCGGGCAAGAGGCTGTGCCAGCGGGGTCTGACGCACGGAGAAGACCTCCGAACATCCGCTCCTGCCGTGAAGGGCACTGATGCCGATGAGGCGAGGGGCACCCGCTGGAAGAGCAGATCCCGAGTCAGGCTGCGTCCACAGGCCTCAGCGCCACGAACGGGTGAGTGCGGACGAAGTCGCGGAGCGCGGCCTCGGCGCGTAGGTTCGGCCAGCCCAGAATCCGGCAGGCCAGCAGCCCGCGGTACGGGTGCCTGCGCAGGAAGTCACTGGCGACCGCGACGCTTTCGTCTTCGGTGAGGAACCGGTGTTGCGGCGGGTACGACTCCCGGCCGATCTCCACGCGGAGCGCGGGACGGGCGCGGAGGTTGCGCACCCAGTCGGAGTCGGGACCCCAGCCGGAGAGGATGACGACCTCGCGGGTGGTGGGGTCGTAGCGCATCACCATCGCCGTCATCAGATGCGGTTGTCCGGTCTTGCGTCCGGCGTGGACCAGCAGCATGAACGTGTGGCCGAGCAGTCGGCCCCACCCACGGCGGTACAGGACCAAGGGTAGCCGGAACACTGCGAGCGCCAGACGGCCTGGTCGTCGCCGCAGGCCTAGAAGGGGTCGCGCGTGCTGGCTCGGGGCTGCCGTGCTGGTCTTCATGGGTCTGGCCTCCTTCCGCCCCCGGTCGCGGAGCGTCATTCTCAGGCAAGACTCCGCGTGCGGCTCGCGCCAGAGGCATTGGTCCGCAGGGTTTCCAGGTGACGCGTCGGCCGGGTTTGTGCCTCCCGTCGCGTTCGACTGATCAGCGGGCACCCGGACCGGGTACCGGAAGGCCGGGAACCCCGCGGTCGGCGGCCGTGCTCGCCCTCCAGGTTCCGTCATCGTCCCTAGCCGTGCAGCGAGCGTCGACCACCCGTGCACGCTGAGGCTGCCGGGACCGCACGGCCGGTCGAGCTCCTCCCGACGGCTGTTCCCCAGGTCCGGTCGGGGAGCGCGATGAGTCTTAGGTCCCTGGCCGGCCCGACGCCGTCGCATCAGGCTGGAACCGGCCGTACGGGGAGGAGTTCTCCATGTCCACTCTGGCTACAGAGACCAGTACCCGCGCACAACCCACCGCGGCCGCGCGGACGGAGGCCGCGACGAAGATCTACGGCACCGGACAGGCGCAGGTCCGGGCGCTGGACGACGTCACCGTCGGCTTTGCGACCGGTCGGTTCACGGCGATCATGGGGCCGTCCGGTTCCGGGAAGTCGACGCTGCTGCACTGCGTGGCCGGGCTCGACTCGCTCACGTCCGGGCGCGCCTTCATCGGCGACGCCGACCTCAGCTCGCTGAACGACCACGAGCTCACCATCCTGCGCCGGGATCGAATCGGGTTCGTGTTCCAGGCGTACAACCTCATCCCGACGCTCAGTGCCATCGAGAACGTCACGCTGCCCTTGCGGCTCGCCGGACGTAAGGGCGACGAGCAGTGGATCACCAGCGTGGTCAGCACCATGGGCCTCACCGACCGCGTGCACCACCGCCCGGCGGAGCTGTCCGGCGGCCAGCAGCAGCGCGTCGCCGTGGCGAGGGCGCTGGCCACCCGGCCCGCGATCATCTTCGGTGACGAACCGACCGGCAACCTCGACTCCAAGGCGGGCGCCGAGGTGCTGGGCTTCATGCGGCGGGCAGTCGACGAGATGGGGCAGACGATCGTCATGGTCACGCACGACCCGATCGCGGCCAGCTACGCGGACCGGATCGTGTTCCTCGCGGACGGACGGGTCGTCGACGAGATGGCACGGCCGAGCGCCGAGCGCGTCCTGGAGCGCATGAAGCGGTTCGGGGAGTGAGCCGCCATGCTCCACACGACCTGGAAGAGCCTGCTGGGACACAAGTTCCGCTTCGTCGCGACGGCGCTCGCCGTCACCCTGGGTGTCGCCTTCACGGCCGGCACGCTCGTCCTGACCGACACGATCCGGACCACCTTCGACAACCTCTTCGCGAATGTCTACCAGGGCACCGATGCGGTGGTCCGGGCGAAGGCGGCCTTCGAGGGACCGCCGGGAGCAGGTACCCAGCGGGGCCGGGTCGACGCCGCACTGGTGGACACGGTCCGCGGGGTCGAGGGCGTCGCGGCGGCCGAGGGTGACGTCGGCGGGTACGCCCGCCTGATCGGCAAGGACGGGCAGGCGCTCGGCAATCCCGCGACGGGCGCGCCGGCGCTCGGGCTGAGCTGGACCGAGAACAACGCGCTCAATACGTTCACCCTCGTCAGCGGGGCGGCGCCCAGTCGCGACGACGAGGTTGTCATCGACCGCAAGAGCGCTCGGGACGGCGACATCAACGTGGGCGACACCACGACGGTGCTGGTGACGGGACCGCCCCAGCGGGTCCGGATCGCTGGCATCGCCCGCTTCGGCAATGCCGACAGCCCCGGCGGAGCCACGATCGTGGCCTTCAAGCGTGCGGTGGCGCAGCGGCTGATCGGGGAGCCGGGCAAGTACGACTCGGTGTCCGTGCTCGCCGCCAGCGGAGTGTCACAGACGGAACTGGCGCGCCGTCTGTCCGCCGTCCTCCCGCCCGGGACAGAGGCGCTGACCGGCGCCGCGATCACCGCGGAGACGCAGAGCCAGATGGCGGACGCGTTCCAGTTCTTCAACACGTTCATGCTGATCTTCGCTGTGATCGCGTTGTTGGTGGGCGCGTTCATGATCTTCAACACGTTCTCGATCACGGTGGCGCAGCGCACCAGGGAGAACGGCCTGCTGCGGGCGCTCGGCGCCAGCCGACGGCAGGTGCTCGGCTCGGTGATCATCGAGGCGCTCGCCGTCGGCGTCCTGGCCTCGGCGCTGGGGATCGCTGCCGGCTTCGCCGTCGCACTCGGCCTCAAGGCCCTGCTGACCGCGGTCGGGCTCGACATTCCGACGACGAGCCTGGTGTTCACGCCGGCCACGGCGGTGATCTCCGTCGTGGTGGGCGTCGGGATCACGGTCCTCGCCGCGCTGTCGCCGGCCCGGAAGGCGGCGAAGGTCGCGCCGATCGCGGCCATGCAGCACGGCGTCGTAGGCAGCACCGGCTACGGATCGAAGCAGCGGGTGTTCGTCGGCGTCGCCGTCCTCGGCCTGGGTCTGGCCGCACTGCTGACCGGGCTCTTCCGGGACGTCCAGCAGCCGGTGGCGCTCGTCGGCGCCGGCGCGCTGCTGGTGTTCTTCGGCGTGTCGATCCTGGGTCGGACGGTCTCGCTGCCGCTCAGCCGCGCCATCGGCGCGCCGCTGCCACGGCTGCGGGGTATCACCGGGGAGCTCGCCCGGGAGAACGCCATGCGCAACCCGAAGCGTACGGCTGCAAGTGCCTCCGCGCTGATGATCGGCGTGGGCGTCGTCGGCCTCATCACGATCTTCGTGTCCTCTGCGAAGGCGTCGATGGATGCAGCGGTGGACCGCGCGTTCACCGGTGACATCGTGGTGGACTCCGGCGGTGGAACCTTCGGCGGAGTGGATCCCGGACTCGCCCGGCGCGTGAACGGGCTGCCCGAGGTCGATTCGGCTGCCGGCCTCCGCCAGGGCGTGGCTCAGGTTGCCGGCAGCGCCGTACTGCTGCAGTCCACCGACCCGCGGACGGCGGTCGAGCTGATGAAGGTGGACCCGATCAGCGGATCGCCCGCCGCGCTGGGGCGCGATTCCATCGGCGTCTACAAGGACGTCGCCGAGCAGAAGGGCCTCCGGCTGGGCGATCAGGTGCCGGTCGTGTTCAAGGACTCCGGCACCCGCAGCCTGCGGTTGGCGCTGATCTACGGCGAGAACCGCCAGGCCGGCAACTACCTGCTCGGTACCCAGGCGTACGAGGCCAACTTCACCAACCGGCTGGACAGCAAGGTGCTCGTCAAGCGAGCGGCCGGCGTCAGCCCCGCAGCGGCGTTGGCCGCGGTGAAGCAGGTCGCTCAGGCCTACCCCGGCGCGAACGTGCTGGACCGGGCCCAGTTCAAGGCCGAGCAGACCAAGTTCCTGGACCAGCTGCTCAGGCTGGTGTACGCGCTGCTCGGGCTGGCGATCCTCATCGCACTGCTCGGCATCGCCAACACGCTCGCGCTGTCGATATTCGAGCGGACCCGGGAGCTCGGGTTGCTGCGCGCCGTCGGGATGACCCGGTCACAGCTGCGCTCGGCGATTCGCTGGGAGTCGGTCATCATCGCGCTGCAGGGGACGGCGCTGGGGCTGCTGATCGGGCTGTTCTTCGGCTGGGCGCTCGTGACCGCGCTCTCCGACGAGGGGATCAGCGTCTTCCGCATCCCGTACGCGAGCCTGGCCATCGTGGTGGTCCTGGCCGCGGTGGCCGGCATGGCAGCGGCCGTCCCGCCCAGCCGGCGGGCGGCCAAGCTCGACGTGCTCCGAGCGGTGGTCACCGAGTAGACGCACGCCCGCGCGGTGCGTCGGCGGTCCAAACAGGACGGCCGGCGCACCGCTGCTGCGGTGGATCAGGCCGACGCCTCGCACCCGCTGTTCGCGGGCACCGTCGCGCTGGGGCTCACCTCCGGCGGCAGCGGCAGCTGCACCCGCGGCGGCACAACGTTCTTACGGCCGGTCACCGAGCCGCTGAGCGTCTACGGGGTCACCGTCTACTGAGGACGACTCGTCCGACGGATGCCGCCGCCCGGCCGGCGGCTTCCGCCGGTGAACCGTCCCCGCCCGGGTAGGACCGAGACGGAGGTGAGGTCAGGTGTACGTGATCAGGGAGAAGCTGTTCGGCTTCGGCCAGGACTCCGACATCACCGATGGAGCCGGCCGGCCGGTGCTGCGGGTCGACGGCAAGGCGCTGAGCCTGCGCGAGCGGCTCGTACTGCGGGACATGGATGGTCGAGAGGTCGCCGAGGTGCGGCGGAAGATGGTCTCGATGCGGCCGACCTACGAGATCGAGATCGGTGGTGCGGAGGCGGCCCGGGTCCGCAAGAGGCTGTTCACCCCGTTCGTGGACCGCTACACCGTCGACATCCCCGGTCCGGACGACCTGGAGCTGGTCGGCGACCTGCTCGAGCACGACTACACCGTCCGCCGGGGCAACGCGGTCGTCGCCACCGTGTCCAAGGCGTACTTCACGATGCGGGACACGTACGCGGTGGACATCGCGCCCGGCGAGGACGAGCTGCTGATCCTGACCGCCGTGCTCGCCCTGGACCTCGCCGAGGACCGGGAGCGTCGGGACCGCCAGTGAGGGCTGCCGGCGCGCCGCGCACCCCCACCATCTTGATCACGGGCCACGGGCATCCGGACGCCGGCGTCCATTCGACCGCTGGCTGAGCGCCTGGCGCAGGGCGTCGCGGCTGGTGAATCCCAGCAGTCGGGGTAGTTCTGCGGCGAACGACCCTTGGGTGTCGCTGGTGGAGAACAGCCGGTAGGTCAGACAGCCACCGGCGAACTGGTCGTACCAGGTCGCCCGGAACGCGCCGGTGGACCGGTCGAGCCGTTGGTAGCGGCGCACGCCCGACGCAGGGGATGGCGCCTCGGCGGTGCCAGTGGCGTCGCAGACCGCGGCCAGCCGCAGCACGGCAGCGCCGGAGCCGGCCCGGTCGTGGTCCAGGGTGATGACCGTGCGGCCGTTGTTGACGGCCACGTCCGCGACTCTCCAGCCGGGCACCCGCGCCTGCACGCAGGGCACGAGCGACGCCGAGGGCACCGCCTGGGCCTGCAGCCACAGCGGCTCGAGTTGGTCGCAGTCGAGGCTGTGGATGCCGAGTGTGGTCCGGACGGCCATCCGGTTGTCGAAGATTGAACGTTGGGTTCAGCGCCAGCAGCACCAGGACCGCCACGATCACAGCCCACAGCCCGATTCGGCGGGCGCTCCAGCGTTGCACCCGGATCGGTTGGGGCGGGGTCGGCAGCAGCCGCACGAATTCGCCGTGCAGGTCACGGCCCTGGGCGCGCAGCATCCCCCGCAGTTGGGACGGCAGCGCCAGGCCGCGGGCGGCGGCGAACCCCTCGCTGATCTCGTCGACGCTGAACTGCCGCAGCGCCCGCCGGTACACCTGCTCAGCGCTGGAGCGCAGGGCCAGGCACAACGTCATGTTGGCCAGGTCGACCGCCTGCCGCCACAGGCTGGGGCGGGCCTCCACGAAGGCCACGTCGATCAGCAGCAGCCGCCCGTCGCGCACCAGTGTTATCAGCCCGACCTGACTACCCTGTTTGCTGGGCGCCGCCCCTGTCAAGACCACCGAAGCCCTCGGCAGGACCGGCTTACGCACCAGTTCGCCGAGTCCCCTGTGCGGAGACCGGCACCTCGTAGCCTTCGCCGACGCGACGCTCGACTTCCTGCCGCACGATCGGGCCGCCGCGTACGTCGGCGAGCAGACCGGGCTATCGCTCTACGGTGCGGCCGTCAGCTGTCCGGGCGGGTGAGCCTCGGTGGCGTCCCGTCGGCCGGCCCGCGGGTACGCCCACGAGCAGGGTAAGCAGTCCGCCGAGCAGCAGCCCGGCACCGGCGCCAGCCACCACGTCCAGCGGATTGTGCGCGCCCAGGTACACACGCGACACGCAGGCCATCGCCGCCAGCGCGAACGGCACCGCCCGCCACCAGCCGCGCAGGTACGGCGCGACCAGGACGGCGACCGCGAAGACCACGATCGCGTGACCGGAGGGGAACGACAGCCCGGCCGGCGGGACATCCCGCAGCACCGCCCCCGGCTCGGTCTGCCCCGGACGCCCGCGCTCGACCAGCTGTTTCATGACCTGCCGCTCCGCCAAAAGCTTCAGCGGTACGAGCAGCAGCAGCGCCAGAGCCAACCGCCACTTCCGCCAGACCAGCGCGACGACAGCCACGATCACCGGCACTCCCAGCAGCCCGAGGAGCTGCACCAGCCACATCGGCCGGTAGAGCCAGTCCGGCAGGCCGTTGATCGCTCGGAACACCTCCCGCTCCCAGCTCGGGACGCGGCCGTCGGCGGCAACAAGGCCGCAGGCGACCGCGAGCAGCAGGCCACCCAGCGCCGTCCACAGTGCCCACAGCGGCCGTTCCACACGCCGCCGGACAGGCTCGGTGCGGCGGGCGTGCTCGTCGCCGCCCCCGCGCACCTCAGCCTCCTTTGCGGGCCGGTCGCGACTCCACCGGCTCGGCGCCCAAGTCCGTCCGCGGCGCAGGCCCCGGCCGCCGACGCCGGGACCGGTTGCGCCGCCGCAGCGTGAGCACCCGTCGCGCCACAGCCCACCAGGCCGTCCGACCGGCCCAGACCGGCATCGCGGTCGTGACGGTCGTGCTGCTGTCCCCGTTCATTGACCTCTCCCGCCCTTGCGGGTGTTCCGCAGTATGTGACGGGGAGCCGAACGGGACAACACCCGGGTCGGACCAGTGATCGGCCGCGACCGGTCGGCGTGGTTGGGATCGGGCGATCCGCCCGCATGTTTCGGCCACTGCCCGGCAAGTTCGACATTCGGCCCCGGCGGCCCGGCATTGGCGGCTGGAACGAGCGGTCGCGAGCGCTGTCGGCGGGCGGCTGGATGGAGGATGCTCGGAGCAGATCGGGACGCCGGAGCGGGGGTGGTGTCCGTGTCGAGCAGTTCGGGCGGCGAGGGGATGCGTACTGGCCGTCGACCGTCGCCGCGGGCCCGTCAGGTGATCAAGGGCGTGCTGTCGCTGGTGCTCGTCGTCGGCATCTTCTACTTCCTGTTCAAGCGGATCGACTTCGCCGAGGTGTGGGCCGAGATCAAGGCCATGACCTGGCTCGAGCTGTCGGTCCTGCTCGTGATCGCGCTCTGGAACCTGGTGACGTACGTCCTGGTCTGGATGACGGTGACGACGCCCCGGCTGTCGTTCGGCCGGGGAATGCTGATGACGCAATCGACCACCGCGATCTCGAACACGGTTCCCGGCGGCGCCGCCATCGGTATCGGGATGACGTACACGATGATGGGCAGGTGGGGCTACTCCCGGTCCCGAACCACCACGGCGGTCCTGGTCTCGGGCGTCTGGAACAGCTTCATCAAGCTCGCTCTACCCGTGTTCGCGCTGGCCGCGGTCGCGCTGCAGGGCCGGGTCAGCTCGGCCCGGGTGATCGCGGCGCTGATCGGACTTGCCGGCCTGGCAGCGGCCATAGTGGTCTTCGCGTTGATGCTGCACAGCGAGGACCAGGCGCGTCAGGTCGGGCTGCGCGCCGGCCGCATCGGGTCCCGGCTGCTGGCGCTGATCCATCGGCCCCCCGTCGCCGGGTGGGAGATCGCCACCGTCAAGTTCCGCGCCCGCACCGTCGACCTGCTCCGGCACGGCTGGATCCCGATCACGGTGGCGTCCCTGCTCAGCCACCTGTCGCTGTACCTGGTCCTGCTGGTCGCCCTGCGCCAGGTCGGGGTGAGCGAGGCGGAGGTCTCCTGGGCCGAGGTGCTGGCCGTCTTCGCGTTCGCCCGGCTGGCCACGGCGATCCCGTTCACCCCGGGCGGCGCCGGGGTGGTCGAGGCCGTGCTGATCGGCGGCCTGGTGGCCGCCGGCGGCGAGGCCGACCAAGTGACCGCGGCGGTGCTGGTCTATCGCGCGCTGACGTGGGCGCTGCCGATCCTGGTCGGGATCGGGTGCTACCTGTGGTGGCGCCGCCAATCGATGCCGACCGGCCGGCAACCTACCCGCCCGGGGGAGGTGGCGCCGTGACCGCCCGCGGCAAGTGTCCGTTCGGCGGGGAGCCGGGCCCGCCGCTGGCGACTGCCGAAGGGCTGCTCACGGCACCCGGGCGAGCCGGCGGGCGGGCTCGGGTACGTCTCCGGGCACTCCGCGGTCGCGGTCGCGCTGGCCACCGTGGCGAGCCCGTACCTGGGCCGCCGGTCCCGGCGGGTGGCCTGGGCGCGCGCCCTCGCGGTGTGGCCAACTATTCGCCCTGGATGGTGGACGCTCCGGAGGTTTCGCGCTTGATGAATCGAGGGTTACCGCGGTAGGTCAGTACGGACGCGCCCGACAGGTCGGCGGCGACCGTGTCGTCGACCTGAACCTCGGCGTGGCTGGCGCCGGAGAGCTGGACGTCGAGGTCATGCAGACGAAGCTCGGCCAGCGCGAGGTCGCTGGCGCCTGAGGCGTCCGCCGTCAGCGCGCTGGCCATGCCGGTGAGGGTCGCTCGAGAGGCGCCGGACAGAGTCGCGCTCATCCGGTCCACGCTCACGGCGGCGGTGATGCGGCTGCCACCGGAGAGGGCCAGCTGCAGGCCTGAGTTCTGCACGGTAGCCGTCGTTGTGACGGAGGCGCCGCCGGCCGTGTGGATCGACTCGAGCCGCTGGACGGTCACGTCAGCTCGCAGCTTCGGGTTGCCGAGGAGACCGTGCGGCTTGAGCCTGACCCGCAGGGTGCTGCCCTCGACGCGGACGTCGAGCAGGTCGCTCAGATTGTCGTCATAGGTCACCACAGCCAACTCTGGCCGGCCGAGGGCGAGCTTGACGTCGAACCCGTCGGCGACCTCGACTCGGGTGACCCCGGTCGTGTCCACCCGGGTCGAGGCGGCATTGCCGGAGGCGGTCCGGACTGAACCGACGCCGCCGCAGCCGCTCAGCGCCAGGGTGGTCACGATCGCAAACATCCACGTGGCCCTGCCGAGTCGGATCATGGTGCCTCCCCCGCGCCGGCCGGCTTCACGGTAGCGCTGCGTCCACGATGCAGTCGACGTACGTGCGGGTGATCGGGTCGCGGGTGATGGCCAGCCGCGCCCGGATAGGACCGACGAGCATGTCGATGAAGAGTTCCTGGTCGACGGTCGGCGACCCATCGCGCACGGCTTCGTGAAGCTGACCTCGATGCTACGGAAGTGGCCTACGCCACCAGTCCGCGCAACTCCGGGCTTCGGTCACGGTTTTCAGGAGAGCTCGGCGGTCCGCTCGGAGAGGATGATCCGTCCTGCTGCTTCGATGAGCGCGAGGTGGGAGAACGCCTGTGGGAAGTTGCCGAGGTGGCGGCCGGTCCCGACGTCGAACTCCTCGGCGTACAGCCCGAGCGGCGACGCGACCCGCAACAGGCGTTCCATCAGGTCCTGGGCTCGCTGGTGCTCGCCGACGATGGAGAGTGCCGACACGAGCCAGAACGAACAGATGAGGAAGGATCCCTCCTTGCCGGAGAGCCCATCGTCCGTCTCGTCCGTGCGGTAACGGAGCACGAAGCCGTCCTCAGTGAGGTGATCAGCGATGGCGAGGACGCTCGCATGTAGCCGTTCGTCGTTCGGCGGAAGGAAGCCGAACATCGCGGCGAGCAGGGTCGAGGCGTCCAGCGAGTCGGTCTCGTAGTGCTGGCGCAGGACGCCGTCGGCCGTCAGGCCGTGGGTGAGGATGTCCTGTTTGATCTCCTCGGCGGTGGCCCGCCAGCCCTCCGCCAGGCTGGCGTCCGCGCGGATCTCGGCGAGCGCCGCGGCCCGGCTGAAGGCGACCCAGCACATGAGCTTCGACGAGACGTAGTGCTGCGGCTTGCCGCGGGCCTCCCAGATTCCCTGGTCCGGTTCCCGCCAGACGGCCTCGGCGCACCGGGCCTGCGACTCGACCAGTCCCCATAGTCGCCGCGGCAGCCGTTGGCTTCGGCGGCTGTGCAGCAGGATCGAGTCGAGCACCGCACCGAATACGTCGTTCTGCCGCTGGTCGAAGGCACCGTTGCCGATCCGGACCGGATGCGCCCCGGCGTAGCCGGACAGTTCGTCGCGAGTGGACTCGGTGAGGTCGCGCCGGCCGTCGATGCCGTACATGATCTGCAGGGCGCCGTCCTGATTGGGCTCCAGGTCGGCGATGAACTGCATGAACTCGTCGGCTTCCCAGTCCAGGTTGAGGTAGTGCAGGGCCTGCAGGGTGAACGTCGTGTCGCGGATCCAGGTGTAGCGGTAGTCCCAGTTGCGCTCGCCGCCGGGCGTCTCCGGTAGTGACGTGGTCAGCGCCGCTACGGTTGCGCCGGTCGGCATGTAGGTCAGGCCCTTGATGGTCAGTGCGGCCCGCTGGATCGGATCGCGCCAGCGGTGGTCGGGCATCCGGGCGCCGCCGAGCCAGTTCCGCCAGTAGCGAGTGGTTGCTTCGAGCCGGCGGGTGGCGTCGGCCACGTCCGGCACCGAGACCAGCTCGTTCGCCCAGGACAGCGCGCAGTAGACCTCGTCACCGGCATTCAGCACGTGCCGGCCCCGGACCCGGTCGCCCTCGATGCCGAGTTGGAGGTCGGTTTGCAGCCGCACGGGCAGCTCGCCGCCCGTGGCGGTGGCGATGTTGCGGCTGCCGTCGCTCAGCGTCCACTGCGCCGGGATGCGGCCGTAGTCGAACGTGGGCTCGCAGACGAGCTCGACCTCGACAGTGCCCTCCAGACACCGAACCGTGCGCACGAGCACGTGGTCGGCGTCCTCGTCGGCTGGCGGCCGGGTGTGCGGGGTGACCTCGTCCTCGTGCTCCCGCGCACCCATTGTGAGCGCGTCCCGGACCACTATCCAGCCTCTCGGCGTCTTCCAGGTCGTCTCCAGGATGTTGGTCCCCGGCTCATACACCCGCGACGTCGGGTGGTGGATGCCGAAGGGGCCGAGCCGGAAGTAACCGGCCTGCCGGTCGAGCAGGCTGCCGAAGACGCTCGGTGAGTCGAACCGGGGGACGCACAGCCAGCCGACCGACCCGTCCGGTGAGACCAGGGCACCCGTGTGGCAATTCGACAGGAAGCCGTAGTCGGCAATCGGCGGGAACGGCGACGGCGCGGCCGCGCTCTGCACCGCATGCGGCGCCGCCCGGCTCACCCGTGGCGTCGCGGAGGCCTGCTCGTGCCCCGCGTTCCGCTTGATCCGGTCCGTGGTAGCCATCGTTTCCCCTTCGATCGCTCGCCGCGGCGTACCGCCGGCCGACAACCGAGCGCGCCTCACTGGGATCCGACGGCTCGCCTGAAGGTGCACGTTACGAGCGGCCGGCCGCGCCTACGTCATCCCGAGAGGATGGTTGCGGCAGGCCATTGCGGATGGCCGAAATGCCGCGTCGACGGATCGGGATGCCGGACTGCCCGCGACGCGAGACGCTGGCCGGTTCAGTCAGGACCGCTTCGCGTCCCGGGGCGCGGCGGCCGCGTCGACCGGCGTGGCGGGCGGAGGCCGGCCGTCGACCGCCTCAACCCGTGCCGATGAGGTCAGGGTCGCCTCCGGTGCCGCGTGCGCCGCGGTGAGGTCGATGTCGTGGTCGGCGGCGAGTCGGTCGGTGAGGTCCAGTCGGTAGAGCAGGGCCAGCGCCGGGCCGACCAGGATCACGGCGATGCCGGTGACGATGAGCAACCAGCGAAGGGTGTCCGGGTCGCCGGCTGCGGCCTGAACGGTCAGCGTGGCCGGCAGCGCGTACGGCCGTTGGGCCATGCCCCAGGCCAGCACGATGGATGCCACGGCGGCTATCGCGGCGAGACGGGTGCCACGGTGGTTGCCGCGGCGGACCAGCCAGACCGTCCCCGCCGTCGCGGCGCCCGCGAGCAGGAGAAAGGCCAGACCCCATCCGGCGAACAGCCCGTCGAAAAGGTGCCGGGCATCGAAGCGGAACACGACGAGGCCGATGGCCGCCACCACTAC
>Ga0111538_10008900_pt1 | contig 13438 bp, 16 predicted proteins | sample SoiMethybrSBSTD1_FD_79669 | JGI IMG/M metagenome (GOLD analysis project Ga0111538, IMG submission 79669) | Bulk soil microbial communities from a Populus tree surrounding site in Tennessee, USA - Soil MetaG P. TD hybrid SBSTD1 (version 2)... | ecosystem: Environmental > Terrestrial > Soil >...
AGAGCCCTCGGCCGGAGCGGCTGGGTAACGGCCTAGCTAAAGCTCGAGCGCTTGGCTACCTTTTCATCCGATGAGTAACCTGACGCGGTCCGGTTCCGGCCGGCGCCTGCCCCCGTGCAGTCGCCGCCTGTGGCTGGCCGGGTCACTTTTGGCGGCGATCACTGGCTGTGGCGGGCCCCCACCGCGAACCGCGAACCCGACCCGGCCGCTCGACGAACGGCGCGCGGTCGAGATCATCATTCGGGCCTTTCACGACGAAAAGGACCGGCCCGTGCCCGGCCGCAAGATCGACCTCACCCAGGACAAGCACCTCGAGGTGGACGTCGGATCGCAGGGCAAGAAATACGGCGTCGCCTACGTCGCGATCAACGAGCGGCTGGCGCTCGGGCCCGCGCTGCCTCCACGCGATCCGAAAATGGGAGACGCGCTTCAGCTCGTGCGCGGCCTCGGTGCCGAATCAGACGCGCGCATCCTCGTGCTCTACGACAGCGATTATCAATACGACGACCAGGTCGGCACCGAGCACACCGAGAGCACGATCACCGCCGAGCGCAAGCTCGAGCGCGACGTGCGAGACTTTCTGGTGCGTGCCCACGCGGAGCGATGGCCGTGAGTGCTCCGCGCACCGAAGCCAAGAGCCGTTCGCTGCTGTCGGTCGCGACGGCGGCCACGCTGATCGGCATCGCGCTGTCCGCCGGCGGCAATCAGGAGATCGGCTCGTGGATCACGGTCGCTGGCCTGCTCGCGCTGATCTTCGGCGTCCACAGCTTCGGGCGCTCGGGACCCGACGCGCCGATCGAGTTCGGCGAATCGCGCACGAAACGCGAGGCGTGAGCTCGTTCTAGGTCTCGCTGCGCAGCACCGCGATGCCGACCTTGGCGCCGAGCGCCGGCGTCGCGCGCACCGCGAGCCCGAAGTCGCGACCGGTGATCTCGAGCTCGGCCGTGAACGGCAGGTCGCCCGTGATCTTGTCGAGCGGCTTCTGCTCGGCGATCTTTTGCGCGTTGACCTCGGGCGAGACCGGCGCGCCGTAGACCGCGCTGTCGACCACGACGTACACGTAGAGCAGCGGCTCCTTGCCCCCCTGCCCGCGCGCCTCGGTGCGCGCCGCATTTTCGAGGCGGTACGCGTACGCCGACCACGACCAGCCGGTGACGTAGAAACCCTTGGTCGCGCCGTCGACGGCGATCGGCTGCGCCGCGATCCACTGCCCGTCAGGCCGGCCCTTCGCCTCGCTCGCTTCGGGCATCGAGCCGTGCGTCTCGACGTACTTACCCGCCGCGGCCTGCTTCAGCTCGGGAAAAGAACCGAACAGCGATTTGCCGGCCATCAAGTCCTGCTCGAGATCGTTTCGAAGCACGGTGCCGTTCGCGTCCGCGAGCGCGAAGAAAGTGCTCTTGGCGACGCGCAGATCTTGGACCTTGTCGCGCGCTTGCTGGAGCGTGTCTCGCACTTCCTTGAGATCTTCCGCGGGCGGCGTCGGCTTGGAGAACAGCGGCGCCAGAACCTTGGCGCCCTCGGGCAGTCCCTGGCGGATCTCCGAAACGTCGCCCTGCGCCGTCTTGACCAGGTGGTCGGCGTGGGCGGTCGCCTTTTCGACGCTGATTTTCGCCGATTTGCCGCACGCCACGCTGAGCAGCGCGCCGGCGCAGATCGAGAGCGTGACTCGCCCCGGCAGCATCGCGTTTCTCCCGCTCAGCGCAAGGTCTTCACCGCGTCGAGCACCTTGTCGACGTGGCCCGGAACCTTGACGCCCTTCCATGCCTTGTACACGACCCCGTCCGGATCGACGACGAACGTGCTGCGCTCGATCCCCATGTACTCGCGGCCGTAGTTCTGTTTCTTCACCCACACGCCGAAGGCCTTGGCGAGCACCTTCTCCGGATCGGAGAGCAGCGTGAAGTTTATGCCATGCTTGTCGCGAAAGCGCGCGTGGCTCCCGACGCTGTCGGGGCTGATACCGATCACGCGCACGCCGCGGGCGCTGAAGTTCGGCAGCGAGTCGCGAAAGCCGCAGGCTTCCACCGTACAGCCCGGCGTGTCGTCCTTGGGGTAGAAGTAGACGACGTACGGCTCGCCGGCGAGCGCGGTCGACGCCAGCCGCTCGCCGTTTTGATCCTCGAGCTCGAAGCTCGGCGCGCGATCGCCTTCGCCGATCGCGCTCGACTTCGCCTTCGCTGGCGCCTTCGAGGGTGCGCTCGCCTTCGGCGCTTTGCTCTTCTTCGCGGCTTTGGGCGCGGGCTTGGCGGCGGCGCGCTTCGGGGCCTTGGCCTTGGCAGCCTTCGCCGCCTTCTTCGCTACCTTGGCGGGCCGCGCCTTGGCCGCCGCTTTCTTGGTTTTCTTGGCGGCGCGAGCCTTCTTCTTCGACGCCATGCTGATGCTCCGTGTGGGCTCGAGACTCTACTCCGAACGCGCGCGGCTGGTGACGCACAAAGATCAGTTCACGATCAATGTGCGCAGGCTGATCGGTACCAGCTCCTCGCCTTTGTCCGGGTATTTCCCCCAAATGCTCACCTGGTAGCGCCCGGGCCGGCCGCCGTCGTCGAGCGGCACCTCGATCGAGAACTGCCGGCCGCTGACGCTGACCGGTTTCGGGGTCTTGTACCCGCTCGGGAAGTACAGGATGTACGGCTCCGGCACTTTGTAGGTGCTGGTGGTGTTGAGCTTGGCGGCGCTGATCGGCTTCATCGGATCGATACGGCCGACTCCCACGCCGCCGAACTTCACCGGATCCTCCACTTCGCCCTCGATCTTGAGCGTCTGGCGCAGGCGCGCCTTGCTCGGCAACCCCGAGTAGCTGCCGTAAGCGTCGACGAACTCCTGCGCCATGCACGGCTGCGGAACTCCGACCGGCTTGGCGAGACCGATCCCGAGCCGGTTGTGCACCGGCTTGATGATGTTCTTCCGGTGCCCGTCGTTGGGCGGCTTCTCGCTCAGGAACGCGAGCTCGATCTTTTCGAGCTCGGCTGCCTCGAACAGCGGGTGCGGGTCGAGCTCGCGTTGTTGCTGATCGAAGAAGCACATCGCGTTCTCCATGACGAAGTGCTCGCCCCCGGCCTCGGTGTAGCGCTGCTCCGGAACCGAACCGTCGCTGCCCCAGTGCGCGGTGAAGCCCTGCTGCGCCATGTCATCGACGTGTCGCTGAGCCGCCTTCTCGGCCACCTCGTCGCGCTCGACCGGTTCGAGACCGAGCTCGCCGCGATCGCGATTGACCAGATCGATCACGTACGTGCGGGCGGCCTCGAGATCGAGCGGCCCTGCCGGCCGCGGTACCGGAGCCCCCGCCGCCGGCCGCTTCGTGCATCCGGATGCCGCGAGCACGAGGAGCGCAGCCGGAAACCACCGTGGGAGGACCATCGGAACTCTTATACTATCGCGACGGGAATATTTGCCCGCGCTCGCGCTTGAACGGAGCCTTGCCTGAGTTAAAGTGGGGCGCTCTTTTTTTCCGTAACTAGACCCGCGAGGAAGCACGATGCTCGACCTGCCCGATCCCGGCCTTTATCGCACGACGCAACCCATGCCGGGACATGAAGAACAATTTCCTGCCGGCGCCCTGGTCTACCTGGGCCAGCCGCAAAATGGCGGCGTGAAGTTCGTGGTGCGCCCAGGCGCGAACCGCCGCAACCGCTGGTTCTGGGGCGACCCGACCACGCCGGTGCGCTCCCCTTCCTGGGCGAAGACCTTGAAGGCGTTGCCGCCCGAAGGTTTCTACACCTTGCCCGAAACGCTGGAGATGGAGGGCGGCGGGCGCTGGCTCAAGAACGCGGTCGTGCAGCTCGGTTACAACGAGAGCGGCCAGGGCATCCTGTTCGTCGGCGAGTGGCACGAAAACGGCGACGTCAATGCGCTCTTCTTCAGCGATCGCGGCATGCAAATCGACGATCGCATGCTCGAGCGGCTGACCTGGGCGCCGATCCTGCCGGTGCGCCCGGAACAAGCGGCCAACAGCAACGCTTGAACGCGTGACGGGGCGAGCCGCGATGGCCCGCCCCGCCTTTGCTTCAGCCGGACGTTACTTCGCGCCCTTCAGATTCTTGGCGACGAAATCCCAGTTGATCAGCTTGTCGCTGAATACCTCGAGGAACGTCTTCCGCATGTTGCGGTGGTCGAGATAGTAGGCGTGCTCCCAGACGTCGGTCGTCAAAAGCGGCACGTCGGCGGTGGTGAGCGGGGTCTCCGCGTTCGGCGTGTCGACGATCTTGCCCTTCCCGCCCGACAGCACGAGCCAGACGTAGCCGGACCCGAAGCGGCCGAGCCCCTTCTTGATCCATTCGTCTCGGAATTTCTCCCAGCCGCCCAAGTCACGGTTGATCAGATCGGCAACCTCGCCGGCCGGGGGCGGGCCGCCACCCGACGGCTTCATGCCGTCCCAGAAAAAGGTGTGATTGTAGACCTGGGCAGCGTTGTTGAAGACGCCGCCGGAGCTCGACTTGATCACTTCGATCAGGCTCTTTTGCGCCTCGGGCTTGCCTTCGATCAAACCCTTGAGGTTCGTCATGTAGCCCTTGTGATGTTTCTCGTAGTGAAACTCGAGCGTCTCCCGGCTCATCGCCGGCGCGAGGGCGTCCTTGGAGTACGGTAGCGGCGGTACCTCAAAATCCATCGGTGTCTGGCTCCTGTATGGAAACTGTTGGGTGAGAACGGTCGCGATCACGCGCCGGGGCGCGGCAAAAGTGCGGTTCGCTCCCCGGGCTGTCAAGCACCGCCCGCAGCGAGCTCTGCAGAACACCGCGGACTCGCCGTCGTTTTCGGGGAAATTGAGCTACCGTGCCCGCCGTGCCGACCGACCTTGCCGCGGCCGAAACGCGCCTTCTACCGCTGCGCAACGCGAACGGAGCGCCGATTGTCGCGGCGCGTACGCTGCGGGCGCTGCGGGTAATCGCCGAAGCCCTTTTTGCCACGGCCCGCGGCCCCGCGGCTCCCGAACGGCTCGATTGGCTCGAACTCGAGCTCGAGGACTTCCTTGCTCACGCCGGCGCGCGGACGCGCTTCGTGCTCGGGCTGGCCGTGCTTGCGGTGTGCGTGCTGGCACCGCTCGGGGTGCTGCGCTTCGTGCCCCTGCGCCGCCTGCGGCTCGCGGATCGCATCCACGCGCTCCGCCGCCTCGAGAGCAGCAAGTTTTCCGCCCCGCTGTTCGCGGTCAAAGCCTTGCTGTCGCTCCTCTACTACGAGCACCCCGACGCCGCGCGCGAGATCGGATTCGACGGCGAATGCCAGAGGCGGCCCTCGTGAACGTGATCCACGGCCGCGAGCTCGAACGCGGATTCGAGCGCAGCTGCGACGTGCTCGTGATCGGCTCGGGCGCCGCCGGTGCCGTGATCGCCGCTGAGCTCGCCGAAGCGGGTCAGGAAGTGGTCGTGGTCGAAGAAGGCGCCTACGTACCGGCGGCAGAGTACGGACGGATGCGCCCGAGCCAAAGCATGCGTCACCTGTGGCGCGACGCCGGGCTCACCTTCGCGCTCGGCATCGGCAATTCGCCCGCGATCAACGTGATGATGGGGCGCTGCGTCGGTGGCTCGAGCGTGGCCACCGGCGGCGTGTGTTTTCGCATCCCGAGCGCGGTGCTGCACGATTGGTCGACCCGGCTCGGGCTGCGCGAGCTCGATGAGCGCGCGATGGAACCCTGCTTCTCCGAGGTCGAGCAAAGAATCCACGTCGAGGAGGTGCCGGTCGAGGCCCGCTCCCGTTCGACGCAGCTGTTCGCGCTCGGCGCGGCCGCGCTCGATCATCCGTTGAAGCCGCTGCGACGCAACACCAAAAACTGCAACGGCTGCGGGCGCTGCAACTTCGGTTGCCCGCACGGTAGCAAGCTCAGCGTCGACGTCACTTACCTGCCGCGGGCGCTCGCGGCGGGCGCGACCCTGTACTCCGATTGCGCCGTCGATCGCTTGACCATCGATCGCGATCGCGTCACCGGCGCCACCGGACGCGTGCTCGACGGGCCCCGGGCGCGGACCAGGGGCCGCTTTGCGGTGCGAGCGCGGCGCGTCGTGCTCAGCGCCGGCGCCTACGCTTCGCCGCTGCTGCTGATGAAGAGCGGCCTCGGCCGCGGACGCTCGGGACAGATCGGACGCAATCTGACGCTCCACCCGGGATTTCGCGTGATGGCGCGCTTCGACGAGCTGGTCCAGGGCTGGAAAGGCGCACTCCAGTCCGCGTACTCGGACGCGTTCGAACGCGAGCGCATCACGCTGGTGGGCTTGTTCGTCCCGCCGGGCGTGCTCGCCGCAACGCTGCCCGGCATCGCGGAAAGCCACGCCCGAAGCGCGGCGGGCATTCCCGAGCTCTGCGTGTTCGGCGGCATGCTGCACGACGATGCTGGCGGCACCGTCCATTCGGTGCTCGGCCGGCCGCTCATGACCTATCGTCTATCCGCGGCGGATCGCGCCGCGGTCCCCACGTTGATGCGGCGCATGGCCGAAATCTGGTTCGCCGCCGGTGCGCGTTCGGTTTTCCTACCGGTGCTCGGCCTCGGTCCCGTCGATCGAGATCGGCTGCGCAGTTTGGACCTCGAGCACATTCCGGCCCACCGGCTCGAGTGTGCGTCACAGCACCCGCTCGGGACCTGCCGCATGGGGACTTCTGCCGCGGATTCGGTCGTCGACCCGGACGGCCAGGCCTGGGAGCTTCGCGAGCTGTTCGTGGCAGACGGCAGCATCTTGCCGACGAGCCTCGGAGTTAATCCGCAGCTGTCGATCATGAGCATGGCGACGCGGATCGCCTGGAAGCTGCGCGAGCGGCGCTTGCCGGATTGACGCGAAGGGTGCAAGATTTGAAGACGGTCCGAAGATGGGTTTGAAGCGCCGCACTTTGCTTCGCATGGGTGGCCTCGCTGCGCTGGGGGCGCTGGTGCCGCTGCCCTGGATCCTGGAGCGCCGCCGCCGCCCGCCCGCGGGACTCGCGCGCGATCCGCGCGGGGTGCTCGACCTGCCCCCGGAGTTTTCCTACCGCGTGCTCGACAGCACCGGCGAAGCCATGACGGACGGCTTCCGCGTGCCGGGACGCCCCGACGGCATGGGGTGCTTCGCGGGCCCTCAAGGCACTTTGATCCTGATGCGCAATCACGAGCTCGACCGCGGCGACAAGCGAGCGCCGTACGCGGGTCGCCCGCCCGCCGAAAGCTACGACGCCAACGCACCCGGCTCGGTCACGCGTCTGGTGCTCGACGGCGGAACGTTCCAGCCGAAATCCAGCAATCTCGTGCTGACCGGCACGATCCGCAATTGCGCCGGCGGCATCTCACCCTGGGGCTGGTTGAGCTGCGAAGAGACGGTCGTTCCGGGCCACGGTTACGTCTTCGTGTGTCGCACCGACGCCAGCAAGCTCGAGCGCCCCACGCGGATCCCGGCTTACGGCCGCTTCAACCACGAAGCGGCGTGCATCGATCGCGCGACGGCGGTCGCCTACCTCACCGAAGACCGCGCCGACGGCTGCTTCTATCGCTTTTTGCCCGCCGACCCCGAACGCCCGTTCGAGGGCCAGCTCCAGGCGCTGCGCGTCGTCGGTCAACAGCGGCTCGATACTTCGCTGATCCGCCCCGGCGAGAAGCTCGCGGTCGACTGGATCGACATCCCGGACCCCGATCCCAGCGTCGACTCCGTGCGCCATCAAGCGCACGAGCTCGGTGCAGCGCAGTTCCGGCGCGGCGAGGGAGCCTGGTTCTTCGAGACCGCCGCGTACTTCGTCTGCACCAGCGGCGGGTCCGCCAACGCCGGCCAGATTTTCCGGGTCAGCGCGGAGTCGGCGGGCCGACCCTCCGTGCTCGAGCTCGTCGCCGAAGCGCGCAGCTCCGAACAGATGGATGGACCCGACAACATCACGTTCACGCCCTGGGGCGATGCGATCGTGGCGGAGGACGGCAGCGGCGACCAGCTGGTCCGCGGCATCACGCAGGACGGCCGCTTCTACGACATCGCTCGCAACGCCAAGAGCAGCGGCGAGCTCGCCGGCGTGTGCATGTCGCCCGACGGCCGCGCGCTCTTCCTCAACATGCAGGTCGATGGGCTGACGGTGGCGATTACCGGCCCGTTTCGCGAGCTCGGCTCGAGCGCCAAAGCCCGCGTCTAGGGCTGAAAGCGCTGGCCATGCCGGTTGGGTCGAGCTATCCCTCCCCCGCGCGCACGCGAGGAGAGCTGACACACCAAGCCGAAGTGGCGGAACCGGCAGACGCGGCGGACTCAAAATCCGTTTCCCCAAAAGGGAGTGTGGGTTCAACTCCCACCTTCGGCACAAACTTCGCTCAGCCCTTACCCTGCAGGCACTCTTCGCGACACTTCGCTTCTTGCGGAAAGCACGTGGTCTTTACGCAGTCGCGGTTGCCGTTGCACTTCGTCTCGCATTTTCGCGCGTCGGGGGCACAGCGCCCGAAACATTCCGCCTTCGTGTTCGTCGGGCGCGGCTGAGGTTGTGGCTGAGGCTGTGGCACCGCGCTCGGCGGCTCACCCTTGGCCATCTTCAGCCGCTGGAGCTCGGACGAGCGCAGCGCGAGCTCGATCTTCGCGTCTTCGGCGCCGGGCGAGCGCACTAGCTTCTGGCTCAGATCGTCCACGGTCTGCTGCGCGACCGCGGTCTCCTTCGTGATCTGACCTTCGAGCCGATCGAGCTCGGACTGAGCCCAGTTGCGCAAGCGCTCGTCGGTCTCGGTGGCGACGATGAAGCGCAAGACCCGAGCCTGGGTCAGTCGATCACTGGTGTTGAGGACCGCGAGATACTCCTGGCGCGTCTTGGCGGCGCGCGCGTCGCGATCGAGCTCCGCCTTCGTTTTGAACTCCTGGAGCTCGGCTTCCTTCATCTTGATTTCGGCCTGTTTGGCCTGAAGCTCCGCTTGCTTCATCTGGCACGACACCACCGATGTAGCGAGCGCGACGAGAGCCGTGGCGTAACCGGCAATGGTCGTGATCAGACTGGCACGCGATCGGGTTTGTTTCTCTCCCACGCCTCGAATCTCCCTCTCACCGAGTGGTATTTGCCTGCCCGGCCGCGCGATATAGTAACTTCTTTCGATGGCAGACGGCGGCGCAGGCGACGGCAGAGCGAGGCGTGCGGCTTTGCCGCGCCGCGGCTCCGCACCTACGCTCGTCGGCGATCTCTTGGCGTCGGCTCGCGTGCGCACGCGGGCGGCAGCCGGCATCGCGATCGATCGCGAGACCTGGCGGCGCCTGGTCGGCGCGCGTATCGCTCATGCGGCCGTCCCGGGACGGATTCGGAACCGCGAGCTTACGGTGAGCGCCGCTTCGGCGGTCTGGGTTCAGGAGCTGTCGCTGCTGTCGGACGAGATCCTGGCCCGCCTCAGGACGCACGGGCTCGAGGTCGATACGATCCGATTTCGCGTCACGGCGTCGGCGCGCGCGCCGGCGGGGCGTCCCGTCGAGCGCCCCCTGCCGATCGTGCTGCCCGAAGAGCTCCAAGAGCGGCTCGAAAGCGTGGCGGACCCGGAGCTGCGTGCCACGATCGCGCGCGCGGCGGCTTATTCGCTGGCCGCTGCAACGCCGGCCGCCAACAGCGGCCCTACTTCAGGGCGGCCAACCGCTCGAGACCCTCGATCCGCTGCACCAAAAAGCGTTCGGCCGGACCCAGGCGCGGCTGGGCCGCACGCAAAACCGCGACGTACTCGCGGAGGCCGGGGAGACTGACTCCGGCGACGTTCCGGAGCACGCTGTAGAGCTGATCCACGGTCGCGGCGGGCAGCGGACGCTGCAGGATCCGGTAAAGGTCGAACGTGTAGTCGACCCAGCGCGCCTTTCCGGTGCCGTGGGCGAGCTTGACCGCATAGTGGGCGGCGCGCTCGGCATTGCGGGCATCCGGCAGGTCGCCCGTGCGAGCGCTGTCGCGCATATTCTGCAAGTAGTTCGACAGGATGCGTTCCGCCTCTTCGCCTCGTCCCAGCGCGAGCACCTTGTCGGCCACGCCTCCCAGGAGCTCGAGCGCGTCACCCTGGTGTGTCGCTTCCGAGGATTCTTCGTGGAGCGCTCCCGCGCCGATCGGAGCGCCTGCCTTGGGCGTCGCCGAGCGGAGCGCGCTCACGTCGAGGCCGTGCAGCGTTTCGGCGTTGAAGCGCTGAGCCGTCGACTCCGGAACTTGTTCGGAGCGCAGCGTGGCGCGAAAGATCAGCTCCTGTTTGCCGATCAGGATCCGGTCGCCGGGACGCAGAACGCGAGTGCCGGTCACGCGCTCCCCGTTGACGAACACGCCGTTGGCGCTTCCGAGGTCGTTGATCGAGACCGCCTCTTTCGTCACGTTGACGACGGCATGGCGCCGCGACACGAGCGCGTCGTCGAGCACCAGCTGACAGCTCGCGCTACGGCCCAGATTCAGGACCCCCGCGCTGAGCTCGAACTGGTGGCCACGGTATTCGAGCGAGAAGCGCAGCGGGCCCGAGCTCCGTTCGGATTGCTCCTTCGCTTGAGCGCTAGCCTGCGGCCCGCGGCCGGTGTCGTCGGGATCCACTATAGCCCCTAGAGAATACCTTCCGCTCGGGTCCCCGTCGAGGAAGTGGCGAAGGCTCTTTCTCAGTTACACGGGAAAAGCACGCACTAGAGGTCGCATTCAGCGCAGCGTCAACGCAAAGAGGCCACGCGTTCGAGGCCCTCGAGCCGGCTCAGCAAGAAGCGCTCGTTCGGCCCCAAAGTCCCGGCCTGTGCGCGGAGCACGTCCAGGTAGCTGCGCAGAGCTCCGACGCTCGGCTGCTTGACCTTGCGCAGCACCGTGTAAAGGTCGTCGATCACCTCGACGGAACAAGGACGCCTCAGTGCGGCGTGCAGATCGAACACGTAGTCGACCCAGCGGCCTTTGCCGGTGATCGTCGCGAGTTTCACCGCGTAGCGCGCGGCCCGCTCGGTCGTGTCCGAATCGGGCTCCTGGCCCTCGCGGGCGTCCTCGACCAGCTGCAGCAAGTGGATGCTCAAGATGCGCTCGGCCTCGTCGCCGTGACCCAGCGCGATCGCCTTGTCCGCGAGGCCTCCGAGCAACCCGAACGCCGGGCCGCGCTGCGTGGGCGGCTGGATTGCCGTGTCGGTGGGCAGGTCGCGCTTCTTCAGCACCAACATCTCTTGGCTACCGATCGAAATCCGGTCGCCGTGCGTCAGGTCGCGCCTGCCGTCCACCTTCTGGCCGTTCACGCGCACGCCGTTGCGGCTGCCGAGATCCTCGAGCGCAACCCCCTGGTCGCTGACGGTCAACATCGCGTGGCTCCGCGACACCAGCGGGTCATCGAGCGAAAGCTGGCAGCTGGCGCTGCGTCCGATCAGAAATTGCCCCTCAATCAGCTCGAAGTCGTGCTGCTGATAGCGGAGTCGGAATCTCATCTTTTGCACGCGTGCTAGCGGGGTCGTGGCGCACGCCGGCGTCAGGGCAAGCCGGCCTCCAGCATCCTCCGCAATGACTCGAGGCGTGCCAAGCCCTCGCTGTCTTCCGGGGGCGGCGCGCCCTGGCGCAGGACGCTTTCCACCACGCGCTCCGCTCCCGGAGCCAGCGTCGCGCGCTCCTCGGCCGGCAGTGTCGACAGACGCTCGGACACGCTCGCCTTCGGCACCACCCCCAGCGCGGCGTGCACCATGAGCAGCCAGCGCCCCCATTCGGCGTCGCCGCGCTCGACCGCGACCGCCGCGGCCGCGGCGCCGACCGCGTCGAGCGGCAGGCGCTCGATCGGCGCGCCTTGCGCGATGCGCTCCTCGATGTTCGCCCGCGCACGCCGCAGCATGCGCTCGACATCGTCCCAGCGCTCGAGGCTCTGGGCCTTCTGCATGACCTCTACGATCAGATCGAGGGTCCAGTTGCGCCGCTGCGAGTCGGCGATGATGCCGCTCAAAGTGTCCTCGTCGGCTCGCTCGGTGGACCCGCAGCTCGGGCAGCTCACGAGCTCGGCCGGATAGGGCAGGCCGCAATCGGCGCAGTGGCACATGAAACCGGTCTGGCGCGTGGCGTTGGCGCTGCGCCCCGCGGTCGCGGTGACCGCGCAAAAAACCAGCTCCTGGGTACCGATTCGCACCCGGTCTCCGTCTTTCAACGGATGCACTCCGCGGACCGGACGCCCGTTGACCATCAAGCCATTGCGCGAGCCCAGGTCCTCGACCGTCGCCGCGGTCCCGTGAATGCGGATGACGGCATGCTGGCGCGACACCAGGGGGTCCTCGATCGTCACGTGACAGGAGGCGCTCCGCCCGAGCAGGGTCTCACCCTGCGCGAGATCGACTTCCTGCAACAGGAAGCGCAATCGATAGCGTGCCGCTTTCCGTTCGTTGGCCGGCATCAGAACCCTTTAGCCCGACGTAAAGAGTAACTCGCCTGACCTTTGCCCGTCAAAAACGCCCCCCGATTCGGGCGAGTCAAGGCGCTTCGTGTCCGTCACGGCCGTCACGGCCAGAACGAGACAGCACCCGCAGCAGGCGCACCACGAAGCCGGCGTGAAAGGCCAGGCCGTAAATCTTCAAGCTTCTCCCGCGCAGGGCCCGGAAGACGCTGCCGAGGGCTCGCCGCCCTTCCGGGTCGCCGATTACCGCTCGCAGCGGGCCGAAGCCGGACAGCGGCAGTCGGGTCAGGGCCTCGATTTCGTGGGTGGCCCCGCGAATCGTGACGTCCGGGACGCCCACCACCCCCTCGTGAATCGTCAGCCTTCCGAAGTCGAAGCGCAGGGTCAAAGCCGTGCCGGCGTCGTCGGCAAACACCGCCGCCGCCCCGCGAAGCCGCAGAAATTCGCGTTCTTGCCAGGCGTTGGCCAGATTCTCGCGAACGATCCCGGCCAAGCGCGCGGCTAGCGGATCGTGTTCTGCCCCGGGGGCCAGGTCGACGACGGGCTCCACCCGAAACGACCCGCTAGGCCGCCGAACCAAGCCCGTCAAGTTCCTGTCCGGGATAACCTCGCGGGCGCGCCATGGGTCGTGAGCGGTCATTCCGAAGGCGCGGCCCGACCCGAGCGGCGGCGCTGGTGCTCTCGTGGTCGATCGCCGCGGGGGCACAGCCCGCTCCCGAACCGGTAGCGAGGCCCTCGGGCCGAGCGAAGGTCGAAGGCGTGACTCGTTCACGACCGCAGGGAGTGTACGAGGCACGCCTTGAACGGGTGGCGCCCGCCGCAGGCGCGAGCGCCACGGTGCACGTCGTCGTCGACTACGGGGCGGCCGTGATCGAGACCAAGAGCTCGGTGGATCGCACGGGGTGGGCGTACGCCTGCTCGGCGCCTTGCGATCGGCCGCTCCTGGTCGAGGACCGGCGGATCCGGGTCCGGGCTCCCGGCATGACCCCGAGCAACGAATTTCGCGTCGAACCGGGCTCCGGCACCGCGCGGCTGCGGGTTGCAGGGGGCTCAGCTGCAGCCCGTACGGCGGGCGTGATCGCGCTCGCGGGCGGGGTGCCCATCGCGCTCGGCGGAACCGCGCTGATCGGCGTCGGCAATGTGCAGGACCGCGAGGGCGTGCGGACCATCGGGATCGTCACCCTCGCT
>Ga0111538_10008901_pt1 | contig 13437 bp, 11 predicted proteins | sample SoiMethybrSBSTD1_FD_79669 | JGI IMG/M metagenome (GOLD analysis project Ga0111538, IMG submission 79669) | Bulk soil microbial communities from a Populus tree surrounding site in Tennessee, USA - Soil MetaG P. TD hybrid SBSTD1 (version 2)... | ecosystem: Environmental > Terrestrial > Soil >...
AAGATGGAAACGCCTGTAAAAATCCTGGTCGTAGAAGATGAAATGATCATTGCTGCAAAAATTTCCATGCATTTAACGAATCTTGGCTACGAAGTGACAGGCATTCTACCACGCGGTGAGGAGGCCTTATTGAGTGTTGAAGAAAACAGGCCAGACATTGTGATTATGGATATTCGCCTTAGAGGGGACTTGGATGGAATAGATACCGCCATTCGCATGCAGAAAAATGGTGACCTGCCTGTTATTTTCCTCACTGCCAATGCCGACGAAGGAACGTTCAATAAGGCAAAAGCTGCAAAGCCTTATGCATTTATTTCAAAACCCTATAAGCAGGTTGATTTGCAAAGGGCAATTGAACTGACTATTAGCCGCCTGGCTGAAGATGAAAACAAATTACCACCCGAGGATAGCGGTGATGCCGACCGGCCATTTATTCTAAGCGACCGGATATTCGTACGGCAAAGGGAAAAAATGATCAAGATTTTCGTTTCGGACATCTTGTATATTGAAGCAGACCGAAACTATTGCCGGATGTTTACAAAAATGCACGAATATTTGCTTTGTGTTACGCTAAAGACCATTGAAGAAAAGTTAGACAACCTCATTTTCTTGCGTGTTCACCGATCCTATATTATCAACCTTTCCCATATCGATGCCGTTGCAGAGGATCATGTGATCATTAATCAAAAAGCAATTCCCGTAAGCGAAGGACTTAAAGAAAAGTTGTTGCAAAGAATCCGGACCCTGTAAGAAAGATCATTGCACATCTCCTGTCGCCACGCTTCGATTACCAGGAGCAACCAAAGATTATCCGCTGCGGTTCTATGCAGCCCGGGTTGTTTTGAATTCAAAGAATATATGAGTGCCGTTGCTGCTATCTTCTTTTATGGTGCCACCCAGTTGACGGGTGAGGAGGGATATGAGCTGTCCACCGAAACCGGTTCCTTTTATCGATCCGCTTTTGCCTACGCCATTGTCGGACACCTGCATTTGTAAATTACCATTCGCTCCGTGCTCCAGTTTGATCTGTACCTTTCCGTTTCGCCCTTCCGGGAAAGCGTATTTAATAGTGTTAGTTAGCAATTCATTTACAATAAGGCCAAGTGGCACGGCCGTATCTATATCGACATTCAATGAACTCATGGCACACTCCACCTGCACCCTTTTTTGTGCTGAAAAAGAATCAAGTATACTTTCGCTGAGATTAATAAAATAGTCTTTCATTTCAATAGAGCCGAGATTTTCACCCTGGTATAATTTCTGGTGAACAATGCCGATGGAATGAACGCGATTTTGGCTGGCGAGCATGGCATCTTTCGTGTGAGGGTCATCGATTTGGTTACTTTGCAATTCAAGGAGGCTGCTCACCACTTCAAGATTGTTTTTTACCCGGTGATGAATTTCTTTCAACAATAACTCGTTTTCCGCATTTCTGGCAACCAGCGATGCCTGCGTGGTATTTAATTCTGAAACGGTCTTTTCAATTTTATCATTTTTATCTTTCAACGCCATGTTTGCCTTTTGTTTATTGCGATTATTTCGATAGAGAATAAATGAAATAATAAGTGCACTTATGAAAAGAACAATGACAGAATAAAAACGTATTTGGTTTTTAGCATTAACCTTAGCTAAATGCAAATCCTCTACCCGTTGTTTCTCTTTTATTTCTAAGAGTTTAACCTGTTTCGTTTTTTCAATATTGGTAACGGTATCTTTTGCATCTGCCGATGTCTTTAGAAAGCTATAAGCTTTTGCCGGGTCTGTTTTTTCAAAAATCTGTGATAATAACTGCGAGGAATTCATTATTACAAGATAATTCTTGAATTTGCTCCCTCCGGCAAGCGTTTCGTTGGCATATTTTTGAGCGGAGTCAATCTTTCCCTGGTTATAATAGATCTGCGCCAACTCGTTTTTTACTTCGGTTTCAAAAAAGCCCTCGTACGATTTTGAATTTCGCAAAATCTGCATGCTGTAATTTACTGCCTGGTCATATTTACCCAGCTTGCTATTGATCCGTGCCAGGATCAGCGTCGGCCAATCGACCTGGAACGGGAAATAAAGCTTTGAATAATCTACGGTTTCCTGCGCGAATAAGGAAGCGGAATCCAGGTTGTTCAATCTTTCATGTTCCTGGGCTAACAGGAACACGGCGCTCCATTGAGAGAAGTGATCCGACTGTTTCATTAGAGGGTGGTAGTATGCATCTTGTGCCCATTTTAAGGACGTTATATCATCTCCCAACTTTTGGTAGAGCAGGCCCATCATATTTTTGCCAAAAACCTCTCTTACAGGAGCGTATTTTCGACTTAAATCTATTACATCATAAGCTGTACTAAAACCCTTTTCAAATGAAGACGTAATCGCATAAGTGAAAGAAAGCGCTTCGAGGCATTCTAGCTGACCTAACGAGAACTTTATTCTTCTTGCCAAATCAAGTCCTTTATTGCCCAAATCAATAGATTCGTCAGTATTAGCAAGCGTCATACCACGACTCAGCCAATAAAAAGCATGTACCTTACTTGTGTCCGCGGCATTGCCGCTTATGATATTTTTCAGGCTATCTATTGAAGCTCGACTCACCGGAGCGGGTTGAGCAATCAGCATATTGGTATTTAACAAAGTGATGAGGACAACCAGGATAGTTTTCCCAGTTTGAAAGAGCTTTTTTGAATAAGTAGCCACGCAATAATGCATAGTTTTGGTTTTTAAGCAGCAGGCTGATTTGTTGCGGTTTAAAGATCAATCTTTTTTTGTACTCCGAAAAATTGCCGACCGGGCCAATTTTACCCTGCCGATGGCAATTTGTCAATTTCCTAACTCATGCTCACCTTAATTGGGCGATAAGTAAATACCCAGCTTCGGACAATTTTAGTAGTCGTTCGTCCTAACCGTAAATATCCCGTTGATTTATCAAATTATATTCAATCGACGCATTTAAAAAACCAGCTGTTAGTCACCCCTGCAGGACGTTTTCACAAGCGGCCAGACCAAAATGGATCAATAAAGTAAAAACGCACTCAAGACGATAAAAGACTGGTGAAATGCAATACTGACATGAATTTATAGCAATCGACCAATCCTATTCAATCAATAAATCAATCTAAAAATGAACAACAAATCTTTTGTCAGGATTAAGAAGCTGACTCTTGTCTGTATGCTTCTTCCATTTATCGCAACAAGTCAAATCAAGAATGTGGTTTCCACTCATCGTGTATTTCCAAAAATTGATAAAGTGTCGGAATTTGAAAAGGCAATAACGGCTCATGCGCAAAAATATCACACTGGGGATGTGAAATGGCGTGTCTTTGAAATACAATCCGGGCCGGATTTCGGTGGTTATCAACTCGTAGAAGGGCCATCAAGTTGGGAAGCATTCGATAAAAGGGGAAACCTGGGCACGGAACATACCGACGACTGGAATAGAACTATAGCAATACATTTAACGGACAGGCAATCGGCCAGCTATTCTGTTTATGTTGACTCGCTGAGTACCGTTGCAATCGGCGATTTTTCTGATAAAATAAATATTACACACGTTTTTCCAAAACCTGGTTGCGGCCCTAAAATAGTTGGAATAATAAAGGATCTGAAAAAAGCATGGACCGCTGATGGGTCTACAGTTGCAGTTTATTCCGCGAATTCTTCCGGCCCCACGCAGTACGCACTTGTAACCCGGTACAAACAGGGATTAAAAGAGAAAGCCGACGGTTTTCGTAAACCATTTAAGGCAACTTACGAAAGTGTAAATGGCGCAGGTTCTTTTGACAAATATCTTGAGAACATTCGGGAGTACACCAACGAAGCCTGGAGCGAATTACTTTTTCTCCGTCCCGACTTGAGTTCCAAATAGGCTTTGATGTTCAATAAGAAAATATGAAATGCGAGCTGCAGCTCGCATTTTGTAAGGACAGGCCATTCTATAGCGGATGGTGCCTCCCGTCTGAACCGCGGGGGTTTTATGAACCAGGAAGGATAAAGCCACTTCAGCCACATATTCAACTGTTTTCCTTAAATCCACTGTAACATGAGATTGAATTTTACAAATCATTACAGTGTTTGCGGAAAACACGGCTTTAGGATAAGAAACATTAATGTTAGAAAACTGGTCAAGACAACACTTTTTCTGAGTATTCTTATTGTTACATTGTTAAAGGCAAATGCTGATTGGTGGACGGACAGCCAAAACGGGTATTGATGCTTTAGGATCTGCCAGTTCTCATTATAATGTTTCATACAATATTAATAATGGGACTGTACACATAGAAAGTTGGGCATTTAATGGCCGTTATTTTAACCGGGTATTCCACGCCACTGGCCACTGCCCCGGTTATTTTTGATGGAAGCGCTGCCGTGGGGTTGGAATTATAGTCGATGTCAATGATGTAAAACTATTTTTTGTCTTGATACAAGGCTTGCCCGAAGAAACAAGTAACATAACTGTCCGGTATTACAGCAATAAAACCTCCTATATGTACGAGGCGCAATCCGCATTAACTTTTTTGGCAGATGGCGTCCATGGTACGGTTGAAAATCCGAAAATACCAGAGCTCACGCAACTAAAGTAATAACCTCTACTATCATCCGGCGAAAGATTATATTTTCCACATGTGCTTGCCATAACTTCCCATCGCCTTCCTGAAGAATAGGCGATCCTTCCTAGGGAGTAGACCCGATTTCTCATTCCTCCATTTCCTTAGAGCCTAAGACATAACCGGCTGATAAAATATCTCAATACCTAATATCCAATATCCAATATCCATCCGCCCTTTTCTGAGAAAAATGGATTGATATTGTCAAAACCTTACCCGTTAATGGCAAACAATACCCCCCACTCTGTAGCTAATTTCACTTTCGTAAAAATCACTCTCAGAAACGTACTGTTATGGATCAGTTCACGCTGATTGATAGCATTATAATTTATTAATAAACAAATTGCTTTGCCATGCGTCGCAAGAAAAACAACAGCTTTTTCACAGCCTTACCTATCATTCCGACCGCAATCTTTTTCTTTATCTCAATCACCGCATTCTCGCAATCCGATATAAGCGGCAAAGTGATTGACAGCACGGGTAGCCCATTGGTTGGTGCAACGGTAAAAATCAAGGGAACCAGCATAGCAACAAAAACCAATGAGCAGGGTCTGTTTTCATTGAAAGGTGTGACTACAACGTCGCCTGTTTTAGCTGTTTCCTATGTCGGTTTTGCAGACAAGGAGATTAATCCGGCGACCGGAGATTTGGTAATCACATTAGCAGAGAAGCCCGGAGAAGCCCAGGAAGTTATTGTTACTGGGGTATTCGACAAACGAACTGCATTGCAGTCCTCAATCGCAATAAGCACGCTCAAAAGCGACGAAATTTCAAAGCTTGCGCCTAACAGTGCGGCAGACCTTCTTAGCTACACCCCCGGTGTTTATGTAAATTCAGCCGTAGGTGAAATAAATAATACGGTCTTTTCACGTGGTGTGAATGCTAACCAGTTTTCGATTGCCGGTGGTAATGGGTATTACTATGTGTCACTTATGGAAGATGGATTGCCGGTTTCCAATCTTTCCTCTGGTAATATTGTGGCCGACTACTTTTACAGGGCAGACGCAACCCTGTCAAGACTGGAATCAGTACGAGGCGGCTCTGCGTCGATCACGGGTGCCAATGCACCGGGTGGTATATTTAACTATGTGTCTAAAAACGGACAAATTTCCTCCAACGAGATCACCTATAAATTCGGATTGGAAGGCGATGGCAGAAATCCCTTCAACCGTCTTGACGTCAACTTTGGCGGAAAAATGGGAAACAACTGGTATTATAATCTCGGCGGATTTTACCGGATTGCTGATGGTGCCCGTTCCCCGGGTTATGCACTCAATAATGGCGGCCAAATAAAGGCTAACCTTTTTAAAACATTCTCTAACGGTTATCTTAAAATATTAGCTAAGTATCTCAACGACAGGAATGGTTTGCCGCAAAACCTGCCTGTGCAGGATTACAATAAACCCCATCTTGTAACGGGGTTCGGTGAAGCAGATACCTGGATGTTGCCCAAAGGAGGATCGGTACAGCCGCTGTGGGGAACCGATAAATTTTACACCTTTGATCCGGCGGACCTGTCACATTCAACTGATGCAACGGCCGGTGCTGAATTAAATCTGAGGTTAAAGAAAGGTTGGAGCGTTACCAATAACTTCAAAGCCTCGCACAAAACAAGTGACCAGAGCCTGACGATCATGTCTAGCCCGACTCCATTGGATAATTTCTTTACCTATGCGCTGATGGGCATGGTAGGCCCCGGTACATTTACATTCAGCGACCGGAACACAAAACAGGTGTTGGCAACTGTGTCGGCTGCATTTGATCCAACTATTCCTGGTCCACCGTTCCGTTATACCGTTGATAACAACAACCTGCCTGCACAAAGCATAATGAACAATGGCGTCTTGTTTAATTTCACAAGTTTCAGTCAGAGTAAATTAGATGAAGTCATGGATCAACTGGTCTTTAATAAGAAAGCCGGTGCTCATTCTATTTCTTTTGGAAGTTTTTTTGCATCATCGCACGTAACAACTGACCCGAACGGTACCGGTAACACTTCCTTAAGAGCGATTCAGAATAAACCTCTACCGCTTGACATAACATGGGTAAACGGCTTCACCGGGCAACTACAGCAAGTAACAAACCCACTTGGGTATGCACAATTGTCCGGAGGGCGATTCTCCTTCAACAGGTATGAAGCAACACAAACACAGTTGTCCGGATTTATCGCAGATGGTATTCAATTATCGCCCCAGGTAAATCTTGACCTGGGCGTCCGGTACGATTTGTTCGTGGTCAATGGAAGCAATAACATCGGTAAGGAGAACCCGAATTCTGCTGAAGGAGGTGTCGATGGTGATCCTCTCACATTATACGACAACTATTATTTCGTTAAGGGTAATGAAATTCCTTACCACACAACGTTGAACACGGTTTCTTATTCAGCAGGCATCAATTACGAGATCAACAAGTCAAATGCTGTTTATGCACGTTTCTCCAATGGCCAAAAAGCTCCGGATATGCAATTTTATTTCAACAATTACAACACTCCCAATGTTGAGCCCGAAGTCAAAGCCCAGAAAGTAATGCAGATTGAAGCCGGATATAAATTCAAAACAGCAAAGATTACAGGTTCGATCATTCCTTTCTACAGCAGGCTGAGCAATATCCCGATTTCGTCTATTGGGCAGGATACAACGGGTTTTGCATATTTTACACCGGTAGTATTCAACGAGCTCAACACGTTTGGAGTGGAGGCAGAATCAAATTTCGCTCTCACCAAACACTTTAGTACGAGGGTAGGAGTTACCGTTCAATCATCCAAAGCAACGACCTGGCAGACTTGGGTAATGGGAGAAAACGGCACTGCCGACGACCAGTTGAGCAACTATAATGGTAATACCGCCGAGAATGTACCGACGCTAATGTTTTCTGTGGTGCCTGCTTATTCTTTTGCAAAAGGATACGTGTTTGCAACGTGGAAATATATGGGTAAAAGAGCGGCGAATATGTCGAATGCATTTGACCTGCCGGGCTTTCATGAATTCGGACTCGGTGCAGGATATGATATTACACAAAAGCTGAGTGTGTCTGCAAACGTCAACAACCTGTTCAATACGTTTGGGGCCATGAACTGGTCGCCCACTACAGAACGTAATTTAATCGATGCTTTTAGTCACGACAGCTTTACACCTGAACGGCGTGCCGCGAATCCTAATTCTATTTATTCAGTACTTGCAATACAGCCCAGGGCATACTTTATTTCTGCAACCTATAAATTTTAACCGGCAACGAATTTTTTAAATCAATGTCGGGTGTTTGTGAGCAGTGAGAAATAATTGAACTAACTTATAAGTTGTCCTTCACTGTTCACAATTAAATTGATCACTCATGACTCAAGCTGCAATTATACACCCGCCTTCGGCCTTAAGGCACACTGCAGGACCTGCCCAGGCATGGACGTTAATCTTCGCGATGTTCCTTCCTATTATGGCAATCATCGCACTGGCGCCGGCCCTGCCAACTTTGATGCAGCATTTTAATTATTTACCCAACTTTCAGGTGCTTGTACCGATGCTGCTGACTGCACCGGCATTGTGTATTGCAATTTTATCTCCTTTTGCGGGCAGGCTTAGTGACCTGTTTGGTCGTCGCCGGTTAATGTTGATTGCGATGTTTCTTTATGGCTTTGGTGGGATCGCTCCCTTTTTCCTCGATAATTTCTGGGCCGTAATGACGGGCAGAGTTCTTTTAGGTATTGCGGAATCGTTCATACTTACTATTGGTAACGCATTGCTGGCCGATTATTTTCCGGAAAAGGAAAGACCGAAATGGTTATCCATTCAGGGCATTGTGGGCCCGTTCCTTGCAGCGTTGATCATGTTTGGCAGCGGGTTTCTCGCAGCAAAAGGTTGGCAATGGCCCTTTATTGTTTACGCTCTTGCATTCCCCATTTTCTTTGCGGCGTGGCGATACATATGGGAACCCGTGCAAAAGAAAGAATCGGGCCATGTCGCTGTTGACATGAAAACGTTTCCGTGGCGCACGGTTTTATGGATAAGTATTGTAACGATTGTTACTTCAATCCTCTATTATGTTTTTATAATTCACTTTTCATTGTTGCTGACAGCAAGTGGCATAACAAACGAAGGCAGGATTGGTGTAATCAGTTCGATTGTAAGTATAACGGTGCCGCTAGGGGCTTACATCTACAGACGGCTCTCAGCCCGTTCCATATACTTTCTCTTGCTGGTGATCTATGTGTTGATGGGTATTGGGTATATAGGAATAAGCATAACAAGTGATGAAAAACTGATTATGGCGGCAGCATTCATACAGCAGACGGCTGTCGGCATGACTGTTTCCTCGTTAGTGGCCTGGGCCCTTATGAACCTACCCCCTGAACATAGAGGATTAGGGATGGGAATCTGGGGTGCAAGTTTCTTTGTAGGTCAGTTTGTAAACCCTTTGGTCATTGGTTTGATCAACCGTTTTTCAGGAGGAATTGCATCCACGGTGACCGCTGTCGGTGCAATAATGCTTGTAATTGCGGTCGTCTTATGGTTACCAAAATACTATTTGCAAAAAAATAAAGCTAAAACATTTGCAATTCGCGAATCTTAATCCCCAACACCCTTGAATATTCAATATCCTAATATCTTAATATCATCCAAACAAATCTTACATAAAAACAATTAATTATCATGGCCGAAAAAAAACATTCTATCAAACGTGGAGTAAGTCTTTACAGTTACCAGGAGGAATTCTTCCTTCAAAAAATGTCATTGGAAGATTGCATAGCTGCAGTGGCAAAAACAGGTGCTACGGGACTAGAAATACTAGGCGAACAGAGCATTTTCGGATTTCCAAAATTGACTGATGCATTCGTGGACAAATGGTTTGGATGGATGGATAAATATGGTGTAACACCAGTCTGCCACGATTTTATGCTCGATTATACAATGGTTAAAGGGAAGTATTATTCCGATAATGAAGCGCTGCAATCCATTATCCGTGATTTGAAATTTGCCAAGCGGCTTGGATTCAAAATAATGCGAGCCATTGTAAACATTACGCCTGAATTGATGGAAAAAGCAGCTCCTTATGCTGAAGAATATGATATAAAAATCGGCATTGAAGTTCATTCACCCTGGCATATCAACAGCGCCTGGATGGCAAGACATTGGGAAGTGATGGAAAAAACAGGTTCGAAGTATTTGGGCTTTGTTCCCGACATGGGTGCCTTTACAAAACGACTGGCAAGAGTGCAAACTGACCGCATGATAAGAGAAGGGGCTGACCCAAAGATCGTTGAATTTGTTTGCGAACAACACGAAAAAGGTGTGATGGCCGAATACATCATTGCACAGGTATCACAAATGAGCAAGCGCCCGGTTGATATGGCAGTAGCAGAGCTTTCAAGACATAACACTTATTACAATCCGGTTGCACTGTTGCAGCACATTCCACGCATTTTTCATATTCATGCTAAGTTCTATGAAATGCTCGATGACGGCACAGAGTTCAGCATTCCTTATGAGAAAATTATTCGCATATTAATTGAAGGCGGATACGATGGTTATTTATCCAGCGAATATGAAGGCAACCGCCATATACAGGATGCTTTTGAAGTAGACAGTGTGGAACAGGTAAGAAGGCAACAGGAAATGTTCAAGCGATTACTTGGAGAGCAGGCAAACGTTGAAAAAATAAAAGCAGTTGAGGCATAAAAAATCCCAAATCTAAAATCAAAAATCCCAAATCAAAATGATCCAGATGTTTGAAAAATACATGATTGTCGAAAATGATGCCGCGAACATCGTTGAAAACGGCAAAATTACCGGCTTCAAATTCGGGGCAAGGTTACCTTATTATCGTGGTATTGCGCTTTCATTGGTAGAGGATATCGTCGTAAAGGTTGACGGAGAAGAAGTGCCAAAGGAAAACATAAAATTCAGTGCGCATGGCAACACGTATACATTGAAAGAAATGGAAACAGCAGTCGATGATCGATGGAATATGGGAGAAGTAGCTCATATTATCGTGGAAAGAAAAGATGGGCTGCTAAAAGGCGAACACAAAATCTATTTGCTCCTGAACATGCGAATTGCTTATTTGCCTTTTCCTTCTATCAGAAAAAGTGAAAAAAAAGTGGCAATAGCATAATCAAATCAAAAATCATCAACTTAAAATCAAAATGGGTCCTTTAGATAAATTTATTCTGCGTGATAATGCCTTGTCGTTAAACGACGGGGAAATCCAAATCAAATTTCAATCCCACTGGTATCGTTCGCTTCCGCTTTCCTGCATGGACGTCACTGTTACAATAAACGGGCAACCGGTAGATGAAAGCGACATATTGATTGAAGCCAACGGTAATCAGTACCCGGTTCGTCAAATGCCTGAGCTGGACAAAGAATGGCTGTTCATTACCGACGCTGCAACACTGCATGTAAAAAACAACCAGTTCTTGCAAAAAGGCAAACAATATGAAGTCGCGTTGAACCTCGAACTTTATATTCCTTACATCATTGTGGGCAAGGATGGCAGCGCTTTGCTGGCGTCAAGTTCTGTAACCAAAAAATTAATCTGTAACTAAGATGAAACATTCCGGTATAAAATTATGTACCTCTCTATTTTCGTTTGCGCTCGAGTGGAACTCTGGAAATTATTCGCTGGAACAAATGATGTCAAAAGTCAGAGACATGAAATTAGCTTCTGGCCTTGAAATTATCGGCTTCCAAAGTCTGAAAGGATTTCCCCACCTGGCGGATGATAGGATTTCAGAAATAAGAGGTTTGATTGAAAAATATGGGTTTGAGCCCGCCTGCCTGGATGCAAATGTAGACGTGGCGATAAGAAGAGACCGACTGCTTACCAATGAAGAAACAGCCGAATACCTTATTCCTCAAATACGGATGGCAAATAAACTGGGCTTCCCCGTGTTGCGTGTTCAAATGACGGCGAAGGCAGAGGTTATTAGAAAACTAGCTCCCCTGGCGGAAAAAGCAAATGTAAAACTGGGTATGGAGCTGCATACGCCTTACCAGGTTGATCATCCTGCAGTTATTGAATTGCGCGAGTTGTACGAAGAATTTGATTCACCTTATCTTGGTTTCATACCGGACTTCGGGACTTCTATGCGTGGTATTCCGGAGGCACTGCTTAACAGTTTCCGTGAAGCCGGTGTAACGGATGAACTTATTGTTGTGACAAAGGAAATATGGAGGAAAGACGTCCCCACACCGGCTAAGTTTGGTGAATTGCAGGAAAGAGCATCATCATTAGGCGCGAACCCTGCGCAAATCGGGCGATTGAATATGGCGTTCAGTATGAACGGAAGGCAGCAGCTCAGGGCCTGGGAGGAGATCATTCCGCAAACGGTGCACCTGCATGGAAAGTTTTATGGTTTTGATGAAAATGGAGATGAACCTTCGATTGATTATGCTGCAATACTAAAAGTGTTTTATGAAGGTGGGTATAAGGGATATCTGGCCAGTGAGTACGAGGGAACAGCATTTACAGATGAATTTACAGGGTTTGAGATGGTGCAAAAGCACCAGGCGCTTTGTAAAAGGATACTGAACGAATTAGAGGCGAAAGCACTTACAATTTCGGATGTATGACCATGCCGGCCGGCTGGCAGGTTTCGGATGTCGTAGCACCTGATAACCGATTTGACTATCTCTAAAGAAATATTTCTGAATCATAAATCCGAAATCCGAAATTCAATAAGAGCAATAAATACCTTAAAATGAATCTATCTAAACATATGTTTAATCTAAACTACGCTCCCCATATAGGCTTGTTCCCAAATTCCGCCGGCAATGATCCGTTTGATCAGATCAGGTATATAGCAGATTTAGGTTTTAAAACAATTGAAGATAGTGGTTTCAATGCGCCGCATATCCCGTTTGATACCTCAGCTATGGGCATAGGTATGTTTGGACAGTCGCCTTCTTACCTGGATAAAATCGGAAGTGTGATTGCTGACACCGGGTTGACAATGGGAACTTTTGTGATGACCCCGTCATTTTGGCCCCCGACCGCAACTCTCACATCGGGTAACCTGGAACACAGAGAAACTTTTTTGAAGAAATGCCGGAAAGGTCTCGAAGTAGGCCGCCGCATTCATGCAAAATTCGTAACGGTGAGTGCCGATTGCTATGACCGCAGTTTGCCAGTTGAAGTTCAAACCGCCAATGTGATAGATGCATTGAGATATGCTGCCGATATATTCGAACCGCATGGCATCACAATGGTCATAGAAACATTGAGTGACCATCATGAATTGTTTTTACGCACTTCTGAACTGGCGTATTTGCTTTGCAGGGGTGTGAATCGTGCATCGTGCAAGATTTTGTTTGACATGTATCACCTTCAACGGAATGTTGGCAACCTGGTAGCGCATATTGATATGGTGTGGCCAGAGATCGGTTATTTCCAGGTAGGCGATGTGCCGGGCAGAAAGGAGCCCGGTACCGGCGAAATCAATTATAAAAATATCTTCAGGCACATTTATCGCAAACAAGAATCAGAAAGTAAAACCTTCGTGATTGGCATGGAACATTTCAAATCAAAGGAAGGCCCGGACGGCGAAAAGGCTTTGCTAGAAGCTTATAAATTGTGTGATGATTTTGTCGGAAGTGATGTTACAGCGGCTAACTAAAAATTGCTGAGCTCAAAATGAAACAAACAACGACGGATGTTTTAATTGTTGGAAGCGGACCTGTTGGTGCCGCATTCGCCAGGTTGATTAATGAAACATTGCCGGATACTAAGATCCTGATGATTGACCTCGGCCCAAGAGTTTCAGATACTATCGGGCAACACGTAAAAAACATCTCAGAGCCGGAAGCATTGGAAAAAGCACAGGTATTATCGCAGGGACCAAAAAGAGAACCATATC
>Ga0111538_10008902_pt1 | contig 13436 bp, 9 predicted proteins | sample SoiMethybrSBSTD1_FD_79669 | JGI IMG/M metagenome (GOLD analysis project Ga0111538, IMG submission 79669) | Bulk soil microbial communities from a Populus tree surrounding site in Tennessee, USA - Soil MetaG P. TD hybrid SBSTD1 (version 2)... | ecosystem: Environmental > Terrestrial > Soil > Tree...
ATGCGAGCTTCTACTATAGCCAGCCGCAGGTTGCCGTCAGCGGCTCGGTGTCGATGGGCGAGCGCACGCGCGTGGTGAGCGGCGTCGCTTGGCTCGATCACGAATGGTCGAGCCGCTATCTCGCGCGGGGTGCCGTCGGATGGGATTGGACCGGTGTCAATCTCGACGACGGGGGCGCTCTGATGGCGTTTCGCATCCGCGACGCACAGGGTGCCGCGACGTGGGCCGGCGGCGCGTATCGCGATGCGGCGGGCACGACGCACATCTTCTCGCCGGCCGATGTCGCATTCGCCACCGAGCGCCGCTGGCGATCGCCGCGCACCGGATTCGAATATCCGGTTGCCGTCCGCCTGCGCGCCGGCGACCGCGAGCTACTGCTGGAACCGCTGTTTCCCGACCAGGAGCTCGATGCGCGCGCCGGCGTCGGTACGGTGTACTGGGAAGGTGCGGTGCGCGCATCGAGCGGCGGACGCATCGCCGGACGCGGCTATCTCGAGCTCACCGGCTACGGCGGCGCGCTGCGGCTGTAGAGTCCGCATCGTTTTTCACGACCGCGGCGGCGATGCCGTCGCCACCGCTGCAGGGACGTCGTCTTCGGATATTTCTTCCTGCACCCACGCATCCAGCAGCGTATAGGCGACCGCCAGCAGCACCGGGCCGACGAAGAGGCCGAGCAAACCAAATGCAAACAACCCGCCGATGACGCCGGCAAAGATCAGCAGCAATGGCAAATCGGCGCCGCGCTTGATCAGCACCGGGCGCAGGATGTTGTCCAGGCTTCCCACGACGATCGTCCATACCAAAAGCGCGGCGAACCAGCCGGTTTGTCCACTCCACCACAACCAGACGAGCGCTGCCGCGAGCACCGGCAACGGGCCGATCTGCGCAAGGGCCAGCATCAGCATCACGGCCGTCAGCACCCCGGCAAAGGGCACGCCGGCGATCGCCAGACCGATTCCGCCCAGAACCGACTGAACCAGCGCCGTCACGACCACGCCGAGCGCGACGCCACGAATCGCCTGTCCCGCGAGACGCACGACCTGGTCGCCGCGCTCGCCCGCGAGCCTCCGACCGAACCGGCGCACGTATCGCGCGGCTTTGTCGCCCGACATGTAAAGGATCGCGGAAATCACGACAGTGAGCAGGAACTGCAGGCCAACCAGGCCGAAATTGCCCGCCTCTGCCACGAACCAGCTCGTGACGCCGACCGCATACGGCCGAACCGCTTCGGCGAGCTCTGCCGCCCCCTTGTCCGCGTGCTCGCGCCAGATGCTGGCTGCCTTCTGGCCGATGATGGGGATCTTCTCCACGAAGTCCGGTGGAGGCGGAAGCGTTACTCCGGCAAGTCGGCTCGCCCAGTCGACGATGTCGCCTGCGTTCGCGACGATCGTCCCGATCGCGGCCGTCAGCGGCACGACAAAGACCAGCAGCAACGCGGCGGTCATGACCGTGGTTGCGACCCAGCGCTTGCCCCAGAAGGCCGTCTGAACCATGCGCAGCACCGGCCACGTCGTCACGACGATCATCGTCGCCCAGACGGTCGCCGCCAGGAATGGCCGCAGGATCCACAGCGACGCAACGATGAGCCCGCCGAGGATGAGGATCGCGAGCACCGTGCGGGTGAGGTCGCCGCGGTGCTCCCGGTGTTCGATTGGGTCCATTGTCGTGGTCGTCGCTCGCCGGAATGAGGCGTACATCATGCGCCGGTCAATCCGACCTCGCTCGCCGGACGCGAACTCGGCGTCCCCGATCAGCGACGGTCTGCGGCGAACACGCCAGGGATGTCACGCGCAAGCTGCAACGCGCGCTTCAACTGCGCAACGCTCTCGACCTCGAGCGTGAAGGCCATACGCGCCTGATGCTGGCGCGTTTGCGTGTTCACCGCCGTGACGTTGATCTTCTCGCGCGACAGGAGCTCCGACAGGTCGCGCAGCAGTCCCTGCCGATCGCTCGCCTCGACGACGATGTCCACCGGGAACAGCTGATCGCGCGGCGCACCCCAGTTCGCCTCGATCAGCCGCTCCGGTTCGCGCGCGCGGATCCGGCCGACGTTCGCGCACGCGGCGCGGTGAATCGTGATGCCCTTGCCCCGCGTGATGAAGCCGACGATCGGATCCGGCGGCGCAGGCTTGCAGCAGCGCGCGAGACCCGTCAGCAGGCGATCGACGCCGACGACGAGGATGCCCTGGCCCGAGCCAGTCGCGCGGCTACGCCGCATGACGACTTCGGGCTCGCCAGGCGCAGATTCCGCTGTCGCCGGCTGCGCGACGGCGTTGATCGCTGCCTGCACCTGCTTGCTGTGAATCTCGTCGCGCGCGAACGCAGCGAACAGGTCGTCGGCCTTCGCGAAGCCGGCCTTCGCTGCGACCGTCTCCAGCTTCAGTGCCGTCTGGCCGAGCCGCGCGAGCTCCCGCTCGACCATCACGCGCCCCTGCGCGACCGTCTCGTCCAGCTGCTGCGCCTTGAACCACTGCCGCACCTTCGTGCGCGCACGGTGGCTCAGCACGTAGCCGAGCTCGGGATTGAGCCAGTCACGCGATGGTCCACCCTGCTTCGCCGCGATGATCTCAACGCGCTGGCCGTTGCGCAGCGTGTAGTCGAGCGGCACCATCTGGCCGTCGACGCGGACGCCCCGGCAGCGATGTCCAAGGCTCGTGTGCACGGCGTAGGCGAAATCGATCGGCGTCGCACCCTGCGGCAGATCGACGACCTTGCCCTGCGGCGTCAGCACGTAGATCGAGTCGGTGAACAGGCTGCTGCGGAACGCCGCGAGCCATTCGCCCGTACCGGCGACCGCGTCCTTCCAGTCGAGAATCTGGCGCAGCCACGCGATCTTGTCGTCAAAGCCGGCATCGCGGCGCTCGACCGCACCTTCCTTGTAGCGCCAGTGCGCGGCGACGCCGTACTCGGAATGCCGGTGCATCTCGCGCGTGCGGATCTGCACCTCGAGCGGCTTACCTTCCGGACCGATGACGGCCGTGTGCAACGATCGATAGTTGTTCGACTTCGGCTTCGCGATGTAGTCGTCGAATTCACCGGGCAACGGCGTCCACAAGTGGTGAACGATGCCGAGCGCCGTATAGCAATCGCGCACCGAGTCCACGAGGATGCGCACGGCACGGATGTCGTACAGCGCGTCGATGCCGATCTGCTTGCGGCGCATCTTGTTGAAGATGCTGAAGATGTGCTTCGGCCGACCGGTCACTTCCGCGTTCAGGTCCACGGCGGCGAGCTCCCCGCGGAGCAGCGCGAGCACCTCGCGGATGTAGCGCTCGCGGTCGAGCCTGCGCTCGTCGATGAGCTTGGCGATGCGCTTGTATTCGACGGGCTCGAGCGCGCGCAGCGACAGGTCCTCGAGTTCCCATTTGAGTTGCCACAGGCCCAGCCGATTGGCGAGCGGCGCGTAGATGTCCATTACTTCGCGCGCCGCTTCCCGGCGCACGCGCTCGTCGCCGTTCATCAGGAAACGCAGCGCCTGCGTCCGTTCGGCGACCTTGATCAGCACGACGCGAATGTCGTCGACCATGGCGAGCAGCATCTTGCGCAGGTTTTCGGCCTGCGCGCTGCGCTGCTGGCTGTCGGCGCCGGCATTGGCGTCGGCCGCCGCATGGACGACGTCCATCCGCGCGACGCCGCCGATCAGCGTCGCGACATCGACGCCGAACGCCGCGATCACGCGCGCGTCGTCGTAACCGGGAACGTTGGGGAGGCCGACGAGCAGCGCCGCGGTCAGCGAATCGGGATCGAGCCGTTGCGCGGCGAGGATGCCGGCCGTGCCGAGCGCACGATCGATGAGCCGTTCGCCCTCGGCGTGGCGAAGGTCGCCGAATGCGTCGCGGGCCGTTTCGTACGCGGTTGCGAAGCGGCTGCGATCAGCCGCCGTATAGACCGGCGTGAGCGTATCGAGCCACGCGTTGACCGCCTGCGGCACGGCAGCTTGCGGCGCGGCGTGCGTGACGGCAACCATGCCGAATTATAGGCGCCGTCGCCGGACGACCGAGAAATTGGACCGCGAAAAAGCGCAGCGTGCCGACGCAGGCGCTAGAGTGCCTGGCCTGCCGCCGCCGCAATCGCGTGCGCGAGCGCTTCCGCGTGCTCGTCGGCCATCGCCCGCTCGCGTGCCTCGACCATCACACGCAGCACGGGCTCGGTACCCGATGCGCGCAACAGCACGCGTCCGGAGGAACCCAGTGCGGCGACGGCCGTACGCTCCGCGTCGATCGCCGCGCTGCTGCCGCGATAGTCCCAGCCGCGCTTCACGGGCACGTTGATCAGTCGCTGCGGAAACAGCGTCACGGGCAGCGTGGCATCGGCGAGCGTCGTCCGCTGCTCGATCACTGCACGCAGAACGGCGAGTGCGGCCACGATCGCATCGCCCGTCGTGTGCTTGTCGAGGCAGATCAGGTGGCCCGAATTCTCGCCGCCAAGCTGCCAGCCGCGCGCAAGAAGCTGTTCCAGCACGTAGCGGTCGCCAACGTTCGCGCGCAGCAGCCGGATGCCCATCCGCGTCAGCGCCTGCTCGAAACCCAGGTTGCTCATCAGCGTGCCGACGACTCCACCGGTCAGCACGCCGCGCCGCTGATAATCGCGCGCGATGACATAGAGCAACTGGTCGCCGTCGTACAGTCGTCCCTCGCTGTCGGACATCACGAGCCGGTCGCCATCGCCGTCGAGCGCAACGCCGTAGTCCGCGCCGTGCAGGCGCACCTGCTGCGCGAGGAACTCGGGATGGGTGGCACCCACACCGGCGTTGATGTTCGTTCCGTTCGGCGTATCGCCAACCGAGATGACATCGGCGCCGAGCTCGTGAAACACCGGCGGCGCGACGTGATAGCCGGCGCCATGCGCGCAATCGACGACGATCTTGCAGCCGCGCAAATCGCGCTCGTTAGGGAACGTGCTCTTGCAGAATTCGATGTAGCGGCCCGCAGCGTCGCCGACGCGAAACGCCTTGCCGAGCTCCGCCGCCGGCGCGCAAGTGAGCGGCTCCTCCATCCGTTGCTCGATCGCCAGCTCGACAGCGTCGGCGAGCTTGGCGCCGCCGCCGGAGAAGAACTTGATGCCGTTGTCGTCGAATGGATTGTGCGACGCGCTGATGACGATGCCGGCCGACAGCCGCAGCGCGCGCGTCAGATAGGCGATTGCCGGCGTGGGCAACGGACCGCACAGGTACACGTCGACGCCCGCCGCCGACAAGCCCGCTTCCAGCGCGGCTTCGAGCAGGTAGCCCGAGATGCGGGTGTCCTTGCCGATCAGCACGGCCGGACGCTCGCCCCGCGCGCCATCCGCATTCGCCAGCGTGCGTCCTGCCGCCCAGCCGAGCTTGAGGACGAGGTCCGGGGTGATCGGCGGATCGCCGACGCGTCCGCGCATCCCGTCGGTTCCGAAGTAGCGGCGTTGTCGTGCGGCGGTATCGTTCATTGATCGGTCGTTCGTGAATTGCCGGACGCGGCCCACGGCTCGATCGCGCTCCAGACCGCGAGCGCGTCGACCGTCTCCCGCACGTCGTGCACACGCAGGATCCGTGCCCCGCGTGCCGCGGCAGCGACGGCCGCCGCGATGCTCGGGGCAAGGCGGTCGCCGACGTCGCGGCCCGTGATGAATCCGAGCGTCGCCTTGCGCGACATTCCCACCAGCACCGGATATCCAAGCGCCGTCAGCGCGTCGAGATGGCGCAGAAGCTCGAGATTGTGCGCGACGGTCTTGCCGAAGCCAAAACCGGGATCGACGACGATCCGTTGCCGGTCGATGCCGGCGTCGACACAGGCTGACGCCCTGCGTTGCAGGAATGCCCGGATTTCGGCGACGACATCCGCGTAGGCCGGTGCCGTCTGCATCGTGCCGGGCTCGCCCTGCATGTGCATCAGGCACACGGCAGCCGCACTCTTGGCTGCGACGTCGAGCGCTCCGGGCGCACGCAACGCCCGGACGTCGTTGATCATCGACGCGCCCGCGGCGAGGGCTGCGCGCATCACGACGGGCTTCATCGTGTCGACGGACACGCAGGTGCCGTCGCCCACCAGTGCCTCGATGACCGGAATGACGCGGCGCAGCTCTTCCGTCTCGTCCACCGGCCTGGCACCCGGCCGCGTCGACTCGCCGCCGACATCGACGATCCGCGCGCCGTCGCGCTGCATTGCGCGGCCGTGGGCGATCGCTGCGTCCTGGTCGACCCGTCCGTCGCCGGAGAACGATTCGGCGGTCACGTTCAGGATTCCCATGACGCACGGCGTCTGGAGGTCGATCTCGAACTTGCCGGCAGCGAGGATCGTCATCGGTTACGGTGCCGCTTCAGGCGGCGCGGCATTCGGTCACGCCAAAAAAAGAGGTGCACGTCCGCGTGCACCTCTTGGTCGCCGCTGATGGGCGCTTCTAGTTGTCGAGCCGCGATCGCGCCGGATTGGCGGACGGCGCGGTACCACCCATCGTTCCCGGACCGATCGTGGTGCCGGGCGTGGCCGCAGGCGCGGGCTTCGGCGGGCGCGGCGGCTGTCCGGACATGATGTCGCCGATCTGGTCGGCATCGATCGTCTCGAGCTCGAGCAGCGCTTTCGCCATCGCCTCGACCTTGTCGCGATTGTCCTCGATCAGCTTCCGCGCGAGCGCGTACTGCTGGTCGATGATGCCGCGGATCTCGGCGTCGACGTTGCGCATCGTCTCCTCGGACATGTTGACGGTGCGCGTGATCGCGCGGCCGAGGAAGATCTCGCCTTCGTTGTCGCCGTAGACCATCGGACCCATCAGGTCGCTCATGCCGTAGCGCATCACCATGTCGCGCGCGAGTTGCGTCGCACGCTCGAAGTCGTTCGAAGCGCCCGTCGTCATCTGGTTCATGAACACTTCTTCGGCGATGCGACCGCCGAACAGCACGGCGACCGTGTTCAGCATACGGTCCTTGTCCATGCTGTAACGATCGGATTCCGGCAGCTGCATCGTCACACCGAGCGCGCGTCCGCGCGGAATGATCGTCACCTTGTGCACCGGATCGGTCTTCGGCAGCAGCATAGCGACGACCGCGTGTCCCGACTCGTGGTACGCCGTATTGCGCCGCTCTTCCTCGGGCATCACCATCGACCGGCGCTCGGCGCCCATGATGATCTTGTCCTTGGCGCGCTCGAAATCCAGCATGTCGACGAGGCGCTTGTTGCCGCGCGCGGCAAAGAGCGCAGCCTCGTTGACCAGGTTTGCAAGATCCGCACCGGAGAAGCCAGGTGTGCCGCGCGCGATGATGTCGGGCTTGACGTCCGGCGCCATCGGCACCTTGCGCATGTGCACGAGCAGGATCTGCTCGCGGCCACGGATGTCCGGCAGCGGAACGACCACCTGGCGGTCGAAGCGACCCGGCCGCAGCAGCGCGGGATCGAGCACGTCGGGGCGGTTGGTGGCGGCGATAACGATAACGCCGGCGCTACCTTCGAAACCGTCCATCTCGACGAGCAGCTGGTTCAGCGTCTGCTCGCGCTCGTCGTTGCCGCCGCCGAGGCCCGCGCCGCGCTGGCGCCCCACGGCGTCGATTTCATCGATGAACACGATGCACGGCGCGTTCTTCTTCGCCTGCTCGAACATGTCGCGCACGCGCGCAGCACCCACACCGACGAACATCTCGACGAAGTCGGAACCGGAGATCGAGAAGAACGGCACCTTCGCCTCGCCGGCGATCGCCTTGGCGAGCAGCGTCTTGCCGGTGCCCGGCGAGCCCACCATCAGCACGCCGCGCGGGATGCGCCCGCCGAGCTTCTGGAACTTCGACGGGTCGCGGAGGAATTCGACCAGCTCGGCCACTTCCTCCTTCGCCTCGTCACAGCCTGCGACGTCGGCGAACGTGACGGTGTTGTTCGACTCGTCGAGCATCCGCGCCTTGCTCTTGCCGAAGCTGAACGCGCCGCCCCTGCCGCCGCCCTGCATCTGCCGCATGAAGAAGATCCACACGCCGATCAGCAGCAGCATCGGGAACCACGAGATAAAGATCTGCGCGAGGAAGCTCTGCTCTTCCTCGGGACGCGCCTCGACCTTGACGCCGTACTTGACGAGGTCGCCGACCATCCAGATGTCGCCGGGGCTATAGGTGACGTAGCGCTTCTTGTCCGTCGACATCCACTTGATCGACCGACCCTCGACGGTTGCGGATTCGACGCGGCCGCTGCGCGCCGATTCCATGAAATCCGAGTACGCGACGGAATCCTTGGCTGTTTGCCGTGAATCGAATTGCTTGACGACAGTCAGCACGACGAGCCCGATGACGAGCCAGATCCCGATGTTCTTCAGCAAATTGTTCAAGCGATGCTCCTTGCGGCCGTCGATTCACCCGGTCGGCCGCGTGCCGGGTCACTGTCGGGCGCGTTGGATGCGCCCCCTTCCATTCTACGTGGAAACGATCGCCGAGGCGGCGGCGCTTCCGGACAAGCGTACGAATTGACGTCGTTTGGTGGTGTCGGGCGGTTGTCGCCCGGAAACGACAAACTAACTGGGCGCGAGACGACCCTTGGCCACTACATAATGTTCGCGACTGCGGTCACGCGATGCCTTTGGCTTGCGCAAATAGACCTTGCCGAAATACGGCCGGACTTCCCGCTGGAACTGATCGAGGCCGGCGCCCTGAAAGACCTTGACCACGAGATCGCCGCCGGGTTGCAGGTGCGTTCGCGCGAAATCCAGCGCGACCTCGGCAAGGCGAACGCTGCGCGCCTGATCGACGACATCGATGCCGGACAGATTGGGCGACATGTCGCAGATCACAAGATCGACAGGGGCGCCCCGCAATGCCGTCTCGATGGCGCCCAGCCCCTCGTCGCTCTCGACATCGCCCTGAATCACGTCGACCCCCGGCATGCCCGGCATCGGCAGCAGGTCGATCGCGACGATCCGCGACCGCGCACCGAGCCGCTCCCGCAGGATCTGCGACCAGCTCCCGGGCGCGGCGCCGAGGTCGACGACCGTCATGCCCGGCCGCAGCAGCTGGTCACGCTCGTCGAGCTCGATCAGCTTGAACGCCGCGCGCGACCGGTAGCCTCGCCGGGCCGCTTCCTTGACGTAGGGATCGTTGACGTGCTCGTGCATCCACGCCTTGCCGAAGCGATGCTTCTTGCGCGCGGGATTGAGCGGCGACGGCATTCCGCATATTAGGGCTTGTCCGCGGCCGGGGGGACGAGTCGGTGGCGCGCGCGCGGGCTTGCTCGGCGCGGCGCGCTGCTTCGCCGCGCTAGAATCAGCCCATGGAACCCCTGTTGCCATCCTTCCGGCGCGAGCTGCGCGCCCGTGCGCATGCCTTGCATCCGGTCGTGTCGATCGGCCAGCACGGCTTGACGCCCGCCGTGCTTCACGAGATCGACGTCGCACTGCTGGCGCACGAGCTCGTCAAGGTGCGCGTGTTCAACGACGAGCGCCCGGCGCGAGCCGCGATGCTTGCGGACATTTGCGCGGCGCTCGAATGTGCGGCGGTCCAGCAGATCGGCAAGCTGCTCGTCCTATGGCGGGCGCGTCCGCCGGCGGAGGAGCCGTCACCGGTGCCAAGACCGCCGCGCAAGGCAAGGCCGGCGCCCGCCCCACCGTCGTCGACGGCGGCCGCCCGCCGACGAAGGGGAACGGGCGCGATGGCTGCCCGAGACGGCAACGCTCGTGCGCGGGCGCCCCTCGGCGAGCCGCCGCCGCGCGCGCGTCCGCCGGGCAAGGCACCGTCGGGCGTGCCGCGGGCTGCCGCCCCGCGCCGTCGCCGGCGCGTTGCCTGATTCCGGATCCTTTGCATGAACAAGAAACCGCTGCGCAGCCAGGCGTGGTTCGCGCGCCAGGACAAGATGGGCTTCTACTATCGGTCCTGGCTCAAGAATCGCGGCTTTCCGCAGGATCAGTTCGACGGGCGACCGGTCATCGGCATCTGCAACACGTGGTCGGAGCTGACGCCGTGCAACTCGCATTTCCGCACGCTCGCCGAGCACGTACGGTGGGGCGTTCTCGAAGCCGGTGGATTCCCGCTCGAGTTTCCGGTGATGTCGCTCGGCGAGACGATGCTGCGTCCCACAGCGATGCTCTATCGCAACCTTGCGTCGATGGACGTCGAGGAATCGATTCGCGCCAACCCGCTCGACGGTGTCGTCCTGCTGATGGGCTGCGACAAGACGACGCCCTCGCTGCTGATGGGTGCGGCCAGCGTGGACATCCCGACGATCGGCGTGTCCGGCGGGCCGATGCTGCGCGGCATTCATTGCGGCAAGGCGATCGGCTCCGGAACGAACGTCATCTCGATGAGCGAGCAGTTGCGCTCGGGCCAGATCACGCTGACGGAGTTCCACGAGGCGGAGGCCGACATGCACCGTTCGCACGGCCACTGCATGACGATGGGCACCGCGTCGACGATGGCGTGCATGGTCGAAGCGCTCGGCGTCGGCCTGCCGGGGAACGCCGCGGTGCCCGCCGTCGACGCGCGACGCAATCTGCTCGCACGCGAAGCCGGCCGGCAGATCGTCGGGCTCGTGCAGAGCGACACGGTGCTGTCGCAGATACTCACTCGCGAAGCGTTCGAGAACGCAATCCGCGTGAACGCAGGCATCGGCGGATCCACGAACGCCGTCGTGCACCTGATAGCGATCGCGCGCCGCGTCGGCATCGATCTCGGACTCGACGACTGGGACCGGCTCGGACGCGGCGTGCATTGCCTCGTCGACATCATGCCGTCGGGGCGCTACCTGATGGAAGACTTCTTCGAAGCAGGCGGGCTGCCGGTGGTCATCGCCGAACTCGCGAAGCACGGACTGCTGCACGACGGCGCGCTGACGGTGAACGGCAAGTCGATCGGCGACAACAACCGCGACGCGCAGTGCTGGAAGGCCGATGTCGTGCGCACCTTCGACGCGCCGTTCAAACGCGATGCGGGCATCGCGGTGCTGCGCGGCAACCTTGCCCCCGACGGCGCGATCATCAAGCCATCGGCAGCGTCACCCAACCTGATGCAGCACACGGGACGTGCGGTCGTGTTCGAGTCGATCGAGGATCTGCACGCGCGGATCAACGACGATGCGCTCGACATCGACGAGACGTGCGTGATGGTACTGAAATATTGCGGTCCGAAAGGCTATCCGGGCATGGCCGAAGTCGGCAACATGCCGCTGCCGCCGAAGCTCTTGAAGCGTGGCGTCACCGACATCGTCCGCATATCGGATGCGCGAATGTCCGGCACGGCGTACGGCACCGTCGTGCTGCACACGGCTCCCGAGGCTGCCGCCGGAGGACCGCTCGCGCTGGTGCAGAACGGTGACATGATCACGCTCGACGTCGCCGGCCGCAGACTGCATCTGGACGTCGACGAGAAGACGCTTGCCGCGCGCCGCGCCGCGTGGACGCCGCCTGCGTCGCATGGCGAGCGGGGCTACGTGAAGCTGTACGTCGATCACGTGCTGCAGGCGAACGAAGGCGTCGATCTGGACTTTCTCGTCGGCCGGTCGGGCTCCGCCGTGCCGCGCGACAACCACTGACATGATTGTCGCTACGGCGCTGCTGCTGGCGGCGTCGACGGGATGCGCGATCCCGACCGCGGACGCAGACGCACAGCTTGCGCTCGACTATGTTTCGTTCAATGCCCGCAGCGACCGATACGGCTGGCGAACGCTCACCGCGTCCGGCTGCACCGACGAAGCCGTCGCGCTGCTGACCCGCTACGCCAGCGGGAACGACGCGCGGCTATCCGCCGAAGCGCGGCGCGAGCTCGCGTTCCATGCCGGACAGGCGCTGGCGTTCGCCGGTCGCGATGCAGAGTCGATCGCCCATTTCGAACGTGCGCAGGATGCGGCCGCACCCAGCGAGTGGCGCGTCTACGTCGCGGCGACGCTCGCGTTCCTGCGTCGCGACGCCGCCGCGCTGGCCGCGGCGCGAAGCGCTTACGCCGCTGCCGCCGGCGGCTCGATGCGACTCCGGATCTTCGACGGCTTCATCGCCTGCCCGGATGCGTCGTACAGGGTCGCAGCGCACTGCAGGATGTGACGCGGCGCGACGTCACGCGTACCGGACGCCGACGACCTCGAAGCTGCGGATGCCGCCGGGTGCCTGCACTTCGGCGGTGTCACCTTCCGATTTGCCGATCAGCGCGCGGGCGATCGGCGAGTTGACGGAAATCTTGCTTGCCTTGATGTCGGCCTCGTCGTCACCGACGATCTGGTAGGACGTGCGCGTGCCGTTCTCGAGATCCTCGATTTCGACCGTCGAGCCGAACACGACGCGGCCGTCGGCCTCGATCGCCGACGGATCGATCACCTGCGCGTGCGCGAGCTTCGACTCGACTTCCGAGATGCGGCCCTCGAGAAATCCCTGCCGTTCCTTCGCCGCGTCGTAGTCGGCGTTCTCGGAGAGATCGCCGTGCGAGCGTGCTTCGGCGAGCGCCTGGATCACGGCCGGGCGCTCGACGCTCTTCAATCGCTGCAGTTCCGCCTTGAGGCGCTCGGCGCCCTCGACGGTCATGGGTACTTTGATCATTGTGCGTCACCAAAAAGCGAACGACCGGAAGCGGGGAACCGCCTCCGGCCGGAACACGCATTTTACGCCTTTGACGCGCGGCGTGCCAGCGTCTCTGGACCTATGCGGAACCTAGCGAGCGCCGAGGTCCGGGCGCCGCGGCGGCCGGACCGATCGGCTCGCGCGTCGCGACATTGTTGATGACCAGCGCGCCGATGACCATCAGCACGCCGGCGATCTCGCTCGCACCGAAGCGGTGGCCTTGCGCGACGCCGATCGCGAAAGCGGTGATCGGAACGAGATTGATGAACAGCACGCCGTTCGCCGGCCCAAGGATGCCGATGCCTGCGTTCCATGCGAGCACCGCCATCACGCCGCCGACGAGCGACAGGTAGACCATCTCCAGCGGAACGACGCGCAGCACATCCAACGCCGGCGGATGCGCAATTCCCGCCACCGTGGCCGCAATGGTGACGCCTGTGATCGTCACCGCACCGAGGCTCATGCTGAGCGCCGTGTAGCGCAGCGGACTGAATTGCGGCAATGCCGCGGCACCCATGGTGTAGGCGACCCAGCACGTGACACCCGCCAGCACCAGCGCATCCGCATGCAGCGTTGAACCGGCAGACAGGTCGAGACGCCCGTGCGTGATCACCAGCACCACACCGACGAATGCAACGATCGTCGCACCCAGCGTCAGCGCGCCGGGACGACGGCCGCGCACGACCCAGTTCATCAGCGACGTGATCAGCGGCATCAGCGCGACGAGGATCGCCGCATGCTCGGGCCGCGACTCTGCGAGGCCGAGGAAGCCGAGAATGCTGAAACCGGCGAATCCGACGGATCCGAGCACCCACAACCGCAACAATGCGCCGCGCGGCGACAGTGAACCGCGTCCCTCGACGAGCCAGAGAATCGCGAGCATCACCATGGCCGCCGGAATGTAGCGCCATGTGGAGAGCCAGAACGCGTCGAGCGTGCCGAGCGCACTCTTCGCG
>Ga0111538_10008903_pt1 | contig 13436 bp, 9 predicted proteins | sample SoiMethybrSBSTD1_FD_79669 | JGI IMG/M metagenome (GOLD analysis project Ga0111538, IMG submission 79669) | Bulk soil microbial communities from a Populus tree surrounding site in Tennessee, USA - Soil MetaG P. TD hybrid SBSTD1 (version 2)... | ecosystem: Environmental > Terrestrial > Soil > Tree...
CCACGCCGGGATCGTCCGCGGCACCGAGCACATGAGGGCGATGGCGCCGAGAATCGTACAGCGCGGCGCCGAGTTCCGAGTGTGTGCGGGCCCGGACGAAGTCCCCCATGAAGCACAGAACGACACCGAGGCCGCAGTGGGACTGAACGAGGAGGTCAGGGGCGGCCGCGGTCTCGGCGAGGGCGAGGCAGCGCTGCCCAAGCACGTGGGCCGCCGACAGCTCTCCCCGGAGCAGGTGAACCCGCCGCAGCCCGTTCAGCACCCGAAACAGCCGCGTCGTATCGCCCAACTGTTCGGCGACTTCCTGGGCGCGGCGATAGTTCGACTCGACCTCGATGGCCCCATAGCCCTTAACCGCCATGAGGGCGATGCCCAGGGTCGCCCGGAGGTCCAATTCGCGTCGGAGTCGACCGCGACCCTGGGGCAAGGCTTCGAGCAGAATGAGCGCCTTCCTGAGGTGGTCGACGGCCTCAACGTTGGCGGATCGTCGTAGAGCGTTAGCGGCCGCATGACGGCGGTACAAGGCGGCGCGGCGCGGATTCCCGCCTCGCTCGAAGTGCACCGACAGCTCGGCGGCGATCTCGGGCGCCCGTGACCCCCACGCGGCTTCCTGACGCTCGGCAAGACGACGGTGGAGGTGGGCTCGGCGGCCTGGAGGGACGCGCGCGTAGATCGCCTCCGCGTAGAGCGCGTGCATGAAGTGATAACGTCCAGCAACGGTTCCGTCCGGCCAGGCCTCCTCGCCGTGGGCCCGAAGCAGGTGACGGCGCCGGGTCAGACGCTCGCAGCCGCTCTCAATTCTCACCACGTCGTCCTCGAGTCCCGCCGCCACGGTAGCCGCCGAGAACTCAACACCAGCAACGCTCGCGACTTCCAGCAACCGCTGTTCGTCGGATCCGAGGCGGTCCAGGTGCTTGCCGATCATCTGTCGTAGGCTCTCCGGCACTCCCGTCTCCAGCTCGTCGAGGCGCGGCTTTAGCACGAGCCGTTCGGCCGAGTCTTCCAGCCCCCCCTGGCCGAGCCAGTAGTCCACGACGTTCACCATGAAGAGCGGATTGCCGTCGGTGCGGGTGTGGATGCTGCGAGCCAATCCGGACGGGATCCGCCGGCCAGGGAAGCGCGCGGCCAAGTACGCGGCAACCGAGGTCTCGGTTAGAAAACCCAGCGGCAGTTCGGCACACACGTCCCGGATCGCTAGTTCCCCATGGAGAGCGTGCAGAGAATGCTCGGGTTGAGAGACTTCGGCGGGGCGCCACGTGCCGATCACCAGGAGACGCACGGGCTCGGGCCACCGCGCAAGAGACACGAGCAGGTCCAGAGTGGAATGGTCGCTCCAGTGCAGGTCTTCGAGCACGAGAACGAGCGTTCGGTCCACGGTCACCGCCGAGATCGCCTGGCTCATCTCGCGGAGCATCCGCTCGCGGGTGGAGCCGATGACCCGCTGATGCAGGGTCTGGAGACCTGCCCTCTCCAGCAGCCCGGGCATCTGGACGAGCCAGGTCGGCGCTTCGCGGGCGAGCACGTCGACGAGGCGCCGGCCGTCAGGCTCTCGGCAGAGCCTGCCGAAGGCTTCCAGCACGGGCAAGTACGGCTCGCCAACGCCATACTGTGCGATGCACTGGCCGGTGCCGATCCAGAGCCCGCCCTGCCCTCGCGCTTCCTCGGCAAACGCCTCCACAAGGGTAGTCTTGCCGGCGCCGGCCTCGCCTGTCACGAAGACGATCCTCCGGACGGCGCGGCGGGCGTCATCGAGCGAACCCCTAAGGTATTCGAGCTCGGCCGCGCGCCCAACCAGGAGACTTGCAGCTGGGGTGTGCCGTTTCGCTCGATGCGCCGCGCTGGCATCGTCCGGCCCGCCCGCCACGACAATATCGCCGATCAGGCGATAACCACGACGGTGCACCGTCTCGATATACCGTGGTTTCCTGGCATCGTCGTTCAGAGCCCGGCGGAGCTCGCGGATGCATACCATGAGACCCCCGTCGGACACGGCGGTCCCCGGCCACGCGGCCTCGAGGAGGACCTCCTTCGTGACGAGGGAGCCCGCGTGGTCAGCGAGGCATCGGAGAACGGCGAAGGTCTTTGGACGCAGCGGAACGGCACGCGCGCCACAGAGCAGGCGTTCGTTCCTCGGATCGAGGCAAGGACGCGAACGGTCGGCAGTGCTGAACTTAAGACCAATGGAAGGACTTGCTACCAAGTCGTCGTTACATTGCCGACACGGCTGCGCTGGCGGCGCAGTCGGCGGGCGGTGAATGGTCACGCCGGAATGGAGGGTCGCGATGAAAGTGAAGACGCTTCTCCTGACGGGTGCCGTGAGTGTAGGGGTCGCCGTGGGCGCGATCGGGTACGCGTTTCATGGCGGTGCACAGACGCCGGTAACGGTGGTCGACTTCGTGAAGCGTAATCTCGCCAGTGGCGGCAACGAAGGCAGCATCTTCTTGGTCGAGTTGGCGCCGGGAGCAGCTGTCGGCCGGCACTACCACCCTGGCGACGCCTTTGCGTACATCCTCGAGGGATCAATGGTCCTTGAGCTGGATGGACAGCCGCCGGTCACGCTGAAGCCCGGGGACAGTGGCCACGTGCTGCCGCGACAGGTGCACGACGACAAGAACGCCAGCTCGTCGAAACCGGTGAAGTTCCTCGTCTTCCACGTGACCGAAAAGGGCCAGCCTCTTGCCGTCCCAGTACGCTGAGCCATCGAACCGGTGATAAGGGACTGGCGACGTGTCGGAGGCAGGACAGGCGGCCGGCGGCGATGACCTGGTCGCGTTGCTCTGGCGTGCATTCCTTATATCCAGACCCGGAGACGGCCCGCGAGTTCCACGACGAGACGCTGCCCGGCGAAGTGGCCAAGGTGGCCCACTTCTGCTCGATGAAGTCCCCCGGGAGGTGCGCGACTACGCGGTTCGCGAAGGCGCGGCGGCCGAGACGGTCGTCCTCGCCCAGGGTCTCCGCGAAAAGGCGGACGAGTTCAGGAAGGGCGGCGGCGAGATCGACCGGAAGGCGTGATGGAGTACGCCTTGACGATTCACCGTACGGTCACGTTGATGGTGTTCGAGTAACTCGATGCGCCGACGCCGTTGTACGCGCGAACACGGTACTTGTAGCTCGTCTTTGCCGTGACGGCGGTGTCGGCAAACGCCACGACGTTGGGGCCGACGGTCGCAATCTTCATATACGTGTTCCCGCTGCCGGTCGCTCGGTAGATCTCGAAGCCGCTTTCGTTCGTCGCGTTGTCGCGCCACGCGAGGTTGACGCGGGGGCCCGTCGTCACCGCCGTTGCCCTCAGGTTGCTGGGCGCCAACGGCGTCGCGGTCGCGACCGTCACCTTCTCCACGTTCGAGTACATGGAGTTGCCTGCCGTGTTGAAGGCGCGGACGCGGTAGCTGTAGGTGCTTCCGGAAACGACCGTCGTGTCGGCGTAGGTCGTGACATTCGGGCCGACGGTGGCCACCTCCGTGAATGCGCCGTCATTCGTGGATCGCTCGATCTTGAAGCCGGCCTCGTCGCTGCTGGCGTCCGCCCACGCCAGGTTCACTTGCGGTCCAGAGGCCGCGGTGGCCGTGAGCGCGGTGGGCGCGGCCGGGACCGGGTTGGCGACCGTCACGGTGATCGTGGCCGTCGCCGTGTCGCCGGCGCCATCCGTCACCGACGCCGCGAGCGTGTGCGGCCCGTTGGCCAGCGCCCACGTGTCCCACGCGGCCGAACCGGTCCCGGCCCCGGCGATCGGCGCACCGTCTGACGACAGCGTGTAGACGAAGCCGGATGCGCCACCGGTCGCGACCGCGGTCACCGTGACAGTGCCCTGCACCGACGCCCCGTCAGCCGGAGCAGCAAACGCAACCGTCAGCGAGGGTTCCTCGATGACGTAGACATGCGCCTCGTGGGCTTCGAAGCGGTCCGTGAACTGGCTTCCGCTCAGTGACAACGTCCGGCCCTGGGCGTTCACGCCCTCGGCGTTCACGGTCACCGTCAGCGGCGTGCGGTGCCAGGTGAACGTCGCGATGACGGGAGCGTTGCTCGTGTTGTACGCGAACACATATCCCTTGCCCGCGACCCTCGTCACCTTCGTCCGGATCGCGGCGGGCTGTGAGTTCGCAACGAGGGAGGCCGGCGTGTCATCGGCCAGGAGCGCAGGCTCGAGGTCGGCCAGCTCGCCGACGACGGCCTTGAGATTTCCCATGTAGGCGGTCTTCTCGAGGCACCAGCCGGAGCATACGTCGCGAAGCGCGTTGGCTCCGAGGCTCCACCACATCAACCCGCGGGCGCCCTCGACGATGGCCATGTAGGCGTGGCTTCGCATCTCGGCCAGCGTCGGCCAGCGACCCATCGAGGTGAACTTGAAGAATTGCAGCACGGTCATGAACGGCCGCGCGTTCATCACCGCCAGCCGGTTGACGGTCGTCCATTCGGCGACCTGCTGATGGGGATATCCGCCGGAGGGCTCCGCGCCGTAGAGTGGATAGGGATCCGTGCTGAGCACATCGCCACTATCGCTCCAGAGAAACACGTCCTGTGGCCAGGCGAGCAACGCTCCGAACGTCATGCTGTCGGCGTCCAGGCCTTTGAGCCGACCGTATTGCGCGAAGACGCCCGGAATCATTCCCGCCCCGCACTCGTCGAAGGTGTAATAGCCAGCACTTCCGGGATGCGTTCCGATCGTCCGCACGTAGTCGTCTGAGGCATTGATCTGGAACGTCGGGCTGGCCGGCGTGTTCTGGAAGCAGTTGCCTGTCTGCAGGTACATCACCCCGCGCTTCTGCAAGTTGGTCATGAGCGCGTTCATGGCCGCTTCGGGTGCGAGCCCGAACTGGTAGTTCAGGTACAAGTTGATCCGAAGACCGTCCATCCACCGGCCCAGTGGTGTCCACAGCGTCTGTTCCCAGTAGGAGTCGGTCCAGTTGTATCCGATGCCGGAATCGTAGACGCCGAGCACGAACCGCGGCGTACCATGCAGCAGGATCCGATTCTTGTCGTCGAACGCGACGTTCATGCTGCTCCGAGCGGACGCCGGTACACGCGAAACGCGATAGGTGGGCGCGCTGTAGACCACGCCGCCTCCCGAGCGCGCCACGAGCGTCAGCGCGACGTCGTACAGGCGTCCGGGCGCCATCCCGGCGCCGTCGAGCTCGGCCACCAGCGTGGGATTGGCCGCGTACCGCTGCGTCATGACGGCCGTGGCGCCATCCTTCAGCGCCGCGACGACTTCGTACGCGCCGAAATCCCCGCCGGGGGCGTTCACCGCGATCTCGATGCGGATCGTGGGGGGCTGATCGTCGAAGAGCATTCCGCGAAAGTTCGGATATAGCAGGAAGGCATCGACCGGCGCCGGCACCTGCTCCTCGACACGGACATCGTCGAACCAGGCCGTCCCGCTCGGCTCCCTGTACGCTTCGAGCTTCAGGGTGGCTGTCCGGTCGTCCGGGACGACGATGTCGGTCGATTCGAAATACGTCCATTCCATGGTGCCGCCCACCACCGGCGTGAGCCCGCGCATCAGGGCCCCGTTCACGCTGTAGTCGAGATTCAGACGGACGCCGCTGCCGGATGTGTTCGTACCGAGGTCCTGGGTCTTGATCCATCCGCTGAGCTTGTAGACGCCGCGGCGAAGGGTCAGGGTCTGACGGGCAATCTGACCGAACGGGACCGACGGCGCGTCCGTCAGCCGCACACTCCACGCTCCGGAGCGGCGGGTGTTGCCGTCGACGACCCACGCGCTATCCGTGATCCAGCCCGCGGGCTTCACGCCGTCGTTCGTCTCGAAGCCACCGTTCTGCGCGAGATCAGGACCCAAGGCGTAGATCCCGGTCAAGGACGTGAGCCCGCCCGTGGTCAGGGTCGATTGCGCTGCCGCGGCAACGGGTGATGTCATCAGCGCCAGCACCGCGAACGCGAGGATTTCGCGGCCGTGTCCGATCATCGCGTCGGCCGCGGCACCGAGCGAGCGGTACCGATGAACTTCACCTCCCAGCTGCTGACCCCGCCACACGCGACGAGCGCGCGGCGGCACACGAACTCCTCGACAAAGACGATCTCAAATGTCGGCGGTAGCGGTCCATCGACGAGACGGCGAAACGTCCCCCGCACCCCGCGCGCCTGACCCGCCGGTGGCAGCCCCGGTGGCAGCGGCGAAGGATATGTAAAGTTGGGATCGACCGTCTCCTCGAGTCTCCTCGGCACGAACCCGCTACCGGCGCCATCCGGTCCGCTGAAATCGAGCGCGAATCTGACGTCGGGCGTCGGGTCCCGGATCAGCGTGAGCGTGCTCGTGCCCGTGCGCTGATGCGTCGTCGTCGAATGCCGGTCCGCGCCCTCGGTCGCACGCCTGACGATTCCGACGGCGCGCCAGTCGAACGTGTAGGTGTCTTGCGCTCGGGCTGGCGCCATCATGAAAAGCTCCACGACCGCGGCCGTGCATACGACGATGCACGATTTCAGCGAGACGCTGCGGATGACACTCATAGACCGTCCCCGTCCTTTCGACGAAGCGAGTCAGAGCGCAACGTGCTCGAAGTCGCCAGCGCGAGCCCGAAAATACAGCAATACAGCAATCGGACGGCGAGACCGAAACGAAATGTTTGAGCGTGGGTTCGGGTGTCTTCGCCGGCTGGAGGTGACTTTGACGGATTTACAAATCGAGGCGCCAGTACGCCGTGACCTCGTCGACGGTGGTGACCATCTCGGCGACGTCAGGTAGCGTCACTCGATCTGCTGCACTGACGGTCGCGGCGGCAAGAGCGCTCGTCTTGATCAGCCTCAGTCCAACCAGTGTGCGGGGAGGGCTCGCTCGACGGGAACAATGACGCTGAGTGCCGCGGCGCCGCTGGGCGGGGTAACAGTGACGATGTCAAGCGGTCAACCGAGTATCGCTACGGTTCCGAGCAGCATTATTCTGCCGGCAGGCACGACGAGCGCACAGGTGACAGTGTCCACGAGCCGGCCAATCGTCTACGAACGTTACCATCTCAGCGACCATTGCAAGCGTCACGAAGGCCGCCACGCTGACCGTGAGTCGCTGATGATGACGATAGGCTAGCGGCTGGGGCAGGCGGGTCCCATCTGGTCAAGCCGCGACTGCCGTGACCTCGAACGACAGGAGCACGGCGGGAACAGTCCTACGGGCGTGTCCCGTTGGGGCCACCACCGTCGGGCTGTTCGCCTCGTCAGATGTCGCCGCTTCTATCGCCCTCAACACTTCAGCTCGCAGCAGGCGACCGACGTTCAGCCGCCCTGACAGCCGGAAGCGGCGCCGGCCGTCGACGGTGACGGGAGCTTCCGCTAAAATGCCGGATCACATGACAACCACCGAGCGCAGGCGGGAGCCGCGGGTCGCTGTCGAGTTGCCGCTCCGGTTCACCTTCGGAAGCAAGACCATCGACAGCCGCATAGTCGATCTCTCGAAGGCCGGCATCCGCTTCCGCACGCCGCAGCCGCTGCCGGTCATGAGCCGAATGCAACTGACCTTGGGTCTACCCGAGGGCAAGCGGACTACCCGGATCACCATCGTCGGCGTCGTCGTGCGCTGCGCGGAGGTTCGTGGAGCCGTGGTCTACCGTTCGACGCTGTGATCTTCTTCGAGGACGTCTCGCCTGCATCGGCCCGGAACCGACTGAACGAGTTCGTCGGCTCGTACACCGCTCCCGCGTAACCGCGGGACAGTGTTCAGAGTCACGATCACGAGGGATTGTCTCCACCCGGCCCAGACTGTGGCGAGCCCGACCCAGAAGAGGCGATCAGTTCTTCGTAGTGGCGGCCGGGTGTCCGGTTGCTGCCTGTAGACGGCGAGCTGCTGGCGCACGGCGAGGTTTCAAGGGCGAGCTGGCGGTGACCGCCGACGAGGAAGGGGAGGAGCCGGAGCAGGTGGAGTATGAAGGTGGTCGTGGCGATGCGCCGGGTCGACCGCCGATGAGAACATGGAGGGCGGCATGGGCACAGAGCTAGAGGGAATCGTCGAGCGGCGCGCGCCGCGACGGCGTCGCAGCCGCGCCCCGGAGGCTCGGCGCAAGGCGCACGCGAAGCCGACCGCCCGGCCGGCGGCTCGCGCGGTCGCCGCGGCGCCCGATCCCTTCCGGCACGTGGTGCTGCTGATGCTGGAGAACCGTTCCTTCGACCACATGCTGGGGGCGCTGCAGGGGGTCATGCCAGGGCTGGACGGCGTGCCCCCGAGCGGCCCGCCGCGCATCAACCGCGACATGGCGGGCGTCCCCTTCGAGCAGCGGCTGGGCGCCGCCAAGGTAGTCGACCCGGATCCCCCCCACGGCACCGACAGCGTCCTGGTCCAGATCGCCGGCGACAACGGCGGCTTCGTGAGCGAGTACGAACGGGCGCACCGCAGTCGGCTGAGCGCGGCCCAGAAGCAGGAGGTGATGGCGTATCACGAGGTCGACTCGCTGTGGGCGCTCCACCAGCTCGGGCGCACGTTCGCCGTGTGCGACGGCTGGTTCTGCTCGGTGCCGGGGCCGACCTGGACCAATCGGCTCTTCGCGATGAGCGGTACCTCGCAGGGCCGTGCGAAGATGCCCGAGGGCATCTTCCAGCCGAACCTGCATCGCTACGATCAGCCGAGCGTCTTCCTCCGCCTGGAGCAGGCCCGCCCGCGGCGATCGCTGCGCATCTACTTCGGAGACTTTCCGCTGTCGCTGTTGCTCGCCGACCGGAGGCGCGTCAGCTCCGTGCGCAAGTACCGCGACCTGGAAATGTTCTTCGACGCCGCCGGCCGCGACGTGGACGACTTCCCCGACTTCGCGCTCATCGAGCCGCGCTACCTCAACGACCCAAACGACGACCACCCCCCGCATTCGGTCGACGCGGGCCAGGAACTCGTCGCGCGCGTGTACGAGGCAATCCGGGCCAACGCCGAACTGTGGGCCTCGACGCTGCTGGTGGTCACCTACGACGAGCACGGGGGCTTCTACGACCATCGCGTGCCCCCGCCGGCGGTCCCCCCCGACGACCCGCCCCACGCGGAATACGAGTTCAATCGCCTCGGCGTCCGCGTCCCGACGGTTCTGATCTCCCCGTGGATCACTCCCCAGATTGTGCACACGATCTGTGATCACACGGCGCTTCTGCGCTCGCTCCAGGTGCGCTGGGGTCTCGGCGCCATGGGCGCGCGGGTGGCGGCCGCACCCGACGTGCTCGCGGCACTTTCGCTGGCGCCCGTTCTGCGCGACGATACTCCCATGCGGCTCGAGCGTCCGGCCGTCAGCAAGAAGGCCGCGGCGGCGCGGCCTGGCGCCAAGGCCCCCCGGGCCGCCGCGGCTCAAGAGCCCTTGACCGACCACCAACGGGCGATCGTCGCGTTCAGCCAGTACCTGGACACGCAGACCCCGGCGCCGCCGACCCAGAAGGTCCGCAGCATGGCGAAGTCCATGCGCAGCGACGCCGACGCCCGGCAGGTCGCCGAGGCACGTGCGCGCCGCTTCCTAGCCGCGCGCGGCGCGCGCCCGCGTTCCCGATAGTGTGCGGCTCGCCTGTGCGTGACCTCTGCAATCCATGACTCGCGTTGCGATACGCGGTGGCGGTAGTGAGGCTCACATGTCTCTACAGCAGGTTCTAAACGACGCACCGGTAGACTCGATCGACAAGGCCATCGCCATCATGCGGGCGATCGACGAGACGCTGCCTGACCATGACGGCGTCAAATGGTTCAATCGTCTCTATTTGCGGGTCACGGTGAGCGTCGGCGGCGCCGTGCTCGGCGCAGAGTTCCGCGACCCGGCGTTCTTGTCGAAGCTGGACGTCGTATTCGCCAACCTCTATTTCTCGGCGCTTACGGCCGGCTTGAGCAACATCGAGACGGCGCCGTCTGCATGGCGGCCCTTGCTACGCGTTCGATACACCCAAGGGATCGCTCGCATTCAGTTTGCGCTGGCTGGAATGAACGCACATATCAATCGCGATCTCCCCGACGGGATCGTGCAGTCATTCCGTGCGCTGGGTGGGAATCCGATCACGGATCGGACACGCGAGCAGGACTTCGAGCGCGTGAACGATCTGTTGGAGCGCGTGGAACACGAGGTCAAGACCGAGTTCACCGTTGGTGCGATCGCGGTCGTCGATCGCTTGGGCGGCCCGGTCGACGATGCCGTGGCCATGTGGAACGTTCGAGCGGCGCGCAGCGCCTCGTGGACGAATGCCCAGGTTCTATGGGGACTCGGCGATGTTCCATTCGTGCGTGATCGATTCTTCAGCAAGCTCGACAGCCTGGTTGGTATGACCGGCCGCGGCCTCCTTCTCCCGGTCAGATCTTGAACTTGAGCGAGGGTGCACGTCAGTGACTTGAACGTGATTTGATGCCTCGTCCGCACGTAGGAGGCGAGGCAGGAGTCGTGAGTGCCGTGGCGGGGCGCTGTGACTTCCGGGGTGTCCTACCGGTGCGTGGATTGTCCCGGTCGGCAACGCGACGCAGCTGATTCAACGGATCGGCGGTGGCGGTGCGGCTTTTGGATCGCGGTGAGGATTGCCGGGTGAGGGACCGTGTAGGATTGGTTCTCTCGAGAGCATGACCGCTGCCCACGGGCACGCCGGACGGGGGCACGAGAAAGAGGGAGCATGCCGATGACGCCGAATTCGCCGGAGATCCTGCGCGACCGCGGAAAGAGCCTGGAGGACGAGTTCTTCTACCGCGAGGACAAACGACTGTTGGAGCGCCTCAAGGAGTTGAAGGCAGCCGAAGCCACTCGGGAGGCGCTCGCCAAGGCCTCGGGCATCACCAAGCCCGCTATTCTTGAAGAGCTGTTGGAATTGGGAATCCGGGCGGAGACGGTCGCGGCGCTCTCCGTCGTCCCACTCGTCGAGGTGGCATGGGCGGACGGCAGGCTCGATGCCAAGGAGCGTCGTGCAATTGTCGACCGGGCCGGAGTCGGTCGCGACTCTCCAGCGGGTGCCTTGCTCGAGGCCTGGCTCGATCGGCGCCCGGACCCCAAGCTCTTCTCTGCATGGACGCACCTGGTCCAGGGAATCTGCGAGCGGCTCGACGCCGCCGGTGCCGCCCGGCTGAAAACTGGCCTGCTGGAAGGAGCCGCCGCGGTGGCCGCCGCGAGCGGCAGCGTGTTCACTGTTGGTCCGAAGGTCTCGCGTTCCGAGGCCGAAGTGATGGCCAGGCTCGAAGCCGCCTTTGCCGCCAAGCGGTGAAACAGTCTAGCGGCACCCTTTTGCGCCTGGCCTGGGCGCGACGATCGATTCCGAGGCCCTCAAGCGCTATTGGGTCGAACGATAGCGCGGCGCGAGTCGAGCGCCGCGTCGAGCAGAGTCGTCGCGTTCATCGAGCCGCCCTCGCCGTCTGCATGATCCGCCGGTACTCGGCGGCCGCGCAGTGGCGAACGAGTCTCGATCGGGAGGTCGGACGGCTTGGCGACCTTGAGATCCACGGATGCGGTCCACGTAAGAGTCGGCACGGCGGCAGGACTCCGCACGATCGGATCCGTGTTGCGAGACTGCCGGCTTCGGCGAATCACATCTAGCGGGAGATCGTCGAGACCGATCCTCGCCCAGGATTCCGGCGTGCGTGGCCTCGCGGAGGCGCGTTACCGCGGTCAGCCGATGAAGTCCCGGACGATCCGATTGAACTTGTCCGGATTCTCCATGAACATGAAATGGTTCCCGCCTTCGTTCTCCTCGAAGATCTCGATCTTCGACCCCTTTACCTGCTTCTGGATCCACACCTGCGACTTCCATGGAACCACGCTCACCCTCCCCCCGACGACCAGGGTGGGCAGTGTGATCCGCGGGATGACCCGGCGCCAGTCCTGGGTCGAGTGGTTATACAAGAGCGCGGCGGCATATTCACGCGGCATCTTGAGGTTCTGCTTGACGACCCACTCTACCTCGGGTCGCGGGTACGCCTTCGTGAACATCCCTCCGATGAACCCTTCCGTGGTCTTGACGCCGTCTGGGCCCGCGAGCTTGTTGACGGTCTCGTAGAGCGAGGTGGGGTCGAAGATCGCCCCGGAGTCTTCCTTCTCCTGCGGCGACCAGGCGGGATCCGCGGTGATCATCGGCATCTGGTCGACGAAGATCAGCTTCGACAGCCGCTCCTTGCCCCAGAGCTGCCAGTAGCTCCAAATGACGGAACTTCCCATCGAGTGCCCCATGAGCGTGACGTCGGTGAGATTGCGCGCGATGAGCAGGTCTTGGACATCCTTGGCGAGCCGCTGGATGGTGTAGCCGTTGTCGGGCTTGTCGGACTCCCCGTGTCCGCGCATGTCCACCGCCATCACCCGGTAGCGATCACTGAGCCCGCTCAGCTGATGCTTGAACTGCGCGGCGGTCTGAGACCAGCCCGGGATACAGACGAGTGGCTTGCCCGATCCGGCTTCCTCGTAGCGCAGGGTGACCCCGTCGTTAGTGGTCACCGACCCCGTGGCGGCCGCCGTTGGCGGGGCGGCAACGCGTGAGAATGCGACCGCCGCCACCGATGCCGCGCATGTCTTGACGAATGCCCTTCGGTTCATGTCCCTCTCCTTGAGCCGCGTGAGGCTTGAGAGCCGCAGCGTGACGCTAAGCTGCTCGCCGCTCCAATGCGAATGCATCTCCTGCTCACTGCCCACGACTCGTGGGATCGACCCTGGCAAAGGTGAGGAAGTCGATCATCCGGAAGTCTCCGGTGACCCGGCCGCTCGTCGTCGGCAGCATCGGTCGCCAGCGCGGGTGGGCCCACAAATAGGAATCGCGGTCGAGTTCCAGGAGCCCGATGATGACCTCGCCGACGATGCGACCCCCCACCGGCCCGAGATGTCGGCCACCTTCCATAACGTGGCCCTCCTTGAGGATGTACAACCAGAGCGGCGTGGACTCGTCCAGGCCCAGGCCATAGCCGCTCAGCTCACTCAGATCCGCCTTTGAGAGCGCCGGCACGCCCATGGTCCGCGCGATACTCTGGCCGGATGGCAGCTGCCAGGTCACGGCACGAAGCAGATTGCGCTGGGGGAGCGCGGTTGGAGGGTCGCCTGACGCGATCGCTCCGAGCGGTAGGTTGAACAGTGGCGTGGAAATCCTCGTGTCGATCAGCTTGTTCGGTCTCACGTCCTCCCCGAGGGTACCTGCCTGGCCGCGCGGTCGAGGAATCGCGCCGAAGTTGAAGAACGTCTGCCACCCGATGAACCGCCGGCTGGCACGGGCGCCGCCGCGCAGGTCGATGGGGTCGCTTTGGCCTTCTCCCGTGGGGTCGAAGATCATTCCGAAAAATGGCCCGGGCTGGTTGGCCGCATCGCGGTCCCCGGCGAGGTTCGCCCGGTACGAGGGCCGTACCATGCTGTGGCCGAAGCGGTATGCAGCGCCCTGGAACTCGACAGGGATTTGCGCCACCTCCGGCCGGTAGAACTTCCGTCCGTGGCGGAGGATGTGGTCCCGCATGTCCTGGCCGATGAAGAGCGGCAGGAACTCATGAACGATCATCCACTGGTAATGCCAGGTGGTCAGCTGGCGCGCGC
>Ga0111538_10008905_pt1 | contig 13433 bp, 11 predicted proteins | sample SoiMethybrSBSTD1_FD_79669 | JGI IMG/M metagenome (GOLD analysis project Ga0111538, IMG submission 79669) | Bulk soil microbial communities from a Populus tree surrounding site in Tennessee, USA - Soil MetaG P. TD hybrid SBSTD1 (version 2)... | ecosystem: Environmental > Terrestrial > Soil >...
ACGTCGGCTGGGTTTACAAACTCAGGCGCTTCAATTGGATGGGTCGCGTCAGGCTGACTCCGTCATTAGCTGCCAAGTCATTCATACAGCGGCAGATAGCTTCGGCCGGCTTGAAGCGGCGTTACGAACCTAAACTTGGCCATGGAGTTGCTCATGGAACGGTTAGACTCAACCAACGGAGACCGGATGAAAAAGACTCTTGCTATTTTCTTTGTCGCGTTCCTGGTTACTACAAGCCAGGCCTATGCGATCACGGTTACTCTCGGTGTGGGAGCCGGTGGTGTTGCGGGCGACCGTATCATCGGTGAAGTGTTCACGACCCTGGACTTGGGCGGCGGCTTGGACGTTCGCGATGCAGCGGCCATCAACGCGCTGATACCGCTGGGTCTAGGTCAGAGGGTCATGGGGGCTCCTGAGTTATTTCGGTCAACCACGGCGTTTACTCTTCCGACAGCGACGACCGTTGGAGCCGTTCACAACGACTCGATCGCCGATAATCTTGTTGCGAACGTCTCCATTACGCTGGGCCAAGGCTTTACCTACCTGATCGGTTCGTACGACGGGCCGAATGGCGGCTCGGAGATCTGGTATATCGGCGGGCTCGTGGCGGGCGACGTGATCAATATTCCCCGATATGCCGAGCCTCAGGGATCGCCGCGGAACCTGGTCGGTAGCAGCCGGTACCTGATGACGTCCTACAACCTCATGAACCCGGTACCGGACGGCGGAACGACAGCAGTCCTCCTCGGTATGGGCATTCTCGGTTTGCAGTTCCTGAGGCGCCGCTTCAACAGCTAGGCTTCCATCATCGAATCCCGAGGTAGCGTTTGCGAAAGGGCTGAGCAATCAGCCCTTTTGTGCTTTATCCTCTTCGACTACCTGAACCAGGGGAAACCGTGACGTACGCCGACGTTCGTGAGCAGCGCACAGCTTGGGAGTCGGTCGCGACGACTCGTTGGGGGAGGTACACCACCGAGGTCGTGGAAGATGCGATCCGCACCGCATGCGATCTGGCCGGCACTCCGGGGCCAGCACTCGAAGTCGGCTGCGAGGGAGGACGGTGGTCTCGCCTCCTCGCGACCGCCGGCTGGGACATGACCTGCACGGACATCAATCCCGAGGTCCTCGCTGTCTGTCAACGGCGTGTCCCCACTGCGAGCTGCGTTCTCGTCTCCCCACACGAGAAGTCGTTGCCCTGTGAGAACGAGGCGGTGCGGCTGGTGCTGTGCCTCGAGGTTTTTCCCGTGATGAACAGCTCGTGGTTCGCGGCGGAGGCGAGCCGCGTCCTTTCAGATAATGGCGTCCTCGTCGGCGTCGTGCTGAACAGGATGTCGCTGCGCGGTCTGTACGTGCGTGCGAGACACCTCTTGAAAGGTGACTCCGATTCCGCCTTCTACCGCCTTTCGTACGCGGAATGGCGGCAGCGGGCGAAGGCGGCTGGCTTGGAGGTCGCCTTCGAGCGAGGCTACTGCTGGTTTCCGCTTCCCCGCTCCAGCAACTCCATCCTCGCCCCGTTCTTCATCAAGCTCGAACGGTGGCTCGGCCTGGGACGGCTGACGACGTTGAGCCCATGGGTCGTCTTCGTCGCTCGCAGAGGCGCCCGACCCGCGCCCTGACACATCCGTCACCTTCAACACACGTCGCGAACTGCCGCGCAGTCATAGGGAGCGAATTTTACTCGCTGGGAATGATCCGAAGGTTCGTCGGTGGCGCCGGACCCTGAGAGCCGCTGGTGACCATCGGCCCGATATAGGAGGTCGCGGCGACGACGTTGTCGTACCACTTCTTGGATGTCGCGGCGTTGCTTGCCATATGGTAGTCCAACGTGAAGCGATCGATCTTCAACTCGGTCGTTTCCCTCAGCCGGATATTGACGAAGTCCGCTATCAGGACACCATCTAGCCATAGCGCGATCCGTCCATTGCGCTGGCCCGGAGTGTTCGTCTTCACCATCAGCTCATAGGCATACCATCGACCGGCAACGGGTACCACGTTTTGGCGGGACACGAAGTCCGGCCCAAACGAAAACGGAGGACTCGTTGAATACGGGGCAATGACACCCGTCGGCCAGAAGCCGTCGCCAAAGCCAGAGCGTTGATCAGGGTGGTACACGTAGGCCATGAGTTCGCCGGGCCGGGGGGTGGCTGCATCGAACCGAGCCGCCTCGTAACTTACGAGGAATTTGTTGAATCCGTCTGCCTTCACGCCGGGACAGCAGTAGCGTCCCGAGATTATCCCCCCGTTATGAGTCGAGCCCACCATGTTGTGAGCTGCGTCGTACTTCGAGTAATACCGAAGGAACAGAACGTCTCGCTCGGGGCTGATGGTCCTTGCAACGCTGTTGGCCACCTCTCCAGTCGTCTGTGGGATAGTGAACTCCAGCGCCTTACTTCCGCCGAAGAAGTTGCCGGTCTCCGTTGAGATACGGATATTGGCCATTTGAAAGACGCTGCTCCAATGGCTCGCCAAACCCGACCCGCTAATGTAAGACTCGAAATCGTCGGCAAAGATGACCGCAGAATCCGATGCGATCCCAACGTCACCGGGATACCGACTGGCGAGACCATTTCCTTCGGGAAGTGGCTCAGTCGCCGCAGCGAGCGCGACACAGAGGCCAAGCGTGATGATGGAGGTCGCCGTACGAATTCGCATTTTCGATCGTCCTATCTGGCCGTCCTTAACGGGACGCTGCAGGGGTAGGTCGAGGCGAGCAAGATACAGGCCGTATTCGGCGCCCAGACTGCTCAGCGGCCGCTCAGTCATCCGCACTTCCGTGCAGTTTCTGAACCGGCCAGTATTTGTTCGCGGAAATCTGCGCTTTCGACTGGGCAGGGTACCTGAATTACCGAATAACTCCAATGGTTTAGACTAGGTCCAACCCAACGACTTGCGGTACGAAACCTGAATCGCTGTCAGGTTGCGTGCCTATTTTTGAAATCGGCGGCACAAGTGTGTCGCATCGAGGGGTCCGCTTCATGTCAGCATCCGCTCCTGCGAAGGTCGCAGCCACCTCCAGCTATGACCGCCTTCGGGACCTGATTCAAAGCAAGCAGGCCGTGATTGGCGTTATCGGTCTCGGGTACGTGGGCCTGCCGCTTGTTCGGGCCTTCACGGCGGCGGGCTTTCGGTGTCTCGGCTTCGACGTGGATCAGGCGAAGGTCGAGAAGCTGAACGCGGGTGAGAGCTACATCAAGCACATCGACTCGAGTGCCATCGTCCACCTGATTCGTGACAAGGCGTTCGAGCCGACCTCAGACATGAGCCGTTTGAAGGACGCGGACTGCATCATCATCTGCGTGCCCACGCCGCTCAGCGACAGCCGCGACCCCGACTTGACTTACATCGAGGGCACGGCAGCGTCGATCGCGAAGACGCTGCGCCCTGGACAGCTGATCGTCCTCGAGAGCACCACGCATCCGACGACAACACGCGTGAACGTGTGGCCGGTGCTCGAGGCTACGGGACTCAAGTGCGGAGTGGATTACTTCCTGGCGTTCAGCCCGGAGCGCGAGGATCCCGGCAACGCCCATTTCCAGGCCGCGACCATTCCGAAGGTCGTAGGCGGGTTCGATGACAAGAGCGGCGACGTCGCCTGCGCCATGTATGGGCATGCCATCGTCAAGGTCGTCCGCGCCTCGAGCATGGAAGTGGCCGAGGCCTGCAAGATCCTCGAGAACACCTACCGTGCCGTCAACATCGCGCTCGTCAACGAGCTCAAGGTGCTCTATGACAAGCTCGGGATCGACGTGTGGGAGGTAATCGAGGCGGCCAAAACGAAGCCATTCGGTTTCCAGGCGTTCTACCCCGGCCCGGGCCTCGGCGGGCATTGCATCCCGATCGATCCCTTCTATCTCACCTGGCTCGCGCGCAAGCACGGGGAGCAGACCCGGTTCATCGAGCTTGCTGGTGAGATCAACACGCACATGCCGCACTACGTCGTGAAACGGCTGGCGGAGTTCCTCAACGATCAGCGAAAGCCGATCAAGGGCAGCAAGGTCGCTATCCTCGGCGTGGCCTACAAGAAGGACATCGACGACCCGCGCGAAAGCCCGTCATTCGAGCTGCTGACTTTGCTTCGTCAGCGCGGGGCGATCCTCTCATACAACGATCCGCATGTGCCGATGCTCCCGAAGATGCGGCACTATCCGGATCTGCCCGCCATGGCAAGTGAGACGCTGAGCCCGGACTACCTCCGTGCACAGGACTGTGTGTTGATTGCCACGGACCACTCGGTCTACGACTACGAGTTCATCGTGGAGCATGCGTCCATGGTGCTGGACACTCGAAACGCCACAAAACTCGTGAGACACGGCCGCGAGAAGATTCGCAAGGCCTGAAAGCCAGCATGACATTCCTCTGTCGCCGTCAATCGTCCGTTGTTCTCCTGGCCGTAGCCCTGTTAAGCGCGGCGGCGGAGGCTCTTGCTCAGGGCATCGTCCCTCCGCCTCCGCAGGGGCTCTTCGGTGGCATCCGGCCCGACGCGCGTCCGACGAAACGAGCGGACCTCACGCTCTCTTTGGTCCAGGGGTACGACGACGACGTGCCGCAAGTGCTGCTTCCCACACTGGATCCATCAAGCCTACAGAATGGGGGCTTCAGTACGATATTTGAGACCGAATTTAGTTTTGCCTCGAGGAGCAGCCGAGTGGATGTCGGCGTCAACGCCGGGTCGGTGGTGCGTTACTTCGCCGAGTCCGACGACACGCGGATTCTTGGCCACAACGCCGGGGTCGGTGTGTCCATGCATTTGCCGTCTAGAACAACGCTATTCGCGAATCAGTCCGCAGCATTCACTCCAACGTACTTGTCTGGTCTGTTCCCGGCCCTCAGTAACATCGAACCTGGTGACCCAGGCATCACGGCCCCGAATTTGGCGCTCAGCGAGTTCGAATCGTACACCCATAGTACGACCGTGACGATGGCACACCACGTGACCGCCCGTGCGACCCTCACGGGGACTGGCGAATACCACTACATAGATCGTCTTCGTGAACATGCTCTGTGGCAGGACGTCAGCGATTATGCCCTCCGGGGAAGATACGATCACAACGTGACACAGAACACGGGGTTTAGCACGCAAGTTCGATATCGGTCCGGCTTTTTCGGCTACGTGGCGACTGGTTTGACGACCGAAGTGGGCATCGACATTGGGATGAGCCATTCACATGCGATGTCGGCAACACGGCGCACATCCTATCGTTTCAACGTCGGAGTGTCGGGCGCGGATGTTCCTGAAAGCATGACAGGCGTCTCCGGCTTTCTGCGTCAGTATTTCTTCACGGGCGATTTTAGTTTCAACACCCAGTTGAGCCGCACATGGGAAGCGAGAGCCTATGTGAGGAGAGGTCTCGAGTACATTTCGGATCTGCCGGAGCCAGTATTTTCCGACGGCGTGAGCGTGGAAGCTCAGGGGTTGTTGTCGCGTCGCGTCGATGTGTCACTAGTCGCGGCGTTCGCCTCCGGTCAGTCCCTTTTGAATCCAGACAGCCTGCAATTTGACACGTATACCGGAGACGTAAGAGTCCGCTTTGCGTTGACTCGCTCGCTGGCGACATTTGCCGAGTATCTCTATTACTACTACCAGTTTCGGGGACGTGCGGAGCTGTTAATCGGCATGCCGTCGGGTTTGGAACGAAACGGAGCCCGCGTGGGACTCACACTGTGGGTACCTGCGTTGCGAAAATAGCGTGCTACCGGTTTAACTCGCGTTTCAGTACCTTGCCCGAGTTGCTCTTCGGCAACTCGGACACGATCACGATGTCTCGCGGAATCAGATGGGCAGGCATGCGCTGTCTGCAGAACTCCCGAAGGCGATCGACGAAGCCTTCCGGGCGCGGATCGCGAGGAACCACGAAGGCCCTGACCGCCTCACCGAGCACGTCATCAGGCATGCCGATCACGGCGGCCTCCAGCAGATCCTCGCATTCGAGGAGCTGCGCTTCAATCGCCTGACAGCTGGTTCGTTCGCCTCGGCACTTCAGAAAGTCCTTCTCTCGTCCGACGATGTAGATGAAGCCTTCGTCATCGACCGTCGCGAGATCGCCAGTATAGAGACGACCTGCCCGGAAGTGTGCCTCGGATTCTGGCCTGTCGTTCCAGTAGCCCTGGGCTATGTTGTCGCCCTCGGCGGTGATCTCGCCGACCTGACCCGGGAGGACGTCGGCGTCGGTGTGATCAACGACGCGCAGACGCACGCCTGGAATGCCCTTTCCAATGGAGCCCCGCTTCGCGTCGAGATACTCGGGCGCCAGACATGACAATCGCGCCGTTGCCTCTGTCTGTCCGTACATGATGAAGACCTGGGTCGTTGGCAGGGCTGCGCGTAGTTCGTCGACAAGGGCGGGTGACAAGTAACCGCCGGCTTGCTGCACATAACGGAGCGACGGAAACGTCCTCGCTGCGAGATTTGAATTTCGCAGAAGGATTTGATAATGGCTAGGCACTCCTGCAAAGCCGGTGCAGCCCGATTCAGCAAGTCTATTGAGCACGATTTCCGGGTACATGAATCGTGACTCGAGAACGATGGTCCCGCCGACACGCAAATGCGTATGGAGAAGTGAGGTGCCGAAACAGTAGTGAAATGGCAGGACCGCCATCACACTGTCGCGCTCGGTCAACCGCAAGCACTCGATGATCGACGTGGTGTTCGCCATGATGTTCTTGTGCGACACCATGACTCCGCAGGGCGTGCTGGTCGAGCCCGACGTGAACATCAGGGCCGCAAGGTCGTGCGGCTCAATGTGCGGGAGACCGCTAGCGATTCGGCGTGCATCGCCCAAGTTGTTTCGCGTGCTTTCAGTGTCAGCGCTCTTCGAGTGGACGTCTCGTTCCGTCAGGACACTCAAACCGGTCAGACCATGGGCGTGCCTCGCACGATGTCGCGTGTCCACGAATGCAAAGCGTGGGGTCGTCGTCGTCAGAATGGCGCGTACTTCCTCAGCGGGTGCGATCGGCGACACGGGAACGGCGATGAGACCCGCCCGCAGAATCCCTAAGTACGAGACGACCCAGAAGAAGGAGTTGTCGGCAAGAAGGACCGCCCGGTCGCCGCTTTCCCCACCCCACTCATGCAGTTGAGTCGCGACGAGAGTGACGCCGTTCGCCAGGTCGGCGTAGGTCCAAGTCCGCCGCGCGTCCTGGAGTGCAATCGTGTCGGGCTTGCCTGCCCTCAGGAGGAAGCTGGCGACATCCCCTTCGACGGAACGATTCAACACCTCATTACCCACTGTTGCGTCCCTTCCGTGACCGGCGCACCGGGAGAATGCCCCATCGACGAGTCGGTATGGGTGCAAGAAAGCCCCACAGGGTCTAAGCTCACCGGTCTTCGCGGGGTTGATAGTCCTCCCGATCGTGGACTTTTTTCCCTAGAATCAAGGGGGCGGGCCTCAAAATGCGTCGACGGCCTCAACGCTTGTCGGCGCAAAAGGCTGTCGTTTAGTCGAGAAACCGACGTCCGGCGCCACCCACCTCCTGGCGACCTCCTTGCAGAGTCAGCTCCTCGGCCAAGCTCAATGGACATCAAGAGAGTTATTCTTCGTGTCGGGACTGTGTACATCGCCATCGTCTTTACGATTATTCAGGTTTCTGCGCAGGCTCAAGGGCGATCGACGCCACCGCCGCCGGCGACCTCTGCGGCGGCACTGCCGACTGGCGTAACCGTCCCCAAGGGATATGTGATCGGCGCGGATGATGAACTGACCCTTCGTTTCTGGGGGGATGCGCAGATGTCAGTGGACGTGGTCGTCCGACCCGACGGGAAGATCTCCGTCCCCCTGCTGAATGACGTGCAAGCCGCAGGATTGACACCGGAACAGTTGAACACGGCTCTCGAGAAGGCAGCATCGAAGTTCGTCGCCGAACCAACTGCCACGGTCATCGTTCGAGAGATTCGCAGCCGGAAGGTGTTTGTCCTCGGCCAAGTCACGAAACAAGGGCCGGTGCCGTTGAACACCGACATGACGGTGCTGCAGGTGCTGTCGGTGTCGGGCGGGCTCCTCGAGTACGCCGACAAGGAGAACATTGTCGTCATCCGCAAGGAGAACGGGCGCGATCGACGATTCAAGGTCAATTTCAACGACGTGGTTAAAGGGAAGAACGTGCAGCAGGACATCGTGCTGCAGCCCGGCGACACCATCTACGTCAACTGAGCTACATCGCGAGCTACTCGAGAAGGTAACCGTGCTGCCAGGACAAACATTCAAACTGGAAGACATCGGCCGGATTCTGCTTCGTTACCGATGGCTAATCCTGCTGCCGTTTGCGGTCGGCTTGGCGATCGCGCCTTTCATCGCGAGTCGAATACCTCAGGTCTACAAGTCCGAGACGTTGATAATGGTGATCCCTCAGCGGGTGCCTGACGCCTATGTGAAGTCTACCGTCACCGCGAGTGTAGAGGACCGGCTGCCTTCGATTAGCGATCAGATCATGAGCCGCGTCCGTCTCGAGAGCGTCATCAACGATTTCGGGCTGTATCCTGAAATGCGTGCACGTGCTCCGATGGAGGATGTCGTTCAACGGATGCGCAAAGACATCGGCAGTCCGCAGATTCAGAAGGGTGCCCAGTCATTCAGGATCGGTTACCAGAGCGAAGACCCGAACACAGCTCAGAAGGTCACCGCCCGCCTGGCGACACTCTTCATCGACGAGAACAGTCGCGACCGCGAGAATCTGGCCCAGAGCACCAATGTCTTCCTGGAGTCGGAGCTCGAGGATGCGAAACGGCGTCTTCTGGAACACGAAAAGAAGCTCGAGGAATACCGACGTCTTCATTCGGGGGAACTGCCATCCCAGGTCGAAAGCAACCTCCGGGCGATTTCCACGGCGCAGCTTCAGTTGCAGTCGGTCAGCGAATCATTGAACCGTGCTCGTGAGCGGCGACTTCTTCTGGAGCGCCAGCTCGTGGAGGCCCAGACGTCGCCAGCCGAGAATCAATCCTCGGTCACAGTCGCTCCTGGAGGCGGCGACGCTCAGGTCACGGCGACTTCGTCATATCAGCTCGAAATTGCGCAGAAGAGCCTCGATGCGCTCCGACTCCGCTTAACATCGGATCACCCTGACGTGCGCAAGATGGAGCGCACCATCGTGGAGCTGAAAGCTCGAATCGCCGAGGAGGCTCGGCACCCCAAGCCGCCGGCGGAGAGAATCCTGACCACTGCAGAGCAGGCGCTTCTCAAGAAGATTCGTGAGTTGCAAGCCGATCTGGAGGTCATCGATCATCAGCTCTCAGTGAACAGTACAGAGGAAACACGGCTGAGGAGCGTGATCGCGACCTATCAGCAGAAGGTCGAAACAGCACCAAAACGTGAATCGGAGCTTGTAGAGCTTACGCGCGACTATGACATTCTCAAGAAGACGTACGACAGCTTGCTGACCAAACGGGAGGACTCGCAGCTCGCTGCCAATCTCGAGCGACGGCAGATCGGCGAGCAGTTCAGGATTCTCGACCCTGCGCCACTGCCAGTCAGGCCGTCGAATCAGGTGAGGAGGCTTGGGTTATCGTTTTCCGGTGCTTTGCTTGGCCTCGCGCTTGGGCTGCTGTTGACGGCCCTCCTCAAGCTTCGCGACTCGAGCTTCGCGCGCGAAGGCGAGGTTGCTCGGCTTCTGGATCTGCCAGTGCTTGCGTTTGTTCCGATGATGATCTCCGAGAGCGAACGACGAAGTAAGCGGCGTCGGAGGGTGCTGCTCGATGTGACGGCGTCCGCCGTCTTTGTGGCCGCCACCGTCGTCCTCATCGTCTGGGGCCTTCCGCAGTTCTAGGTTACGGATTCAGCAATGTATCAGCGCTACTACGGGCTTCGGGAGCTGCCCTTCGAGCTCACGCCGAATCCGACGTATCTGTATCTGACGCCGAAGCATCGAGAGGCGTTGAGCAACCTCGAGTACGGCTTGTTTTCCGCGAAATCACTGACCGTCTTGACTGGCGAGGCGGGGACCGGAAAGACCACACTGCTGCGCGCGGCGTTGGAATCGGAACGATGTAAACACGTCAGATGCGTCTATTTGAATAACCCCGCGCTGACACGAAGCGAGTTCGTCAGGATGTTGGCGACCCGTTTCGAGCTTGGCGCGGACGCGGCGGATTCGAAGGCCGTGCTACTGGAAAAGCTCGAGCGCGTCCTCGGCGAGCGACGAGCCCAGGGTGAGATCACGGCGCTCGTGGTCGACGAGGCGCAGAGCCTCAGCTACGAACTGCTCGAGGAAATCCGATTGCTAGCCAACATCGAGACGCAGAGCGAAAAGCTGCTCCCGCTCGTTCTCGCCGGGCAGCCGGAGTTGAGCCAGCGGTTGGAAGAGCCTGAGTTGCGGCAGCTGAAGCAGCGCGTCGCGCTGCGCTGCGAGGTTGGGGCATTGGAGTTGGCAGAGACCGCCGCATACATCGCGGCTCGGATCCGAACGGCGGGCGGCGTACCGTCCAAATTATTCACGCGCGAAGGCGTCTCGGTGATTCACGAGCATTCGGGAGGAATCCCTCGCACGATCAGCGTGATCTGTGACAACGCGCTCGTCACAGCGATGGCCCTCGAACGACAGCCGGTGGACCAAAGCATTGTGCTCGAAGTCTGTCGAGACTTTCATCTGCGACACAACGCGGGTCGCACAGGAGCAACGCTGCCGATCGAGTCGGAGCCTGCGGCCGAGACTGGCGAAATGGCGCCGCCCGAGGTCTCGGTGCAGCCCACCAGCAATGCGCACGGTGGCAGCGGGATGTTCGGTAACGCTTCGAAGCCCCGACGGTTCACGTTGTTCGGTTCCGGACGTTGACCTCCGCGTCCAGGTCTATTGAATGAGTCGAATTGACGAAGCCTTGAAACGAACGTCGCATAGCCCAGTGGCGAGCCGAAGCTCGCACAGAGGTGCGGAAGCACCACTGCGTCTCGCCGAAGAGACGACGTTGAACGAGTATCCTCTCGAGAGGAGCAGCCCACCGGTCGCAGATCGTGCGGATGCCCCCACGGAGCATGCGGTGGTCGCGCCTCGGCGCGACGAGCCACGACGTCCCGTGGGGCCGGTCCACCTTCCATCGGACGAAAAGCTTGTCACAGGGCAGTCGACCGACTTTGTCTCGATTGAGCAGTTCCGGCGGCTTGCCGCCACATTGCACGACGCCCAGGTTGACAAAGGCCTGAAGACCGTCATGGTTACGAGCTCAGTGCCGAAGGAAGGCAAGACGCTGACGGTTGTAAATCTCGCTCTGACGCTGAGCGAGTCGTACCGACGCCGTGTCCTCATCGTGGACGCCGACCTTCGGCGACCATCGATACATGCAGTGCTCGGCATCTCCAACGATCGCGGTCTCACCGATATGCTGCGCTCCGATCGTATGGAGACGCCAATCGTGGAAGTCTCGCCAAATCTCTCCGTGCTGCCCTCGGGTCGGCACGAGCTGGATCCGATGGCGGGCCTGAGCTCCGACCGAATGAGGCTGTTGCTCGAAGGCTTTGCGGCGAAGTACGACTGGGTCCTGATTGACACGCCCCCGATCGGGCTTCTATCTGATGCGCAGCTCCTGGTGAGATTGGCGCAGGCAGTGCTCTTCGTGATTCGGGCGGGATCGACGCCCTTTCCGACTGTCGATAGGGCGATCAACGAACTTGGCCGTGATTGCATTATCGGGACGGTCTTGAACGGCGTGGACGGAGGGGCCCTCCCAACTACGGGCTATTACGGAGAATATTACGGAGACTATTCCGGCCGACCAGAGCCCTCCTGAACCCTGGCCAAAGATCCTAGCCTGCTGTGGATAAAGTCTGTGGCTGGCGAGACTTTCTAAGTCTCGCGGAAAGTGCTGCCGCCGCTGTCTCTTCGTAAATGACTGACGATAGGAAATTTAGTCCAGAGGAGCTGGATGCCAATTTCCCCCCGGAGCTGGGAAGGCCTCTTGCTCAAGTGAGAGGCGTTCGCGAAGACTCTCGGTCATTTCGAACACCTTGATCGAGTTCTATCCTAAGTCCGATATGTGACTGAAAGGGCGAAGCTCTATCAAGCGGCAACCTTCTCTTGAATGTGTGACTTCCAGAAGCCACTCTCGACCAAAGAAACTCAAATTCCACCGGAACGATGACTTTTCATCGCCGCTTCCGCGACTCTCAATGTTCTGTGACGTTGATATGAACACGATTCGCGGCCATTTCTATCTCGCAAATGGTTGACACAATTGATTTTGTTGGCGTCATCAACCTGGAATGGCGCCCTCAGGTGCATGGCGGCCCGTTTGCACTTCGGCCCGTCACGATGGCGTTTGAGTCCTTGTTTGCGGCCTCGCGACCCCGCCAACTGTTTTCAGCCCGGTCAGAAAGAGTTCAGATCGCCTTGTCACAGGAACTCGATGGCAACGTTTACGAAGAGGAGGCTTTCCAGCATTTCCTTGCCGTTGAACGTATGCGTGCAGAGCGTTCGGAGCGTCCGCTGCTCCTCCTACTAGTCGGCCTTCGGCGATGCCCGAAGAGGGGTACTGATGTCCCCAGAGCCGTTTCGCCAGCGCTCCTGACAGGCCTGGGACTCTGCGTTCGGGAGGTGGACTTTGTCGGCTGGTACCGCCAGGGCCGTGTGGCTGCCGCAGTGCTGACACAGGGCCTCGACCTGCCAGACGAGGCTGCGCCGAGTCGCATCGTCGAACGGGTGACCAGGATTTTGAGCGAGCGTTTGCCGCACGGCGTAGCCGAGCGGTTGAGAGTCCGCGTCGTTCGGCTCGTACCCTAGAGAAGTCTAAGTCATGTCCCGAACGACCGCGGATCGTCTTGCCTCGCCGACGTCTCTTCATAAAAGCCGCACGCACAATCGCATGAAAGGGCGCGCACGCGTTCGCCCAAGCGGTCGTTGGCGCGGTCGTCCGCTCGTCGTCGGCCAAGGTCTGTTTCGTGATGCGCTCACGCGGGAGCGTAAGCGTGCCGATCGCTTCGACCAGCCGTTTGTGCTCGTTCTCGTCGCGCGCAAGCCGGACCGCATTGCCGAATCCTCTTCCTGGCTGTCGGTGGTGGAAGCCCTGAATGCCGCAAAGCACGATACGGACGTTCTCGGGTGGTTCGAGCACGGGTCCGTTCTCGGCTTGATCGTTCCAGAGATCGAGGCATCCGACGCCAGTTTCACGCGCGAGATCGAGTCCCGTGTTCAATTCGCCCTCGCGGCCAGGCTCGATGCCGAGCGCCGATCCGATTTTCTGCTTCGCGTACACCGACATGTTGGCCCGAGGCCAAACTCGTCGACGACGCCCAAGGAGGCCGAGCCGGTTCTTGGCGACCTCAGTCCGTCGTTGCGTGCACGAACTCGAACCGCCGTCAAACGCGCGCTGGACGTGACGGCCGCCGGCGTGCTCGTGGCGCTGTTGTCGCCGGTGTTCCTGTTGATTGCGGCCCTCGTCAAGCTGAAGTCGCCAGGTCCGGTGTTCTTCAAGCAGGCACGCGTAAGAGAGTTCGGAAAGCCGTTCATGATGCTCA
>Ga0111538_10008908_pt1 | contig 13431 bp, 12 predicted proteins | sample SoiMethybrSBSTD1_FD_79669 | JGI IMG/M metagenome (GOLD analysis project Ga0111538, IMG submission 79669) | Bulk soil microbial communities from a Populus tree surrounding site in Tennessee, USA - Soil MetaG P. TD hybrid SBSTD1 (version 2)... | ecosystem: Environmental > Terrestrial > Soil >...
AGAGCTGCTGCAGTTGGTTGTACGGAAGCGTGCTGACAAATGCAGGGCTACCGGCCTCAGCAAGGGCACATCCCAAATAGGGCACGATTGGATCGGCCGTAAACGTGGCCGCGATGGCGATATGCTGCTTTGATTGCTTTACATCGCCGGAATTAGCCAATCGCAGCCATTTTGATCTCACCTGCAGCAGCGACACCGCACATTCCCTTTTGGCAGTTGGGTGGACCTCAAGCGACGGCTACCAATCGCTTTTGCAAAATTGCTCTGGCGCTTCCAATTGTCGTCATTTCCACAATCTCGTCCGACGTCAATTCGATACCGAATTCCTCCTCAATACTTGCGACGAGCATCATGTTTGTCACGCTGTCCCACGCACTTGTGTTTTCAGGCGAGCTGTCTTCTCTCAGCGCTGTGGACTCAACAGACAAAACCGACGCGAAAAGATCAATGAGTCGATCTGACATGACAGTGCTCTCCTAACAACCTTCGCTCTTCCGGCGCGCCATATAAAGTTCAGCTGCCCATCGCTACGTGACAATCGGGTATCGATATCTGTCGGTGTCCAGATTTTCTCGCTTTATCGCGGCGGGCACTCCCGCCGCAAGACAGCGGGCAGGTATGTTAGTCCGAACCACGGCATTTGCCGCCACGACGGCACCATCCCCAATCGTTACCGGTCCTAAAATCTTGGCCCCACAATGAACGACGACATTTGATCCGAGCGTCGGCGCCCCTGCTTCCGGCCAGTTACTGCCTAAGACAACATGCGTTCCGATTTGACATCCGGGACCAATCTTCGATTCTTTCGTCACAACCACAGCGAGCCCATTGTGGCTAAAATGAACCGTCCGATCGATGTCGGCTTGAGCAGGGATGCGGGCAGCAAACGCCACCCGAATTACGCCGTCGATCAAGTGTGCCAAAAAATGCAGATGGAAATTCTGCATCGTGCGAGACAGAAGATGCATCCGCATGAGCGCTTGCGTCTTACTCGGCTTTATCGCAGCCTTATCCTCACCACCCCCCATACGCATCAGGCTGGGTATGCTGTCCCATGTGGCAGTGTGTTCCGGTGAAGACGCTTCACTCTGCAACTCTGACATCGACGCGAGCTCTCCTAACTGAGAAGGTCAATTGAGTGCCGTATAAGAGTTTCAATCCACCGGATACCTGTATTTTGATGGATCTATGTCCTTTTCAAATAATCTCGCAGGGTTCCCGCCCACCAGACAACGCGCTGGAACGTTAGTGGTAACCAGAGAGTTCGCGGCGATGACACTCTCCTCGGCTATTTTCACGGGTCCGACCAAAACAGCATCTGCGTAAACGACCACGCCTTGCTCCAAGATGGGGCCGCCCGTCACGGGCCAGCGACTTGCAAGCACTACGCCACTTCCAATCTGGCAGTTCTCGGCAATCCGCGTTTCTTTTGTAATAGCAACGCCAAAACCATTATGGAAAAATTTTACAGTTCGATGAATGTCGGCTTCCGAAGGAATTATGGCGCCAAACACCAGGCGAATCATCCGATCGGCAAGTTTGGCAAGCGGTTGGAACCCATTTCGTTGCAGGCTCGCGGAAGCCAGGTGGGCGCGCATCACCATTTCCATAGTTCCCTCCTCTCCTTTGCACTCAAGTACAAAATGTTGTCGAGCTCGCTTGCTTCCTCGACGCTGGGATTGCGGGCTTACGACATAGGTTTTCGAGCTGCGAAGATCTTTTCTCCTCGCTGCAACCCATACCGCGTCACATCCGGCTCCTCAGCGGTGAACTCATTTAATTCAAAGCCGGCAGCATTTATTCTTTCCCTCGCGTCTCGCCCGAAATACCGCACGTGATCATGTTGGCCGAAGTGCAGGAGCCGATCGACCGGTTCTGATACGGCTGTATTTTCGTAAGTTGCGTCCCACCCTTCAACTACGGGGAACATTGCGATCAAGAGCCCACCGGCGCGTAAGATCCGATGGATTTCAAGCAGCGCCTTGCGGTCATTGACATGCTCAAGAACGTGCGAGCACAAGACAACGTCATACGAGGATGCGGGTTGGTCGATCTTTTCGATATTCAGTTTGAAGTCTACATTTGGGGCGAACAGATCGGCGGTCTTGTACGAACGGAGGTTTTGGGTCTGGAGATACCGGCTGATTGATAACTCGGGCGCAAAATGGAGAACGTCCTTTCCTGCGAAAAACTTTTGACGCTGGTCGGCAAGAACCAGAAAGCGCTGACGTTCCAATGAGTTGCAGTAAGGACACAGCACGTCGCACACAAACGGGTATCCGTAGCCGTAGAAATACCCTTTGTGCCCGCAAATGGGACACTCACGAGGATACCGGCCAAACATGCCTCGCGCGCTTCGCACGGCGAACTTCAACGTGAATTTTGCAGCGCGCGTTCTACTCCAAATACTCACGACATTCTCCCGACTTCAATGTCACGCCCCAATCGCCGCAGCGCCGTTTCAGCGTGCCGCTGCAAAAATAATTTCTGGCTTCGCCAAGCGACAAAACCTGCAACGATGAGATGGAGCGAGTAGCCAAGCAGACTGACGGCAATGGCTCCCATAACATTCCACGCATGAATTAGCGGATAAGCCGCAGCTGCAGTCACAATTCCGCAAGTAATTATGCCGATTGAGTAGGTTTTTGCATTTCGCCTTTCGTAAATCATCGACTCCAATGGCAGGATCGGAGCCACAACCACAAATACCAGGATCCAAAATTGTAACGCCGGAGCAAAAGCGGAAAACTTCTCGCCATAAACAAGCGTCAACAAGACCTCTGCCAACGCATAAATAGGCATCGCATACAAGGCGCTCGCGAGAATATTGCGCAGAATTGGCCACTGTATCCCGCCACGAAGATCTTTCTGATCAGCGCGACTGGAAAAAACATGCTTGTCGGCAATATCCAGCCCACGAACAAGAACTTGCAACGGCTGAAGCAGGTTGCGCGTGGCCACGTACCCTGCCGTGTATATAGGAGCTTGAACCGCGCCAAGGATGAAAACCGGCAGATGTGAGTATGCGCCGGACGCCAGAGTGCCGACGGTAGTCCATGCCATCACTGCTCGGAGATCTCTGACAAGCTCGCGCCACCCCCGGCCGAAGTCGGGCCAGATTCCCGCCCACGCTATTGCCGCACTAATAACTACAAATAGCGCGGCGAGACCCAACATCCCTTCCTGAAATGTAATGGCTTTCGTATAGCCCAGGGCAATCACAAGAGCGTAGCCGGAGGACAAGAGCGCCGAAGCCGCGAGCGACCACACTTGGTGGCCACGCTTGATCAAGAAGATCCGATTGACGTCGACTTGGAAATAGATTGCCACACTCGCCACGGTCGCGGCTGCAATGTCGGCTGTCAGCGTCGGCGCGCCGGCGGCCCGCAAGTAAACGTAGGCCAGAAGCGGGATCGACAGGGCCGCACCAAGGATAATAATGTGCCCCCCAAGAAAATCCTTTGCCTTGCCCGCGAATCGCTCGGCATCCAAAAGCAGGATTTGGATATTGAACCCACGTTGCACGGATTGGATAAACAATGCGATTGACAGCGCAATACCGTACCCGGCGTATTCGGTCTCGTTGAACACACGCACAAGTCCGACCGACAGCACAAAGTTGCTGACCGAAAAAAGAGCCTGGTCCGCAAACGAAATCAGATGTGTCCGCGACATCATTGGTGAATTCGTGACCTCTTGCAGTGGGAATTGTCGCGCGCGTCGACCCATCAATTCATCCAGTTGCAATCTCGCCAGATTCCCCGCGTGTCGAGCACAGCCATATGGCGTCGGCTTCCGGTTGGAATGCTGCGAAACTCGTCATGATCGACCAGGACCAAACCAATCTCGCAGATGGCCAGTCCGCGATCCAAAGAAACGAGTTCTGCACCGGTGGCAGCAAGCGATTGTGGCAGCGCATTGATATAGGGTTCGACGATCTTGATGCGCGCGCCATACTTTTGGGCAAGCGCAATAGCCACCTCAAGCGCGGGGCTCTCGCGCAGATCATCCACATTCGCCTTGAAGGCGAGCCCAAAGCACGCGACCTGCGCGTACGGGCGGTCGTCTATTAGGTTCGTGGCGGCCTCGATCGTGTATCGCGCCTTTTTGTCATTTGTTTCACGCGCAGTCCTGATGACGTTTGCCAGCTCGGGCGCGGAATGCACGATGAACCAGGGGTCCACCGCAATACAGTGACCGCCGACGCCGGGTCCCGGCTTTAGGATGTTCACACGCGGATGGCGGTTTGCAAGATCGATGACGTCCCAGACGTTGATCGAAAGCTTGTCGCATATCATCGCCAGCTCATTGGCGAAGGCGATGTTCGCATCGCGGAATGCGTTCTCCGTGAGTTTGACAATTTCTGCAGTCCGCGCCGTCGTCACAATGCAGGCGCCGCGCACGAATCTTTTGTAGAATCGTTGCGCCCGCCTGGCGCAGGTGGCCGTAATCCCCCCTATACATCGATCGTTATTCACGAGTTCCGAGAGAATACGCCCCGGTAGTACGCGTTCCGGGCAATAGGCAACGTTGATTTCCGGTGCAGCGCCGTCGCTCGTTGGAAGCCTTAAGTCAGGCCGGATTTCCGCCAATAGCTCCGCTATCGCCTCGGTCGTGCCAACCGGCGACGTCGATTCAAGAATGACCAGATTTCCGGACCTGAGCACCGGCGCAATCGCACGAGCCGCATCGAGGACGTGGTCAAGAATCGGATTTTTATGATCACCGATCGGCGTTGGCACCGCGATGACAAAGACATCGCTTTCAACCGGCTCCCGCCGCGCGATCAGCGAACCCGACGAGACGACTTTCTGAACCAGCCCGTCCAGATCCGGCTCGTAGATATGAATTTGCGCCGATGAAATCTTGTTCACGATGTCTTCATTCACATCGACTCCAACGACGTCGAAACCACGGCTCGCGATTACCGCCGCAGTGGGCAGCCCAATGTAGCCCAGACCCATCATCGTCACGCTTCGGAACTCGAGTTGCTGTGCGGACGGCTGCGATGCAGCCGGGGACTGTGAGGACGTTTCAGTTTTGGTGAGCATGCTGCTTCCTTAACTTTGCTCGGACGGAACGCATCAGCGCGGCCGCTATAAGCACAGCAAATGCCGCATTGGTGCTGGTATATCGCCACCACATTCGTCTCGGCTCCTGGAGCACCCGATAAAGCCATTCCAAACCGGCGCGCTGCATCCACAGCGGCGCGCGCGTGACCTTTCCAGCAACTATGTCCAAGGAACCACCGACACCCATGATGTAAGGCACTTTAAGATGCGTGCGGTGCTGGGCCAGGAAGCGTTCCTTTCTTGGTGTCGACATCGCGATAAATAAGCAGTCCGGATGCGCCGAAAGGATGTCGTTCAGCACGGATTTTTCTTCGTCGTTTTTGAAATACCCGTGATGCGCTCCGGCCACTTTCAGGCCTGGCCATCTCGCCTGCGCGGACCGAATGGCCCGATTCAAAACTTCCGGCTGAGCACCCAGGAAATAAGGTCGGTATCCTTCTTTTGCGCAAAGCTCCAAAATCGCGAACATCAAATCTACGCCGGCCACACGTTGCACGCCGGACAATCCCAGAAACTTGCACGCCCATACGATGCCGACTCCGTCGGCGCTGATGATGTCACTCGTCAGCACATCTTCGCGCAAAACAGCGTCCGTTCGCATTCTAACGAGTTTGGCAACATTCATCGAAACTTGCTGGGTTGAGTTTCTTGTGACGATCGACGTGCGTGCACGTTCTACCGTTTCGGCAAACGAAAGCGCGTCCAGCGGCGTACTCAGAATATTCACGCGTGTTTCTGCTCGCATGTTAGGCCCTGACTAGTTCCTGATGGACATCGATGCCCGCAAGAGCGGCGACGATTCTTTGCGCCGCACGGCCATCGCCGTACACATTGCTGCTCGTCACGAGATCGGCGCGCAGAGAAGCCTGAGAATGAAGCAAAGACAGGCACCTGGACGTGATCCGCTCGACGTCGGTGCCAACAAGTTCCGCCAATCCGGCATTTATCCCCTCGGGGCGCTCCGTCCGCTCCCGCATGACGAGAACGCGCTTGCCGAGAGAAACGCCCTCTTCCTGCACACCACCAGAGTCGGTCAGCACGACTGCCGAACGCGACAGCAAATACACAAAACTCAGATAATCCAGCGGCGGAATGAGATGAATCCGGGAGTGGTTGCCAAGAATTCGGTTTACCGGGCCACGAACGTTTGGATTCAAATGGACTGGGTAAACGATATCGAGATCGGTTCCCTGCTGACCAATCTTTGAAAGCGCGTTGCAAATTCGTTCGAATCCTGCACCAAAACTTTCGCGTCGATGACCCGTCACCAAAATCAACTTGCGGTCTGGATGCAGAAACGGAAATTGCGCATGAAGTCTCAGCCGCAGCGCGGCGTCAGCTTTTATTTTTCTGACGATCATATTGAGCGCATCAACGATCGTGTTGCCGGTCACATAGATCCGTTCGGACATCAACCGTTCCTGCATGAGATTTAATCTTGCCTGTTCGGTCGGGGCGAACAGGTACGTCGCGATAAGATCAGCGAATCGACGGTTCATCTCCTCCGGAAACGGCCTTTCGAAATCGTAAGTACGGAGACCGGCTTCCACATGACCGACTTCGATTTTTCGATGAAAGCACGCTGTGCTCGCGGCAAACGCGGTCGTCGTATCGCCCTGCGTAAGAACGATGTCCGGTTTGACGGACTCCAGAAGCCTCTCAAACTCGTCAAAGATGCGCGCCGTTAAGGCATTTAGCCCTTGATTTTCGCGCATCAGGTCGAGGTCTGCATCGGCTTTGATCTCGAACAGAGACAGCACTTGATCCAGCATTTGCCGGTGTTGTGCTGTCACGCAAACAAAGCCTTCCAAACCCGAGTGCGTTTCTATTGCTTTGACAATTGGGGCCATTTTTATGGCCTCCGGGCGTGTACCCATAACAATCATAACCCGCATATTTCACTTGTCCCTTTGAACCACCGACTCCTTCGACTATTTCTTGATCATGGCGCTGGCTCCGCGTTTGGTTGTCCGAGATAGGAATAAGGCTCCAGATAGGACGAACTACGGTAGTAGTCGTAGAAACGCAGTCGACGCAGATCGACTCGTGTGAGTACTGTCCCCAGCACACGGCTTTGGACCGGACCGAGGCTTTCAAGCGCTTGTCCAACAACCTCCTGTGGTGTTGCGTCCCAGCGAATAGCAAGGACGATGCGGTCCGCCTGCTCTCCAAGCGCGCGTGCGTCCACGAGTGGAACGAGTGGCGGGGAATCAATGACGACGTAGTCGAAGTGATCACGCAACCTGTCGAGAAGGTGGCTCATCAAGTCTGAGAAAACAAATTCATTTGTATTGATCGCCCTGCGTCGCGGCGGAGATGGCAGAATTGCAAGACCAGTGCCCTGGTCGATCTGCACTGCCTGCTTGAACGGCGCATAACCGGTGGCGACTTCCACGAGCCCAAGTTTGGCACGCGGGCATAGTGATCGTGTCATCTCGGGGTTTCTTAGATCGCCTTCGACTAGAATTGTTCGCATTCCAACTGCTGCGAAGGACAATGCTAAGTTTGCTGCAAGTGTTGTCTTTCCTTCTCCATCAACCGACGAAGACACCATTATGAGCTTGGCAGATTCGTGGCGGGCACTTTGCTGCACCGCCAGCCGCACCGAACGTACCGCCTCGGCAAATAATGAAGTTGGTTCTTCAAGAGCGTAACGCATTAGAGGTGGCTGCATCGCGGCCGGAAGCATGCCTGTCGAATTCGGATCGTACTGATCGAGTGCCTGCCGTCCGCGATAGGCACGCAGCGCAAGCTCGCGCGTGCCGACAAGCGGGATAACCCCCAGTGTCGGAACTTTGCTGATCTCTCTCGCCTGACGAGCCGACTTAACTCGGCGATCAAGGCGATCGACGACGAAGGCCAGGAGGCCGCCCGGAATGAGTCCTTGCAACACCGAAAGGGCCAGGATCAGCTTCGTTTTCGGAAACGAAGGCCGGATTGGAATGTCGGCGCGGGATACAATGCGCGAATCTGGCAGTTCGAGGCTTTCCTGCGCTGTGGTTGCTTTGTAACGCGCAAGAAAAGATTCATATAGCGTTCGGTTAGCGTCTGCCTCGCGTTGCAATTCGCGCAGGCGAATTTGCGACTTGCCTAAGTCGGTCGACGCGGTTTGCAGTTGATCCAGGCTCTTCTTGAGCGCTTGTTCGCGAGATTGCGCGACCTGATAGGCTTCACGCGTATTGTCAAGAATCCGCTGCACTTCCTGATCGATAAGCTTCTGCGTTGCCCGCAATTGCGCGTGTGCATTCGTTACAAGTGGATGTTGTGGACCCCATTTGCTGGACAGATCCGCAACATTCTTGGCCACGTCCGCATATTGCGTGCGGAGTTGCTTGATCACCTCCGACGTGAGCGCCTGACCCAATATCCCGGGATCGGCATGGCTTTTTGCGATATTCTCGACCTGCTCAAATCTGGCGCGCGCCTCCGCCGTTTGCACATGTGCGTCGATAAGCTTGTTGTTGAGGTCAGTAAGTTGCTGATCGTTGACAGTTTGCCCCTGCGTTGTGATCAGGCTGTTACTGGCTCGAAATTCTTCGGCGGCCTTATCTGATGCCAGTACCCGAGATTTGAGCTCATCGAGCTGTTTGTTGAGCCATGACGCGGCGAGCTTATTAGTGTCGTATTTGCTTTGAATCAGCTCGGTTAAATACGAGTCCGCCACAGCATTTGCGATCTTCGCTGATTTCTCCGGGCTCTCCGAACTGACGCTGATGCCAACAATGTATGCGAGACCTTGCCGCGCTACCTTCAACCGCTTGTCGGCTAGAAACTCGACAGTTTTTGCTTTCGCTATGTCCTCGGCACTTTGGCCGGTAGGAGGAGACGCGCCGAAAAAACCTAGAAGCCACTCGAGCAAGCCGGGATGCGGCCCGAACTCAGGATCTTCGTACAGTTTCAGGTTCTCAACCACCTTCAGCAACACAGCGGGTGATTGGATGACTCCAACCTGGCTTTCGACGATTGCTCCATCGCTGCCGAAATCGGGACGTGGCGGCTGGTCATTGGTGTCAGCAACGTGACTACGGTGCGGATCAACCAGCACTGTGGCGATCGCGGTGTACCGCGGCGTTACCGCGACGACAAACAGTCCTGCAAGGACCACTATCACGGCAAGAGTGCCCATGATAATCAACTGTCGTCTCCGCAGAATTCGAATAATTTCACGGACGGTACTGTTCAGATCCGCAAAAGGTTTGGCCGCCGGGGGGGCCGCCGCCTCCTGATAGTCCTGAATGTTGCGATCAAAATTGGGCTGCAGCATTGATACGGACCTGATGCTTGTCGTAACTGAATTCGGGAAGGTTGCTGTCGCGGCGCGTGAAACGATATTGGAAAGAAAGCGATGTTACGTTGTTGAGTGAATATCTGATCCGGCTATCCAGCGCGTAGACCTTGTCCTCGCGTGGCTGGCCTTTGAAATTATCTTTTTCAAAAATGGCCGCCGTCGACCAAACGACGTTTGGCCTAAACTCGTAATCGACGGCTAACTGCACGGCGTTGGCAAGAATGCCAGTCGCACTGGTATCAGACGCCTCCGTAACAACCTGTTCTGCATTGAAGTGCACATCAATCAACCGCGATGGACTCCAGGTCAGCATCGCTCGATAGGCTGGCCCTTCGATATCGCCGATCGACGACGCCAAAAAATGTTGCCTCTGATAGCCGCCCGCGATTTCTCCCTTGATCAGGCGCGTGAACTCGAGATCAAATCCGGCGAGCGCGCGATAGCCGTACGACTCTAAAGATTCAGTAGGCGTTCCGCGTAAATCGCGACGGTTGCCCTCGATCGAAGTGAAAATGGCCGCTTTATCCGAAAACGCGTACTGAGTTCGACCATAGGCGATGTAAACGGGACCATCGCGGGAATCCTGATTGATAATCGAGCCGTCCTGCGCGCGGGTCGAACCATAATTGTAGGCATCCACTTGGCCCCCAACCACCGTGGTAACCCGTCCGAATTCCTTGCTTAGGGCCACGGTGCCGGAAATCAGGCTGTAAGGCGTCGGCTCTATCGCGCCGGCCGGAGAGGTCAAGGTTCCGACGCCAATGTGGAGATATGCGGCACGCAACGAGGCAAGGAGCCGCGTGCTGTGATCGATGTCGAAATAGCCTTTGCCGATAAAAGCTGCATCGGTTTGATTTAGGCCGCTATGCCGCGCGTACAGCGTCGACAGCGACGAAAGTTGCATGTCGATACCGTGTCGTTCCCACAGCGTATGTGCACGCAGCCGCCCGCCCAGTTCTGTCGAAATGTCGCTCTGCGCTCCACTCGGGGATGAAAACACGTTGCTGTCATAGAGCGCGCCGGCCGAAACCAACGGATTTATCATCCAGTCGCCGGCTCTTATCCCGCGCGGCGCGTACTCCGGGTGGTATCTGTTCTTTACCGGCGTATCTTCTGGAGCCACGTCGTCGCGCGTGTCCGGATCCGACAGTTGCGGGAGCGGAAAAGGTTCGAAGATCTGAAAATTGTTCCAAGGCGGCATCATGATCTCCCGCGTTGGGATGACTTGCGCACCAGACTTGGACGTCGATGCGACGAGTACCCCAACAACAACTGCCTGCCCCAGCCAAAAACGTTTCCTCGCGCGTAACTCTTTCACTGTCACCCTACACACTACATGCGACACCTCAGCAACAGGCCTTCCAGATGCTTTGTTGCTTTTTATGATCCGAAAGCGATCTGACTGAATTTAATCTCGATTACAGCAACATTTCGGAATCGTCGCCGGAACATGTGGCGCGGACTCGCGTACCACTTCGTTACGGTGAAACAACTCGTAATTTCGAAACACATGACCGACCGCAGCGTTCCGGTATCGCTCAACAGAAAACTTAATTGGACAAAATCTTTCGTTCTTGTTGCCATCCGGTTCAATTCCTCTTCCAATTTGCGATTAGGCTGGCGCAAATTGAGGCACGTCAAAACATTCGTTCGCCGACACGAATGTTGTCGCCTGGATAAATGCGTTGCGGCACACCAAGCCTCACAACTTGCTGCTGACGGGAACCTGAGTGTTGAAGGTAGATGGTATTTTCGTCCGCTCGATAAGTCAGACCACCCGCGGTCGCAATGGCGCCGGCAATAGTGATGCCTGGCTGATACGGATAAACGCCGGCTTTTTTGACCTCGCCAAAAATGTAGAAGGGCGCATAAGACGCGATCTCGACATTTATCTTGGGGTCCTGCGCAATTTTTCCCCTCATCCGATCTGCAATTGTTTTCTCGAGCTGACTCGTGGTCGAGCCCGACGCTCGAACCTGCCCGACCAACGGTATCGAGACATATCCGGCGTTATTGACCTCATATTCCCCGGTCAAATTTGAATCATCGTAGACCTTCAGCCGGATCCGATCGCCGGGACCCAGCATGTAGGGGCCGTCGGAGCCCCGTACCGGGCTTGGGCCGGCGTAACTTGCTGCGGCCAAGCCTGCATCGACCAGCGAGCCGTCGGTTGCGCTGCAGCCCGCCAATGCACCGACCAGAATCAACCCAAGACAAAACTTTTTTTGAATTTGAAACATGGATTTTCCCCCGTGCGCATCTCAAAACAAGGGTAGCCGCAGAGATCCGCAACATGTTCAAACGTCCAACAAATTCTTTGGTTCCATGTTTCCGGGGCCTTGGTCGGGGGGCAACTAGGCGCAGAAATTCAGAATTAGAATTAATCTCGAGTAATCGACTCAGCCCAGCAAGGGCGCTTCTGGTATCGTTTAACCTCCTCCCACGAGCATCGTGAAGGCAGCAATTATCACAGCCCAGCAGAGAATGTTGGCTGCAAAAAATCCCGCTCGCATCTGACGCCCGGTGCAAGGTACGACCCCTCGACTGAAACAACAAAACTCAAAATGGAATCGAATGCGGGCACGATCTCGCACAGTCCCCTCCTGCCTGAGATTCGTTTTTCGATCCGCAAACTGCGGCAGAGATGAGTCTAAATTTTTAGATTTCTTTTTTGTTCATCGCGCATCGAGCAGATTCGTTCCAATAATCTACAAAAAACTTTTCTGGAGTGCGCCGTAATGTTTTCACATTGCCGGTTACGGTTCAAGCTAATGAACTATGATCAGACGCGATCTTGTCAGTGCGGGTAGTGGAGTGAGCAATGCGAGTTGGTTTCTCTGTTCCATTGGGGCGATTAGCTACCGGAACCAAACCGGCTCATAGCTTTGCCCAGAGTCAACAGCGCAGTACGGCCACACACCATCGGCTAAGCAAACCAACGGTTGATGAGCCATCGAAAGTGCTGCTGCGAACGAAACGTACCATTGACGTGCTTGGTGCTAGTTTTGGATTACTGATTTTGGCGCCCCTCTTAATTGGCATCGCAATAGCGATCAAAGCCACATCAACCGGTCCGATCTTTTTTCGGCAAAAACGCTACGGTTTCCACAATCGCCGCTTTTGGATTTACAAATTCCGGACGATGCACATTCACCTTGGCGACCAAAAGGGCACCCGTCAGACGACAACTGACGATCCGCGCGTGACACCATTGGGTCGCATTTTGCGCAAGAGCAGCCTGGATGAGCTTCCGCAGCTCATCAATGTGCTGAAGGGTGATATGTCACTGGTCGGGCCAAGACCGCATGTGCCAGGCATGCTTGCCGGCGGGATACTGTATGAAGAACTAACGCCCTACTATTTTCAGCGGCATCACATGCGCCCCGGCATCACGGGGTTGGCCCAAGTATCCGGTTATCGTGGCGGCACGACGGTCCCACTTTCTGCCATCGAACGGCTTGATCGGGATTTACAGTACATAGAGACGTGGTCACTGTGGCTCGATGCAAGGATTCTTGTTCGGACAGTCATCCGTGAGTTTATTTCGGGCTCAGGCGACTAACCTGGATAACCTACCGAAAAGATTGCTGTCCCAGCGCGCTTGTCTTCGCGTGTTCGACGCGGCGAGGTGTTGACGTGAGCGGTAGGAGAAGCCCCTCATTCATCGCTGCCCCTCAGTACTTCATATTCTGCAGGGCAATTCCATCGTGTGCTACCATTTCACACGAATCGAATCGGCCACCATTAGCAAAGGCGCCGGTTGGCACCAAAGCGCAAAACAGCTGCCGATTTTCGGCTTGGCAGTCTCGGCTCGCACCGGATCGCCGTGCTCGTGCCCTGCTTCAACGAGGAAGCCGCGATTGGCAAGGTCGTGAAGGATTTTCGGGCGGCCCTGCCCGCAGCCGCGATTTTTGTCTTTGACAACAATTCAACGGACAGAACCGCCGAAATTGCCCGCGGCGCGGGCGCCGAGGTGTTCGATGAAAAGCATCGCGGCAAGGGTTTCGTGGTCCGGCGAATGTTTGCCGACGTGGATGCCGACATCTACGTACTTGTTGACGGAGACGCCAC
>Ga0111538_10008912_pt1 | contig 13428 bp, 10 predicted proteins | sample SoiMethybrSBSTD1_FD_79669 | JGI IMG/M metagenome (GOLD analysis project Ga0111538, IMG submission 79669) | Bulk soil microbial communities from a Populus tree surrounding site in Tennessee, USA - Soil MetaG P. TD hybrid SBSTD1 (version 2)... | ecosystem: Environmental > Terrestrial > Soil >...
CAGCATGCGCATGATTTCTTCATGAATCTTTCGGCGATGTTTCGAGCAGAGATCGAGCGGGGATCGGCATGGGTGATCGTTGCTCCGGTGGGTGAACCTGCGCTTGGCCCAACGACGTTCATGCATCGCCCGTCTTCCGGGGAGAATCCCTGCGCTCCTTTGGGACACCATTGGGAAGACGCTACTCACATCACTTCCAACGTGGTGACGCTGGGAGGAGAGTGGCGGCCGGTGAAGCTCGAGATCTCGGCGTTTCACGGAGAAGAACCGGACGAGGACCGCTGGGATATCGATGGAGGGGCAATCGACTCCGGATCGGGGCGCGCTCGAGTACAGCTCTCACCCAATTGGTCGGCGCAAGCCTCCTACGGATTCTTGAACGATCACGCAGCACACGTGCATTCGGGATCCTCTGACGAGCAGGGGAAGATGGACGTGAAGCGTACGACGGCTTCGCTGGAATACGGCGCGGCCGGGAACCGCCCGCTCGCCGCGATGTTTCTCTGGGGAAGAAACGATCACGGCATTCATGGCGATTTTGATGCGCTCTTGGCCGAGGTCGCGTGGAATGGGAGTCCCCGCGACCATCTCTTTGGCCGAGCGGAATACGTGGAGAAAGACGAGTTCAGTCTTGGAGACGTCAAAGCATTCACCGCCGGCTATCTTCGTGACGTTGTGATGTGGGGCGGAATCGATGTGGGCGCCGGCGCGGATCTCACCTTTTATGGATACGACGACGATCTCGAGCCCATCTATGGATCGAATCCGATTTCGACGCATCTTTATTTGCGAGTCCGCTGGGACTTCGGGAACGGAATGCACCATTCCGGATAGGGCATCTTGATGGTTTTGGGAAAGGCTCCCCTCGTTCAAATCACCGCCGAAGGGTTGTATTGCCCAGCCGGTGATTTCTACATCGATCCATGGCGTCCCGTGGAACAAGCGCTCTTGACGCATGCCCACGCCGACCACGCGCGCTGGGGAAGTGCCCGCTATCTCGCCGCCGAAGGGAATCACGCGATCCTTCGCCATCGATTGGGCGTTGATGCGCCCATTGAAATCGTGCGCTATGGAGAGCGCCGGCGCATCGGTCTCGTGACCGTTTCGTTTCATCCCGCGGGACACATGCTGGGATCGGCGCAAGTTCGTCTCGAGCACGGCGGGGAAGTCTGGGTGGTGTCCGGCGATTACAAGCTGGCGCCGGATCCCACGTGCGCACCGTTCGAGCCGGTGCCCTGCGACTTGTTCATCACCGAGTCGACGTTCGGATTGCCGGTGTTCCGGTGGAGCGACGACGGTCTTGTGGTGCGTGCGATCGAGGAATGGTGGGCGGGAAATGCGGAGCGCGGCACGGCGAGCGTGTTGTTCGCGTATGCGGCTGGAAAAGCGCAGCGCATTCTGGCGAGCCTGAGCGCTTCGATCGGACCGATTGCGTGTCACGGTGCCGTCGCGGCGCTCAATCTCGCCTATCGAAAAGAAGGCACAGCCCTTCCGGAATGGATCAGCGCGCGCGACTTGCAGCCGGAAGATCGCGGGCGAGCCTTGATCTTGGCTCCGCCCTCAGCGCAGGGAACGCCGTGGCTGCGGCGTTTCGGTGAGGTTTCCTTTGCGTTCGCTTCGGGATGGATGACGATTCGCGGCTTGCGCCGGCGGCGGCTCGTGGATCGCGGGTTCGCGATCTCCGATCATGCGGACTGGGCTGCGCTGAACGCGGTTGTCGAAGCGACGGGAGCGGAACGCGTGTGGGTGACGCACGGCTACTCCGATGCGTTCGCGCATTGGCTGCGCGATCGCGGATTGGATGCAGAGCCGGTCGCCACCGAATTCGTCGGCGAACAAGACGATGAGGAATTGCCCAAGGAATCCCCGGAAAACGGCGTGCCCGCGAGCGACGGGCCTTCGGAATCGATCCGATGAAACATTTCGCCGCGCTCATCGCCGAGCTGGAATCCACATCGAAGACGACGCGCAAGGTCGATGCGATCGGCGCGTATTTCGCGCACGCACCGCCGGCCGATGCCGCGTGGGCCCTGTCCTTTCTCTCCGGCGAGCGCTTGAAGCGGACGATTGCACCCTCGAAGCTCGCGCAATTCGCGATCGAGCAATCCGGCGTTCCCGAATGGCTCTTTCATGAATCGCACGACGCAGTCGGCGACTTGGGAGAGACGATCGCGCTCTTGTTGCCACCGCCCCAGCGCGTTCCCGATGGAGAGCGCTCGCTGGCCGAGTGGGTGGAAGAAGTGCTCTTGCCGCTGCAGGGACAGAGCGAGGACATGCAGCGCGAGGCGGTCGCGGCAGCGTGGCGCGCGCTCGATGCGCGCGAGCGGTTGGTCGTGAACAAGATCCTGACCGGATCGTTTCGCGTCGGCGTCGCGCACGGTCTCGTGCTGCGCGCGCTGGCGAAATGGTCGGGGCTTCCCGAGCGCACGCTCGCCAGTCGTCTGGCCGGCGCGTGGCGTCCCTCGGCAGATTCGTGGGCGCGTCTTCTCTCGCTGGAAGAAGGGGTGCGCGATGCATCGGCGCCGTATCCGTTTCTCTTGGCCCATCCGATCGACGATCCGGACGCGCTCGGGGAAGCGAGCCGTTGGGCGCTCGAATGGAAATGGGACGGAATTCGCGGGCAGCTCATTCGCCGCGAGGGGCAGTGCTTCCTTTGGTCGCGCGGAGAAGAGCTGGTCACCGATCGCTATCCGGAAGTGGTGGAGGCGGCACTCTCGTTGCCGGATGGGACGGTGATGGATGGGGAGCTTCTGGCTTGGAAAGGCGATGGGCCGCTCCCGTTTCAATCGATGCAGCGGCGAATCGGCCGGCGCACGTTGTCGGCGAAGCTCTTGGCCGAAGTTCCCGTGTCGCTTCTCGTGTTCGATCTGCTCGAGGAAAACGGAATGGACCTTCGCGACGAGCCGTGGTCGGAACGCCGCGCGCGGCTGGAGAATCTACTGCGTGCGCGGCCGGTTTCCGCAGTGCGCTTGTCGCCGGTCATGGATGCCGCGTCGTGGGAAGAAGTGGCCGGGCAGCGTGAGCAGGCGCGGGAGAAGAGTGCCGAGGGGCTCATGCTCAAACGCCGCGATTCCCCTTATGCGATTGGAAGACCGCGCGGCGTTTGGTGGAAGTGGAAGGTGGTTCCGTTCACCGTCGATGCGGTCTTGATCTATGCGCAGCGCGGTCACGGACAGCGGGCCAGCCTGTACACCGATTACACGTTCGCGCTGTGGAAGGATGGGGAGCTCGTTCCGTTCGCCAAAGCGTATTCCGGATTGACCGACGAAGAGATTCGCAAGGTGGATTCGTTCGTGCGGCGCAACACGCTGGAGAAATTCGGCCCGGTGCGGCGCGTCGAGCCCAAGCTCGTGTTCGAGTTGGCGTTCGAGGGAATTCAGGCTTCGACGCGTCACAAGTCGGGAGTCGCGGTGCGCTTCCCGCGCATTCATCGCTGGCGCGAAGACAAGACGCCGGAGCAAGCGGACTCGCTCGATACCATCGTCCAGCGTATGAATTTGTCCGCCACGGTCGATGCCTCGATCGAACGCTAAGCAGTCGCCGAAGGCGTCCAGGCCGCGTAGAAGCCGCGGCATCGCGCGCCTTTTGAGCATCGGTTACGAAGGCCACACTCCGGAAACGTTCGTGGAAGAGCTGGATCGCCACGGCGTGAAACGGCTCATCGACGTGCGCGCCCTCCCTTTCTCGCGCAAGAAGGGATTCAGCAAGAACCCGCTGCGCGAAATGCTGGAAGCAAACGGAATCGAATACATCCATTGCCGAGCAGCCGGGAATCCTTTCCGCGAGAAGAAGGAGGCGAGCCTCCCGATCTACGCGATGCATTTGGCCGAGCACCCGGAAATCCTTTCCGAATTTGCCGCTCACTTCTTGGGCGGCGGGATGACGGCCGTCCTGTGCTACGAACGAGACCATGAGCAATGTCATCGCAGCGTTCTCCTGCAGGCGATTTCCGAGGCGGGGTGGAAAATTTCCGTCGCGCGCCCGAACTGACTCGCGGATACTACCGCCATGACGGGAGTCGCTTTTCCTTCGAATCCGTCACTTGGGGGTTTCATGCAGAGCAAGATTTCCATCATTTGGGGCACTCTCGTCCTGCTGGCCGTCGCGTCGTGTGCACCACGCGATCCGGGAGCGCAACAAGCTGCATCCGGCGGCGATGCCGCGACTGCCGGCGCGCCGGCGGCGAACGCGCTCGAGCGCGGGAAGTATCTCGTCACGCTCGGGGCCTGCAATGAATGCCACACTCCGTTCACGATGGGGCCGCAGGGTCCAATGCCGGACATGTCGAAAATGCTCTCCGGCCACCCGGCGGAGCTCGTCCTCTCCGATCCTCCCGCAGCGACGAACGACTGGGTCACGATGGGCAACGCCACGAACACGGCGTTCGCCGGCCCTTGGGGAATTAGCTACGCTCCGAACTTGACCCCGCACGAGACGGGACTGGGCGTGTGGACGGAAGAAATGTTCATCAAGGCCATTCGCGAAGGAAAACACATGGGAGCGGGCCGCCCGATTCTTCCGCCGATGCCGTGGACGGCATATTCGCAGATGACGGACGATGATCTGCGCGCGGTCTTCGCGTATTTGAAGACGATTCCGCCGATCGACAACGCCGCGCCGCAAGCGAAGGTCAATCCACCTCCGGCCATGACGGCGTCCGGGGGTTAAGGCAGAGGATCCCGCAAGCGATAACCGACTCCCGGCTCGGTGATCAAGAACTGAGGCCTTGCGGGATCCTTTTCGATTTTGTGCCGGAGCTGCGCCATGTACACGCGCAGCGTGTGCGTCTGCGTCGCCGCTCCAACGCCCCAGATCTCCCGCAAGATCTGGCGCTGCGTCAGAACCTTTCCGGCATGACGCGCCAAGAGAGAAAGCAAGCGAAACTCCGTCGGCGTGAGATGAAGATGTTGGCCGTCGAGAGTCACGTCATGCGCGGCGAGATCGATGCGGAGCGAGCCCAGCTCGAGGATCGGATCGCGCGAGCCGCCGTCGGCGTCCGCCGCGTGGCGAAGCGAGACGCGCATGCGTGCCAAGAGCTCGTCGACTCCGAAGGGTTTCGTCAAGTAATCGTCGGCGCCGGCATCCAGCGCATCGACTTTGTCCGACTCTCTTCCGCGCGCGGAAAGAACGATGATCGGAGTGCGACTCCATTCCCGCAAACGGCGGATGAAATCCACTCCGTCGCCGTCGGGAAGGCCCAAGTCCAAGAGAACGATTTGCGGATGATGGGACGCGGCGCTCATCAATCCTTCGCGAATCGTGGGCGATTCGATCACGCGAAACGAGTGGAGCGGCAGCGTGGTGCGAAGGAAACGGCGCATTTGGGACTCGTCCTCCACGAGAAGCACGAGCGGGTCGGCGGCGTTCATGAGCGTGCGTCCAAGCTGCGTGTTTCTTCCATCACCGGCACGGCGGGAGGCTCACCACCGATGGGCAATTCGATCTTGAACACCACGCCTCCTCCGTCGCGGCTCAGGGCGGAGATCGAGCCGCCATGGGCGGTGACGATTCCGGCGCAAATGGCGAGACCGAGCCCAGCTCCGGGGACGTTCGAATCTCCGCGCACGAATTTCTCGAAAACCTTCTCCCGCGATTCGGCCGCAATTCCCGGACCCCGGTCGGAGACCTCGATGCGCACGGAGTCGCGGTTCGACTGCGCGGAGATGTCAATCGGTGTTCCCTCGGGCGTATGCTTGAGGGCGTTCTCCAAGAGATTGACGAAGAGCTGCTCGAACAAGATGGGATCGACGAACAGTGGCGGCAAATGCTTGGCGAGGTCGATGTGAATCGGCCTTTCTTTCGATCTCTTTTCGATGCGCGCCAAAGAAGATCCGACGATTTCCTCGAGCGGTATCCATTCGCGATGCAGATCGACCGCGCCCGATTCGAGGCGCATCATTTGAAGAAGATTGCTCACGAGCCGCTCCAGCCGCTCCCCTTCCTCGGAAATCGTCTCCAAGAGATCTTTGTTTTGCGCTTCGGTCAACCGTCCAGCGGAATCGCGTAGCGTTGCCGCCGATCCGATGATCGCCGCAATCGGCGTGCGCAGGTCATGGGAAACAGCGCTCAGAAGTGAGTTGCGCAAGGATTCGTTTTGGGCGCGCAGCGCCGCGGTGCGGGCTTCCTCGGCGTAGCGGGCGCGCTCGATCGCCAACGTCGATTGGCGAAGGAACGCTTCGAGAAGATCGGCATGCGCGCGATCCAATGCTTTGTCGCCTTCCTGCGGCCACAGCGCCAGAACTCCGAACGTCGTCTCCCCGGCGCGCAGAGGAAAACAAGCGATGCGCGATCCCGGGAGCGTGTCCGTCCCCCAGCCGGCATTCTTTCCAAGCTCAAAGGCCCAATGGGCCACGGCGCTCTCCTGCGGTCCATAGGAAACCGGGCCCGCTTCCGCGAACGGGACGAGCGCACCGAACTCATTCGGAAGAAGGATCGTGGCCGGCCAACCGAACACTTCCGTCGCTTGCCGGCAGATCGCTTCGGCCACGTGGCGCTCGTCGACGGCTGCGCCGACCTCGCGAGAAAGAGCCAAGAGCGCCGCGGTTCGTTCCTCTCGCAACCGCGTGGCTGCTCCTTGAAAACGCAGCCTGGACGTCAAGGTGGAGATCACGAATCCGACCGCGAACATCATCCCGAAAGTGAGCGCGTACTGGACATCGGAGATCGAGAACGTGTAGTGCGGGGGAACGAAGAAGAAATCGAATGACGCGACGGAAAGCGCGGCGGCGAATAGCGACGGCCCGCGTCCGAAGCGAATTCCGATGATCATGATCGCGAGGAGATAGAGCATGACGACGTCGGGCTGTCCGAAGAGCCCGAAGCCGAGCTCGGAAAAGCCCGTCGCCAGGGCCACGGCCAAAGTCGCTGCGCCGTAATCCTTCCAGCGAATCGAAATCCAATCCTGATCGAGATTCGGAGGCGCCGCCGGCTCGGCATCGCCGCCGATCACTTGAACCTCGATGTCCCCGCTCTGGCGAGCGATGTCTTCGAAAATCGGTGCGCGAAGCCGGAGGCGCAACTTGTGGCGGGACTTTCCGACCAAGATCCGCGTGATGCCGTTCTTGCGCGCGTACTCCAGAATCGAATCGACCACGCGATGTCCGGAAAGGCGCACGACCTTCGCACCAAGCGACTCGGCCAGAATCAAGTGAGCTTCCAAACGCCGGCGGTCTTCCTCCGAAAGCGGGGTTCTCGTGGTGAGCTCCACCGTGGCGGCGATCCAAGGAGCGTGGAGCGCGGCGGCGGATCTTCGTCCGGCGCGCAGCAAGCGAGCGGAGCCTGGGCCCGCTCCGACGCAGACGAGCAAACGCTCGGTGGGCGCGGTTCCCTCGATGGCGTGGATCTCGCGGTATTCTTGGACGTCAGCGTCCACGTGATCGGCGGTGCGGCGCAGTGCGAGCTCGCGCAAGGAGAGCAGATTTCCGCGCCGGAAAAAATTCACCGCAGCATGGCGCGCGAGGTCGGGGATGTAGACCTTTCCTTCGCGCAAGCGGACGAGCAGCTCGTCCGGCGGTAGGTCGATCAGCTCGATCTCATCGGCGCGATCCAGAATCGAATCGGGAATCGTTTCGCGCACGCGCACCGTGGTGATCTCGGCGACGATGTCGTTGAGGCTTTCGACGTGCTGGACGTTCAGCGTCGTATAAACATCGATGCCGGCATCCAAGAGCTCCAAGACATCTTGCCAACGTTTGACGTGCCGGCTGCCGGGAGCATTCGTGTGCGCGAGCTCGTCGACGAGGAGGAGCGCCGGCTTGCGCTGCAGCGCGGCGTCGAGGTCGACCTCTTCCAATTGAACGCCGCGATAGTGAATGCGCTTGCGCGGGAGAACTTCGAGACCGTCGAGAAGACGAGCCGTTTCGGAGCGGCCATGCGTTTCCACACACGCCACGACTACGTCCACTCCCTCGGCGCGGAGTTGACGGGCGGATTCGAGCATGGCGTATGTCTTGCCGACGCCGGGTGCAAAACCGAAGAAGATCTTCAGCTTCGAGCGCCGTTCACGCTCTTCCACCGCCGTCACGCGCTCGAGGAGCGCTTGGGGATCGGGACGAGCGCGGGAGTCGATCAATCGGTCTCCGCTGCCGGCGCGATCTCATCGAGTGCGAGATTCAAGAGCAGCACGTTCACGCGCGGCTCTCCCAGAATACCAAGTGTCCGGGGTGTCGTGTGCTCTCGGATGAGAACGCGCACGCGCTCTTCCGGAAGCGCGCGAACGCGAGCGACGCGCGCCGCTTGCAAAAGCGCGGCCGCCGGCGACACATGCGGATCCAGCCCGCTGGCCGAGGCGGTGACGAGATCCACCGGAATGGGTGCGGAGCCGGGATCCGAGCGGCGAATCGCTTCCACGCGCTGCGCAACCGCCTCCTGCAAAGCCGGATTGAGCGGACCTTGATTCGATCCGGTTGAGGCGCCGGCATTGTATGGAAAGGACGTCGTGGCTGAGGGGCGGCCGTGAAAGTAGCGATCCTCGTCGAACGGCTGGCCAATCAGCTCCGAGCCCACCACGACACCGTGGCGCTCGATCAAACTGCCGTTCGCTTGGTGCGGGAATGCGGTCTGCCCAATGAGCGTCACCAGCGCGGGATAAACCAGCCCGGTCACGATGGTGAAGAAAGCCAGCAGCGAGATCGCGGGGCGCAGCGTTTTCATCGAACCGACCCCATCGCGGTCAAGAGCAAGTCGATCGCCTTGATGAAAGGGAAGGGAGCGATGAGCCCGCCCAAGCCGTAGATCAGCAAGTTGCGGCGCAGAAGAATCGGGGCCGGATCGGAGCGCACTTGAATTCCACGCAGCGCCAAGGGAATGAGCGCAACGATGACGAGTGCATTGAAGATCACCGCCGACAAGACGGCCGTTGCCGGTGAATGCAGCTTCATCACGTTCAACGCGGCCAGCGCCGGGTACGTCGATGCAAACGCCGCGGGAATGATGGCGAAATACTTCGAAACATCGTTCGCGATGCTGAACGTGGTGAGCGCTCCGCGGGTCATGAGCATTTGCTTTCCGATTTCGACGATTTGCAAGAGCTTGGTGGGATTGGAATCGAGATCCACCATGTTGCCGGCCTCTTTCGCCGCCTGCGTTCCGGTATTCATTGCGACGGCGACATCCGCCTGGGCCAGGGCGGGCGCATCATTGGTCCCGTCCCCGGTCATCGCAACGAGATGTCCCTTTTGCTGGTAGTCGCGGATCATCTCCAGCTTCGCCGCGGGAGTGGCCTCGGCGAGGAAATCGTCCACGCCGGCTTCCGCGGCGATCGCCGCCGCGGTCAGCGGGTTGTCTCCGGTGATCATCACGGTGCGAATTCCGATGCGCCTCAATTCCGCGAAGCGATCACGCATGCCACCTTTGACGACATCCTTGAGCTGCACGACACCCAAGACTTTCGGTCCATCCGCCACGACGAGCGGCGTGGCCCCCTGGCGGGCGACGTCTTCGACGGTTTGCCGCACGCGCGGCGGGAAGTGGGCTCCGCTCTCCTCGACGAAGTGTGCGACAGCATCGGCGGCGCCTTTGCGAATTCTCCGGCCGTCCAGATCCACGCCGCTCATTCGAGTCTGGGCGGTGAACGGAATGAAGGAAGCCCCCAGGGTGTGCACGTCGCGTCCGCGAAGGCCGAATTTCTGCTTCGCCAACACGACGATGCTGCGCCCTTCGGGAGTCTCATCGGCGAGAGAAGAGAGCTGCGCAGCGTCGGCCAGATCGGACTCCGAAGTCCCCGGCGCGGGAAGGAACGCCGTCGCTTGCCGATTTCCCAGTGTGATCGTGCCGGTCTTGTCCAACAGCAGCACGTCGACGTCGCCCGCCGCTTCCACCGCGCGCCCCGAAGTGGCCATGACGTTCGCTTGGATCATGCGATCGATTCCGGCGATCCCGATCGCGGAGAGAAGCCCGCCGATTGTCGTGGGAATGAGACAGACCAGAAGCGCGACGAGAACCGTAAGCGAAACGGCCGAGCCTTGTCCCGATGCGGCGACCGCGTATTTCGAAAAGGGAAGCAGCGTGACGGTCACGATCAGAAAGATGATGGAGAGACCGGCCAAGAGAATCTCCAGCGCGATTTCGTTCGGCGTCTTCTGTCGCTTCGCGCCTTCCACCATGGAAATCATTCGATCGAGAAACGTCTCGCCGGGATTCTTGGTGATTCGAATGATGAGCCAATCGGAAAGCACACGTGTGCCTCCCGTCACTGCGCTGCGATCGCCGCCGCTCTCGCGAATCACCGGCGCGCTCTCTCCGGTGATCGCGCTCTCGTCCACGGAAGCGACTCCCTCCACGATTTCGCCATCCGAAGGAATGATGTCGCCCGCCTCCACGAGAACGAGATCGTCCAGGCGCAACGCGGCCGAGGTCACCGTCTCGCGCGGAGCCTGAAGACTTGCTTCGGCGAGGCGTTTGGCCAAGACGTCGCGCCGTGCACGCCGCAACGTCTCTGCCTGCGCTTTCCCGCGCGCCTCGGCCATCGCTTCCGCGAAATTGGCGAAGAGCACGGTGAACCACAGCCAGAGCGATATGCCCAAGATGAAGCCGGCGGGAGCTTCGCCTTTTCCGGTCAGCACGGCGTGAATGAAGAGAAGTGTGGTGAAGGCGCTGCCCACCTCGACGACGAACATCACCGGATAGCGGACCATGTGGCGCGGATTCAGTTTCTTCGCTGCTTCGAGAAGCGAAGCGGCGAGGACGCGCCGCTCGAAAAGCGGCCGAGGCTCCTTCATGGCGCGCCCCTCTGGAGATGTTCGACGATGGGACCCAAAGCAAGCGCGGGAATGAAGGTCAGCGCACCCACGAGCAGCACCGTCCCGACCAAAAGCATCACGAAGAGCGGCGTGTGCGTGGGAAGCGTGCCGGCGTTCGGTGGAATGTATTTCTTGGCGGCCAAAGAGCCAGCGATCGCCAGCACCGGGACCATGAGCCAATAGCGGCCGAGGATCATGGCAATGCCGATCGCGGTTGCGTAGAACATTCCGCTCACGGTGATTCCGCCGAATGCGGACCCGTTGTTGTTCGCGCCCGAAGAAAAGGCATAGAGGATCTCGCTGAATCCATGCGCTCCGGGGTTGCCGAGCGTTGCTGTACCGGCCGGTACCACGCAAGCGATCGCCGTTCCGATCAGCACCGCCGCTGCGGGAATGAGAATGACGAGAGAGGCCATTTTCATTTCGAAGGCTTCCAGTTTCTTTCCGAGGTATTCGGGCGTCCGTCCAACCATCAATCCGGCAATGAACACGGCGACGATGACGAACATGAGCATTCCGTACAGCCCGGATCCCACTCCGCCAAAGACGACTTCTCCAAGCTGAATCAACCCCATCGGCACCAATCCGCCGAGCGGCGTGAAACTGTCGTGCATCGAGTTCACCGATCCGTTGGAAGCGGCGGTGGTGGCCGCGGCCCACAAAGCGGAGCTCACGATTCCGAAGCGCACGTCCTTGCCTTCCATGTTTCCGCCAGGCTGGAGCTTCGAAAACGACGCATCGATGCCATGCGCCGAAAGCCACGGATTGCCGTTCTGCTCGGAAACGATGGCCACGAGGAGAAGCGGAATGAAAATCACGAGCATGGCGGTGTAGAGCGCAGCTCCATGACGCCGGTGCTGCACCATCTCGCCGAATGTGAAGCACAGAGCGGCAGGGATCAGCAGGATCGACAGGAGCTCCAGGAGATTCGAAACCGGCGTCGGATTCTCGAATGGGTGCGCGGAATTGACGTTGAAGAATCCGCCGCCGTTCGTGCCCAGCTGCTTGATGGCGACCTGCGATGCGACGGGGCCCACCGCCAACAGCTGCTCGGTGACCGGCGTTCCGTCCGAGGACATTCCCGGATCGATCAAGGCCGCCGTGGGGTAGGAACGAATTGTTTGCACGACGCCTTGCGAGAGAAGTGCAATGGCCAGGATGAACGAGAGTGGAAGGAGAATGAACAAAGTGATGCGGGTCAAATCGACCCAGAAATTCCCGATGCCCGTGGCCAATCGCCGGGTGAAGCCGCGGGCCAGCGCGGCCATGACCGCGATCCCCGAAGCGGCGGAGACGAAGTTCTGCACGGTGAGCACCGCCATCTGCGTCAGGTCGCTGAGCGTTGTCTCTCCGCCGTAGGTCTGCCAATTCGTATTGGTCGCGAAGCTCGAGGCGGTATTGAACGCCACCGCCGGGTTCACTGGACCAAGAGATTGCGGATTGAGCGGCAGGAAACCTTGCATGCGTTGGAAAACGTAGACGACCAGCATGCCCAAGAAATTGAACACGAGTACCGCGAGCGCGTATTTGCTCCAGGACATGTTCTCGGCCGGATCGGTCCCCGCGGCGCGCAGTAGCGTTCTCTCCAGCCTCCCCGAATTCCCCGCGAGCACGCGCTTGATGAAGATCCCGAGCGGAATGGCCGCCGCGGTAAGAAGCACGAAGTACACGGTGCACTGCAAGAGCGCGTTTTCGGTCACGGCAGCTTCTCGGGGAATAGGAGGGCGAACAGGAGATAGAAGAAGAGAAACATCGAGATCGCCCCGGCGAGAATCATCAAGAACGTCATCTCGTTCTCCTCAAACTCTGGCGCAAAGACGCATGAGCCCCAGAGTCAGGGCGAAGAACAGAATCATGAGTCCGATGAAGAACAGATCCATTGCGCTCCTGCTCGGTCGCGGGCCGGTGCGCCTTCGCGATCGGACGCACCATCGGTCTTCTGCGGTAGGGAAGATAGAGAGGATGGAATCAAGAAGGGATCAAAGCGCCGCGGGATTGCATCAAGGAGTTGTCAATGCACGAGAGCGCCCAGCCGGCCGTGCGAGGATTACGAACGCAGGCGGGCCAGTCGAGTCAACAAAAGGTCCACTTCCGATTGGTCGCGAAGATAGTACGGAGCGTGCGTCGATGCGCCGCGCCCGACGCGAATCCCCAAGATGTTCTTCGGCTGGTCCAGAGCAAAGACATCCTCGTCGGTCTGATCGTCCCCGACGTAGAGCGCAGTTTCGGTACGCGTCTTTCGGCGCAGCGTTTCCAAGGCCTGCCCTTTGTGCGGCGCGCCGGCGGGGATCACGTTGACCACGCACTTTCCGCCGATCACGCGCGCTCCGTCGACGCGTCGCGCGACGGCATCGCGAATGGCTCGAGCCGCCTTCCGGCGAGCCGCGGATTTCCGATAGTGAATCGCCAGGCAGGCATGCGCATCCTCGATCTCCACTCCGGGAATACCAAGGAGCTCTCTTTGCAGCGGCGCCATCCATCGGCGCACTTCTCGTTCGAACCGCTCGATTCCCTTCCCAGGGTCCAATCCATGACTTCCGAGAATGGCAACGAGCGAGATGCCCTCGAGCATCGCCGCAACGTCGCCCCGCCCCCGGCCGGAGATCACCGCCGTCGGATAGCGCTGCGCGACTTGCTCCAACGCCTTTTTCGTGCGCGCGCGCATGCGGGCTTTCGCCGGATCGCGAAC
>Ga0111538_10008913_pt1 | contig 13428 bp, 10 predicted proteins | sample SoiMethybrSBSTD1_FD_79669 | JGI IMG/M metagenome (GOLD analysis project Ga0111538, IMG submission 79669) | Bulk soil microbial communities from a Populus tree surrounding site in Tennessee, USA - Soil MetaG P. TD hybrid SBSTD1 (version 2)... | ecosystem: Environmental > Terrestrial > Soil >...
ATCTTCGCGTTCACCAGCGTGGTCCCTGGCTGTACGGTCGAAGACGGCGGTTCGCGCCGCAGCACCGGCTCCGCAACGACGAGCGGCGCTGGCGGATCCTCAGGCACGACAAGCGGCGCGACGAGTACCGGTTCCGGAAATAACGGATCGGGGACGACGACGGGGACGACCTCGACCGGAAGCACGACTGGCTCCACGAGTACGGGCATGACGAGTACCGGCACGGGTGCGGGTACGGGGAATGGGAGCGGCGGATCCGCGACGGGCTCCGGCGGTGCGAGCACGGGCTCCGGCGGCGCGAGCACGGGCTCCGGCGGTGCAAACACCGGCGGTGCCGGACCTGGAACGGGAGGGGCCGGCACCGGTGGAGCAGCGCCTGACGCATCTCGACCTCCGGGCACGCCACCCGGCGCAGAGAAGATCATCGGCATCGACTTCCTGCAGCGCATCGTCGGGAAATGGTCGGGCCAGAACCAGAGCGGCCCGCTCGGCACGACGTTTCCCATGGTCGTCGATTTCACGGCGACCAGCGCGAGCTTCCTCTTCGGCAAGCTCACGCTCGATGCACAGAACAACGTGTGCTGGGGTTTCAATATCGAGACCTACGGCGGCAAAGACGTGCTCGCCTATCGCAACGGCGGGTTTCTCGGCGGCGCGAAGCGAGACTCGCGGCTGCAGCTCGTCGAGTATGATGCCGCTCGCGGCTATTACCGCTTTTGCGCGGTCAAGGAACAAGGGTTCCCCGTCGATGGGTGCAACTATATCGATGCTCGCTACACGTTCAGCGCGCCCGACAAGATGCTCTTCGACGTGACGACGCAATCGGGCAAACCGCACGTTCACTGGGAAGCCACGCGTATCGAGACGCACGTGCTGCCGAGTCCGTTTCCGGCCACCGCCGCTTCCCAAGGCCAAGGCGAAGCGCCGTGGCCCCCAGGTGCCGGGCTCTAGCCAGCACGGTGCGCGGGATCGTCTCCCTCAGTGGGGAATGATCCCTCCTCCAAACGATCCGACGTCGGCGAGCAAGAGCGCCAGCGCGATGATCGTCATCGCCAACGCCCTCCAAATCGCACGCGTGAAGAACACGGCGTCTTGCCGGGCCCGGACGAATCTGCCGATGACCGCCAGCACGACGAGCAAGAGGCCAAGCGGAACCAACGCCAGACCCAAGAACGCGCCGAAGAACGCGCTATCGCTCGCGAGGTTTCCGCCGCTCATTTGACCGGCGATCATCGAGACGATCTTCAGCGCGAGCTGGAGCGCGACGCCCGCGGCCACCACGCTCCCGCCGATGCTCACGACCCTGCGCATCGTTCACCTCAGTAGGAGGGCGGATAGTCCGAAACGTCGTTGAACTCGATGCTCGAAATCAGCACCTTGCCGGGCGTGCCGTCGAATTCGAACACCAGCTCGTTCAAACCCGAGTCGAACACGCCGTCAGGAACCTGCACGACCGAGTGCGCAGCGCTTTCGCTGGGTTCGAGCTGGACCTCGCCGATCCAGCGGACACCAAAGGCCATGCCGAAGCCCACCCGCAACGTTCCACGCTCCGCGGTTCGCAGTCCGAGCACCGCCGTGGTCGCATAGGGCCAGCTGGCCGTGAACGTGATGGCCCCCCTCCGCTCGGCGAGCATGTAGCCAGTGCCGGGCGGGTAGGCGGCAATGAGCCCGCGCACGGTGTTCGCCACATTGGGGTCGGCAAGGTCGACCGCTCGGGTACTCCAGCTCAGACTCCGATAGTTTCGCAGGTACGTTTCTCTCAGCGCATGGCGGTATCCGCGCATCGGTAGACCGTAACGCACTTTGAAATAGAGTTCGGCTGGCCAGATGGCCACATCGCTCAAAAAGTCGTCGGCCATCTGCCAGACCGTCGCTGCTCCCACGCCGTAGAGCTCGCGCTGGGTGACGTTGCCGTCCATCGAGATTTCATGGCGTACCAACCCCCAAACCTCGCCCAAGTTGCCGACGCCGACGGGTAGCAGCACGGCGCCGCAGAGCGCGTACGTGACCCTCGTCCGGCTATGCATGATCCAGAAGTAGACTCGGTCGACGACCATGGCCGCAAAGGCGATGAAGATCGGCGTCAGCACGACGAGTCGGCGCGCGCCGAAGGTGGCATTGCCGTGCCAGTCGAGCGGAGCGGACGCGACGTAGAGGGTCAGCGCGGCGATGACGGCAAGAGTTGCGGCGAGCGGCCGGTGATCGCGCGAACGAAGCGCGAGTCCAAAGCCGACGACGGAGAGCCACACGATGGGGGTCGTAAAGAAGAGACCTCCGTGAATGGCGAATAACGTCAAAAACGGGTGAGCATGACGAAGCTGCACGTAGTGCCGCCCCTGCGGCACGACGAAGAACGAGCCATACAAGTACTTGTAAATCGAAAGGGTCGCCATGACGCCGAGCGCTCCGAGCGCGAGGGTCAGCGCCGCTCGCGCGATGCGCGACTTGACGGCGAGGTCCCGACTGCCGAGCGCGATCACGATCGGGACCAGACCGAAGACGACGTTCGGGAGCCGATGCATGGCCGAGATGGCGAGCGCAGTCCCGGCGACGGCCCAGCGCCACCAGCTCACCGGATCTTTGCTGGCGCCTATCATCGCCCACAAGAAGATCGCCAGCGTCATCGCGTCATAGACATGCGAATAGTGGACGAGCGCACTCGCGTAGAGCGTGATGTTCCCGGCAAGCCCGAAGAGCGCTGCGGCAAAAGCGGCAGGCCCGTTCGCCGCGAAGCGACGAGCAATCAAGTACGAGAAGTACACCGTCGCGGCTCCGCAGATCGGCCCCATCACCGCCACGGCGTTGACGATTGGCCCGTAACAGCCAAACCGAACGGGGGGCAAGGCAGAGGCGGGAAGCCGTACGAACCAGCGGATCACCGTCAGCACCGGAAGCCAGTAAACGGCGGGACCAACGTAGAACGGGTTGTCTGGATGGCCTGTTCCGCGATCGATGCCGTACTGGTACGGATCACCGCAGAGCGCATAGTCGTTGCTGAACTCGATATCGCCGTCGAGTGCGATCGATCGAGCGAACAACCAGGAATAGAAGCCGTCGGAGCCGGGCGCGCCCGCGTACTTGAGGTGCGTCACCATGTAGACGATGAACGTGACGAACGTCGCGAGAAGGCCTGGCCAGACGGGGTGCAAGCCGCGAAGTATTCGTTGCGGTTTGAAGGTGGCGCCCTGTCCCATCGCCGCGACAGGTAGCATAGGCAAGGTGCATCCGCGCACGCTCATCGAACCGGCATGCGGCGATTGGCAGCTGTTAAGTGGTCCTCGTTGACGGACTCGGTCGAGGAGAATTAATGTCCGCGTTTTTTCCACCGCGGGGGTGAAGTGTCGCGGACCTAGTCGAGCATGTCGCTCATCAGGTCGCGCATGATCCCGTGCAAGTGCGTGCTGGCCACCGGGGGTTCCGGCGTGTCGGTCGAACCGGTCGATGACCGCATAGCAGCGCGTACCACTTGTCCCGAGCGGAGATCGACGAGCTGACCGAGCAACGTAAAGGTCCTCGTCGTCGTGATCGAGGCTCTCGGGTTGTGCGCACTGGGCGCAGGCTCGAACGGCCGCCAGTCGGGAAATCGCGTCACGCGTGTCGACGCATGGACGTCCTCGGGGCGAAACAGAAGGGCGAAGCTGGCACCGCTGCTTCGCGCTATCTCGTGCAGCCGTTCGAGCGAGATCGGCACGTCACGCGCAAACTGCGTGTAGACGTCGCGCAGCGCGGGAGATGCAGCGATGGAAGGATCGTCGAAACAGACGATGCGCACGTCTTCGCGGATCTTTGGACCCGCGTCACATGCAAGCTTGGCAGCTCGGTGGCGACTGCTTCGATCGAGGACGATGCCGGTCCGATCGTCGCCGAGCTCGTCGGTCACCGCCACGGGAAGGAGCAGGATCGCCTGATCTTTGAGATCGGCGCGCCTGAAGCTTTCGGCCGACGTGAAACAATGCAGGCCCGATCGGCACGCGGCGAGCGTTGCCGCTACCGCCATCGCGAGGACCGCTCGATATTGAGGGATTGGAAAAAGCGCCATCCTCCGACCTCGCCTGAATATAGCCCCCCGAGCTCTGCGCATTCGCGTGTTGCAACGCGGAACCTCGGACGCGGCCCGCGCGACGCGCGACAGCGCCAAAGTTGACCGCGGCAATCGGGCCCACAGGGCGCGCCGGAAGCGCGTTCAGCCCTTTTTCTTCTTCGGCGTCGGTGCACTCACCTGCCCGCACTCCGCGACGCGGGACACGCGACCCGCCTCGCTTGACGACAGTGCACCAGATGCGCTTCGCTCGACATCGAGCATGTCCTTTTCGGTTGCGCGTGCGCTGATGGCCCTCCTCGTTATCGGTTATGGGGGCGCCGGGTGCGCCGAATGGAAGGAACGGGCCATCCTGCGCAGCAAGGGGGAGTGGCAGTCGCCGCTGGAAGGGCCGGTGCCCGAGGACAGGGAACGTCAGACCGCTGTGCTTCGGGTGGGAGCCGCGACGCGGCATCTCGACAAGTGCGAGATTGAACAAGCGGGCCAAGACCTCGAGCGCGCCGTTGCGTTCTATGAAGGCCGCTCTTGGCTCTTCGATGTCGGTTATGCGCGGGCATTGATCGCGCGCGGTCGGCTTCGCCAGCTCTCCAACGACAATGCGGCCGCGGTGACCGATTTCAACAAGGGGATTTTCATCTTGGGCAGGCACGAGGCCGAGAACGCGGGCCTGATGCTCGGAGCGAGTTGGCGGCTTGCCGATTGCTACGAGAGCCCCGCGGACAAGGAGCAGCGGCGTGCCGTCCTCGAGACCGCGCTCGGCTTTGCGGCGCGCCGGCTGAAACCGATCGAGGACGCAAGGTCGCTGGAAATCGACAGTTATTCGAGCGTGCTCGCGCTTCTCGAACGCTACGAGCTCGTCACCGAAGCTTCGGCCGCTTCGCAGTGGGACAGGCGGTTCGACGTGCACCGCTGGAAATGGGGCGAATCATGGGACCCGGCCTCATCGGACATGTCGATCAAAGCTGACGAAACGCGTCCGTCATGTCGCCTTTCGGACAAGATCTCCGACGCACCCGCCGTCGCGGAAGACCTCTATGGATCGTTCCGGCGCTGCTTTGAGCGCACGTCTGCGAAGAGTGGCTCGTTTCAAGGCATCACGCGCCTGTGGGTGCGCGTCGGAACCGACGGAAGCATTCGAGGCTTGCGCGGCATTTCGATCGGCATTCCCCGCGATTGCAACGAGTGCCTCACGCGCGCCGTGACCAGCATTCGATTCAAGTCGCCCATCGACGAAAGCGTGGGCATCGAATTCCCGGTCATCTATACGATCGACCCCCGGTAGGGGATACCACTCCCGCGCCGTGCGCGAGCCTCGTCGATGCTAGCCCTTCGTTGGTCCTGGGCGCCAGGTCGTGATGTACCGACACCACGAACCCCCTTCGTTGATGCAGGCGACGCGCTGGGTCGATACACCCTGCTGCCCCATCGCTTCGTAGATCGCCGTAGCCGCGGTGATGTTCATATCGCAGGTGAAGGGGTGATGGCCGCTCCAATTGCTGATGGTGCAATCCGCACGCAGGCCGTCGTCGGAGATGAACACCTTGAAGTCTCCGGTGTCGTAGTACGACTGCCACATCTTGGTCGAGAATTTGGCGTACAGACTGGGTGAGACCAAAGCGCGCACGACGGCCTTGTAGATTCCGTGGAGCGTGACCTCCATGACGTGTCGCGACGCCTCTTGCGCCAGCGCGAAACGCTCCTGCCGGGGCATCGAACCGGTCAATCCGTCGATGAGCTTGTGAACGCAAGGAAGCGGATACCAAGAGGAGGAGAGAATTCCGAAGTTGTCCGCGTCGACCCAGATGATGCCCTTGTACTCGGGTGGAAGAAGTGCGAGCGCTTGCACCAACTTTGGACGTCCGAGCCGCTTGTCCAACCAGATGAGCAGCTCTTTGAAGGCGGCCCCTTTGGCTCGGGAGGTCGGCTTTTCGATCGGTTGAGCCACGTTCCCCTTCTAGGTGAGTGGGAACCCGAGAGCTGGACGGTTCGTTGCGTGAAGTCTTGGCCTGTCCGTCATTGCACTACGCCAGCCTACCATGGGCCGCGCGCGCGTGGCGCCAGCGGAGCAGATGGCACGGACATCGGGACCACGGGCTCGAAGTCGCCAACTCGCTGGCATGTGCGGTCGAGCAGCTCGGATAGAATGAAGGGATGCGTGTAGCATTGCTCCTCCTCTGTTGCGCGCTGTGGGGGTGCTCCTGGCGGTCTGCTTCCGCGCCCAACGCGGCGGAGAAGGCACGGGACGAGGCCGCCACAGTTTGGCGCGACGTAAAAACACCGCACTTCGTCGTGCGCACGAACCTCGACGTCTCCGCCGCCATCGAGGCAGGCGAGACACTCGAGACGGAGCGCGCCGCCATCATCGGCGCGATCTGGCCTGGTTTGTCGTTCGAAGAGGGGGATCGAACCGAAGCGGTCATCTACGCCAACCGAGAGCTCTTCCGCGGCTATTTCGGAGATTCCATCTTGGCATTCAGTAGCGAGTCCGCGGGCATCGACTGTCCGCTGCGCTTTTACACTGCCGCACTTCCGGCGCGACAGCCTCGCGACGTCGATCGATTGCGTTCGGCGCTCGTCGCCGAATTGGTGACCAAGGTTTATCCGCTGCGAGCGCGCTGGTTTGGAGCGGGGCTCACTCGCTTCTTGGAGACGTTGCAAGATGCGAACGGCGGCGAGCTCGTCGTCATCGGACTGGTGCACGGCCGGATGCTGAACTCGCTGCGCATTGCAGGGCCGCTGCCCATGCGAGACGTTCTCGCGTGGAAGCAACCGTCGTCGAATCCTCGAAACGAAGCGTTCGCCGCGACGTCGTGGTTGTTCGTCCATTGGCTTTACGATCGTCGCCCTGAGCCTTTCGCGCGCTTGCAGAAAGAGCTCGCGAAGGGCACTCGACCGAAGCGCGCATTCGAGATCGCGTTTCCCGATTTCGATCCCGAAGCGGTCGACCACGAGCTCCTACTCTACCTCCAAGAAGATCGGTTCGGCACCCGCGCCGCCGACAAGCGCCCATCCGCGAGGACGGTCACCGAAAGGTTCGAGGTCCGTGTCCTCGAGGGCAAGGAGATTCACGTCGAGCTCGCGCGACGAGCTCGAACCGCAGCCGTGCGCGCACCCACCAAACGAAGAACGGAGACCTTGTTCAAAGAGGTGACCCACGAGATTGCCCATGCGCTTGCGCTCGATCCCATGTACGTTCCCGCCCTGTGGCTGGATGAGCGGCCGGTCATCGAGGAGCGCCGTAACCGCTGGCGCAAAGTGACCGAGGTTCATCCTGATGATCCAACGGCTTGGTTCGAGCTGGGATCTTACTCGTCGCAGATAGGGGACGCGGGCGAAGCCGAGCGCGCCTATCGTCGATTGATGGATCTCAGGCCTCGCAGTTACCAGGGATTCAACCAGCTCGCGTGGATGATGCTGAAAGCGGGACAAGTGAAGGAAGCTTTGCCGCTTGCCGTGCGCGCGTTCCAACTGGCGCCCTCCAACGCCGCGGTCCTCGATACGTATGCATTCGCTCTTTTCAAGTCAGACCGCTGCGAAGAAGCGTTGGCGGCACAAGAACAAGCGGTGGAAATCGTCTCCCAATCGGCTACCCACGACCGCGACTATGACGACCACCTCGCGGAGTACCAAAAAGCCTGCGGGATGGAGTGACTCGGTGCCGCGAGGGGAAACTGACGCCGCGTCAGTTCCCGCTCCCCGCATCTTGGCAGCGGTTCTCGCTTTGCGTGAGGGCGCAGGTCTCGGCGGGAAAAGTGCCCGCGCGATAACCGAACACCGCCGTCGTGCCGCAGAGGGAGCTCGGGTAATCGCTGGCGACGGTGCCGCCCAGAAACTCGTGCGTCGTCGCGTCGTAGACGTATTGGCTACTGCCGAGCCCATTCGAGGCAACGACGACGACGAGGTTGCAGCTTCCGTAGGTCTGGAGGCGATTGAGCCCTACAACCGGGCCAGAAGGGCAGTTTGCCATCGCGACGTCGAAACTTGGACACGGCCAGTTGGCGCAGAAACAGGATAGCGATTTGATCCCGAGCACGCCCTGCTCGTCGGGCGTGCACGTGCTGCAGTCGATGTCCGCGTCGGCGTCGCTCGTCGGGGCGTCCGAATCGACATCGGTGTCGTCGGCCGCGTCGCCACCGCACGGGATGGTGCGGCTCACGGGCTGGCACCAAGGGAGGGAAGTCGTCCCCACGCCGCCACTCGCGGTGCACGTGCACCCCGTCGCATCGAAAGACGAACCCGCGTCCGTCGACGTGTCGTCGCTTCCCGCTTCGGAAGCGGCGTCGCCTGCCGCCCCGTCATCCCCTGATGGGTTGCCGCCATCGTCGCCGAGCGCATCGGGTTCAACGGTGCCTGCATCGCTCGGCGCCGGGACAGCCTTGTCCTTCTCGGGTGAGTCGCCGCAGCTTACGGTGGCGAAGGCAACAAGTGAGAGTGAAGCGAAAACGCTCGAGAGATTCTGCAAACGGTCGAAGCGGATGGCCATGATGTCTTTCTCGCTGTGGTGAAGGGTAAGCAACTTCGCGTAAGCAGCAGCTCGGCTTGCGACCGTGGAGTGCGCGACACGCGACGATTCTCGATGCCCTCGTACGTGCGAAAAATGCGTGAGGATCGCTATTTCGATGGGGTGTTACGCGTTCTTGGACCGAGGACCGCGATGGTAGGTTTCTCGCCGCACTTAGTGCCCTGCGAAAGGGCAACACCCTGCATCGGTGCAGCATGCGCGTTGAAACCAACGCTCTTCACGCACCGTGGTCTTTGCGCGTCGATTGAACGATAGGTCATTAGAAAAATGCAGCCTTCACGGTGCGACGCTGGGCGGTGACATTTCGGTACCCTCGCTCTGACCGAAAAGACTTTCTCCACGCCGCGAATGCCGTGTAGCGTCGCAGGCATGAAATGGCTTGGCTGGTTGCGCCCTGGCAGTGAATCGATGCTCATGTTTGCGGTGATCGCCCAGATCGCCGGATGTGGTTCGGCCGATCCAGCCGGCACCGGGAGTGAGCCGCCTCCGTCGGGCACGACGCCCCCCACCACAACGACGCCGCCCCCCACGATGCCGCCGCCGACCGAGCCTCCGCCGTCAACGTCCGATTGGAAGACGCTCCTCTCCGGCGACTGGACCATGCCCGCTGGAACCGAGGGGTACGTTTGCGTGCGCAAGACCATCGACGAAGACCTGTTCGTCAGCGTTTTCGACGCCATCAACCCCAAAGGCACGCATCACACCTTTCTCAGCATGGGTGAACCCGGCGGACCCGACGGCATCGAGCGTTGCAACTCGGGCGTGAACGCCATGCAGCAGATCTTCGGCTCGGGCGTCGGGAGCTCGCCGCTCGCGTTTCCCAAAGGGGTGGCCATCAACATCAAGAAGGGCACGCAGCTCGTGTTGAACCTGCACCTCTTCAACACGGGGCTGGCAGACATCTCGGGCACGTCGGGCACGAAGATTCGAACAGTGCCCGGATCCGAAGCACCCGTCATCGCCGAGCACTTGCTGGCGGGAACCGTCCGCCTCGATCTACCGGCGCAGCAGACGACGTCGACCACCGGTTATTGCACGATGTCGACGGACGCTACGATCTTCGCCGTCACTCCGCACATGCACATGCTGGGTGTGTACGCGAAGATCGTCGCCGAGCGCGCGGTGGGTGGAGAAGCCGTGCTCTACGACGGCCCGTACGACTTCGAGAATCAGAAGTACGATTCGATCGATCCGGTCGCCGTCAAAAAGGGTGACCGCGTTCGCGTCGAGTGCACGCACAACAACACGACGGCACAGCGCGTGACCTTTGGGGAGAGCACGCTGCAGGAGATGTGCTTTGCGGGGATCTACCGTTACCCGTCGGACGGCAGCCCCTTCATGTGCATTCGCTGAAGAAGTTGTCAGGCGCTCGGCTGGTTCTTTCGGAGCCGCTGCTCGAGGTCGCAAACCATGGTGCGCTGTGGCGCATGCTTACCGCGAGCTTCGGCCTTGGACTTGAAACCCGCGGCCTCGGCTTTGCACCACCATGCTTCGGCGTCGGCTTCGCTCCAAGCCTGCGCGTCCCGGCAGTGCTCGAGCGATCGAGAAAGCGTGTCCGCGTTGGGCGGCCTGTCGCCGCGGTCTTTGGCTAGGCAAGACAGGATGACGCGCTCGAGATCGTCGGGCACCGGTCGGCGCTGCGACGGAGGGGGAGGCATCGAATGCAGGTGATGCGCGGCAATCTCCACGACGTTCTTTCCGGTGAAGGGGGGCGTGCCCGTCACGAGGTGATACGCGACACAGCCGAGCCCGTAGATGTCGGCGCGCGCGTCGACTTGATCCGGCGTCAAGAAGGCCTCGGGTGACATATAAAGCGGCGTTCCGACGACGGCGTCGATCGTGCTTCGCGTCACGTCACCGGCGCCTTTGACCTCGCGCACCAGCCCAAAGTCGAGCACCTTGACGAAGTCGGGCACGCCGCCGCGGCGGCATAGATAGATGTTGGCCGGCTTGATGTCGCGATGAATGAGTCCGATGCCGTGCGCTTCCTTGAGCGCGGCGCACACCTGGCGCAGCACGTGAATCACGCGCCCGGCGGGCTGCGGACCGTCGCGCTGGACGAGCTCTTCGAGCGTGAGCCCGTCGAGAAGCTCCATCGCATAGTAGAAAACGCCTTCCGGTGTACGGCCGTAGTCGTAGATCGAGATCGTGTTCGGGTGGGTGAGTCGCGCCGTGAGCTGCACTTCCTTTTCGAACCGACGAAGCTGCGCCTCGGAGCCGTCGCCCGAAAGGAGCTTCACTGCGGTCGGCCGCCTGAGCATCGCGTGGCGGGCGCGGTACACCTCGCCCATCCCACCCTGTCCGATCTTCTCTTCGAGCGCGTACTGACCGAGCTGACGCGCTTCCTTCGCGATCTCCTGAAGGCCGTAGATGACTTTCGAGGCGACGGTCGAAACGGCGACGCCCGCCGTCGACCACAAGATCCCCGTGAGTAAGATGCGACCTCGCGTCGCCCCCGATTGCGCCATGTCGATGGGGATCGGCACGAGCGCGCACGAGAGGACCAGAGCGGCGAAGCTCGCCGCCGCGAGGAAGAACGTTCGGTTGGGCATACTCGGGACGATCATGGCCCGCGAGATGCTGACGTGCGTGAGGGCGAGGAGCGCCGTGAACAGGCCGTAGGGCTGATTCGAAAAGTGACCCATGGTCGCGAATGCCCAGCACGCTCCGAGCGTTCCGACGACGTCGAGCCACTGCAGCTGCGCGGGCGACAGGAGCTTTTCCCGATGCGTCAACCGCCAAACCGCGAATGGAATGACCGTGCCGGTGACGTGGCTCGCAAACGACACCGGATCGTTCGGCTCCCTCTCGCTGAACAAGGCGACGACGGCCGGCACCACGAGGAACATCGAGGAGATCAGAAAGGTCACCCTCGCGAACATCCCGATGCGTTCCTGGACGAATCGCAGATCCTCGTCCGAATTGGCGGGCAGGCTGCCGAGGCGGATCCCCGAGGGGCGCGGCCTGCGTGATGGCCGCGAAGGTTCTCGCGGAGTCGTCACATGGGGCGAGGCTTCGTCGGTTGCCACGGGAACAACGACCCTTACGCCGCCCGCCCAACGGAGGCAAATCTCGGCACGTCGGCCTCTCGACCATGGGCCCGCCCGGTGCGTACTCTCTTTGCGTGGTTCCCGTACCGGGCAACGTCAATGACCGTGGCGGCTCCTGAGCTCAGTTGCGGCGATTGACGGCAAAAGGCCCGAACGCCTGATCGACGGGCATCAGCTCCATCACGTTCACGTTCACGTGCGGCGGGCAGCTCACGCAGTAATGAATCGCGTCGGCGACGTCGTCTGGCCCGAGGGCGCGCAAACCTTGGTAGACCCCAGACGCCTTTTTGGCATCGCCATGAAAGCGCACCTCGGAAAATTCGGTGTCGCTGACCATGCCCGGCTCGATGCTCGTGACGCGGATTCGTGTGCCCAATAAATCGGCGCGCAAGTTGAGGGAGAATTGATGCACGAACGCCTTGGTCGCGCCGTAAACGTTGCCGCCGGGGTAGGGGTGCGCCCCCGCCGTCGACCCGATGTTGATGATGTGCCCCTGGTTGCGCGCGACCATTTTGGGAAGCACGGCTCTCGTGCAATGCACCAGCCCTTGCACGTTGGTGTCGATCATGCGGTCCCAGTCTTCGAGCGACGCAGATGGAGCGGGCTCGAGGCCGAGCGCGAGTCCCGCGTTGTTGATGAGCACGTCGAGGTCGGAGAATGGCTCGGGCAGCGTGCCGACGACGTCCACGATTTGTCGGGGATCCGTTACGTCGAGTCGGGTCACGTGGCACGGCACCGAGAGCTGCCGAGCCAGTGCCTCGATTCTCTCGACCCGCCGCGCCGCCAGCACGAGGCGATATTCGGCGCGAGCGAATCGGCGTGCGCAGGCCTCGCCGATTCCCGACGAAGCGCCCGTGATGAATGCGACTTTGTTTGAGCTCGACATGCGACTTGCGTCTTAGCATCACTCGGCCGCGGCGAGGCTAGCCCCCGATGGAAATGACTTGTCCCCCGATGGGGTCCGCTGGTCCCCCGCTGCTAGACGCAATTCCATGGAAAGAGGAGTAGAGTAGGCCCCGGTACTCGAAGGGGGATCCTGTGCCATCCACGAATCCTGCGCAGTTTCAGCTCCTCATCGACATGCTGAGCGACGCGTTCGTCTGCGCAACGCCCGACGGCAGGATCATTCGGTGCAACGACGCGGCGTGCCGAATGTTTGGCTACTCGCGGGAGGAGTTTCTCGCTCTCAGCCGCGATGACTTGGCGGCCCCTGGGGACGACGGGCTTCGCAAGATCGTCGCCGCGCGCGAGGAACAAGGCGCTGCGCGCGGTCGACTCCTATTGATGCGCAAGAGCGGTGAGACGTTCGAGGTCGAAGTCGTGAGTTTGACCGTGCCCGGCGATCCGCCGCAGGTGTGGGTCGCGTTGCACGATCTCGCCGAGCTGCGGCGAGCCGACGAGGCAACGGCGGCGATGCGGGCGAGCAACGAAGTGCTGTCTGCGCTGACCAATGCGGCGTTCGAAGCCATTCTCATTCACCGCGACGGCAAGATCATCGTGGCCAATCGCGCCGCCGACGCCATCGCGGGCGCCGGTTCGGGTGGGCTCGTGGGAAGGCAGGTCTTTGATTTCATTGCCCCGGCCTATCACGACCTCGTTCGCGCGAAAGTCGGCTCGGGTGAAGAGGGGCCGTACGAAGTGCACGGTCGCCGCATCGACGGCAGCACCTTTCCCGTGGAAGTCGGCGTTCGGGTAGCTCCCGTCGAAGTGGGGGGCGCCCCGGCCCGCGTCGTCGCGCTGCGCGATTTGACGGCGCGGAAGCAGCTCGAGGAAGAGTTTCGCCAGGCCCAAAAGATGGAGGCCATCGGCAGACTCGC
>Ga0111538_10008914_pt1 | contig 13427 bp, 10 predicted proteins | sample SoiMethybrSBSTD1_FD_79669 | JGI IMG/M metagenome (GOLD analysis project Ga0111538, IMG submission 79669) | Bulk soil microbial communities from a Populus tree surrounding site in Tennessee, USA - Soil MetaG P. TD hybrid SBSTD1 (version 2)... | ecosystem: Environmental > Terrestrial > Soil >...
CCGAGAGCCGAAAGCCTTGAGATTATCATCCAGTAGTGCTGGTCCTCGCCCTTGACACGACGACCTCGTCCGGGAGTTGTGCGCTCGCGCGTGACGGCCGAGTCGTGTGCGAGCAGGTCAACGATGCACCCAATGCGCACGCAGAGCGTCTGCCCGGCGATTTAATGTCGCTGCTCGATGGCGCGAATATCCGGCTCGCCGACATCGACATCTTCGCCGTTGCAACGGGACCGGGTTCATTCACCGGTCTTCGCATCGGTATTGCGACGATGCAGGGACTCGCGTTCGCGGAAGGGAAGCCGTTGATCGGCGTGTCGGGGTTCGATGTGCTGGTGCGCGTTGCCGGAACGGACGAACGGGTGGCCACCTGGGTCGATGCATGGCGTGGGGAGGTGTTCGCTGCGTTGTACGAAAATGGACGCGAAGTGGTTGCGCCTGTTGTGAGCCTGCCCGAGGTGCTGCTCGAATCGCTGCGCGGTCGTTCCACGCTGTTTGTCGGGGATGGCGCGCGCGCACACGCCGACATGATTCGTCGGATGCTTGGCGAGGCGGCTCGTATCGCCGAACCGGCCGCGCCGCCGTTGGCCGGCACCATGGCGATCCTCGCGGGCGAGTTGTCATCGACTGGTGAGCATGCGCCGCACGCGATCCGCCCCCTGTACATCAGACGTACTGACGCTGAGCTCGCACGAGATGCCCGAGCACGGTAGCACCGTCAATTACTGGATCGATCCCCTCGACGGCGACGAGGATCTCGACGGCGTCCTCGCTGTCGAAGAGGAGTCGTTCACGAATCCGTGGACGAAGGAGATGTACGCCTGGGAACTGCAGAACCGTTCCGTCTGCCACATCTACGTTGTCCGCACACCCGAGCAGCGCGTCGCGGGGTTCTGTGCGTTCTGGCTGGTCGTCGATGAAATCCACATCAACAACCTCGCGATTCGTCCGGCGCTTCGCGGGCAGGGCATCGGGACGCAGTTGATCCGGCGCGTGTTCGACGAAGCGAAGCGGTTGGGTGCGCGCCGCGCCACACTCGAGGTTCGACGTTCGAACGAGGCGGCTAGGCGGCTCTACGAACGCTTGGGTTTTGCGATCGGCGGCACGCGGCCGAACTACTACACGAACCCCGTCGAAGATGCCCTCATCTTATGGCGGGATGAGCCGTAAACCCCAGCCATTCCTTGAGTTAGACCTCCGGTCGATAGGGGATTGAGCGTCAGGCGGGCCCGTGTTACCTTGGTGTCACAGTACGTCCTTCTTCACGAAAGGAGGGTGCGGCCTATGAACGCAGCGGAAGCTCAGGAGGTAAAGAAGCTCCTGATGCAGAGCAACGACCAGTACCGCCAGCTTTTAGAGCGTCATCATCTCTTGGATGACCGCCTCCACCAGCTCACCGAACGTCACTTCCTCTCGGCGACCGAACAACTCGAAGAAGTCACTCTTAAGAAGCAAAAACTGGCCTTGAAGGATCAGATGGAGCGGATGGCGCTGGATTACGCCAAGACGCACATCCGGGCGTCGTAGTTTTTCGTTCGGCGTCGGCTCCAGAGACCGGGTTTAGTTTTCTCACGCGGTTCGCGGAGAATTAAACCTGGTCTCTTTTTTTATGCGCATAGATCCCGCGGGCTGGCCCTTCATCCTTGGCGGTCTGGCCGTTGCACTTCTGTCGTGGCTCACCGGTGGGCCGATCTTCGGGCTGATCTTCGGCGTCCTCACGCTGTTCTTCCTGTTTTTCTTTCGCGATCCCGAGCGCCACCACAACGCGCCAGATTCCGCCGTCGTCTCACCAGCGGATGGACGAGTGATGGTCGCCGGCGACCCGACCGGGACGCCCCCACCGGGGACCTGGCGGCAGATCACCATCTTTCTGTCCCCAATGGACGTGCACGTGAACCGGATTCCGGTCAGCGGGCGGGTGACGGACGTGAAGTATCATCCGGGCCGGTTTCTCCCCGCCTACCGGGCCGACGCGGGAGACCTCAACGAATACACCGAGGTGACGATAGATCATGGTGGGCAGGAGATCGTGGTCCGTCAGATTGTGGGTATCCTCGCGCGGCGCATCGTGTGCCGAGCCCAGGAGGGCGACGCCGTGAAGGCTGGGGGCCGGTTCGGGGTCATGAAGTTCGGCTCGCGAATGGACGTATTCCTGCCAGCGGGCTCAACGATACACACGCAGGTCGGTGCTAAGGTGGTGGGAGGCGTCACAGTCATTGCCACGCTTCCCCCTCGTCCGTGAGGAGATGCGCATGTTAGTCGAGCACGAGCGTCGTCGACCGAGTCTGCTGAGACCGCTGCGCCCTCGTCTGGATGTGCGCGCGCGCCGGTTCCGCCGCGGCGTGTACCTGCTGCCGAGCATGTTCACGATGGCGAACCTGTTCTGCGGCTACGCGTGCATCGTCCATTCGATGCGGGGGGAATTGTCCACGGCGGCGCTGTTCATCGGCTTTGCGTTTGTGCTCGACATGCTGGACGGCCGCATCGCCCGCATGACCGGGACGACGAGCGCCTTCGGACTCGAATTCGACTCACTCGCGGACGTCGTGTCATTCGGCGTCGCGCCGGCGATCCTGTCGTTCCAGTGGGGCCTGCAACCGCTCGGTCGCATCGGATGGGCGGCTGGCTTCCTCTTTGTGGCCGCGGCCGCGGTCAGGCTCGCACGCTTCAACATCCAGTCGGGATCCCAGGACAAGCGCTACTTCGTGGGCATGCCCAGTCCGGCGGCGGCGTGCATCCCGGCGGCGACCGTGTTCGCCTACCCGCAGGGATTCCAGAGTGCCACGCACGCCGTGGCGGTGCTGGCCATGGTGATCATCCCGGCGCTGACGATGGTCAGCACGATTCGCTTCCGGAGCTTCAAGACGTTCGACCTGCAGGCGCGGCGCAGTTCTGCGGTCCTCGTCCTCCTCGCAATTGGTCTGGTGCTGCTCGCGGCGGAGCCGCAGTACGTGCTGGTCGCAATGGCGTACACGTACCTGGCCTCGGGCTTCATCGGTTACGCGTTGACGCGGTTCCATCGTCGTCAGGGCGGTGAGGAAAAAGAGGAAGAGGTCCGGCTGAAGCCGGACACTACGCAACGGGGAGCGTGACCTCTACGGTCGTTCCCTTGTCGCGCTCGCTGGTCATCGAGATCGACCCGCCGCTCAACTCGACGTTCCGTTTCGCGATCGGCAGGCCGAGTCCCGTCCCGGCCGCTTTCGTCGAGAAATAGGGCTCGAACGCGCGCGCCAGCGCCTCGGCATCCATCCCGACACCCGTATCCGAGACACGAATGCGAACCGCCCGGCCGTTCTGACTGGCGCGCACTGTCAAAGCACCAGCCCCGGGCATCGCATGCAGCGCGTTCTCGACAATGTTCACGAGGGCCCGCGAGACAAGCGTGCGATCGACAGAGACGTGCGGCAGCGTGTCGGGCAACTCCACATCGAGATTGATGCGCCCGTCGAGTCCCTGGCGGTAGGGATCGAGCACTTCGTGAAGCAGCGCGGTCACGTCGACCTCCGAACGCTTGGCCGTCGGTGACGAGGCGAAGCTGGAGAACTCCGACGAGATCTGCCGCAGTAGCTTCACCTGCGCGAGGATCGTGGCCACGCATTCCTGCACCACAGCGCCAAGCGGCTCGCCGCGATCCGTGTGAACACGTCGCAAATGTTCGGCGTTGAGCTGAATCGGTGTGAGCGGGTTCTTGATCTCGTGCGCCACCTGGCGGGCCATCTCGGCCCAGGCCTCGAGGCGATGCGTGCGTTCGAGCTCGCCGCGCTGCCGCTGCAGATCGCCGGCCATGCTGTTGAACGCCTCGACCAGGCGACGGAGTTCATCCGACGAGGTGGCGGTGATTCTGGCGTCGAGGTCGCCGCGCGCGATGCGTCTGGTCGCGCGAGTCAGACGGTTGACCGGATCCGAGATCCGTTCCGCCATGTAGTACCCCACGCTGGCGCCGCCCAGGATGAAGAGCAACGCGGCAAGGAGCGCGCGGCGATCGAGCGTCTCGATCTGTTGATCGATTTCGCGCTGTCGGGAGGTGAGTGGCACGGTCAGGATACCCAGTTGCCGAACGGCGAGCGGTGTTGCGGCGACAAGGTATTCGAACGTGCCGATGCGTTCCCGCGTGACGAGTGCAGGTTCGTTGCGGAGTGAGAGCGCGCGGTAGACCTCGGCCGGTGTGCGGGTCGGCAGGAGGCCGGAGGCAAAGAGGTTGCGCTCGCTCGTCGCCTGCAGACGCGGCCCCGTGAAGATGTTCACGTCCTGATCGATCAGGCGGCTCACCCACACCATCAGGTTGTCGTCGACACCGAAGCCTTGCTGGGCTGCGCGCGGTGCCGCCAGATCCTCGACGACGCGACCGGCCGCCGACGCAGTGCGGACCGCCTCTTGTTCGATACTGGCTTCCATCTGCCCGGCGACGTAATAGCGTGTGAGAAGCACCAGGACGACGACGGGGACAAAGACGGCCATGACAAAGGCCAGGAATAACTTTCGGTAAAAGCTGGCGCGGACTTCGCGGAGCAGTGCCGCCGCAGTCTTCACGCGGTATCCGAACCGGTTGAATAACGCATTGAACAGCAGAATCAGCAGATAGGTGGCGACCGCGAGGACGGTCACTTCGGCGAGGTTCACGAGGTGACCGAGCGCGGAGATGACCGGGAACCCGAGCGCGTAGATCCCGCCGCGATCGTTTAGCAGGAACACGTCGTACAGGTCCTGCGCGCGCGTCAGCCTGGCCCAGAATGGCGTCCGCGATTCCTCAACGCGCGAAAAGACGTCATCGGGCAGCGACCATGCCGTCCCCGCGACTGGATAGAACTGCGTGCCACTCCATCCATAGGCCGCGAACTCGATGTCGCGCCCCGAGAGTCCCTCGCCGCGGATTGTCTCGGGCGGACGGAACAGCTCCACATACGGATTCCGCGACGAAATGAACGGGAGATTCTCGAAGTCGGGCATCGCGTGGATCACGATCGAGCCGCGGGGCTTGGCGCCAGAAATGTTGGAGCAGAGCGCTCGGCCGGCATGCAGGATGCGGCGGTCCTCCGCGAAGAACGGCGCGACTTCCTCGAGCACCTGCCAGTCGCACGCCTCTTCCTCCGACGATAGCGACGTCGCCGCAGGATCTTCCGGCAGGTTGAAGGCGAAGCGGCTGACGAGTCGGCCATCCGGTCCGTACAACTCGACAGACGATGTGATCGGTGGGTACCTCGCAAGCGACGTGGTCTGCCACAGACGGAAGGCGCGATCCGTGATCGCTTCGGATTCAGGATCGTACGGCGTTGTCACCAGCGCGACGAGGTCCGTGAACGCGTCAATCTCATCGCGGCTCTTCTGCACCTGCTGCTGAACAGTCTGCCGCTGAGTCCGAACCTCGGGTGCGTAGAGCGTCTCGATCAGCTCCGTCTTCGCCTGGCCGGCAAGCTGGACGACGGTTGGATAGAACGCGAATGCCGACGTGATGAACGGCAGTGTGAGGAGCGTCAATCGAAACGCCTGCGAGCCATGGCGATATCGGGCGACGAGGCGGCGCAACGACGCGGCGAGCACGACGGCAGCTACTGCCGCCATCAGGAGGGGTAGACCCCGCGCCGTGGGCGTCTGCTGTGCGACCTCCCAGACGACGAGAGGCAGCAGCCAGCAAACGACCGTCAGGAACCGAAGCCTGGTGTCTCGGTGGGCTATGCGCCAGCCAGCGCGTGCCGTTCGGAAGAGCAGCACTGCGAGCCCAAGCGCTGCGGTATGAGCGAGAACCAGACCGACCTGAAGCGCGATCCGCGTCGAATTCCACGGTCGTAAGGAAAGATGCAGCAGATCGAGCGTGGTGTTGGAGACGGTGTCTTGCAACAGCGCCTGATGTCCGAGCAGGACGAGTGCGACCAGCAGACCGCAGACCAGTTGCGTGATCGCGTACGTCGTCACACGCGCGGCGCCGACGGGTGATTGCCGTCGCCGCCAGGTATAGAGGCGCCACGCTTCGACTGAGTACAGGAGGAGCACCACAATCGCGACGGCCGCGCCGGCTGTGAGCAGGAAATCGAATGGAGAGGAGAGCAACGACCCCAGCAAGGCCGACGCGTATGCGGTGCCGGAGAAGACCAGCGCGTCGGACCAGTCCGCCGGTGCAGCGAGGAAGAACATCAATCTCGTCGCGAGGACGCAGGCGATGACGAGCAGGACGGTGACGCCATAGATCGATGGCGACTGCAGACGATTGCGCCAGTCGAGTAGCGGTGCGGTGAGAAGGATCAGCGTGATTGCGATGACAGCGAGCGCGCCCGACCTCGTCGCCAGCCGCCACCGCTCGCGCGTGTTGGCCAGGTCGTCAGGCGAGACGCTGGCCGTCAACAGTCGCTCTCCTGACGGCGCCTGTACGTCGAAGGTCGCACTATCGCCCGCGGGTGGTGCGCCCTCGAACGGCAGTTGGATCGAGACCGGTGCGAGCGTCGTCGGCACTCGATACGCATCGTCGTCGGTGCCCTGGAGGCTGCTCGTGCCGGATGCCGAAGCGACCGATGGCAATGGTCGCTCGACGGCAATCGTGCCGACGCGCACGCCGTTGTTCATGACCGGCTGCACGTAGACGAGGCGCAAGCCCTGGGCTACGGGTGTCGGGAACCAGGCTTCGCCGCGCTGGAGACTATCGGCGAGCAACTCGGATGGCCGGCCCGCCCAGGCGACCGGTGTGCCATCGGCCCCATACACCGTGAGCGCGGCGTCGGCCGGGTAGTCGGTGGCCACGATTTCCGCGGCGCGTGTGAGCAGCTGATGCGCGGCCGAGGCATCGTCGTCGGTGGCTTTTTTGACCAAGGCCGGATCGGATACCGCGCCTGCCATCTCGCGCAGCCGCCGCGCCATCGCGTCGAAGGTCGATCGGACGTCGGCCTCGACCCGGGCGCGCGCCTGGCTATCGTCGCGACCGAAGACCGCTCGGCGGAGCCCCCAGCCGCCCGCCAGCACGATGAGGGCGCAGATCAGTCCGCCGGCGGCAATCCGGGCAAGCGTCCGCCAGGGCAGCTGCGGAATCGCGGCGTCGGTAGGAGAGAGACGCACCCAGCCATTGTAAATTGGGGATTTGGGAGAATGGGACGTACCATTGAATGGTCTCCCGTGGCGCTCTCCTCAACGCTCAAGCTCACGCTGAAGCGCGGCGCGCTCGTCGCTGCCGCCAACTGGCCGCTCACGATCGTTCAGGCCATCGCCGACGCACTCTTCAAACTGCTGGTCGCGGCGCCGCTATTTGGCGGGATTTTCCTGGTTGCCCTGGTCGTCGGCGCAGAGCCTGGCACGCTGCTCTCGCTCGAGTGGCGAGACCTGGCGACCACCATCGCCTCGTCGCTGCTGGCGAAGCCGATGGTGCTCATGGCCTGGATCGCGGCGCTCGGTGTGGTGATCGCCGGCGGATCGCTCTTCGTGTTCCTGATCAAAGGCGGCGCGGTCAGCATCCTGGTTCGCGGCGAGCGCAACGCTGGACCGATCGAGTACCCTCCTCTCCTCCCCGACGTGGTTGCGCAAGCCTCGGCCTTCTCGGCGGAGGCGTTCATCGACGGCGCAAACGCGTTGTTCCCGGCGTACGCGCGTCTCGGTCTCGTGCTGATGGCGATCTATCTGGCATCGGGCGCGGGGTTTCTCGCGCTCGTGGCCACGATCCGCAGCGCGGGTGAAGGCTGGGGACTGACGGCGCTCGTCACGGCGGCATTCGTCGCCTGGATTACGTTGATCAATCTCGTCTATCTGGTGACGCAGATCGTCATCGCCTCGGACGGCTGCACGGTGGCGACCGCCATTCCCCGAGCGGTCGCGTTCATCCGTCGCGAGCGACGGACCGTCGGTGGTGTCTTCCTCATCGTGCTCGTGCTGGTGATCTTTGCGACAGGCGCATCGGTCCTGGCGACAACCGCGTTGGGCTTGATCGCCTTCGTGCCGCTGTTCGGCTTCATCTTCATTCCCCTCAGCCTGCTGGCGTGGATACTGCGCGCCGTGGTTTTCCAGTACATTGGGCTGTCCTCCCTCGGCGCGTATCTCAAGCTCTATCGGGAAGCGAATCCAGGCCTCGTCGAGGGCCGAGTGCATCGTCATGACCGACTACGAGAAGTTCCTGTCGCAAACGGGACGTCAACTCACTGAATCCGCGATCCGGCGCATGGGCACCGTCGTCGCGCGATCGGGAGACCTCGTGTCGTTTGCGCCGGGGTATCCCGATCCGAGCGTGTTCCCGTGGGAGGAACTGCGCGACATTTCCAGCGCATTGCTCGAGAGTCACGACGGGAACACTCTGCAGTACGGACCGACACGCGGGCTGAAGCCGCTGCTCGAGCAGGCGCTCGGAGTGCTGGAAGTGCGTGGCATCCGAACCAGCCTCGAGAACCTGATCGTCACGAGCGGTTCACAGCAGGGCATCGATCTGATCGCCCGCGTGCTGGTAAGCCCAGGCGATGTGGTGCTCGTCGAGTTGCCGACGTTCACTGGCGGGATCGCGGCCTTCAAGAACGCTCAGGCTGAACTGGTCGGCGTGCGGCAGGACGTCAGCGGCATCGATCTGGATGATCTCGATGCCGTGTGGCAGCGCGAGCATCGCGCGGGTAAGCGAATCAAACTGCTTTACGTCATCCCGAACTTTCAGAATCCGACGGGATCGCTGTTGGCGCTCGATCGCCGCGCGCGGTTACTCGAGTGGGCCGAGCGCCGCGATCTATTGATCGTCGAAGACGATCCGTACGGCTCGCTCTACTTCGATGACGTTGCCAGCGAGGACGAAACGCGGCCGCTTCGCGCCGACGATGCGAATGGCCGGGTGCTGTATCTGAGCACCGTCTCGAAGACGCTGGCGCCTGGGTTTCGCGTGGGGTGGATGGTGGCGCCGCCGATACTGATCGAGCGGTTCGACACCGCCAAACAATCAAGCGATCTCACCTCAGGCATCCTCGATCAGTGCATGGTGATCGAAGCGCTGCGACGAGGAGTCATCGATCGCCTGGCCCCGCGGCTCCGCGAGTTGTACCGGACGAAACGGGATGCGATGGAAGCGGCGATTCGCGAGTACGCCGGCGGCCGGCTGACGTGGTCGCAGCCCAAGGGTGGCTTTTTCATCTGGGCGACGCTGCCCGACGGTCTGCGTGACGCGGACGTCCTCGAGCGCGCATTGGAGCACGGCGTGGTGTTCGTGATGGGCAGCGCATTCCACGTGGACGGCAGCGGTCACAACACCATTCGCCTGTCATTTTCGGCGCCCACAGCCGATCGGATTCGCGAAGGCGTTCGTCGTCTGGCGATGACGCTGCAGCCGGCGCCCTTCGACGCGGCTCCGGGCGCCCCGAGCTCTCGTCGAGGGGCGCTCGCGCGCTAAGGCAGCGGGCTCGCTTCCTTCACCAGCGGGCGACCGGGCAGAGCGGTGAGCGGTTCGACCGCCTTTTCTCTGAACATCATTTCGACCGGACGCAGTCCTATCGCCCGCCCGTCACGTGTAATCGCCAGGATGGACACGGCGAAGGGTGCGGGCGTCGCATCGACAAGCGGCTGTCCTCGAAGCAGATTGGGCGCGTCGAACGTCCCGATCGATACGCCGGTCCTGATATTGAAGGTCGCCACCGAGTCAGCGCCAGCGACTGCGACGACGCCGTCGAACACCTGAGGTGCGGCAACTGGTCGAGTCGTCAATGGATGTTTCCAGATCTGATTGCCGTTGCTGCGATTCAGGGCGCGCACGAGGTTGTCCAGCGAGACCACGAAGACCTGGTCACTGCTCGCCGCGATGCCGACGACGTCGCCGCCAAAGCGGAATCTCCAGGAGAGCCGGCCACGATCCGGATCGAGCGCGTAGATCTCGTTGCTCGTCGATCCCGCAAAGACACGATCACGAGCGACTGCCGTGCTCGCGATCTCACCAGGCAGCGTGCGATCCCAGCGAATCGACCCGTCACTTGCCGCAACGCGAACCAGCCGATCGACCAGCGACACGTAAATATCAGTCGTGTTCACGGCCATTGAGACACGGCCGCTCCGTCCGCCAAGTGATCTGCCCCACAGAAGGCTGCCGTCGGACGTTTTGAACGCCAGCACGGAGTCGGGCGGGGAGAGTACGATCAGGGCACCAGGTGTCATGGCCATCGGGGCCATCGCGCCGCGGGGGAGCAGCACACGCCAGAGGCGATTGCCGGTGGCTGCGTCAAGCGCGTGCAGTTCGTCGCTGGCCGCGAGATACACGACGCCGTCGTGGACGATCGGCGGCCACGCGCTTTCGATGTCCATCGTCCACTCTGTGGCACCGGTCTCGCGATTGATTGCCGCGAAGTGCTCGCCGTCGAGTGGAATGTAGACGCGCAGCTCGTCCATCGCGGCAGGGGCGGACGGAGGGAAGGACAATGCCAGCTGCCAGGCTTCTTCGGCAGGGAGCACTGGCGTGATCAGCGGCTCCGGTTTCTTCTTCGGGCGCTGACCGCCGTTCGCGTCGTGCGGGCAGAAGCCCAACACAACTAATAGCAATAAGACGTACGTTCGGACCAATCGCTCCACTATATGTTGTGGGATAATAGCCCGTCTCAACGGCAGCACGATCAGCCCTGAGTCCTGAGCCTTCGGCCTTGAGGCCTCCCTAAGTGTCGCATCAAACCATTCTCGTTCTGGATTTCGGGTCGCAGTACACACAGCTCATCGCTCGTCGTCTGCGCGAGCTCTCTGTCTACTCCGAAGTCATCCCGTTCAACACGCCGGTGGAGACGCTTCGCGCGAAGAATCCAGTCGGCATCATCCTCTCGGGTGGACCGAAGAGCGTCTCAGAACAGGGCGCGCCCAAGTGCGACGCGACACTGTTCGATCTCGACACGCCAGTGCTCGGCATCTGCTATGGCATGCAGCTGATGACCGACATGCTCGGCGGCGAGGTCCGCCGCTCGGGTCATCGCGAGTTCGGCCATGCGTTCGTGCGCGTGTCCGGCAACGGCAGCCCCGAACACAGCAAAGCCCCGAGGTTGTTCCAGGAGGTTCCCGCCGAACTCCGCGTGTGGGCGAGCCACGGTGACGACGTGTCGGCGGTGCCGCCCGGGTTTCAGATCGCGGCGACCAGCGCGACGGCACCCATTGCCGCGATGGAAGCGCCTGACCGTCAGCTCTACGCGCTCCTGTTCCATCCCGAGGTGGCGCACACCGACCACGGCACCGAGATCCTGCGGAACTTCGCGTACGGCGTCTGCGGCTGCGTCGGAGACTGGACGATTGCCTCCTTCATTGAAGAGGCCACTGAGCGGATCCGGCAGCAAGTCGGTTCGGGCAAGGTCGTGTGCGGACTCTCGGGCGGCGTGGACTCCACCGTCGCCGCGATGCTGATCCACCGCGCGATCGGCGACCGGCTGACCTGCATCTTCGTGGACAACGGCCTGCTTCGCTACGACGAGGCCAATCAGATTCAGAAGCGGTTCCGAGAGAAGCTGCAACTGCCGTTGGACTTCGTGGATGCGAGCGATCTGTTCCTCGAGCGTCTCGCCGGCGTGACCGACCCCGAGCAGAAGCGCAAGATCATCGGCGCCACCTTCATCGACGTGTTCGAGAAACGCGCGAACGAGCTCGGTGACTTCGGATTCCTCGGACAAGGCACGCTGTATCCGGACGTGATCGAGTCCGCATCCGTGCATGGGCCGGCAGTCGTCATCAAGAGTCACCACAACGTTGGCGGTCTCCCCGAACGCATGAAGTTCGCGCTCGTCGAGCCGCTGCGCGATCTCTTCAAGGACGAGGTCAGGCGAGTAGGGCAGGATCTCGGACTCGAACGCGAGTTCGTCGTCCGGCAGCCCTTCCCGGGTCCCGGACTCGCCGTCCGTTTGATCGGCGCAATAACGAAGGAGCGGCTGGATCTGCTGCGCTTTGCCGATCGCATTGTCGCCGATGAGATTCGGAAGGCTGGCTGGTATGAGCGGCTGTGGCAAAGCTTTGCGGTGCTGCTGCCGGTGCAGAGCGTCGGCGTCATGGGTGACGCGAGGACCTACGAATACACCGTGGCGATCCGCGCGGTGGAGAGTCTCGACGGGATGACCGCCGATTGGGCGCGCCTGCCGCATGATCTTCTGGCAGCGATCTCGTCGCGCATTGTCAACGAGGTGCGCGGCATCAACCGCGTCGTGTACGACATCTCGTCGAAGCCACCGTCCACGATCGAGTGGGAATAGACCCGTGAACGAGTTCGTCCATCTGCACCTGCACACCGAGTTCTCGCTACTCGACGGCGCCTGCCGCGTAGACGAGCTGCTCGACGAAGCGGTGAAGCTGAAAATGCCGGCGCTCGCGGTCACTGAGCACGGCAACATGTTTTCCTCGGTCGTCTTCCACGACCATGCGCGCGAACGGGGCCTGAAGCCAATCCTCGGCTGCGAGGTCTACGTTGCGGCCGGCAGCCGGTTCGACAAGAGCGGGCCGCAGACCGAGACGAACCATCTGGTGCTGCTGGCCGAGACCGACGAAGGCTACAAGAACCTGATCAAGCTGGTCTCGTCGGGATATACCGAAGGCTTCTACTACCGGCCGCGCATCGACAAGGAGCTGCTGGCTCAGCACGCGAAAGGCCTCATCGGTCTGAGCAGTTGCCTCAAGGGCGAAGTCGCCAGCGCGCTGAGGGTCGAGCAGGCCCGGCCGGCGCTCGAAGCCGCGGCCCGTCTGCGCGACATTCTTGGCCCGAACAACTTCTTCCTCGAGATGCAGTATCAGGGCATCGAGGAGCAGAAGACGGTCATCAACGGTATCGTGCCGCTGGCGCGCGAACTCAATCTCCCGCTTGTCGCGACCAACGACGTGCACTACCTCCGTCAGGGCGACTACCAGCCGCACGATATCCTGCTCTGCATCGGTACCGGCAAGACGGTCAACGACGCGCAGCGTCTGCGTTACACGGGCGATCAGTTCTTCCTCAAGACCGCGCAGCAGATGGCGGCCGTGTTCAAGGACTATCCGGAAGCGCTTCAGAACACGCTGCTCGTCGCCGAGCGCTGCAACGTCACGATTCCCAAGGGTCAGAACCACCTGCCGTCGTTCGCGGTGCCTGAGGGCGCCACGCTCGATCAGTATTTCGAGCACATCGCCCGGGAAGGCTTTGCCCAACGGCTACCGCGACTACGCCAATTGCAGGCGGCTGGTCAGGCGCGGCACACCATCGAGGAATACGAGAAGCGTCTCGATTACGAGATCGCGATGATTCACCAGATGGGGTACGCCGGCTACTTCCTCATCGTGTGGGATTTCATCCGCTACGCGCGCGAGGAGGGCATTCCAGTCGGCCCTGGCCGCGGCTCGGCGGCCGGCTCGCTCGTCGCCTGGAGCATGCGCATCACCGACGTCGATCCACTCGACTTCGATCTCATCTTCGAGCGCTTCCTCAACCCGGAGCGCGTGTCGCTGCCAGACATCGACGTCGATTTCTGCGAACGGCGCCGAGGCGAAGTGATCGACTACGTGACGCG
>Ga0111538_10008916_pt1 | contig 13426 bp, 14 predicted proteins | sample SoiMethybrSBSTD1_FD_79669 | JGI IMG/M metagenome (GOLD analysis project Ga0111538, IMG submission 79669) | Bulk soil microbial communities from a Populus tree surrounding site in Tennessee, USA - Soil MetaG P. TD hybrid SBSTD1 (version 2)... | ecosystem: Environmental > Terrestrial > Soil >...
GTCCTGGCAACACTTGATGCGGTCGACATTGAAAAGTTTTTTTCTCTCGAAGAAATGGCGACGCTGGCGGAGGCAAAAAATCAGCAGCCTCCGAAAATGATCCGGCAAGACCAATTCCCCGAGGCTTTCGGCGCACTACTTAAAACCCTGCCACCAGAGCACGCCGATCATCTCGGAGAGTTACTCACCGGTGATCCGTCGCGGGCCTCGGATGACGACATTTGTTGGGCGGAGAAGACCTTTCTCGATGCTTTGTTGATGGTACAAGAGCCTTATCGAAGCACCTTGGCACGGGCAGTGGTGCAGTGACAAGCAACGAGAATTCCTGGGAGCGCGGGCGTCCCGCCCGCGAAAAGTGCGACAGAGATGGTCGCGCTGAGAAAAACGACCAACTCCCTCTTATCCACTTCACTTGCCCTGTCAACTTTTGTTGACGCGGAACAGCCCCATTTTCATTCTCTCTATTCTTCTCCTTGGTCTCCCCTTCCTAATTCCGACTGCAACCCTTTGATAAACTTACTCTTGGCTTCCATAAGGCAGGTTGCAAACGGTGCAATTTCTTGCATAGCTACTTAATGGCATACCCATTGCTTTACCATCTGGGAATCCTAACAAGGAACCGGTCCCACTTACGAGGGGAACATGGCCGCTGTCTTCATTTCCTATGCCCGTGAAGATAAGGACTTCATTTATAAACTGCAGGGAGCCTTTGCGGCCCGGCAGCGTGAGGTGTGGGTCGATCTTGAAGACCTCTACGTGGGTGAAGAATTTTGGCAACAAATTTGTACCGCGATTGAAGAAGCCCACGCGTTTGTTTTTGTCATGAGTCCAGACTCGATTGCCTCGCCTTACTGTCGCCGCGAGATCGAGCACGCTGTTGCCCACAACAAACGCATTATTCCCCTCCTCTACCGTGAAAGCGACGAAAAGGCGTTACATCCGGCAATCGCTGCCCGCCATTGGCAGTCCTTCCGTGCAAGTGACAACTTCTCTCTCGGCTTTTCGTCGCTCTTGGAGGCTGTGGATACCGATCCGGACTGGATTCACACCCACACACGATTATTAGTCCGCGCCAAAGACTGGGAAGCTCACGACCACAACAATAGCTTCTTGCTCCGGGGTCAAGACTTACACAACGCGGAACAGTGGCTCCAGCATGCTGAGCAGAAAGATCCGCAACCAACAGTACTCCACACACAGTACATCATCGCAAGTCGCCACGCGGCTACCAAAAGCAAAAGAGTACGGCTGAGTGTCGCTACCTCTGTCCTTGGGATTGTCGCGGCATTGGTTGTGATCGCGTTGATCCAATCGCAATATGCCCGCTCGCAGACGAAAGTTGTCTTCGCTCGGCAACTCGCCTCGCAAGTTGAAGCAATGAAAGATCGCCCTGACTTGTCCTCACTCCGAGAACTGCTGGCTGTCACTGCTAGCAAACTTTCACCCTCTCCAGAATCTGATCAGGCAGTCCTACAGGCAGCAGTACTGTTACCCTGCGCAACTGCGAAGGTGGGCATCACCTCCATCGCATTCAGTCCCAATGGCCAGTTCATTGCCACGGCTGGGTACTCTTGTGTTGTTCGTATCTGGAGTGTCGCCAACCAGCAACCCGTCTCCCTGCTCATACACCCGAGCGGAATCACGACGATGGCCTTTAGTCCCGATAGTAAGTATCTGGCGACAGTCGATTGGGATGGTCACGCACATGTGTGGATCATCACTACCGGCCAAGAGCTCTCGCCGATGGCTCGCGAAGAAGGAATTATGGCGATCAGCTTCAGCCCCGATGGTAAGTACCTGGCCACCGCGAGCAAGGACAAAACTGTTCATGTGTGGGAATACAATACTAACCGTGAGATTCTCCGTGGCATGCACGACGACGGCAGCACCAGTCTGGCGTTCAGCCATGATAGTCGCTACCTCGCCTCAAGCAGTTGGGACAAGACCGTCCGCATCTGGGACCTTGTCAGTGGTCGCGAGATTAAAAGACTGACGCACAAGGAGGGGGTCACTGCGGTAGCCTTTAGTCCGGATGGTGCACTCCTTGCCACTGCGACCTATGACCCGTTGGTGCGCCTCTGGAAAGTCGCCAACGGTGAACAGATTGCCCATGTCTCACACCGAGGCGGAGTGACCGCCCTCACCTTTAGTCCGGATGGAAACTTCTTAGCCACTGCCGGATGGGACAATACGGTCCGGATTTGGCAACGTACGAGCGGACGGGAGATTGCCCAGCTTCCGCATGAAGGAGCAGTCACTGCCGTCTCCTTCCGCTGTGATTCCCGGCAGATTATCACTGGAAGTTACGATCATACGGCTCGCGTGTGGGAGATTACCTCACTGAAAGAGAGTGTCCGCGTGACCCACAACAGTGCGGTCACTGCGGTAGCCTTTAGTCCCGATGGTCAGTCCATTATTTCTGCGAGTTATGATCCTGCTGCTCAACTCTGGGAGTCGGGCACGGGGCATAAGATCGCCACATTCACGCATATGCCACGCGTAGCTGCAGTCTCCATCAGCGCAGATGGGAAATACCTCGCCACCGCTGATGACGATTCGATGATCCACGTTTGGGAAGAGGACAGCAAGCAAGAGATCGCCACGATGCGTCATGCTCGTGGGGTGGCGGCACTCGCTTTCAGCACTGACGACACCTATCTGGCAACCGCGGGATGGGACGATACGATCGCGGTGTGGAAGGTAGCCCGTTGCCGCCGCCCAGGCTGCCAGCCGCTAGCTCGGATGGTTCACCCTAGTGGAGTGGCGGCTATCGCATTCAGCCGCAACGGTAAGTATCTGGTCACGGCGGGCTGGGACAAGATCACACGGGCGTGGGAAGTCCGTAATCCGCAGCACCAAACAATCATCCCGCATGAAGGCGGGGTTGCTGCCTTGACCTTCAGTGCCGACGGCAAACAACTCGCAACCGCTGGTTGGGGTGATGAAACCATTCGCATCTGGGACACGTCAACGGTGAAAGAACGCGCCTTCCTATTACATGAGGAAGGTGCAGCGGCAATCGCCTTTAGTCCTGATGGCACTCAGCTCGCCTCTGCGGGATGGGATAAAACGATCCGCGTTTGGGACCTGGAGACGCGACAGGTTGTGACTAGTCCCTCTTCCCTCCGTGAAGAGACCGTCTGGGATAAAGCGATCCGCATTTGGGACTTAGCGAAGCGACAGGTTGTGCTCAGTTCCCCTTCCCTCCGTAAAGAAACCGTCACTGCGCTCGCCTTTAGCCCTGACGGGAAATATTTGGCCACTGCCGGTTCGGATAAAATCGCGCGGGTATGGGAAATGCCGGGCTTCCGGGAAGTTACACGATTGCGTCATGACGAGGGAGTCGCGACCGTCACTTTTAGTCCCGACGGCAAGTATGTGATTACTGCCAATTGGGAAAACGTCGAATTTCGTTGGCTGTGGCGGCGAGACGATGCGGTACACGAGGTATGCGAGCGCTTACACCGGAATCTCACCCCGGAAGAGTGGCAGACGTACGTAGGACCTACGGAGTATCTCCAGACGTGTCAAATCGCTGAGGTCCAAGGAGGAACACATAGTAAGTGATAACAAAAGTTTTGACAGGTGAGGGATCGTTTGCTCGGTAAGATTGCTTCGATGCACTCGCAACGACTTTCCTTTGTGTCATTGTGAGAAGCAACGAGACGAAACAATTTCGACCTGTCAAAATCCCTGTAGTAAACCACTAGTTCCCACCTGCCTTTAAACAACCTAAGGAACACACAATGGCCTTGCATGCATTTGTTGCTATGCTGTTTGGGACGAAAGAAGGCATAAACTTTAACGCGGTTTACAACGAGAACATTAAACCGGCTTTCACTGAGGCTGGGTTTGAGGTCTTTCGCGCAGACGAAGAGCAACGAGCTGACGACATCCGCACCGATATGTTCCAGGAGTTACTGCTCGCCGATCTCGTCGTTGTTGATCTTTCTATCGACAATCCCAACATCTGGTACGAACTCGGTGCTCGTCATGAGCTGCGCTCACGAGGTGTGATTCGGATTCAATGTAAACGCGACTACCTGCCGTTCGACGTCTATGTCGACCGGACTCTCCGTTATCACATCAAAGACGGCGTCCCCGACCCGACAACTTTAAGAAGCCGATACGAAAGCTTTACCCGCCTTTGTCACTGAAACCATGCAATCCTGGCAGGGACGCAAGATCAGTCCTGTTTACCACCACCTCCGCTACTACTTACAGGAGCCGGATTGGAAATCACTTCGAGTAGAAGAGGCCAAAGAGTTTGGGGAAGCGTACGACGAGTGGGCACAGCGCATCGACGTCGCGCGAAGGTGGCGACGGACCCGGCGGCACCCAGCACATGTACGATTCGCTGATGAAACAGGCCGGGCACGTCCATGTCCTTGATACGACAATACTATGGTGACCAATGAGAGGGGAAACAATGACAGCACTGGAAAAACGGATAACGGCTCTTGGTCCGAAGAAAATTCTTGCTCTCGACGGCGGTGGCATCCGCGGCATGCTCACTGTTGAGGTTCTCGCCGAAATTGAAGAACTTCTCCGAAAAGCGTTAAAGCGTGACGCGAACTTCGTTCTGGCGGACTACTTTGATTACATCGCAGGAACAAGCACCGGCGCCATCATTGCCACATGACGGTAGCGCGCAATGAAGAACGATCGGTTTTACGCGCGCACTAGCGGCCGCTCGCGCTCTGCACGAGTACCCCTGCCCTCTCGGCAGTCTTTGCAAATGCCGTAGATCTCCATCTTATGGGTCGTCGCCACAAACCCGAATCGCTGGGCAACTTCTTCTTGGAGCTTTTCGATCTGGGGTTGCGTGAATTCGATGATGCGCCCGCAACGTTCGCAAATGATGTGATCGTGGTGACGCTCGTCCTCGAGTTTTTCAAATCGCGCTTGCCCGTCGGCAAAGTGTCGCTCTTCCGCTAAGCCGCACTCCTTGAGAAGTTTCATCGTGCGGTACACAGTGGCATAGCCTACCCGTGGGTTGAGTCGACGCACCTCACTGTAGAGTTCTTCAACGCTGATGTGGCGATCCGTCGAGAAAAAGACCTGCGCGATATCCTCTCGTTGCGAGGTCGCTTTGAGTCCTTGCTCTTTGATCCAATGGCGGAATTGGGTGAGCCGATCGCTCACTGTGATGTCCCCCCGGGCCAGAGTCGTCGTAACGCGGGAGACAACAGCTCGTGATCAACTTTACGCCGCGACAACTCATCCAGGAGAATATCCATACGATCCGGCACTGGCATATCTCGATCAAGGAACACGATCTCTTGTCCACGGACACGACATCCCCCACCTCGTACCTGGTACCCTACTTCTCGAAACAGCTTTTCTTCACGGACCCGAATACCGATGCGTTCGGCCACGGCCTTCAGCTCTTGAAGAAGGGCACCACCTCTTCCTCCGGACTGCGGTTTCTTTGCCATAGTAATTTTCTATTGTGACCAAGGGTTCTCGGCTTGTAAAGTGGTTGCTTGCTCACCAGCGGTCACTAGTGATAAGCAGGCGCTAAGAAACGCCCCTGAAAAGCCGAGGCCGTATGATCAAACATATTCTTCTCGCACTCGACGGCTCCGACCATGCGCGCACAGCATTCCAGTATGCGCTGTGGTTAACCGAGCGCCTCCAGGCTGAGCTCTCCGGCCTGCACGTCATCGATATCGTGTCAGTTGAAGGACCGTTCTTTCAAGACATCTCAGGGGCTCTGGGTTTTGAGCCTTACCTCGATGTGACCGGAAAAGTACGTCAAGCTTTGCACGAACGGGGAAGGCTGTTGCTTGCGGAGTTCACAGCCACCTGTAGCGAGCGAGGAATTGGGTGTGAAACCGCACTCGTTACCGGGATCATCGCGAATGAAATTTGTGACCATGCGCGCACCAGCGATCTTGTCGTCATCGGCCATCGTGGAGCGAATGAGCGGTTTTCTACAGGATTATTAGGGGGCACAGCCGAAAGTATCACCCGCAAAAGTCCGCGTCCGGTCTTTATTACCCCAATGCAATTTCAACCAATCACGAGCCCGCTTCTTGCCTACGATGGTAGTCCACGCGCTAGTACGGCCATGCACCTTGCGGCAGAGTTCTGTGCGGCGCTGCATCTTCCGCTGACGGTACTCTCGGTCGCTCACCGCGAAAAGAGTGGTGAAGAAAAAAATCTTGAAGAGGCCCGACACTATCTCAGTTCGTACGGTATACCACTCACCTGCGTCTCCTCTGTCGGTCATGCCAATCAACGCATCGTTGAATATATCAAGGAAAAAGGGCACGACCTGTTATTTATTGGTGCTTACGGCCATAGTCGCATTATCGAGATGGTTCTTGGCAGCACGACCGAGTATGTTCTGCGGAATGCGTCGTGCCCGGTGTTTTTGTCACGATAAGTTCTTCATAAGGGAAAAAGGGAAAGCGGGGAAAAGGGGAAAAGGATAAGAAGAGATCCCTTTTGATCTGTTTTGCCGTTTCCCCATTTCGCCATTTCCCCCTTTATCCCTCCCTTCCCGTCCTCCTTGCGACGCAGACGGCTGACCGCTAAGATTCGCTGACCAAACGGTCAAGTGTGGGGAAGGAGTGTGGACAAGAATGCGGTACCCGCTGCACGTAACAACGGATATGATGAAGTGGCAAGCGAAGAATAAACTGCAAGGCCGTAAACGATATCCAGTCGTGTTAATGCTCGAACCCTTATATACTTGTAATTTAGCCTGTGTCGGTTGTTCCCCAGAACGTCATTCGGGTGAACTAAAAGACCGACTTACGCTCTCGCAATGCTTACAAGCGGTGGATGAGTCTGGTGCACCGATTGTTTCTATTTGTGGTGGCGAACCGACGGTTTATCCAGAACTTCCGGAGTTGGTCGCCGAGACAATTGCGCGCAAGCGGCACGTGATAGTGTGTACCAATGCTATTTTGCTTGAGCGCTTCTTCAACAAAGCGCAAACTCACAAACGGCTCACTATCAACGTCCACCTGGATGGTCTGCGTGAGACTCACGATTTCGTGTGCGCCCGTGAAGGAGTATTCGACAAAGCGCTTGAGATGATTAAGCTGGGTAAGCAGCTTGGCTATACTGTCTGCACGAACACTACGGTCTATCGTGAAACCAGTATAGAAGAGATCGAAGAGTTGTTCGTACTCCTCACACGACTGGGCGTCGACAACATGTTGGTATCACCCGGATATCATTACGAAAAAATCCAAGAGAACCACTTTCTCTTCCGTCAGGAGATCCATCAGAAGTTCAAAAAGGTTCTGGAATTATCAAAAAAGTATCGCCTCGGCTCTACCCCGCTTTTTCTTGAGTTCGCGGCTGGAGAGCGCGAATATCTCTGTACTCCGTGGGGGAATGTCACGCGCACTCCCTTCGGCTGGAAAGGTCCTTGCTACTTAATTGGTGATAAATACTATAAAACCTGGGACGAGTTCTGGAATACAGTAGACTGGAATTACTGGGAAAAACGCATTGATACCCGGTGCCATAACTGTTTGATGCACTCGGGTTTCGAGGCATCCGTCACCCGCACTTTCCCTGAAAGCCCGCGGGACATGTGGAAGATGGCGAAGTGGATGTTTTCATGATCAGCCCTATGAAAGTGCGGTCATGAAAGTCGCACGGCTTTACGATTCAACTGACATCCGCTTTGAAGACGAACCAGTTCCGACCGTCGGCCCTAGAGAAGCGCTGATTCGCACTCGGGCCTGTGGCATCTGCTCTGGTGATGTCATGGGTTGGTACATGAAGAAGAAAGCGCCGCTCGTGTTCGGCCACGAGCCGGCCGGAGAAATCATCGAAGTTGGGCCTGGGGTCACAGATTTTTGCCCCGGTGACCGGGTATTTGTTCATCATCATGCGCCGTGTTTTACTTGCCGCGTTTGTCAGCGTGGCGAGTTTGTTCAGTGTGCTACCTGGCGGGCTTCACGCATTGTTCCGGGCGGCATGGCCGAATATTTTCTTGTTCCTAAGGAAAACCTTGCTGGGGATACTCTCTCCCTTCCCTCGGACCTGTCTTTTGCTGATGGGGCCCTGATTGAACCTGCGGCGTGTGCCGTGAAGTCAGTGCGTAAGTCGGGAATGCAAGCCGGTGATCGTGTGCTCATTATCGGTCTTGGCATTATGGGACAATTACACGTGGCACTTGCTCACCACGGCGGGGCAGGAAGTGTCATCGGCACCGATTTTGTCCCGTATCGACGAGAGAAGGCGCTTTCCCTCGGGGCAGACCTCGTACTTAATCCAGCCCAAGGAGATATCGAAGAGCAATTGCGTCAACACACAAACGGAGAAATGGCAGAGGTCGTCATTGTCGGGCCCGGATCGATTGAAGCAATGGAACTCGGCATTCGCTGCGTTGCCAAAGGCGGAACGGTCTTGCTCTTTACTACAAGCACTCCGGAAGCAACGCTACCAGTCTCACCCTATCATCTTTATTTAAACGAGATTCGCCTTATCCCTAGCTACTCGTGCGGACCGAACGACACCCGCGATGCGTTGCAACTGATTCGTACAGGCGTCATCACGGCTGACGAGTTCATCACCCACCGATTTCCGTTCGCGGCTTTGCATGAGGCATACAGAACCGCGTCCGAAGCTCGAAATTCAATCAAAACCTTAGTCGAGTTTTCTTAGAGGTCGTCGTTGCACAGGCGACGGGAGTACGTGGCAGATCTTGAAAAATAAAGACGGCCTCTCGGGAAACGAAGCCGCCTTTGTCGTGTTCGCGGTGAGTTTTACTTATTCAGAGATCTTTCCAGACTTGAGTTGTACTTCCCGGCAACGTTTTCGATTCTCTGCACAGCGGCTTCTGTGCGCGCGGCTGCTGTTTCGGCACGTTTTGCCGCATCCTCCGCCCGACTGGCCGCTTGAGCTGACCTGTTTGCAGGCTCTGTCCATGTATCTCTTATCTCAGGCTGCTTTGCCGCACACCCCACATTACCCATCGTTAACAGGATAGCAGCGATAGTGGCTGTCCCTATTCCCCTATACGTTTTCATTGGTTTGCCTCTCCCCTCTCCAACGCCACCTGTCTTACTTTCTCATACTTTTTGTTGTCATGGCTTCGATTCGAGCTGCGGCATCTTCACATCTCTTTGACGCCACCTCTACACGCGCGGCCGCGGCCTCAGCGCGCCTGGCGGCATCTTCTGCACGAGTAGCCGATTGACTTGAACGGGTGGATGCCTCAGTCCAGGTGTCTTTCACTTCTCGTTGTGTTGAACAACCAACATTGACAACTGCAAGGAGCGCCGCTGCGGCAACGCCCGTGGCCAATTTGCCAAAATTCCTCATCCTACTTACCCCCTTCGTTGGATACTTTGATCCTTCTATCCTGCCACAATTTTGTTGTTCACTCAAATTGCACTGCCCTGGAGTGTTTATTACAAAGGTCTTTTATGGGGGCGATCCATTAATCGTCCCCTGTGATCAAATCTGCTGTGATCCGCTCACGTTTAGTAGTCATCGCCGAAGTCATCATCATGACTGTGGCCATGATGCCCACCACCGGCAGGAGCTTTTTTCTTTTCTGGTTGATCCGCGACCGCGGCTTCAGTCGTAATCATGAGGCCGGCGACGCTCGCAGCGTTTTGAAGCGCAGAGCGTACCACCTTCGTCGAATCGATCACACCAACTTTTAACAAATTCTCGAACTTCTCAGTCGCGGCGTTGAAGCCGTAGTCGTCTTTTCCCTCGCGAACTTTACCAATGACGACAGGAGCATCAACTCCCGCATTTGCCGCAATTTGTCGCAGTGGTTCTTCGATAGCGCGTCGAACAATCGCGACTCCTTGGTCACGACCGTCACCAAACTTCAATCCCTCAAGTTTCTTTTGCGCACGCAACAATGCGACGCCACCCCCAGGAACAATGCCTTCCTCTGCCGCGGCTTTAGTCGCATGCATGGCATCGTCCACCCGCGCTTTGCGTTCCTTCATCTCTATTTCGGTCGCCGCGCCGACTTTAATGACCGCGACACCACCGGCAAGTTTCGCGAGACGCTCTTGCAATTTCTCCCGGTCGTAATCAGACGTTGTTTCTTCTATCTGTGTGCGGATCTGTTGAATCCGACTTTGAATCGCGTCTTTCTTTCCCGCACCGTCGACAATGGTGGTGTTATCCTTATCTATGAGCACACGCTTACAGCGACCGAGATCACTCAACGCCAGATTTTCCAGCTTGATGCCCAGCTCCTCGGCGATGACTTTTCCTGCGGTCAGAATCGCCATGTCTTCCAGCAGGGCCTTACGTCGATCACCAAACCCCGGGGCTTTTACTGCCGCACACTTGAGTGTGCCACGGAGCTTATTCACCACTAATGCGGCGAGTGCTTCTCCTTCAATATCTTCTGCAACAATGAGTAATGCTCGACCACTCTGGGCAATTTTTTCGAGTAGGGGTAAGACCTCCCGAAGGTTCGAGATCTTCTTTTCGTGGAAGAGAATATACGGGTCTTCTAGTTCGGTAGTCATTTTTTCTGGATGAGTCACAAAGTACGGCGACAGATATCCACGATCAAAGCGCATGCCTTCAACAACATCAAGTGTCGTCTCCAAAGCCTTGCCTTCTTCGATAGTGATCACGCCTTCCTTTCCAACTTTCTCCATCGCTTCGGCGAGGATCTCGCCGATCGTACTTTCGCCATTAGCGGCAATGGTGCCGACTTGGGCAATCTGCTCTTTCCCCCGTACAGAGCGACTTTGGTCTTTCACTCCTTCAATCACTTTCTCTACGGCGGCATCGATCCCACGTTTCAACTCCATAGGGTCAAACCCGGCGCTCTGCAGACGAATGCCCTCGCGGAGGATCGCACGCGACAGCACGGTCGCAGTCGTAGTTCCGTCACCAGCGATATCCGAAGTCTTGCTGGCAACCTCACGGATCATTTTCGCGCCCATGTTTTGGAACTTGTCTTCGAGCTCAATCTCTTTGACTACTGTTACTCCGTCTTTGGTTACCACTGGGGCACCAAAGCTCTTTTGTAACAGGACGTTACGCCCGCGTGGGCCAAGCGTGACTTGCGCCGCGTCGGCTAACAAGTTGACTCCCTGGAGAATTCCCTCTCGTGCCTTATCATGCAGGTAGACGAGCTTCTTCGCCATCCCGTACTCTCCTTTCACCTAACTGTGTCGTAATTACTATTGAAGACAATGCAAAGTATGCATCTTTTAGTAAATTGCAAGGTCCTCGGCAAGGAAGAAGAGAATGTCTCGACAGATGATGCGCGATACCCGGAGCTAGAATAGAGATTCATCGCCGGCAGCTGTAGCCGGCCTCCTTCGGAAACTGTCGTCTTGCCCCCCACTCTCATCGGATCTAATAAACTCAGTGCGACGCTCATCGTGGGAGAACCCCCATTCCAGAAATTCTTCAGCCGCGTTAAACCGTATGCGGCTATTCCGGCCACCAAGGACGACAACAATGAGGCTTTTCTCGCCACGCTGAGCGGTTGCCACCAGATTGTACCGAGCCTTGACTGTAAAACCAGTCTTTAGTCCATTCACCCCGTCAACACGACCAACAAGGTGGTTCGTATTCGGCAGCATCGCCATTCCATCACGAAACGGAATATGGTCAAGGGACGTCCAGCGTAAGACACGGTGGTATCTAATGAGTTCCATCCCTAAAACAGCCGAATCTCGGGCAGAGGATACGTCTCCAGCAACGCCTCCAGGCAGGGGCATTCCATTAACAGTTCGGTATCTGGTTTGCCTCATTCCGAGTGCGCGAGCTTTTTCATTCATCGCGGCAACACACGCTTCGACGGACCCACGAAGATGTTCTGCGACCGCGACGGTTGCATCGTTTGCTGACGTCACCAGCATGGCTTGGAGAAGTTCTCCCAAAGGAAAAACTTCGCCTGAGCGCAGGTGAATCGTCCTCCCTCGGGCATGGCTCGCACGAGAACTAATTACAACCGGGGTTTGCAGCGAAATTCGTCCGCGCTCGAGATCTTCCATTGCCAAAAGCCCAACCATCATCTTCGCCAGCGAGGCTGTAGGCCACTGTTTATTAATGTTCTCAGCCAAAAGCAGTTGTCCAGTGTCGGCATCCGCCAACAGCATCGACTGAAAATCCTTGCCTGGCTCTGGTACAATTGCAGGAAATTGCACGATCTCTCGTACGATAGGGGTTGGCCGTTTGCGTTGCCGGACAGGCCTCCGCCTTGTGGCAGGAGGCGGTACGTGAATTCGATACCACCGTGAATCAGAACTCCGGAGGACAGATACACGTACGCGGCGGTTCTCTCCCCCTTTTCTCTGGATCACCTGCGGCGCCTCCTTTTTCTCTATACGAGGAAGCGGTCGCACAACCTTCTTTTCTTTCACTTTATGAGCAAAGCTTTGACCGACTGTTCCATCAAGTAAGAAAACGAGTATTCCTCCGATCGCCACTCCCATCCACCACCACGTTTTTATTCCCCTCGGCATTGATCCTCCGCACCCTTATTAAAAAATCCTATCATTTATACAAATAAGTATCTGATTACAAAGGGAAAAAATCTCTTATAGCTAATGGCAGGAAAAACTCATAGTACCATATTGAGGAAAACGGGCGCAACTTTTAGGAGCCAAATGGCAGGGAAAGGTCTCGGGGCAGGAAAACTCTAGGTCAGCATGCTATACAACATACGGAGGTCATCTCGGATAGCACGTAAAAGCTCTAGATGATCCTGGCTTTGAGGAAGGGCGGCGATTGTCTCTTCCAGAGGAGCGATCGGTGGAATGTTTTTTTCGTCCTCTCTGCCGTTCTCGCTCTCTTTGAGTTTTTTCTTTGCTCCCGCAATAGTGAAGCCTTCTTCGTAGAGAAGCGTCTTTATTTCTAGCAGCATTTCAACATCGCGGCGGCGATAGAGGCGATGCCGGGAAGGTGTTTTTCCGGGTTTTAAGATAGAGAACTCGGTCTCCCAATAGCGCAAGACGTAGGGCTTCACCCCCACGATCTTTGCGACTTCACCAATCCGGAAATAAAGTTTATTCGGCAGTTCTGTTTGTTGCTCCACGTCTCGCCTGGCTGACAATGGATTTCCCTCCCTTTGTAGCACTGGACAGCGCAGGAAGGAAAGTCCGGGAGGCGAAAAAACCCGGCTTTTTCCGGAAAGGTAAGCCGCTTTTCATCGAGGTGGTTACGACCGCACTTCAACGTCGAGGGTCCGCGCAAGATGCGCAATAACCTCTGCATGAAGGGTATTCACTTCCAGTGCGGTGAGGGTCCGATCCGTTGCGCGATACGCGATTGAATAGGCCAGGCTTCGTTTGTTCTGCGGGATCGGATTCCCACGGTACTGATCAAACAACCGCACCTCAATAATTAAGGGATTGGCAAGGGCGTCAACAGCGTCGATCACTGCCTGTACTGGTAAGGTTTCGTCCGCTACGAGGGCAACGTCCCGGACAGTCGTCGGGAATCGCGGCAACGGCTGATA
>Ga0111538_10008918_pt1 | contig 13424 bp, 14 predicted proteins | sample SoiMethybrSBSTD1_FD_79669 | JGI IMG/M metagenome (GOLD analysis project Ga0111538, IMG submission 79669) | Bulk soil microbial communities from a Populus tree surrounding site in Tennessee, USA - Soil MetaG P. TD hybrid SBSTD1 (version 2)... | ecosystem: Environmental > Terrestrial > Soil >...
GATCTCCTGGTTGGACATCATCGTCGGCAGGTAGCGCAGCACCGCGCGCTCGCGCGGGCTGAGCGGCTCGAGCATCACCTCGGCGTGGTGCGGGGCGGCGCCGTCGTCGCGGTCGAGGGCGCCGAGGACGTCGCTCACGAGCGCGGCGTGCGCGGTGCCGCGCCGCTGCTGGCGCCGCAGCAGCGGCTGCAGGGAGCGCCCGAACGCGAGCAGCGCCCAGCGCAGGCCGCTCGGCTCCGCGCGGTCGAGCGCCGCCTCGAGCGCGGCCGCCGCGCCGTCGTGGTCGGCGAGCGCGTCGAGCGCCAGCGCCTCGAGCAGCCACGCCTGCACGCTGGCGGGCGAGCGCTCGCGCTCCATCTCCTCGCGCCACGGCTCCAGCGTCGTGCGCGCGGCCTCGTGCTCGCCGTCGCCGAGCTGCAGCTGAGCCAGCACCACGGCACCCGGCAGCGACGCCCGGCCTGAGGCGAGCAGCGCGACGGCCTGCGCGCGCTCGCCGAGCTCGGCGCGCAGGAGCGCCTCGTGCGCGCCGAACTGCTCGCGGATCGAAGCGCGTACCGGCCAGTCGCCCAGCGCCTCGGCGCCGGCGACCACCACGGCGAGCGCGGTCTCGTGATCGCCGCGCGCCGTGAGGATCCCGGTGCGCACGAGCGACAGCACGGCGCGCAGCGGCCGCTCGCGCGTGTCGGCGAGCGCGTCCTGCGCCCGGGTGAGCGCCTGCTCGGCGACGTCGAGGCGGTCCGACAGGAACGCGGCCGTCGCGAGCGCCAGGTACGCGCCGCCGGCGGCCCACGTGCGGTCCCAGCCGTGTCGCTCGGCAAGCTCGATCGCCTCGCGCGCCTGGCGTTCCGCGCGCGCGAAGTCGTCGCGCGCCCCCGCGACCATCGCCAGGTGCGAGAGCGCGATGAACACCAGCCAGTCGCGCCCCGCGTCGCCGGCGGCGCCGCGGGCGGCCTGGAGCCGGCGCTCGGCCTCGTCGAGGTCGCCCGACCACAGCTCGGCGATCCCGAGGTTGATCAGCGCCAGCGCCCGCAGGTCGCTCTCCACCACGCCCGGCTCGAGCCCGCCGCCGCGGGCCACATCGCGGCCGGCGGCCAGCGCCGCTTCGAGGTCGCCGCGCAGCCGCGCCACGTACAGCCGGATGGCGGCGAGTGAGACGTCGAAGCGCGGCACGCGCTCGGCGGGCACGCGGTCGCGCCCGCGCTCGGCGCGGTGCAGCTCGGCCTCGGCCGAGACCTCGTCGCCGCGCTCGACCAGCGTGCTCGCGAGCGCGAGCGCCAGCTCGGGGTCGGCCTCCACGCGGTCGGCCGGGATGCGGTCGGCGAGCGGCCGCAGCGCCGCGATCTCGCCCTGGATCAGCAGGTCGATCCAGCGCTCGCCCGCGAGCCGCGACGCCAGATCCCAGGCGCCCGCCTCGACCGCGTGCAGCAGCCCGCGCGCGTCGTCGCCGTTGTCGGCGAGCCATGACGCCGCGCGACGATGCAGGTTGGCGACCTCGGCGGGCCGCTCGCTGCGCAGCTCGGCGCGCAGCAGCTCGGCGAACAGCGCGTGATAGCGGTACCACTCGCCGCGCCGGTCGATCGGCGCGAGCAGCGCACCGCCGCTCGCCAGCTCGGCGAGCCGCCGGTGGCCGTCGTGGGCGCCGGTGAGCGCGTCGGCGAGCTCGCCGTTGAGCACACCCGCAACCGCGGTGCGCAGGAGGAAGTCGCGGTCCTCCTCCGACACGGCCGACATGACCTCGGACAGCAGGTAGTCGCTGATCGCGCGGTCGTCGCCCGCGAAGTCGGCGATGAAGCGCGCGGGTTCCGGGTGGTCGCGCAGCGACATCGCGGCCAGGCGGATCGCGCCGACCCAGCCCTCGGTGTGCGTCCACAGCCGCCGCACGTCGTCGTCCTCGACGCCGATCCCGAGCGCCGCGAGCATCTCGGCTGTCTCGTCGAGCGTGAACGCGAGGTCGGGCGAGCGGATCTCGGCGAGCTGGTCCTGCAGCCGCAGCCGCCCGAGGTGCAGCGGCGGGTCGGCACGGCTGGCGATCACGACCCGCAGCGCCGGGAGCGGGTGCCGCAGCAGCCGCTCGATGTCGGCGTGGACCGTGTCGGCGACCTCGTGGAAGTCGTCGAGGACCAGCACGACCGCGGTGTCATCGGCCGGCAGCGCCGCCGCGAGCGCGGCGAGCAGCAGGTCCACGCGGCCGCCCGATGGTGCGCGCACCCGGCCGGCGCGGCGCCCGCTCGCGCGGTTGAGCGCCTCGATCACGGCGCGCCAGAAGCGGCGGCGCTCGCCGTCGGACGGGTCGAGCGACAGCCACGCCACCTGTCCCGGCGCCCGGTCGGCCGCGATCCAGCTGCCGAGCAGCGCGGTCTTGCCGGCGCCCGGCGGCGCGGCCAGCAGCGTCAGCGGGCGCCGGACGCCCTGATCGAGCCGCTCGAACAGCCGCTCGCGCCGCACGAACGCCTCCTGCTCCTGAGGCAGGGCGAACTTCGTGGCCAGCAGCGCGCCGGCCGCATCAGATCGAGCCGAAATGAGACCCGCCTCTCCGCGCGGGGACGCCTACGAGATCGATCGTTGCATCACCCGCGCGGGGTGAGAAGGCGGCATTTCCAGTTCACCCCGAACGGGTGAGGGAAGGCCACTCCAGCAACGGTTAGCGTGGCGCGCGATGGATCCCTCGCCGCAGCGCGTCGAGATCGTCATCCCCACGCGGACGCTGATGGTGCTGCTCGCGTTCGCGGTGGCGATCGCGCTCGCCGTGCTGTCGCTCGGCACGCTGATGTCGATCTTCCTGGCCGCGGTGCTGGCGCTCGGCCTCGACCCGATCGTCGGAGCCCTCGTCCGCCGTGGCTGGAAACGCGGCCGTGCCTCGCTCTTCGTGTTCGCCGCGCTGTTCGCGTCGGTGTTCGCGCTCGTGCTCGTGACCGCCGGTCCGTTGTGGGATCAGATCAAGGAGTTCATCCAGTCGCTGCCCGCGTTCTGGGACGACCTCCAGCAGCAGGACTGGTTCAAGACGCTGACGTCCACGGCCGGCGCCGACGACAAGATCCGCGACGCGCTCAAGGACCTCGCCGCCGGGCTGCCCGACGCCGCCAACGCGATCCTCGGCATCGCCGGCGGCGTATTCGGCTCGGTCCTATCGCTCGTCACGCTGACCTTCCTGTCGCTGTTCCTGCTGATGGAGCGGCCGACGATCACCGACTGGCTGTTCGGGTTCACGACACCGCCGGTGGAGCGCCGCTGGCGCCCGGTGGTCGAGGACTCGGTCTCGGCGATCTCCTCGTCGCTGGTCGGCAACGTGGCGATCTCGGTCGTCGCGGCTGTCGTCGCCGGGTTGTCGGCGTGGGCCCTCGGCCTGCCGTTCCCGATCGTGCTCGCCGTGATCACCGGTCTGCTCGACCTGATCCCGCAGGTCGGCGCGACCATCGCGGCGGTGATCCTGTGCGCGGTCGCGCTCACCGAGAGCACGTTCGCGTGCGTGATGATGGCCGTGATCCAGCTGATCTACCAGCAGGTGGAGAACTACATCATCTACCCGATCGTGTACCGGCGGCAGGTCGAGCTGTCGCCGTTCACGACGATCGTCGCGGTGCTGATCGCGGGCGCGCTGCTCGGGGTGGTCGGGGCGATCCTCGCCGTGCCGTTCGCCGCCGTGATCAAGACCGTGCTGCGCGAAGCGGGCGCGCCGCGGCGCGAGCGGATGGCGGCACTGCGCGCCGCCGACAACGGCGAGCCGGTCAGCTCTGGTGCCCTCGCGCGGCCTGCCGCGCCCGAATCCGCTCTGCCTGCATCTCCAGGGTCTTCTTCGTCAGCGCCGTGAAGAACGAGACGAGGATCCCGATCCCGGACAGGACATAGACGACCGTGAAGATCTTGCCGGCGTCGGTGTCGGGCACGATGTCGCCGTAGCCGACGGTCGCCAGGCTCATCGAGGAAAAGTACACGGCGTCGACGATGCTCCAGCCCTCGACGAGCGTGTAGAAGACCGTCCCGGCGATCAGGAGCGACACGACGAGCAGCAGCGGGGCGCGCTCGTCGGGATCGCGCGCCATCGCCACGGCCGCGCGCACCGGGAGCCCGAGGCCGGCGAACACGTGAGGCCGCGAGTCGCTCGCCATGCGCGCATCGTCTCTGGTCGGGCGGACGAGTTCGGCCCGGGTACCATCCGCACCATGGAGCTTCACCCCGGTGAGGAGGTCGTGTTCGAGGGTCATCCGTCGTGGCGCGCGCTGCTGTCGGTCTACATCGGCGGCGTCGTCGCCGCCGCCGTCGTCGCGGTGATCGTCGCGCTCGCCGTGAGCACCGTCACCGGCATCCTGGTCGGCGTGGTCCTGTTCGCGGTCGTGCTCGTCGTCGGCTTCGTCAAGCGCATGGCGACGACGTACCTGGTCACGAACCAGCGGCTCTACATCCGCCGCGGCATCCTCAGCAAGCGCGAGCAGCAGACACGGATCGATCGCGTGCAGAACGTCAACACCGACCAGCGGCTGCGCGACCGGATCCTGCGCGTCGGCACGGTCGACTTCGACACCGCCGGCACGGATGACAGCGAGTTCCGCTTCGTCGGCATCGCGAACCCGAGCGACGTCGCCCGCGCGGTCGACAAGGCGCAGCGCGAGGCGGCAGCGGCGGCGCCATAGGGGTTCATCTCGCACGCGCGCGGGTACCTGCGCGTACGCGATGTACCTACCACCGCCGGACCCGTACGAGTCGTACGAGCCGTCCGTGTTCGAGCTCGACTCGCCCACGGCCGTGTTCCTGTCCGGCCCGCCGAGCACGGCGGCCGACCGGCTGGCGGACCAGGTCCTCGAGTGGCGGCCGGGTGCGCTGCTCGTCGTGAGACGATGACCGCATGGCCGTCAAGCTCCACCGCTGCCGCGTCATGGTCTCCAAGTGGCGGGGCCACCCGTGCTGGAAGGTCCAGAAGGCGCTCGACGGGGCGGGGATCGAGTACGAGCTCGTCAAGCAGCCCGCGCTCCGCCGCAACCGCGACGCGTACGAGCGGCTGACCGGCTACCGCGTGCTGCCGGCGATCGAGCTCGAGGACGGGACGATCGTGCGCGAGGAGTCCGATGCGCTCGTCGCACGCATCCGCGACGGCCGGCTGACCGAGAAAACTCTCGGGTAGACCGCGCCTGCGCGCCGGGTTAGGGTCCGCCGGTTCCCCAGGCTCCCCTACACCAAAACGGAGGACGGTATGCAAGGCGGCATCGGATCTCGGCCCGCGATCTTCTGGCTGACGGCGGTGAGCGCGGTGCTCATGGTCGTCGGCGGCTTCGGTCCGTGGGCCACGGCGCTCGGGGTGACGATCAGCGGCACCGACGGCGGTGATGGCTGGTTCCTGATCGTCCCCGGCCTGCTCGCCCTCGGCCTGCTGTTCGTGCAGGTCAGCGTGCCCGGTGCGCGCTGGCCGATGATCCTTGTCGCGCTGCTCGGCGCCCTCGGCGCGCTCGTCGCCGGGGTCGACCTCAACGACATCAACAACCTCGGCGGCGAGGACGCGTTGTTCGGCGACGCGATCGACACCGGCTGGGCGCTGTACCTGTCGCTGATCGCTTCGTTCGCGCTGATCTGCTGCTCGGTCTCGACGCTGGTGCGGCGGCCGTATCTGGCCGCGGCGGCGGCGTAGGGACTACTTCTTGCGTCCGCGACGGGCCGGCCTGGGCGGCGGTCCGTCGCCGGGCGCGCGATGGAAGTGCACGAGCCCCAGCTCGGTGAGGTGGGTGCGCCCCTCCTCTTCGCCGGGCTTCTGCCGGCCCGCGCTCGCGGCGTGGATCTCGAGCGCCTTCTCCAGCGTCTCGGCCAGCAGCGCGACCATGTCCGCGTAGCCCTCGTCGTCCAGGTCGAGCAGCGTGCGGCTGACGTGGACCTCGCTGTCGTCGAACCCGTTCGCGTCGGCGGCCGACTTGGCGTCGCCCCAGATCTGCTCCAGCGTCTGACCCACCAGCCGCCGGCGCAGCGCGAGCGGCAGCTTGGCGAACGCCACGTCGTCGAGCAGCGTCCGCGACGTCGGGCGATAGAAGTGCTCGATCGCCCCGCGCACCTGGCGACGCGAGACCAATTCGACGCATTTGGCCTCGCGCAGGATGCGCATGTGGTACGCGACCAGATTGAGGGGTTCGTTCAGGGCCTGTGAGACCTCGTTCGGGCTGGCGGTGCCGCGTTCGAGCTCCAGCAGGATGCGCTGGCGAAGCGGGTGAGCGAGAGCTTTTGCGATCTTCGTGTCGACCCCCCGGCGGGAGCGTTGCGCGGCTGGCATCCGGGCGACTTTACCGCCGGAAACCCTTTTCCGCCTCCACTGGGTCAAGTGGGCATGGCGACGCTTTCATCGGACGTAGCGGCTCCCGCGTACGACGCCCTCGCACCGTTCTACGACGCGTTCACGGCGCACCATGATTATGAGCAATGGGTGACCGCGCTCGAGCGCCTCGCGCGCGAGCACGGCCTCCGAGGCGAGCGCGTGCTCGACGTCGCGTGCGGAACCGGCAAGAGCTGCGCGCCGTTCGTGGCGCGCGGTTACGCGGTCACCGGCTGCGACGGATCGCAGGGGATGCTCGACCGTGCGCGCGTGCGGCTGCCGGCGTCGGTCCGGCTCCTGCGGCGCGACCTGCGCGCGCTCGGCCGGCTCGGCGAGTTCGACCTCGTGTGCTGCCTCGACGACGGGCTGAACTACCTGTTGCACGAGGCCGAGCTCGTGCTCGCGCTCCGCGGCATGGCGGCGCAGCTGCGACGGGGCGCGCTGGTGCTGTTCGACCTCAACACGCTCGCCACCTACCGCGGCTTCTTCGCGACAGAGACGACGGTCTCGACCCCGTCGCACGACCTCCGCTGGCACGGGCTCGCAACTGCGGAGTTCGCGCCCGGCGAGGTCGCACAGGCGCGGCTGGACATCGTCGCGCGCGACGGTGGCGGCGAGCCCGTGCGGACGCTGCACCGGCAGCGCCATCACACGCCCGCGGCCGTCGAGCGGGCGCTGGCCGCCGCCGGCCTCGAGCTCGTGGCCCGCCGCGGCCAGGACCTGACCGGGGCGATCGAGCGAGAGCTCGACGAGCGCCGCCACACCAAGGCCGTGTACATCGCCCGATGATGAGGAGGGGAGGTGACCATGCTGCGCATCGAGAAGACCGAGCTGACGCTCGCGCCGGAGGCGTCGATCCAGAAGGGCAACTGAGCTCTGTGCCGCCGGGCGGGCTTCCCGCCCGGCGGCTGCGCCGCTCGCTGGAGGTGTTCGCGGCCGCGAGCGGTGACGTGTTCGTGCTGCGCGGCGGCAGCACCGCCGAGTGGGTGATCCGCGATGCGGCCGACTACGAGCGTGGGCTGCTCGAGGCGCTGCAGGACTCAGCGCACACAGCCGCGAGCCTCGCGGTGCACCTCGGGTGCTCGCCGGTCGATGCGGCGGCGGCGCTCGCGCAGCTCGACGAGCTCGGGCTGCTGGAGCCCGCCCGGTCCTCGACCCGTCACGACCGCCAGCTGATCTACCTCGGCGACGACGGCCAGGCGCGACTGCGGCGCAGCCGCGTCGCCGTGATCGGGTGCGGCGGGCTCGGCTGCTGGGCGCTCGCCGGCCTCGCCTGCGCGGGGATCGGCACGCTCGTGCTGGTCGACGACGACGTCGTCGCGCTCGACAACCTCAATCGCCAGATCCTCTACCGCGCATGCGACGTCGGCCGGCCCAAGGTCCTTGCCGCGCGCGACGCGCTGGCTGCGTTCGACCCGGAGCTGGAGCTCGTGGTCCACCAGCGGCGCGTCACGTCCGAACGCGACGTCGCGGAGGTCATCGAAGGGACGGACGTCGTGGTCGAGGTGGCGGACTGGCCGCCGCACCTGCTGGCCCGCTGGGTCGATGCCGCGTGCCGGGCGCTCGCGATCCCCCACATCTCGGCCGGGCAGGATCCGCCGAAGCTGCGCGTCGGCCCGTTCTTCCTCGCCGACCGGCCGGGCTGCCTGCAGTGCCTGGAGACGGCGGCGCGACGTGACTTCCCGCTCTACGACGAGCTTGCCGAGGCGCGCTCGCGGCGGCCGTCGACGGCCGCGACGCTCGGCGCCGCGTCGGGCATCGTCGGGTCGCTGATCGCGATGGAGGTGATCCATCACCTCACGGGGATGACCACGCCGGCGACCGCCAATCGCGCCGTGCTGCTCGATCTGCAGACGCTGTCGCTGACAGCCGAAGCGGTCGCGCCGCAGACAAAGTGCGCCTGCACGCTCTCCGGTTCCTGATCAGATTGGCAGCATGGATCATTCAACCACCTACCGAGTGGCGCCGACTGGGACTGGAACGAGCTCCGTCGCGCCTGTGAGGTGATCGCCCGGCGGTACGCACGCACGGGGATCGACATCGACGACATCGTCCAAGAGACGCTCCTGCGAGCGTGGCGCAAGCGCGGCCAGTGCCGCACCGCGGACGATCCCCTGCCCTGGGTGGGCCGCATCGCCCACAACGAGGGCCGCCGCTACTGGTCCCGCACAGGCCGCGAGGTGCTGTTGGCCGATCCCGAGCCGTCAGGCGACGGATCGCCGGCCACTGACGAGCCGCTCGGCGAGATATTGGCCACGCTTGGGGAAGGCGAGCGGATCGTCGTCGAGTTGCGCTACGTCCAGGACCAGACCCACAAGGCGATCGCCGGGCAGCTCGGCATGCCCGTCGGCACCGTCAAGGCGCGCCTGCACCGCGCCCGTCACCGGCTCAAGGAGGCGCTCGCGAACGTGGATGATTAGCCGGTGACCGGCTTCGCGTTCGTCCGCGACCCGCCCGAGCGCCTCGGCGATCTTGCCGCGGCGCTCGGCATCGCGGTCGCGGACGTGTTCGCCGGCGGGCGCTCGGACATGGGCCACGTCGTCGACGACCGCTTCTCGGCGACCTACGACTGGGACATGTACCACGAGAACCCGGTGCGCTCCGCCGACGATCTCGCGCGCCGGCGGCTGCGCGACTACACGGTCTTCTACGCCGCCGGCCGCGGCGACTGCGAGGCCGCGCTCCGATCCGTCCACGGCGCGCCGCGCGACGTCGCCGGCCGCGTCCGCTACGGGCCGTTCTTCCTCAGCGGCGACGGCGACCGCTTCAACCTCGAGTGGTATGCGAGCGAGCCGGACTGGGCCGCGCCGCCGGTCGATCCGGCGGCGCGCATCGCGGAGGTGCAGGCGATCGCGGCGGCAATCGAGCGTGCGGAGACGATCGAGGAGGCGCAGGCCGCGCTCGGCGGCCCGAGCCTGCGGTTCCACCCGCCGATGCCGACCGCCGACGCCGCCCGCGCGCTCGGGCGGCCCGGCGCCGAGCCGGTCGCCGTCGACGTCCACATGAGCCACTGGGTGATCCGCGTGCAGCTCGGCGGCTGGCGCGTCGAGGCCACGGTCGACGGCGACGTCGTGCGGTCGGTCGGCCTCTACTGATCGTCGCGCCGGTCCAGCAGGTCCTCGGCCTCGGCGACTGCGGCCTGCACGAGCGCCGCCTCCATCAGCCCCTCGGTGGCGAGCGCGTCGATCGCGGCCGCCGCCTCGGGCTCGTGCAGGAATCCCTTGGCGACCAGCGCGCGCACGACCTGGGCAGCGGCGCGCGTGCGGTCCTCGGCCGAGATCTCCGAGCGAGCCGCGAGCGTGTCGAGCGCTTCGACGAGTGCGGCGCCGCGTGCCGCGTCGGCGAGCTCGATCGCCGCTTCGGCGTTGGCGCGCGCCTCGAGCTCCGCGCCGACGACCATCACGACCTCCGGAGTGAGGAAGCCCTGGCCGAGCAGCCTCCCGCCGGCCTCGAGCACGGCTTCGCGCAGCTGTGACGCCCACAGGTGCTCGACGAGCACGACGGCGGCATGATCGCCCGGGCCGATCTCGTCGGTGAGCCGGCGCAGGTCCTCGAGCGCGAAGCCGGCCGTCCCGGCGAGCGCCTGCAGCGGCGTTGCGCCGTTGCCACCACCGCCGTTGGCCCCGAGCAGATGGGCGAGCGCGTTGTCGCGTGGCTCCGCGAGCAGCGGGTTGAGATCGACCTCGGTCAGTTCCCCGGTCGGCGCGCGATGGAACAACCGCGCGTCGAGCACGCGGATCACCCCGCGGCCGCGCAGGTCGGCGATCTCACGGGCGATGTCGCCGCGGAAGCGCTCCGTCGTCTCGAAGCCGACGATGACGATCTGCAGAGGGCCGACAGGCATGCCCCCTGAGTTCTATCGCGCCGCTCAGTGGAACGTGAAGCGGCGCACGAGCAGCCGCGAGTGGTTGCCGGCGGCGTCGTAGGCTCGGACCGACACGACGTAGCGGTTCCCGGGGACGAGAAGCGGCGAGCGCAGGCGGCGGGCGTGCGCGAACGTGCCGGACGTCAGCGTCTCCGTGGCAAGCGGCTCGGTCTCGTTCGCGCGGCGGAGCGTGATCGTGACCTTCGCGGCCTCGGTGACGCGGAAGCGGACGCGGATCGCGTTGCGGCGCGAGCGCAGCCGCAGCTCGCGCAGGCGCGGCGCGCGCGTGTCGGCGTGCTCCGCCGGGCCGGCGGGCGCCGTGGGCTCCGCGGGCTTCGCCGGAGCCTTGACGCGGACCGTGAACGACCGCGTCGCCGTGTTGCCGTCGGCATCCTCCGCCGTGCACGTCACGGTCGTCGCGCCGATCGGGAACAGCGTGCCCGAGGCGGGCGCGCACGTCACGCTCGGCTGCGCGGTCTCGTCGTCGGTCGCGGTCGGATCGGTGTAGCTGACGTGTGCGCCGGCGGCGCCCGGCGCGGTGACCGTGACGTCGGCGGGCACGTTGGCGAGCAGCGGCGGGGTCGTGTCCGCGAACGCGTCCGACGCGAGCGCGGCGGTCGCGCCGCCGACGACCGGGAGCGACACCTTGCTGAGCTTGGCGTCCATCGTGATCGTCGCTCCGGTCGTGCCCGCGATCGAGCTGAAGCCGGTGTAGTTCCCGACCAGGACGATCCCGATCTTGTGGCCCGCGGGGAACGTGTAGTCGTTCGGCAGCAGCGGGATCGTGAAGTCGGCGGGGTCGCCGATCGTCAGCGGGTCGATCGAGGTGAGCGAGTTGCGGTTCGACGAGTCGAGGATGCCCTTGCTCACCCGCCACTGCGTCACGTTCGTCAGCGGCTTGCGCACCGTGAGGTAGCACGCGTCGTAGTCGCCCAGTCCGGTCGACGACTCGCCCCAGCAGTCGCTGGTGGCGTTGTCGGCGATGCCGTCGCCGCTGCGCGTGATCTGCTGCCCGCCGCCGTAGTCGACGAGCAGCGCGCCGAGGTTGCTCTGCGTCGTGCTCGACGACGCCCGCAGGTGCACCACGGGCGTGCCGGAGATCCGCAGGTCGTGGGTGAGCGGGCGCGACAGGAACACCTGCCGGCGCAGCTGCGGGCCCTCCGGGTCGTTCATCATCGCCGTCTCGGTCTGGCTCCCGTCCGTCCAGGTGAGGACGTCCTGATCGCCGCCGGACGTGAGCCGCGCGGCGCCCGCGCCGTCGGCGGTGCGGCCGCGCAGGTAGACGTCGACCGGCGCGGTGGTCGGGAGCGGCCAGTCGGCGTATGTGTTCCACGTGTCCGGGCCGTCCTCGATGTCGACCGTCGGCTCGTCCATGATCCCGGTGTCGATGCCGTAGAGCCACTCGTCGAACCAGCGGTGCAGCGCGTCGACCCACGCGGCGCGGCGCGAGTCGAACGGGTCGACGTGCCCCTCGCGCAGCAGCCACAGCTTGCGCGGCACGCCGTTGGCCTTCAGGCCCGCCCACCACTCGGCGAGGTGGTCGAGCCGCACGTTGTCGTCCTGCAGGCCGTGCGTGGCGAACACCGACGCGTGCACGTTCCCGACGTCGGACAGGTAGTCGCGGTCGTCCCAGAACGCGTTCATGTCACCGGTGTCATCGCCGTCGGCGGCGCTCATCGCGGTGCGCGAGGCGGCGCACGCGGCACGCCTGTTCGCGTCGGTGACCGTGTTCGCGAGCCCTGCCGGGTAGTCCGTGTTGAAGCGGATCCCGCCCATGCGCGAGTAGCGGTACCAGGTGGAGATCGCCGAGATCGGCACGATCGTCTCCAGGCCCGCGACGCCAGTGGCGGCGACGCCGTTGGCGAGCGTGCCGTCGTAGGACTTGCCGATCATCCCGGCCTTGCCGTTGTGCCAGTTCGCGACCACGGGGTTGCCGGCACCGTCGACGCCGAGCGTGCGGCCGTTCAGCCAGTCGACGACCGCCTTCAGGCCCGCGATGTCACCCGGGCCGCCGTGCAGCGGGCAGCCGCTCGAGTTCGCGGTCCCGTCCATCTCGGCCAGGATCACGGCGTAGCCGCGCGGGACGAAGTAGTTGTCGTAGTACAGCGGCCACTTGTCGTTGACGCCGTCGCTGTCGGCGTCGCCGATGCACTCCTGCTCGTTGCCGCGGCAGACGGTCGAGTAGTAGGGGCTCGCATCGATGATCGCCGGCACCTTGAGCGCCGGGCCCGACTCCTGCGGCCGGATGATCTCGATCGCCACCCGGTCGGTCGTGCCGTCGGCGTCCTGATCGACGCCCGTGACCGGGATGTAGACCCGCTCGCGCGTCGCGGTCTGGAAGCTGTACGTCGGTGCGGTCAGCCCGTCAGGTCCGGTGACCTGGGCGCCGGCGTCGGACGCGCCGAGCAGCGCGAACGCCCCGGCGACCAGCCAGCTCGCTATGCCTCCCCTGCCGAACCGCCGGCCCCGTGGCATCTGGCGCGAATCGTACGGCCGCGTCGGGGTTGGCGCGAGTCCGCTATTCGTCCAGTTCGATCGCGACCGGCGACGGCGCCTTGTTGTTGATCACGACGATGTCCTGCGGGCAGGCGGAGACGACGACGTAGCAGTCCATCTCCGCCCGCAGCGTGACCGAGTCGCCGGGCTTGGTCAGCGCCGGCTCCCACCCGATCGCGCTCTGCTCGAGCACCGGGATGTTCATGAACAGGTTGATCGGCTGGGGGATCTCGACATGGTCGAAGCCCAGGTCAGCCATGGCCTTCTGGAGGTTCTCCTGGCACGACGCGTGCCAGCCCTCGACCCCGAGGCCGGTGTAGCGCTCGGGGTCGCAGGCGGCGCACAGCATGTCGTGGACGCCCGGCGTGTCGTCCTCCTCCAGCAGCAGGATCGGCCGCCGGTGGTTGGTGACGAAGTGCTCGCCCGGCCGCGGGAACAGCCGGTTGACGTGCACGCGCGTGTGCTCGGCCGAGTGGTACTCGGAGATGTCGTCGGCCAGGAAGGCGAACGTGTCGGCGACCTGGCCGCCTTCCACGTCGATGACGCGGAAGGACTGGCCGGCCGCCACACGGACGCCGCGGCCTTCGCGGGCGGGGACGTCGATCAGCGTCACGTCGTCGTCCGGGCGAACCTCTCGGTCGTCGCGGTCTCCCGCACCCGGTTGCGCGCGAGGAAGTAGTACAGCCCGCCCGCCACGAGCATGCCCGCCGCCCACGAGAAGTCCGTGTTCCCCAGCCCCTTGGCGATCGGCCCCTGGAGCGGCCCGACGAGCCCGTA
>Ga0111538_10008919_pt1 | contig 13423 bp, 11 predicted proteins | sample SoiMethybrSBSTD1_FD_79669 | JGI IMG/M metagenome (GOLD analysis project Ga0111538, IMG submission 79669) | Bulk soil microbial communities from a Populus tree surrounding site in Tennessee, USA - Soil MetaG P. TD hybrid SBSTD1 (version 2)... | ecosystem: Environmental > Terrestrial > Soil >...
CCTGGATGAGCTGCAGAAACTCATCGCAGCCGCCCCGATTCGCGAACTGGCTCCCGCGTGAGTCGTGCGGCTGTACCTTCGTTCCCGACCCGCCAATGCTCGCGCAATCAAGAGGAGGAAGAGCCATGTCTAGCATCGAAGCCGTTTGCGAAACAGATACGCAGCAGCCGTCCGCCGATATCCGCCGGCTCGAGTTGGCTCGTCGCCTGCAGAAGCTGCCGGTCTGCACTGCGATGGACATCCTGCGGGACGCTGCACCGTCACGCCTGGTCCTGCGCGGCATTCAACCGATCTCGTCCGCCCCGGACCATACCCTGGCCGGACCCGTGCGGACGCTGCGCTACCTGCCGGTGCGACATGACATCCCGCGACCGCCGGCAGGCCCGGTGAGTCTGCGCACAGTCGACAGTCTCAGGCCAGGCGACATCCTGGTTCTTGCGGCCGGCGGGTTCGAGGGAGGAGCCGTATTCGGCGACATGATGGCACTCGGCGCCTTGAGTCGCGGCGCAGCGGCGGTCATCGCCGACGGTGCTGTCCGTGATGTTGCCGGAATGGACAGCGTCGGACTTCCCGTGTTCGCCCGCGGGACGTATCCGGTCTCGGGGCTTGGCGAGGTCATCGCCTGGGACGCCGATATTGCCGTGCAATGTGGCGGCGCGCTCGTGCAGCCCGGCGACTGGATCCTGGCGGATCGCGAGGCAGCCGTGGTCGTGCCGTCCAGCCTGCTGCAACGCCTGGACGAGCGCATGGATCAGATGCTCGATGAGGATCGGTTCTGCCAGCGCCTCATCAGGGAGCGCGGTGCGACGCTGCAGAGCGTGCATCCGCTCTCGCCTGCCCTGCGGGCTCATCTCGATCGCTTTCGGCGCGACGGACATCTCCCGGCTGAAGGCGAACTCGACACGGCGGCTTAGCAACGTCGGCTGAAAACCCATGCCTGATGAGCCGTGCAGAGCGGAGCACCAAGACTGCCCAGCCCCCAGATCGGGGCTGGGCTCATGCGCTGCCTGAATGCCCGGATCGCATGCGCGTCCTGTCACGCCCGCCGGACGGCGGACCACCGGGCTGTTCCGAATTGCGACAGCGCAACAGGTCCTCGGTTCACGCTGGTCGCGCTACCCAGGATCACGGCCCCCGACATTCGGGTATTGTCGCCACGGCCCGAGAACTGATAGCTGATCGCGCTGCTCTCGTGAGGGTGAGAGCTCGAGAACGAGATCTCTGCGCCTCTCACTTCTCCAAAAAGCTCGGCTGAGAACAGGTCGGAGCTGTGGATGCCGGAGAGGCGTGCGCCATCCTGTGTCAAGACGAGTGAATGACTGGCCGTGCCGTGGAGAAACAGCACTTCGATGTCCCAGCGTCCGGAAAATTCCAATGCGACTGCGCTGCCCGTTTTCGTGGCCGCCGAACGAGATCGCGACAGAACATCTAGCAGCCGTTCTCCCACAACAATGGCCTCGCCCGGCTGAAGGCTGAATGGATCAACTATGACCGAGCAATCGGTCGCCCCGATGTCGTCGATCATGATTCGCGGGTCGCCTGCCAGCAACTCCTCGCGCAGCTCTATGCCCGTCAAGTTGATCCCAGATCTCTCCCATCGCAACAACAGTCTGGGTACCGGCGGCGTGTTTCCGCTCGGCTCAATGATTTCCACACGGACATTCGGATGTCTCGTCACCAGGCATGAAATTGCCTCAAGATCAGAGTGCCATTGAGCCTGTTGCGCCGCGGCGTCACGATCGCGAAACCAACTCTCAACTGCAATCCAGGCGCCGACAATGTCTTCCTTGCTGATCTTGAGCGGACGTCCAAGGGCCTGATGCGGAGAGGAGTTCCACCATGCGGCTTCGACGAGCGGCCTGTCGCCGATCAACAGACCGGTCGCCTGCGGGCCACGAAGAAACTTTCCGCTGCTATAGACGGCCATGTTGGCACCGCGAGCAAGCCACCGGTTCGGGCGGCCGAGCTCGTCGGATGCCGCGTCTACGAGAATAGGTATGCCTCGTTGGCGGGCTGGCCCGACAATGTCATCGAGACGCAAGGGCGAGGTCGCCTCCTTGTCGCCATAGATGCAGATCATCGCAACGCGTTGTCGGTCGAGCTGCGCGACATACTCGGCAACGTCGCTGACCTCCACGATCCGGCATCCAACCATTCGTATGGAGTGGTCGTATGCAAAGCGTTGCCCTTTCGGAACCAATACAACATTACGCATCCCGTCGGTGGCCGGGAGGCGCAGCATTTTGTCCGGGTCGTTTCCCGCCACGCAGGCGGCCGTCGCCAGGCAGAGCCCGGCAGCACTTCCTGCCGTTACGATGCCCCATTCGGCCCCGGTGAGGTCCGCCAAACGTTGCCCCACGGCGTCCATCAACTCGTCCATGACGACGAACTGGCGAGCTGCCGATGCCATGGCCTCCTGCACCTCTGGCAGCATTAGACTGTTGCCGTAAACCGTCCGAACGCAGCCGCAGTTGACAATCGGGCGAACACCGAGACGGGCATAGGGGCTGACCCCTTGCGGCGGTGCCGATCCATGCATCGTCCAATCTCCCTCCTTGCCAGCCGCGCGCCAGGGGCAGCGGGAATTGCGTCACGAACAACGGCATCGGCGCAGATGCCCAGTCCGAACGATAGTCCAGTGGAGCAGGACAGTTCACTAATATATCGATACAGTCCCTTCAAAGTGACAATTCATCATGGATTCATGACTTTTGCAGCGCCGTCACGATGCGATGGCGCTCGGTCTGCCTTTGTTCATTGCGGTCGCGTGCACGGCTGACGGCGATGATGCCGCCCACCACCAGGCTGGCACCAAGCAGTTGAATGGTGGTCATGGTCTCCCCCAGAGCCGCGTAGCCGAATATCATCGTGGAAACCGGACCGAGCGCGCCAATGATGGCGACCTGATTGGCGCCGATCCGCCTGAGGGCCTCGGCAATGAAGAACTCGGGAAGGACGCTGACCGCCGTCAGTGCGGCGCAAAGGACGAGCGTGCTCCGTGGAACATCCAGCGCGGACAATGGCCGCAGCAAGCCGAATTGAACGAAGCAGCAGGCGGCCGCAGCCATCATGGCGTATGACGTATAACGGACGGTGCCGAGTCGACGCACGACCTGGGAGCCGCTTACGAGATAGATCGCAACCAGCATGGCGCCCAGCAGGATCAGGGCGGCACCAAAGGCCATGTCCTGCCCCGATGTTGGCGGCGTGACTGCAAGCACGAGCGCCATCCCGATATAGACGAGCGCGAGCGCAAGAACGTCCCGGCCGCGTATCGGCGCGCCCAGAAAGAGCGCGGACAGGACAAAGACGAAGCTGGTATAAAGGAACAGGATCAGGCGGCCCGTGCCGGCTGGCACGTATTGAAGGCCGATGAAGTCGAGCGTGCTCGCGCCATAGTACCCAATGCAACCGAGCCCGACCGCAGCAGCAATGTCGCGGACGGACGCGCCGGCCATGCCGTATTTGACGTGGGCGCGCGCCGCCATTGCAACGAAGACCGGCAACGCGATCATCATCCGGAGTGTCAGGATCGTGATCGGGTCCGGCACATCAATATATGCGGCTTTGATGAGCACCGGACGAAGCGAGAAGCCGACTACGGCGGTCACGCATAGACCCGCTCCGACGATCCAGTACCGCGCACGCGGGCGCACATCGTTCACAGCCGGGCTGCCAACGGGAGGGAGCCTCCGCGGCTCCGACAGGCTCCCGCCGGATCGTGGGTCACCGCCGTCAAAGGCGATCGAGATCCCCTCTTCAGACAGCCGATACGCAGCGCAGTCCTCGTGCTCCTGGCGCAACTGGGGGCCTTGGATGGCCGCCGGCGGGTCGAGCGGTTCCGACGCAATCCCGCGACCGACTCGATCTCGCGTTGTCAGTCTCACGTTCACGTGTTGTCCTCCACGTGTTGTCCTCGTCAGCGGGTGAGAAGACGAAGGAACTTCGCTCGAAAACTTGAGTCGGCCATTGCCCGGAGCACGAGCATCCTTAGCTTCCGAACGCCAGCGCGTGCAGAAGTCGATCCAAATCTCATGCGGCAATTGAGACACCAGCACAGTCCGACGGCTATGTCGCCTGACAGGCAACTACCTTCGGCAAGCTGCGGTTTGTCTCGACTGTCGGCGTCGTCTCGTGCGTTGCTGATTCCCGGTGTGCTGCGTCAATGCGACGGTCGCCACACCAGTGTGCGGATTGGCGGCCGCCTCGCAAGCGAAGTTACGGCAAAGATTCCTTGAAACAATTTATACGCGGATGGAATGCATATGGTCGGCTCAGACGGGTTGGATCCGACCGATTGGGGGCTCGCCAGGCTCGCCGGAGTGGCGGTGGCTAAGCCAAGCCGCCGACAGGTCATCACGCCGGTCGGCTGGCCGCCGATTTACGGGATCGACTGACAACGATGCGCGCCCTCTCGCCAGCAGGATCCAAAGCCGCGCTATCGGCGCATCTAAGCTCTCCCTCCGCCCGCCCGCCTCAGGAATGAACGCAGGCGCTCGTTCTGCGTGGAGACCAGCACTTCGTCAGGGTTGCCCTCCGCACCGATCTTCCCCTCATCCATAAAAACGATGCGATCGCTCGCCTCGCGCGCAAACGTCATCTCGTGAGTGACCATGAGCATTGTCATGCCTTCCTCGGCCAGACTGCGGACCACGTCGAGCACCTCGCCAACTAGCTCCGGATCAAGCGCCGACGTGATCTCGTCCAGCAGCAGCACCTTCGGGCCCATCGCGACGGCGCGGGCTATCCCAACCCGCTGCTGTTGACCGCCGGACAGCTCGGCCGGCAAGCTCTTCAGCTTGTCGCTGAGGCCGACTTTAACGAGCCAGTGCTCGGCATCTTCTCGCGCCCGCTGTTTGCTCAATCCACGCACTCTGCGCAGCCCCAACATGACGTTCTCGATCGCAGTCAGATGCGGAAACAAATAGAACGCCTGGAATACCATGGCGGTCTCCGCGCGCAGCTTGGAGACCTGCCTTTCGCTGCGCGGCTTTCGCAGCCCCGCCTCGCTTTCGAAGTAACCGATCTCGATGCCGTCAACCTGAACGCTTCCCGCGTCGTAGCGCTCGAGAAGATTGACGCAGCGGAGCAAGGTCGTCTTCCCACTGCCGGAGGGGCCGATGATCGTGACGACCTCTCCCTTATTCACGTCCAGATTGACTCCTTTCAGGACCTCGAGGGAGCCGTAGGATTTCTTGAGCTCGCGGATACGCACGACCGGCGCAGGTCCGCCTTTCGGGCGCAATGTCATCACGTTCGACGCCTCAGTCTCGGATGTAGGCATAGCGCCCCTCGACATGACGACTCAGCGACGATAACCCGTAGTTGATCGTGAAGTAGATGGCCGCCCCCAGCACGTACAACGGCATGGGATCGTACGTTCTGCCGACAACCTGCTGGACCGCATGCATGAGGTCGGTGACGCCCAGCAGCGATACCAGGGCGGTGCCCTTTACGGCGTCAGCGACACCGTTGATCCAGGGCGGCAAGAACCGACGAATGGCTTGCGGCAAGATCACGTAGGCCATGCGTTGCTCGAACGTGAGACCGATCGACTTCGCAGCCTCCGTCTGTCCATCGTGGATCGATTGAACTGCTCCGCGAACATATTCCACCGTCTGCGCCGTCTTGTAGACAACCAACGCCACGGTTGCGGCGGCAAAGTTGGGTAAGTTGATCCCGGTAGCTGGCAGGCCGTAGAAGACGAAGAAGATCAGCACGAGGATTGGAATGCCGCGGACGACATCACTGAACAGTCGGACCGTCCACCGTAGCGGACGCGGGCCATACGTCACCGCCATGCCGAGAGTGCCGCCGAGGAGCAACGACAGGACAACGACCAGCAACGCCATGGTGAGCGTTACGGCAAGGCCGCTCAGCAGAAAGGGGATGGAATAGATCGCCGTGGACATCACGTTCTACGAACTGCAAACGTGCGCTCGAGCTGGCGCAACAAGAGGACGATCGCGTAACCGGTGGCCAGGTACATGGGCGTTATGATCGTATAGACTTCGATTGTTCGGAACGTGTTGGTGCCGATCCAATTTGCTCCGTAGGTCAACTCGGGAACGGCGATGACCGATGCGATCGATGTATCCTTGAACAGCGAGATGAATGTGTTGCTGAGGGATGGCAATATGATGCGGAACATGGTGGGCAGGCGCACGTAGACGAGGCGCTGTAGCGGCGTCAGGCCGATGGCCATGCCTGCCTCGATCACACCGCGCGAGACTGCCGCAAGGCCGGCGCGGAACGTCTCCACCAGGTAGGCGCCAGCGTACAGTGAGAGGGTGAGCACGAAGGAGGCAACGGCGTTGTAGTGCACGTTGATGATGGTCGGAAGTCCATAGAAGACAAGATATACCAGCAATATCAGCGGGACGTTTCGGATCGTCTCAACGTACGCGGCAACCAGCGTGCGCGTCAGCCTGCCGCCCGAGACATGCAAAAGCGCAAGCAGCAGGCCGATGATGATGCCAACACCAAAGCAGAGCAGAGCCAGCTCAAGGCTGAGCAGCATGCCGTAGGAGAGCTTGTCGAAGTGTCGCCAGACCAACCCGAAGTTATAGTGGTAGTCCATGTCGGGACCGCCTGCCAGTTCCTAGCCTGGTATGTCAGCTTGAACCGCTCCGCGTCAAAGTGATGGAAAGCCCGGCTGTCGCGGCGGTGCCTCCAGCCCGAAATATTCGTTGAGGGCCCCGTCATAGATATCGTTCTGGTGCCCGCGCATCGCGACATTGAATGCGGTGTTGACGAAGTCGAGCCAGTCCGGATCGCTCTGCCGGACGGCGGCGGCATACAGCATGGTATACCAACTCTTGCCCGCATCGGCGTACCGATTTGGCGTGCGTTTGACCATCCAGCGAACCGCCGACAGGTTGACAGCGGCCGCATCAACCCGCCGCGAGTCGAGTGCCTGGATGACATTCACCAGCGTATCAAGCTGAAGCACCTGCGCTTTGGGCAGAACCTTGCGGACGAGAGTTTCTGCGTCGACATTCTGTAGGACAGATACTTTGGTTCCTGCTTCTCCTGCAAACAGTGCCTGGAATGTATTCTTGCTGCCGTCGGTATTGCTGAGAAGCGCCATGCTCTCTGCAAAATAGGGCCGCGTGAACGCGACGAGCTGTGCGCGCTGTGGCGTCACCGTCATGAACTGAATGACGATATCGACCTTTCCGGCAACGATGTTAGGGATCCGCTGGGCGGGATCTTGAAGGACGAACTTGACTTTGGATTCATCATCAAACAGGCCCTTGGCCAGGATGCGCGCCATCGCAATGTCCATGCCGACGAGCTTTCCTGCCTCGTCTTCGAAGTGCCAGGGCGTATTGGTGCTGCCGGTCCCCACCAGCACATGACCACGATCGAGCACCGTTCGGAGAAGGCTTTTCGGGTTGGCCTGCGCGGCCGCTCGCCGCGAGTCCAGAATGGACATGGCCGATGCGCCTAGCGCACCGGCCGCCAACCCCAGAGAGCTGATCCTAAAAAAATTCCGGCGCTGAGACTGGTAGTTCATGGTCGGACCTCCACCAAATGGTCGCTAACGTTGTTTGCCGCAGCTGCGTGCCGCATGGCCCTGTTATCCGGGGATCGGAGTCGTTGCGGGCGCAGAAGATGGAGCCAACCGTACGCGGCCGGGCGAGCATCGCCACGCGGTACGCGTTCTGATTGCATTTCGGCCTGATCGCAATGCCACCTCGTGCCCCGCCGGATCGTTGCTGCCTTGCGAGTCCGCCCGTCGTGCCCACATGCCCCCGAGAGCCATACTGGATGGTTCCATAACAATTTGGAAAAAGTAATATAAAAGAAATGTGTTATTTGGGCGAATTCCAAATTGTTATGGGGCCATAATAGGCGCCGGAATCCGGTGAAATTCTTGCACAATGACGGGTCGGCCGAGACGGGCGCCTGAAGGTATAGGCCTTGCGTTGGGGATCGCCAGCCCGCTTTGTTTGAAGGCGCGGTTGGAGGAGGGCAATTGCGGACGGTGCTTGAGCCTTTCAGCACGCTGCTTGGTTGGCCCGATCTGGATCCAGCCCCATGTCCTTCGCGATTGAGTCACTCTTGCCAAAGAGCCGGCGGAGCTCGGGAAGTTGTTCTTGCGGTTGTGCGCGTGCCATACAGAGCCTCATGTAGGCATGACAATTTGGAAGTGGCATCTCGACAGCAGCCCCGCACAATGGTGTGCGCCATTTCCCCCACACATCCGCACGCGAGTGCTGCAATGACATTTCTATCAAATGCGAAGGATGCACCGCTTGATCCGATTACAGGGCTCGATCAGCTGTTCCGCGATGATCCGGCGGCGGCGAAGATCAATCTTGTCGTCGGTGTCTGGCAGGACGAATTCGGCGTGACCCCCGTCTTGAAGGCGGTCAAGAAAGCCGAAGAGCGCTTGTTGCGGCACGAGGATTCGAAGAACTATATTCCGATGGCGGGGGAGCTCGGGTTCCGGACCGCCGTCCACGATCTCGTCTTCGGGGCCGATCACCGCCTCGTCAGCTCCGGGCGGGTCTCTTCGCTGCACACGCCCGGCGGGACGGGTGCGCTGCGGATTGCGGCCGAATTCATCCGCGATCACAGTCCTGAAGCGACATTGTGGATCACGTCTCCCGCCTATCCCAATCACAAGGGCATCTTCGAAGCGGTGGGACTCGCCACGGCATCATATCGCTATTACGACGTCCGCGCCGGCCGCCTGCTATTCGACGAGCTTCTGGAGGATCTCACTCAATGTCGTCCGGGAGACGTGGTCGTTCTTCATGGCTGCTGTCATAATCCAACGGGAGCCGATCTCAGTGACGCTCAATGGAACGTCCTTGCCAAACAGCTTGCGGCATCCGATGTCGTGCCGTTTGTCGACCTTGCCTATCTTGGATTCTCCAGACGGCTGGAGCTCGATTCGGTTGGCGCGCGCACCGTGTTCGAGGCCTGCGGGGAAGGGATTCTGACGACGTCGTTCTCCAAGAACTTCGGGCTCTACAGCGAGCGCACGGGCGTGGTCAGCTTCATCGCCGCTACGGAAGCGGCCGCGAGCCGCTGCGCCGAGCGCGCGAAAATTTACTCCCGCAAGATCTATTCCTCACCGCCCTCGCATGGCAGTCGAATCGTCACGGAAGTCCTCACGGATCCCGATCTGCGCGCAATCTGGGTCTCCGAAGTCGGCCAGATGCGTGACCGGCTCGCCGAGATGCGGCAATCTTTCGCGGCCGGGCTCGCTGCCCATCAGGTCGACAGTCGCGTCGCGCCGGCTCTCACCGAGAACGTCGGGATGTTCGCTCTGACGCTGTTGACGCCGGATCACGTTACGCGGCTGAAGGAGCGGCATCATGTCTACATGCCGCCGAACGGGCGCGTATCCATTGCCGGCATGCGCGAAGCGACGATGGATCAGCTGTGTGAGGCGATCTCAGACGTTCTGAAGGATCTGCCCTTGCCGGGATGATGGCTCGTCGCGCGCTGGGCAGCTCCACCGGCCCGCGTCAGGCCGTTCCCGGGGTCGCTCCGCCCGTGGCTGAACTGTTGCCGGAGCCTTGACCGCGACGCCGGTTCACACTCGAGCCTGCAAAACAAATGATTATGGCCGCGTGACGTTTTGGAACTTGTAAGAGTGGCCCCGTGACGCCGATATGAGTGCCGCACCGATTGCCGGGGTTGCGAGGTCAGCATGAATTTCTCCTTGACCGAAGAACAGGTGTTGTTCCGCGACAGTGTCGCCAAGTTTGCGCGAAACGAGCTCGCGCCGGGTGCACTGCAGCGTGCGCAGGCGGATGACTTCCCATGCGACGTGGCGCGGCGGCTGGCCGAACAGGGATTGATGGGAATCACGATCGCGGAAGCCGACGGCGGACAAGGAGGGTCCCTCCTCGACGCCGTCATCGCGATCGAGGAGGTCGCGCTGGCGTGCCCCAAGAGCGCCGATATCGTGCAGGCAGGAAATTTCGGGGCGATCAGGACGTTTGCAGAATACGGCACGGCCGACCAAAAGAAGCGCTACCTGCCGGCTCTGCTGGCCGGGAAAAACATCATCGCGGTCGCCATGACCGAGCCTGACGCGGGCTCGGCGGTCACGGAGTTGTCTACCTCGGCCCGGCGCGATGGTCATGGCTACCGGCTGAACGGCTCCAAGATCTTCACCACGAACAGTCGGCATGCGGGCTTGTTTCTGGCCTACGTGCGGTTCGGGTCGGGTGTGGACGGCATCGGCTCTGTCCTCGTCGAGCGCGAATCGCCCGGCCTCGAGTTCGGACGTCCGTCGCGGTTTATGAATGGGGAAGAATGGCAGCAACTTCATTTCAATGATTGCTATGTCCCCGACGAGAATGTTCTGCTCCCCGCAGGCGGGTTCAAACGACAGATCAAAGGCTTTAACGTCGAGCGCATCGGCAATGCCACGCGCTCGCTCGCACTTGGTCGGCTGGCATTCAACCTGGCAAAGGAATACGCCGAAACGCGGCACCAATTCGGTCGTGCACTTTGCGATTTCCAGGGGATCCAATGGAAGTTCGCCGAAATGGCGATCAAGCTGGAGGCGGCGCAACTGCTGCTCTACAGAGCCGCCAGCCATCGCGCCAATGAGCTGCCATCCGCCTACGACACGGCAATCGCCAAGGTGACTTGCAATCGCGCCGGATTTGATATTGCCAACGAGGCGCTTCAGATCATGGGCGGTCATGGCTTCAGTTGCGAGAGCTTGGTGCAATATTGCATGCGGCGCACCCGAGGGTGGATGATAGCCGGCGGCTCGATCGAGATCTTGCTCAATCGCATCTCGGAATCGGTGTTCGACCGGCGGTTTTCGCAGCGCGTGCACCACGAGGCTGCCGAGTAAGAGCAATGCCTGGGAGCCTGCTGACGCCGTCCACGGTTGCCGTTGTCGGAGCCTCGAATGACTCATCGCGGACTGCCGGCCGCCCGGTTGCGTTCCTCAAGAGGCACGGATTCCGCGGTGCGATATGGCCCGTGAATCCCAACCGATCGACCGTTCAGGGTCTTCCCGCATACAAGTCGTTGAGCAGCCTGCCGAGCCGGCCGGACCACGCCTTTGTCGTTCTCGACACCGAGCCGGCGCTGGCCGCCCTGGAGGAGCTCGTCTCGCTCCGCGTTCCATGCGTGACCATGCTGGCCGACGGGTTTTCCGAGACAGGGCCGGCCGGAGCGGCTCGCGAGCACGAGCTGCGCGTCCTCCTGGCCGGCAGCGAGACACGCGTGCTGGGCCCGAACAGTCTCGGCGTCATCAATTGCTTGAATGGCATGGCGCTGACGGCGAATGCCGCCTTCGCGAAAGGGCCGCTCCTCGCGGGCGATGTCAGCGTCATCTCGCAGAGCGGCAGCACGATCGGCACATTCGTTTCGCGTGGTCGGGCGCGCGGCATGGGGTTTGCGCATCTGGTCTCGGTCGGAAACGAGCTCGATCTGTCGGTTGGCGAGATCGGCCTCGAGCTTCTCGAAAGTTCAGACACGAGGTCTATTCTACTGTTCCTGGAGTCCATCAAAGACGCGGAGAACCTCGAGAGGTTTGCGCAACGTGCAGCCAATCTGGGCAAGACGCTTTTGGCCTACAAGCTTGGCCGCTCGGAAGTCGGTGCGCAGCTCGCGAGCTCCCACACGGGCGCGATGATTTCCTCCGATCGCGCGGTGGATGCGTTGTTTCGCGACCTTGGGATTCGGCGCGTCAGCGTGTTCGAGACCCTGTTTGAAGCGACCCCACTGTTCCAGTCGCGATTTCGCTCTTCCGGTCTGCCACTTCGCAGCGTTGCGGTGGTCTGCACGACAGGTGGCGGAGGCGCCCTCGTGGCCGACCAGCTGGGGCTTCGCGGCGTCGAGATTGCGGGTCCGACAGCCCGGGTGCGAGACCGCCTGGCGGAAATCGGTGTACGGCTTGGTTCCGGCCCGCTGATCGACCTGACACTTGCGGGCACGCGACCCGATGTGATGCGTGTCGCCGTGGACGCAATCCTCGCCGAGGAGACCTATGGCGCAGCTGTGGCGGCGATCGGCTCGTCGGCGGAAACCTATCCGGAGCTTGCCGTCAAACCGATCGCTGAGGCAGTCGCCGCGCAGTCTGGCATGGCGAAGCCGCTCGCTGTCTTCACCGTGCCGCACGCGCATGAAGCGCTCTCGTTGCTGGCCGCGTCCGGCATCGCGGGCTTCCGGACCCCGGAGGCCTGCGCCGACGCTGTGGCCCTTCGGCTGGCGCCGACGGCGCACCGTTTCGACTTGCGTCGGCGGGCTGAAGAAGACGTGTCTCTTCCGGCGCTGGCGTGGAAGACCGACCGGTTGTCGGAAGCCGAAGCCTTGAACCTGTTTCAGGCGATCGGCATTCCGACGGTCCGGAGCCAGGTCCTCGCTTTGAGCGCCATTGAGCGAGCCGGCGATCCGGCCATCACGCTGCGGCCGCCGCTGGCTGTCAAGCTCGTGTCGGCCGACCTGCCGCACAAGACCGAAGCGGGCGCGGTGACACTTGGCGTGCGCGAAGCGTCCGACATTCGCCGCGTGGTTGAGACGATGCTGCGGTCGGCCCGGCGATATCGCCCCGATGCGCGCATTGACCAAGTGCTCGTGCAGGAGCAGATCGCCCCCGTTCAGGAGGCCATCATCGGTCTCAAGCGCGAGCCCGCAATTGGTCCGTTGGTGACCCTGGGAGTCGGCGGCATCTTCACGGAAATCTACGACGACATCGTCGTTCGGCGGGCGCCGGTGTCCGTGGTCGAGGCACGAGAGATGATCACCGGCATACGGGGATTTCGCATCAGCGCCGGATACCGCGGACGACTGAGAGGCGATCTCGATGCGTTGGCGGCGGCAGTTGCCGCGTTCTCGCGTCTTTCCGCGCTCGATCGAATCCTCGAGGCCGAGATCAATCCCGTTGCTATCTGCCCGGACGGGGAGGGGGTGGTCGCGGTCGATGGTCTGGTCCGGCTCGCGCCGTCACCCTCGCCGGCGAGTAGCGCATGACCGGGCGTCGACGGCCCTTTGTTGCGCATGGAGCGGCGGCATGAAGCATTTCGCGAACTTCATTGACGGCGAGTGGCGACAACACTCAAACCGCATGCTCGATGTCCTCGACAAGTACAGCCAGGCGCCCATCGCTCACGTCGTCGCCTCCAATGAAGCCGATGTGGACGCGGCGGTCCGCGCCGCCCGGGCGGCATTCGAGGCGCCTGAGATCGACGCGCGCGGCCGGGCCAATGTCCTCGTCAGAGCTGCCCGCATTCTCGCCGATCGTAAGGCTGAATTCGTGACCACGATAATTCAGGAAGGCGGCCAGACGGTCGCAGAAGCGACTCGTGAGGTCGCGCGGGCCGTCGAGGTGCTGGTCAATACGGCAGAAGAGGCGAGCCGCATGGTCGGCGATATGATCCCTCTCGAGGGGGCCCAAGGCGGCGCGGGCAAGATCGCTTTCACGATGCGGCACCCG
>Ga0111538_10008920_pt1 | contig 13423 bp, 12 predicted proteins | sample SoiMethybrSBSTD1_FD_79669 | JGI IMG/M metagenome (GOLD analysis project Ga0111538, IMG submission 79669) | Bulk soil microbial communities from a Populus tree surrounding site in Tennessee, USA - Soil MetaG P. TD hybrid SBSTD1 (version 2)... | ecosystem: Environmental > Terrestrial > Soil >...
CAAACGAAGAGTTCAAGACGCCGGCGGCTCATGCGGCGGCTCATGATCAGCCCAGGCTGCAGCGCGCAGACGAGGCTCCACAGGTTTCATTACCGCCGATGACTTTCGTGTCTGTTGAGGAGCTGGTTCAGGAACGGAAGCCGGAGCAGACCGCACGGCTTGAGACTCAGAAATTGACCCATGCGGAGATTCTCACCTCCGATACGGCATCCAGACCCGAAGCCTTATCCATTGCGAACAGCTCGAACAATCCCGCTGAAAAGGAAATCCCAAAATCGGACGATGGAAAGGCTGATCTGCGCGACCTCGACATTCAGGTCGCAGCCCGGCCACGCACATCCCGAGGAACCGAAATACATCTTGGGCAGCACAGCGAGGTCCGCCCGGAACCAAAGGACCTCATGTCCCATGAGGCGGTCACGTCCGGCCCATCCAGCATTGGCGCGCCTGAGACCAAACATCACAGCACTGAACCTGCAAGAGTGCTCGAGGTTCGCGATACTGCTGAGCCCTCGCAATGGGCGCAGGTCGAGAGGGCTGATGTGCTTTCTCAGCTTATCGAGAAAGCTCGTGCTCTGCGCTGGGACAGGAACAGTGAAATCGTCGTGTCCTTGAAACCCGAGTCTCTCGGCCGGATTAGCATGCGCGCTTCACTCGTCGATCGCACGATGGTCGCCACACTGGCGGCAGAATCGGAAAGCGTGCGGCAGATTCTTCAGCTGGAGCTGCCAACGATTCAACGTTCATTGCAGGATCAGGGAATCATCGCGAGGGTCGCCGTAGCCCAGGAGACGGCGCTGAACTTCGCCGGCAGCAATTCGAGCCATGGACAACCACGCTTCAGCAACGGTACAGATCTCCCCTTTCGGGAGCACGAGACTGCTCACAACCCCGCCGCAATACTTGAAGTTGCAGACGCCCGCTATAGCACTCACTCCGTTCATCTCATCGCTTAACCGGTAATCGGGTACTGATGAAACTTGTGCGATCTCAGTGCCCGACCACCCCGTGCGCTAACCCTTGAGTGCACAAAACCAAAGCATCCTCTGGTACGAAATCGGAAATTGGACGAATCCTGCATCTCAAAGCCGAAATCCGAAGTATCACATTGGACGGGTGCGTCGCGCAGGCGGTCCAATCCGATACCTCGGCTTTCGGCTTTGAGATGCAGGATTCGTCCAATTTCCGATTTCGTACCAGAGGATGCTTCAGGCCTTTGCCCCAGACTCTCGGGGCGTGAGGCGACTTCCCGCAGTGCAGGAATTGCCGGTCGGCAAGCAGGTTCTGCCTGGTGCCTTCTTCAGCCTTTTGCAACTTGATCAAAAGGAAAGCCCATCCTCTGGAACCTGGCCTGCATTGACAACCGGTTGAGGAGCCTTTGATGATTGAGACATCTGCTATCGGTGCGACGAACACGACGAACGAGAATCTGTATCCGACAAAACCTGCCGGAGGCGAACTCGGTAAAGATCAGTTCATGACGCTTCTCGTTACTCAGCTGAAGAATCAGGATCCTCTGAAGCCTGTTCAAAACTCGGAATTCATCGCTCAACTTGCGACATTCAGTTCGCTGGAAAAACTCACTTCGATCGAAACCATCTTGGATGATCGGCTGCAGGCTCCAGAAGCGCCGCCGATCTTGTAAGAACAAAGGAGCAATACAAATGTTAACTTCCCTCTACTCGGGCCTGTCAGGGTTGAATGCGAATGCGCTACAGCTCAGCCTGATTGGTAACAACCTGGCCAACATCAACACGCCGGGATACAAGAGCAGCACCGTCGCGTTCCAGGACCTGCTGAGCCAGACGCTCACCGGAGGCAGTTCCGCCGGCAGCATTAACTTCCTGCAGATCGGGCTTGGGGCAGGCGTCGCGGGTACCAACCAGAATTTCTCCCAGGGAAGCTTGCAGGCCACGGGCATCAACACCAACGTTGCGATCCAGGGCGAAGGCTTCTTTGTTGTGAATGGAAGCGATGGCGTGAATTACACGCGGGCAGGAGACTTCCACATCGATGCCACGGGCAATCTCGTAACTTCCGACGGCGCGTTCGTTGAGGGCTTTACGGAGAAGGATCCGATCACGGGTGAAATCGTCACCAGCGGCGCGCTCAACAACATCACCATTCCGCCCGGCACACTGTTTCCGCCGATTCCAACATCGACGACGCGAGTCGTAGCGAATCTCGATGCCGACGCTCCCGTGGGCGCCACTTTCACAAGCAGTATCCGAGTTGTCGATTCCGTGGGCGCCGCGCACGAAGTGAATTTCACCTGGACGAAAACCGGTGTCAGTGCCTATGACTATGACGTTACGATCGATGGCGGGGATCTCTCCGGCGGAACCGCTGGCACACCGGTCAGCCTGCTGGCTGCGCCTGGTACGATGACATTCAACAGCGACGGCACGGTTCTTAATGTGGACGGGGCTGCAGCAGCCGACGTTTCGCTAACCACACCAACGTTCGCTAACGGCGCCGCGGCTCTCAACTTCAATTGGGACCTTGTGAATGACGACGGCACCGGCAACCTGACGAACTACGCTGCTCCGTCCGCTACCGCTTCCAGCAGTCAGAACGGCTTCTCTGCGGGAATCCTCTCGACAATCGTCGTCGGAGGAGATGGCACCATCCAGGGAATCTTCAGCAACGGACAGACGACAGGACTTGCAAGACTGGCTCTGGCCACTTTCAACAATCCGGCCGGACTGCTGAAGCTGGGAAGCAACAGATACAACTTGTCGATTTCCTCCGGCGAGCCGAGTGTTGGAGTAGCCGGCGACGGCGGTCGGGGCACACTGGCGGGAAGCACACTCGAACTGTCGAACGTCGATATGGCCGCGGAATTTATCAACATGATCGTTGCACAACGCGGGTATCAGGCGAACTCGCGCATGATCACGACGACAGACGAAATCCTTCAGGAATCCATAAATCTGAAGCGTTAGTGAGAAGAACCCAGGGACGTGACCTCAATCTTCCGAGAGTGGAGCACGTCCTTCGCACCACCGGAGTAACCATTGAAACCGTCGTTGAATCCGGCAATCGAGATTGCCAGTGCATTACTCTCTCTGATTTGCGACCAGGCAAAGGAAGAAGCGGGACCGGACGCCGAGAATTTCTGCAAGCGCGTTCTGGGATACCAACATCAACTTTTCGAGCCGGAAGGCTTGACCCTGCAGGCCGGACACGAATGCATCGACGAATGCACGCAATACTTCGCAAGTCTCCGCGCGAATGCGCGGATTCGTACGGCGGAGTTCGACGAACTCATCGTGATCTTAAAAGAAGCGCTGACACAGGTCACCACCGATAACCAGACCTTCAACGAACGCATTTACGAAAGCTCCGATAACTTCAAACGTCTCGTTAGTCTCGACGATATTCGTGAAATCAAGAGCCAGCTGGTGAGACTCGTTCGCGAACTCCGCCAGGTAATTCTGGAAAAGCAACAGCAGGAGGAACTGAAAAGCGGGGATATCACTAAACGAGTTCGTGATCTGGAGATCAAGCTGGAATCCGCACGACGTGAAGCATTAACAGACCCGGTGACAGGGATCGCGAACCGGGCATCGTTTGAAAGATCGGTCACCGCGTGGGTCCAGCAGAAGAAGTCGTTCGTCATGGGCATTATTGATATCGACAACTTCAAAGATATCAATGACACCCACGGCCACCAGGTGGGAGATGGCGCTCTGGTCTGTACGGCTCGCTGGCTGGGTGAGCGGTTGCGTCCCAAAGATGTGTTCGCCCGGTATGGAGGAGACGAGTTTGTCGTTCTCGTGGAAGGAGTCGGCTTGTCACAAGCAGGCCGGAGGTTCTCAGAGTTAATCGGAGAATTCGCCGACCAGAGCTACAGTTACACGCAAGGCGATCAACAACGAACCGTGAAATTCACATTGAGCTGCGGCCTTGCCGAGTTCGGAAGCCCCGATACGCTTGCCACAGTCACACGCCGGGCGGACGAGGCGCTCTATGAGGCCAAGACGACCCGTAATCGAGCCTGCACCAAGGCCCGGCCATTCTTGTCAGGCGTATTTGGCACCCGCAACAATAGATAAATCAGCAAGATACAGACGCATAACAAATTTCAACCGAAATCTATGACCTTCCCCTATCGTTCAAGGAGGATAAGAGGCAAGAGGCCCACGTCATGGAAAGTCATCTCACTAAAGCTGCGGCTCCAGGTAGCGCACGGAAGAAGCACGCCGGCCAGGTTGCTGACGCGCTGCTGACGCTGATCTGCGATCAGGCGAAGCAGGAAGGCGGGCCCCACGCCGAGGAGTTCTGCCGCCGGATTCGTGGATACCAGCTCGCCATGTACGAGGCCGGCACTCTTGATGAAGCCGCGGCTCAGGACTGCATTAACGAATGCTCAACCCACTTCGGCCGCCTTCAATCGCTCACCGGCGAGTTCAGTCAGTTTATTGGTCTCCTCAAGGAATCCTTGACGCAACGTTCGGAAGATCATCATGCCTTCCACACCCGGATCTTCGAAAGTTCGGATAGCTTCAAGAATCTCGCAAACCTGGAAGACATCCGCGAAGTGCGAGACCACCTGGTGAAACTTGTGCGAGATCTCCGCCAGACCGTCATCGATCAGCAACAACAGGAAGAAAGGCGGAACGCGGACTTTGCCAAGAGGGTCCAGGATCTGGAATCCAAGCTGGAAGTCGCGAAGCGCGAAGCGCAAACTGATCCTCTCACGGGAATTCCGAACCGCGCGGCATTTGATCGCACGATCAAGACGTGGATCGAAAATAAGAAGAGTTTTGTCGTGGGGATGATCGATCTGGATCATTTCAAATCCATCAACGACACCCATGGGCATAAGGTTGGCGATAGCGCGCTGATTTGCGCCGCTCAATGGATTCGAGGGAATGTCCGCCAGGAGAGCTTCTTTGCGCGCCTCGGTGGAGATGAGTTCGCCGTACTATTGGACAACCTCAATCTCGGCGAAGCCGTTAAGCGATTCTCCGATCTGCTCGCGGAGTTTTCGAGCCGGAGCTATACGTGCTCGAACGGCACGGAAGAACGCACCGTTAGGTTCACAATGAGTTGCGGCCTGGCCGAATTCACGCCGGGAGACACGCCCGACACGGTAATCCAGCGTGCCGATGAAGGTCTGCACGATGCGAAGAAATACCGCAACCGGGCATGCACGAAGCGCCGCCCTATCTTTTCCGGGATATTTCAGCGCTCCTGATCACCGGTAGAAAGACGCGCATCCGCCTGTCAACGTCTTGTCAGAATCTCCCGCCGTCTGACAGACAGAGCCCTGATAGAGCCTCCACCTCCAAACGCAGCATAAACAAATCAATGCCTTAGCCCGGCTTACGGTTTGGCAGCGCCGTTGCCTTTGCACGCCTGAGTTCGCAGAACTCTGGAGAGACTATGGCGAAGGAAGAAGTGACTCTGGTACCGGTGCAGAAGAAATCGAAATTGAAGTTCCTGCTGATTGCAGTCCTGTTCCCAATGGCGGGCGCGGGCGGCTTCTTTGGCTGGAAGATGTTCTCGGCAACGCCGGCACGCGTTACCGAAGGCAGTGAAGCTTCAGCCGAGGGACATGACGCGGAAGCCGGCGAGACTGCAGGCAGCGCCGAGCATGGCGAACCCGGAGAGAAAACCGTACAAAGCACGGTTCTTAATTTTGAACCTTTCCTCGTAAACCTTTCAGATAGGGAAATCTCTCGCTATTTGCGCGTGACGATTCGGTTGCAAATGACAAGCAGAGGTGCGGCGGAAAAAATTGCGTCCGCCGATGTACTGACTTCGCAGATGCGAGATGCGATTCTAGGCCTTCTTTCATCCCGCAACTCGGAACAGATCATCACGCCCGAAGGCAAAGAGCAGCTGAAAACGGACATTGCCGAAAAACTGAATGGATTTCTTCCAAACAAACCGGTGAAAGCAGTCTTCTTCACCGACTTTGTCGTTCAGCTGTGATTCATGAACACCAACACTCCTAAAGACGAACAACAGACGATCGAGCCGATGGAAAGCCGACCCGTCATGGACCTCCTGAAACCTTTTCGCAGCATTCCGATGGAGCTGTCGGTCGAACTGGGACGAGGCAAGCTCACGCTTCGTGAACTGCTGGGACTCCAGTATCACTCGGTCTTCACGTTGGACCAGATTGCCGGCTCCCGATTGAATGCGTTCATAAACGGCGTCCCGCTGGCAAAGGCGGAGCCAGTCGTGGTTGAAAACCGCGTAGGAATAAAGATCGATGAGATTCTCGAAACTGACGCATAAGCGAATACTCCACATCCTGCTCGTCTTTCCGCTTGCTCTTGTGGTCTTGACGGGGCCTTTGGCTGGCTTTGGCACCGGCCTGGCAAAACCGGGGGCGGCATCCGTGCAACAGACTTCGGCGAAACCTGCTATGGAGGAACCGCCACTGACCGCAATGCCCATCACGGTCGAGTTGCCCGTGGAGGAAGCGCCGGGACTCTTCGGGCCTGGTGCGCGCGCAATCGGAGCGATGATCATCGTTCTCAGTCTGATCTGGATCACGATGGTCCTGCTGAAACGTTATATGCCCCATAGATTCGGGCCCCTCGGTCACAAAAGAAGGATTCAAGTTCTCGAGACGGTGCCCATCGGCGACAAACGAAGCCTCACCCTTGTTCGAATCGACGACGAGGACTTGCTTCTCGCTAGCACTCCAGGAAGCGTCTCGTTAATCAAACAAGTGCGCCTGACGAATCCAGAAAAGACAGCGGACGGCGAGACGACGAAAGGCCTGACACCCACGGCGCCTTCAGCCCGGACAGCCGAGACAGCGTGGGGGGACCCGAGGGAAGTAATGAGGCCGCCGAAGGCGGCGTACCGAAGCGATCCCGAGGGTGGGCCCGACGCTAACAGTACGTTTTCAGAAACGCTTGCTGAAGAGATTCGGCTCTCGGATCTCTCGATGGAAGGATCACTCGCCGGGTTTGCGCGGCTTCGTCAGGAACTCGAGGCCAGGTAGATCGTGAAACACCTCACTGTATTGCTGCTGGCACTGGTGCTGTTCGGCGTGATCGTCCCCGCCGCACAAGCCCAGTCCAGCGGCATTCCCGGAGAACTCCGGCTTGATGTTCGCGGCAACAGTGGTCAGCAGAGTTACTCGGTCCCGATCCAGATCCTTCTCTTCCTGACCGTTTTGACCTTTATTCCGGCAATCCTGATCTCACTGACGTCATTCACGCGGATCATCATCGTCTTCCACTTCCTGAGGCAGGCCCTGGGAACGAGTGAGACGCCATCGAACCAAATCATCATCGGCCTCACGCTTTTTCTGACAATGTTCGTGATGGCGCCTGTAGGCGAGCAGATAAAGCGCGACGCTGTTGATCCGATGATGGCCGGGAAGATTTCTCAGAGCGAGGCTTTGACTACGGCGGTCAAGCCATTGCGTGGTTTCATGCTGAAGTACACGCGAGAAAAGGATCTCGCGTTGTTCCTCTCTATTGCCAGACAGGAACGTCCGAAGACACGGGACGACGTGCCGACTACAGTTCTGATTCCCGCGTTCATGATCTCCGAACTCAAAACGGCGTTCCAGATCGGCTTCGTTCTGTTTCTGCCTTTTCTCGTTATCGACATGGTCGTCGCGACAGTCCTTCTTTCCATGGGAATGATGCAATTGCCGCCGGTGATGGTGTCGATACCATTCAAGATTCTTCTGTTCATCATGGTCGACGGCTGGAATCTCGTCGTCGGCTCACTGGTGAAAAGCTTTTACTGATCGAACGGCTCAGTTCAAGGAGACAAATGTCCGAAGCGGTACTCATGACCCTGGCCCGACAGTCCCTGGAGACCCTGCTGACAATCACAACGCCGATGCTGGTGGTCGGCATGGTCGTCGGAATCGCAATCAGCATTCTGCAGGTCGTAACCTCGATACAAGATGCGACCCTGGCATTCGTACCGAGAGCGATTGCAGTCTTCGTGGTTTTTCTGCTCAGTCTTCCATGGATCGTGCATAAGTTCGCGGCGTATACGACTGCCCTCTTCTCAAATTTCGAAATCTACATCCGATAGCGATGGAGATCTCCCCCGAGCAGCTTCTCTCGTTCCTCCTCATATTTACTCGGGTGAGCGGGATCTTCGTATTCACGCCGTTCTTCGGCAGCCTGAACATACCCGCGCAGGCGCGCATTGTTCTTTCGGTCGTTCTGAGTTACTTGTTTGCAATCGGCGCACAACCGGTGTTGCCTCGATTCACGCCCTCGTTGACCACCCTCTTCATCGGAATCCTCGGTGAATTGGTCGTCGGCATGGCGATCGGGTTTGCTGCGCATGCACTCTTCGCCGGTCTTCAGTATGCGGGACAGATCGCGGGCTTTCAGATCGGCTTCTCCTTCGTGAATGCCGTGGATCCTCAGACATCGAGCCGGTCAACGTCACTCTCCGTCTACCAGAACCAGATCGGCCTCATGCTTTTCCTGGGTCTCAACGCCCACCATTGGTTCATTCGTGCAATCGGAACGAGCTTGACCGCTTTGCCGCCTTTCACCATCCACGTCGGCCGCGAATTCGTCTTCAAGATGGCGGACCTGAGCGCACAGGTATTTGTGATCGGCTTTCAGATCGCCGCACCCGTAACGGCAGTGCTGATTCTGACGGATGTTGCGCTTGGTTTGATCGGACGGTCTGCACCGCAGGTGCACATTCTGGTCATTGGATTTCCGATGAAGATCCTTGTCGGCATTGGCGCACTGGGGATGGGACTCTACTTTCTGCCTGCTGCCATGAGGGTGTACACCGGGCGTCTGCAATACGACCTTGAAACAATCATTCGACTCTTGCGGAGCTGAATAACTCGTGGGACTTCTCGGCGACAACTCACGCAGCGAGAAAGCAACTCCGAAACGCCGAAGGGAAGCTCGGAAGAAGGGGCAGATTGCCCGAAGTCCAAAGCTTGTCGCCGGTATCGCGTTCGTCGGAGTTGCGATTGCATTGAGCATCGAGGCTCCGATGATGGTGCGCAGCCTCTCGTCAATGCTGCATCGCACGTTGTCCACAATCCGGCCCGGGGAGTTGACCGAACAAGGGCTACAAACGCTTTTTATTGAGTGCGCGATGGACATCGCCGGTGCGGTATTTGTTGTAACCGCCACCGCGGTCGTCCTTGCAGTTGCGGCGAACATGGCCCAGGGAGGATTGGTGCTTTCCACGTATCGCCTGGGGCTTCATCTGGAAAATCTAAGCCCTGCGTCGGGCTTCAAGAAGCTGATGCCGGGAACCGCGGCCGGCGAACTCGCAAAGTCGTTGCTGACCGTTGCGATCATCGGTTTCACAGCATATGCCGTCTATTCCGGAGCCGTCAGCAGGCTACCGCGCCTCGTGTTCATGGCCCCTCACGACATTGCCTCGACCACAGGCGCGATCGTCTATGAGTTCGCAATCAAATGCGGAATCTTTCTTCTCTTTCTGGGCGCAGGCGATTACTACCTGAATCGGCGGCGATTTGAAACCAGCATCCGGATGACAAAGCAGGAAGTGAAGGATGAAGCCCGAAACGCGGAAGGCAACCCGGAAATCCGGTCGCGCATCCGTCGGAGACAGCGAGAAATCGCCCTGCGCAGCATGATGGCGGAGATACCAAAAGCAGACGTCATCATTACCAACCCCACACATTACGCTGTCGCGCTCCGGTACAAACCGGAGTCGATGGCTGCGCCCATCGTCGTGGCGAAAGGAAAGGGTTATGTCGCCCTTCGAATTCGTGAAATCGCACGGGATCACGACGTCCCGTTTGTCGAGAATAAACCCCTGGCCCGCGCACTGTTCAAAACCGTCGAAGTTGGAAAGCAAATTCCCGTGGAGCTGTTCAAGGCTGTAGCGGAAGTGCTCGCGTACGTTTACAGGCTGAAAAGCATTCGGCTGTAGGGCGACGCTACCCGCACGTGTTCGGAGTGCAACTGTTTTAACCGCGGATTACGCGGATCGATCCGTGTAATCCGCTCCATCCGCGTAATCCGCGGTAAAAACAGTTGCACTGGTTCTCGGGTTTCAAACTGCCCCGCTACCCGGCCGCATTGAATTTGACAACGACTTCGTTTTATTGACAGAGATCGCTCATTCTCCTTCATTCCGCGACTACCGCCCGCCTCCCGTATTTAGCGATAACCCATTCCCCTCCATCGCTTTAGCCTTCGCGCCGTCACGTCCCGACGCTGTGGTACACGGCCTGCATTAGCGGACGCTGGAATGAACGCAGAACTTGCAGCTGTGAACCTTCTCCCGGCTCTACGGCGAAACTCGCATCTATTGATGCCGATTGCCGTCATCTGTTGCATTGCAGTAATGATCATTCCGCTGCCCCCGCTGTTGCTCGACATTCTCATCACGGTCGACATCACGGTCTCGGTCGTCATCCTGATGGTGTCGATGTACATCCTTGAGCCCGTCAGCTTCTCGGTATTCCCTTCCCTGCTGCTGCTCGTGACACTGTTTCGTCTTTCCCTGAACATTGCAGCGTGCCGTTTGATTCTCTTGCACGGCGGTGACGGGTTCTCCGCAGCCGGCCAGGTGATCCAATCCTTCGGGCAGTTCGTTATTGGCGGCAATTACATCATCGGCATTGTGATGTTCAGCGTCCTGCTCGCCATTCAATACATCGTGATCAACCACGGTGCGGCGCGCATCGCTGAAGTCACCGCGCGATTCACACTGGACTCCCTGCCTGGCAAGCAGATGTCGATTGATGCCGAGTTGAACTCGGGTTTGATCAATGAAACCGAAGCCCGTCACCGACGACGCCAGCTGCAGCGCGAGACAGAGTTCTACGGTGCTATGGACGGCGCGATCAAGTTCACGCAGCGAGATGCCATCGCGGCCGTAATTATCACCGCCATCAATATCGTTGCGGGGCTTGCCATCGGCATTCTTCAACACGGTATGGGTTTAATGGACGCCTTACAGACGTTCTCCGTACTGACGATCGGGGATGGCCTGGTGACGACAATTCCCGCACTGCTGGTTTCCGTTTCGGGAGGTCTGATCACCACGCGGGCCGCTTCCGAGTCGAACCTGGGAGAGGACGTCTCCGGACAACTGCTCTCTAACCCTCGACCCGTCGCCATCGGCGGCGCCGTCATGCTGGCATTTGCGATGGTACCCGGTCTTCCGAAAACAGCGTTTCTTCTGCTGGCGGCTGTCATGGGCGCAATTGCCTACGTTTCCAAGATCAAAGGTGACAACGAACAGCGTCAGGCCGACGAGCAGGCTGTTCAGCAAAAGAAGGCTCAAGCGACGCCCGAGAAAATGGAAGCCCTTTTGAAGGTCGATCCGCTCGGCGTTGAGGTAGGTTACGCACTGATCCGTCTTGTGGACGCGAAACAAGGCGGGGATTTTCTTTCGCGCGTAAAGGCCATTCGACGACAAATTGCCACCGAGCTTGGCGTCATTGTTCCGCCGATCCACATTACAGATAACCTCCAGCTCGGGCCAAAGGAATACTCCATCCTGCTAAAAGGGGTTCAAATCGCTCGCGGCGAAATCAATGTCGATAATGTTCTCGCCATTACGGGAGGCGATGTTCGCGAGACCCTCTCAGGCATTCCCACCACGGATCCTACGTTCGGGCTGCCATCCATCTGGATTAAGCCTGGGGAGAAGGAGCGCGCTCAACTGAGCGGATACACCGTGGTCGATCCGACGACCGTCCTTGCCACTCATCTATCCGAAGTGATCAAGAACCACGTCCACGAGCTGTTGGGCCGCCAGGAGACAAAAGGGCTCCTCGACCACTTGAACGAAACACACCCCAAGCTTATTGAAGAGACCGTTCCGAAAGTGCTGTCGTTGGGAGACGTTCAAAAAGTGTTGCAGAACCTCCTGAAGGAACGCCTTTCCATTCGTGATCTCACCACCATCGTGGAGAGCCTGGCCGACTTTGGAACCGTCAGCAAGGACCCCGATCTCCTTTCAGAATACGTGCGTCAGAATCTCAGCCGTTCAATCTGCCGCGCTGTGCAGAACGATCGGAACGAACTCGTTGTCTTTACGGTGAGCCCGGAGCTCGAGCAGAGCATCGTGAAGGGTCTCACTCATACAGAGAAGGGCACATACCTGATTCTCGAACCGAGAATGGTCGAAGAGATCGTCCACAAGGTTCACACGGCCGTACAGGGAAGTGTCGCCAGGGCCCGCACGATTGTGCTGACCTCGGCAAATGTGCGCCTGCATCTCAAGCGGCTGACGGAACGGATTCTGCCGGGCCTTGTGGTGCTTTCCCATAACGAGATCCCGCCGAACGTAAAAGTGATTTCAATAGGGATGATCGCCTGATGAAAGTTAAGACTTATCGCGCTGCAACGCTCAGAGAAGCTCTCGACAAAGTCAAACGCGAGCTGGGGCCGGACGCATTCATTCTGGGCCAGAGAGAAGTTCGATCGAAGAACCTGCTCGGATTATCCAAAGCGCGTGTCGAAGTGACGGCAGCTATCGAAGTTCCACAATCCGTCGCCCCTTCATCCTTGCTCGAACCATCCCGGAAACTGTCGGAGCGGGGCCTGGCCTCACCCGAAGCCATCGACAAAATTCGCGATCGTCTTCACATTTCTCGAGAGACTGCGGTGACCGCAAAGCCGGCTTCGACTGCGGACAATCAGATTGTCCTCGACGAGATCCGGAAATTGAATGCGGCCATTCGATCGATATCACCGGATCGACAAGCTTCTGTAGTCTGGCTCAAGCCGCGACGTTTTTCCAACGCGACCGCCAAGGAACTGTACGCAAAACTCGTGGCGTGCGGTATCGAAGAACGGCTGGCCGGATCTCTGACAGCCGGTGAAAGCGTATCCATGGACGCGATCGCGACGACGCTCGCCGGTCGAATCCGGCTATATCCCAACCTCATTCCGCAAGCGGCGCCCGACCGGCCAGCAGTCATCGCATTCGTGGGCCCCACGGGCGTCGGCAAGACGACAACGATTGCAAAACTTGCCGCGCACGCGGCCTTTAACAGTCATCTCAAAGTCGGCCTCGTGACTCTCGACAACTTTCGCATTGCTGCGGTCGAACAACTGAAAACCTATGGCGAAATCATGGGAATGTCCGTGAACGCGGCAGCCGGCGTCAGGGAATTGAACGCGGCGATTCAGGCGTTTTCTGACCGTGACGTGATTCTGGTCGACACCGCCGGCCGTAATCATCGCGAGATCTCGCAAGAATGGGAGCTCGCTGCGTTTTTGAACGCATCGGAACACATAAAGAAGACCCTCGTCGTTAGCGCGACAACATGCCAGGCAGATCTTGCGGACATAGTCGACCAATACGATGTCTTCAGTCCGGACTGTCTCATCTTCACGAAACTGGACGAAACGCGAGTGCGAGGCACCGTAATCAATGAGCTTGTGCGATCCGCCAAACCGTTAGCGTACGTCACAGTCGGCCAGGGTGTCCCGCAGGACATCGTGAAGCCGGAAGCCCG
>Ga0111538_10008921_pt1 | contig 13422 bp, 11 predicted proteins | sample SoiMethybrSBSTD1_FD_79669 | JGI IMG/M metagenome (GOLD analysis project Ga0111538, IMG submission 79669) | Bulk soil microbial communities from a Populus tree surrounding site in Tennessee, USA - Soil MetaG P. TD hybrid SBSTD1 (version 2)... | ecosystem: Environmental > Terrestrial > Soil >...
AAAGTCGTAGGCCTGAAGGAGCGGCACGGTGCGGCGGCCCTGCACCTCCTGGTAGATGCGGTGATCGTCGATCGAGCCGCGCTGGCTCACGATGCAGAAGACCGGGATCTGATGGCGCAGGTTGAGCGTCGCGAGTTCGCCGGTGCAGGTGAGCAGTCCGGTCGCGCCCATCAGCGCCACCGAGCGCACGCCGCCGAAGAACGCGCCGCTGCAGATCGCGATCGCCTCGGCCTCGCGCGCCACCCGGACATGGCGGATCTGGTTGTCGGCGGCGATGCGTTCGATCAAAGGAGCGACCCAGTCATCGGGGAGCGAAGCGGCGATCCTGACGCCGCATTTCGTGAGCTGCTCGTGAATTCGCGCGGTCACATCCATGATCGGCTCGGCTGTTCAACTCGATCGGCGCACGCTCACGGCGCCGCGGCGATGACCTCGACCTCGACCAGAAATTCAGGTCGCGAAAACCCGGAGACGATCATCAGCGTGGAGGCCGGCGCGGGATCGCTGATGTAGAGGTCGCGCACGCTCATATATCCCTTCAAATGCTCGCGCGAGACGACAAAGGAATTGATGCGCACGATATCGCCGAACGTGAACGACCCCGCCTCGAGCACGGCGCCGATATTGCGGAAGCACAGATGCGTCTGCTCCTCGATGGTCGCGGGCACCAGATCGTCGGGCGCCACGCCGAGCTGGCCGGAGCATACCAGAATGCGATGACCGTCCGGGATTTCCACGCCGTAGCTGTAGCGTGCGAACGGCGGCCGGATGCCTGGCGGAGTGATGTGCCTCATGGCGGCTAGTGTCCCGATTCCGAAGTTCGCAAACCCTAGCGGCACCCTCTGATGCGAACTTCGGAATCAAAGGGACACTAGCAAATTGACGATTTTAGTGCGGTTAATTGGATTTGAAGTTCCTGAGCAGGCTTGCGGCTAGAACGACAGGAACTTCAAATCCACCGCACTGATACACGTCAAGGTGGCGGTTGATGATCAAAGACGTAGCCGAAGGGGGTCGCCATTGTGTCTATGAAGGCTGGTCCAGTCTACGTCATTGCGGGGCGCCGCGAAGCGTCGGACCCCGACGTACAGGCGAAGGCAGGGGCAGAACGACCAGGCAGCAACCCGCCGGTCAGATGACAGGCAGTGCTTTTGCTATACCATGCCCTCGCTTTGGAACGTGAGTCCGCTCGATGGCCATCACCGCTGCATTCCGTCACGACTTGTGCGACATCCCGGTTCTGGAAGATCCGGGATCGCTGCGGATGAGAAGCCGCGATTTCTTCTGGTTCTCGCCGATCCTGAAGGAGATGTTGGAAGACAAGCGCGCCGACGTGGTGGTGGTAGCACGCGACAAGGCGGACGTGATGCGCCTCGCTGCCGCCTGCGCCAAACATCGCGTGCCGGTGACCGTGCGCGGCGGCGGAACGGGAAATTACGGGCAGGCGGTCCCGCTCGCGGGCGGCGTCGTGCTCGACATGACCAAGCTCGATCAGGTGATGTGGCAGCGGCCGGGCGCCGGGCGGTTCGGCGCGGGCGCGCGCATGCTGGACATCGACCGCGCGCTCGTCCCCGCCGCTCACGAGTTGCGCTTCTACCCGTCCACGCGCCAGCACGCGACCATCGGCGGCTTCATCGCCGGCGGCGCGGCCGGCGCCGGCTCCTGCACCTGGGGCCAGATCTCCGATCCCGGCGCCGTGCTTGCGGTCGAAGTCGTCACCATCGAAGAGCATCCCCGCACGGTCGAGTTGCGCGGGCGTGACGTGCTCAAGGTCATGCACGCCTATGGGGTCAACGGCATCATCACCGAGGTGGAAGTGCCGCTGGCGCCGAGCCACCCCTGGTGCGAACGGATCGCAACCTTCCCGTCACTCACGGCGGCGGCGCGTTTCGCCCACGCTTTCACCGAGTGCGATGGCATCGCCAAGAAGCTCGTAACCGTGCACGACCCGCAGGTCGTGCCGTATTTGCGCCGTCTCGCGCCCTATGCGGCACCGGGCCACGCCATGGTGATCGTCATGGTCTCCGAGCCGCAGGCGGAAGCGCTCGAATTGCTGGTGGCCGACCACGGCGGCGAGGTCACGTTCCGCCGCGGCGCCGATGATGCGCGCAAGGTTGCATTCGCCGAAGCATCCGGCCTGCAGCCGCTCTACGAGTTCACCTGGAACCACACCACGCTGCACGCCATCCGGATCGATCCATCGATCACCTATCTGCAGCTTCGCTTCCCGCCCGTCCACAATCTTGAACTGGTGGATTGGGTGGCCGAGCGCTTCCGTGACGAAGTGCTGCTGCATCTCGAATTCCAGCGCCGCTTCGGCAAGGTGACCTGTTCGAGCCTCCCGCTGGTGCGCTACAGCAGCGCGCAGCGGCTCGATTCCATCATGGCCGAGCTCGACGCTAAAGGCGTGGCCGTCTCCAACCCGCACACGTTCGTGCTCGACAATGCCGGCTGGAAACGGGTCGACGCCCCGCAGGCCGAGTTCAAGCGCATGGCCGATCCCTACGGCCTGATGAACCCCGGCAAGCTCAAGCATTGGCAGGCCGAGCACATGCAGGCGATGGCGTAATGACCACGAGGCGCTTCTGGGCAGAGCTCAAGTCGAGCGAGTTCGCCGCGCTCGATCCCAATTCCACCCTTGCGATCTTGCCGGTGGCCGCCACCGAGCAACATGGCCCGCATCTTCCGGTCATGACCGATACCGCGATCGCCGAAGGCATGATCAAGACCGTGCTCGCTCGCCTCCCCGAGGATCTGCAAGTGCTGTTCCTCGCGGTCCAGACGATCGGCAAGTCCAACGAACATCTGCGCTCGCCCGGCACGATCACCTATTCGGCCGACAACCTCACCCGGATCTGGTGCGAGATCGGCGAAGGCGTGCACCGTGCCGGCCTGCGCAAGCTGGTCATTGTCAATTCGCACGGCGGCAACAACGATGTCATCGGCATCGTCGCCCGCGAGCTGCGCGTGCGACTCGGCATGCTGGTCGCCACCACGCAGTGGCGCCGGTTCGGACTGCCGGCGGGGCAATATTCGGCCTTCGACGCCAGCCATGGCATTCACGCCGGGGACATCGAGACTTCGCTTATGCTCCATTTTCGACCCGATCTCGTCGACATGACCAAGGCCAAGCTGTTCCCGTCCAAGGCTGCCGAAATGGAAAAGCACTACACGCATCTGCGGCCGGCGGGCCAGCACGGCTTCGGATGGATCGCGCAGGACATCAATCGCGACGGGGCGGTCGGCGACGCCTCCGCGGCCACCGCGGAAAAGGGCCGCCTGACCGCGGAGCATCAGGCCGATGCGTTCATCGCTTTGTTGCGCGACGTGGCGCGGTTCCCGTTGAACGAGCTGGCGTAGATCGATGTGTGGCCGGCGCTACTTTGCCCGGCCCATCCGGTAGGGCTTGAGGATCGCGTAGACCGCCTCCTGCGCGGGCGTTGCGATGCCGTATTTGCGTCCGAGAGCGACCACCTTTCCCGCGAGCCAATCCAGTTCGAGGCGGTTGCCCGCCTCCAGGTCGTTCGCCATCGAGGCCTTCATCGTTGGCGGAAAGCCCGCCACCGCACGCTCGAGCTCCGCTGGATAGTCCGGCGGGAACTCGACGCCGACAGCGCGGCCTACGGCCATCGTCTCGTGCATCAGCTTGAAGAAGAAAGCGCGCATGTCCGGATCATCGCGGATGACACCGAGGGGCTGGCGCGTGCTTGCCGTGATGCCGGACGTGCCCGAGAGCACCACGAACTTCTTCCAGAGGTCGAGAAGCATATTGTCCGCCAGCTCGACGTCGATGCCTGCAGCCTTCATCTGCTCCACGTAGCCGGCGAGCACGGCATCGGGACTCCGATCGAGCCGGCCGCAACGGACAATGGCCATTGCGCCGGTATGGCGGATCACGCCCGGCCCGGCGATCTTCGTGACCACATAGGTCGCGCCGGCGACCGTGACGTCATCTCCAAGGATCGGGGCCAGTCGCTCGACGCTGTCGACGCCGTTCTGAAACGTGATCACGCGCGTGCCGGAGCCGACGAGCGGGCGCGTCTGCTCTCCCGCCGTCTCGGTATCCCAGAGCTTGACGGCGAACAGCACCAGGTCGACTGGTCCGACCTGCTTCGGGTCATCGGTGACTTTGACGTCCTTCAGATGAAGGTCGCCGAGGGTGCTCTCGATCTTGAGACCGTCCCGGCGAATAGCATCGCGATGGGCGCCGCGCGCAATGAACGTCACGTCGTGTCCGGCCGCAGCCATCCGCGCGCCGTAATAGCCTCCCACGGCGCCCGCTGCCATGACCGCAATCCGCATCTCGCACCCCTCCGCGCGGCAAGGTATCCGCCTCGCCCAAGACTAACGCTTCACGGCCTCGCGCCAGTTGGTGTCGCCGGAACTGTCGAGCAGGCGCCCGACGTCGACGTTCTCCTCGCCGGGAACGCGAATCCGCTTGAACACCATCTCGTCCGCCTGAAGCGGCTTGGTGGCGTCAAGCCCCATCTTCGCGCCGACGCCGTTGCGCGTCGACGGATCGAGCTTGGACCCCTGGCTTTCGGAAATGACGACAAGGTCGCGGTCGGCCTGGAAGCGGGTCGCCACGGCCCATTCGACCTCGGTGGCATTGTGGATGTCGACGTCCTCGTCGACGACGATCACCTGCTTCACGTCGTAATGACCGGCGAAGGCGCCAAGCATGATATTCTTGGCCTCTCCCTCCTGGCGCTTGCGGATCTGCACATAGAGGTGATAGCGGCACACACCACCTTGGGCGAGGTGCACGTCGCGCACGTTCGGAAACGATCGCTGCAGATGTGCGAGCAAAGTGGCTTCGCGCGGAATCGCCCCCAGCAGCAGATGCTCCAGGCCGCCGCCGACGATGGTGTGGAAGATGGCGTCCTTGCGATGCGTGACCGCATCGATCTCCATTACATGCCGCTCGGCGCGCTCGCCGTAATATTGCGGAAACTCTCCGAACGGCCCTTCGGCTTCGCGCACGCCGGGCAGAAAACGGCCCTCGATCACGATCTCCGCGTCGGCCGGTACCCGCAATTCGCTGGTCAGGCACTTGACCACCGACAGCGGCCGCCGGTGCAGCGCGCCGGCGATCTCCAGCTCGTCGACATCGATCGGAGCGATGGCCTGGGAGGCCAGCAATGTGAGCGGGTCGATCCCGACGACGATGGCGGCTTCGAGCGCGCGCCCGCCCTGCTCCGCCATCTCGAAGAACATGTGGGCATGGCGCGGAAGAAGCAGCACGCCGAGGCGGTTGGGCCCGCTCAATTGGCAGCGATGGATCGAGACGTTCTGCTTGCCCGTGCGCGGATTGCGGGTGATCATCAGGCCGGCCGTGACATAGGGGCCGCTGTCGTGCTCGTTGTGAGTTGGCAATGGAAGCAGATGCTCGAGATCGACCTGACGATGGACGATCTCCTGCGCCGGTGCCGATGCCGTCTCCCGCCACGGGATCGGATTGAGCGCAGCCTCCTGAAAGCGCGCCAGCACTTCTCCCGGCTCGACAGCCATTGCCTCGGCCATCCAGTCGCGATTGGAGACGAGGCCGGAGACCACTGGAATATGGTGCCCCCCCGGACGCGGAAACAGCGTTGCGCGCGACCCGTCGAGACGCTTGGCAATGGCCGCCAGCTCGAAGCGAAGAGCGGTGCCGGGCTTCACCACCAGCAGGCGATCGCGCGCCGCCAGGTGATCAAGCCAGTCGCGGAGCGACCGGACCGGCTGCGGCGTGTTGTCGCCGTGCGTTCGCGCCGCCGCGAGCTCTCCGCCGGTTTGAAGCGCTTTGCGCATGGGGCAAACGACCTGCTTGTCTCGACGCGAATGGGCTTGCAGAACATGTATCATCGAGGAGAGGCCGGGCCAACTCGTCCCGGCCGGACTGCGCCGTTTCGTGCTCACAGGACTGCCACAACATGACAGCCGCGCGGGCTAACCGCATCCGACCATTGATCGTAGGGGGACACGCGCCCCGTGCTTGATCTCGGCACGAGTTTCATCGCGAGTGTCGCGCGCGATCCCGACGCGTTGGCGATCGTCGACGGCGAACTGCGCCTGACCTATAGCGCGTGGTATCAGAAGATTTCGTCGCTGGTCGCCGGCTTCGACGACCTCGGGCTCCGGCCGGGCGATCATCTCGTCATGCTGCTGCAGAACCGCTGGGAAGCAGCGACGATCCACTGGGCCTGCCAGTTCGCCGGCATCATCGTCACCCCGCTGAATTGGCGCTCCAGTTCGAGCGAGCTGGATTTCTGCCTCGAAGACGCCGAGGCGAAGGCGATCGTCTATGAACAGGTCTCCGCCGAGACGGTGGGTTCGTCGAGCAAAGCGAGGGCTTGCCCGCGCATCGCGGTAGGCGACCCGCGCGCACGAGACCTTGCGTTCGAGTCTCTCGTCGGCGCAGGCGCAAGCGCCGTCCAGCCGCGGGTCGACGCCGAGGCCTGGTCGGTCATGCTCTATACGTCGGGCACGACCGCGCGGCCGAAAGGCGTGCCCCGCCGTCAGCGCGCCGAGCGCGCCGCGGCGGTTGCGCATGTCGCGCAGAATCTCTACGGCCAGCACGAGCGCACGCTCGGAGCCATGCCTCTCTATCACACCATGGGTGTGCGCTCGCTCATCGCCATGTCGCTGATCGGCGGCGCCTTCGTCTGCCTGCCGCGCTTCGACGTCGCGCGCGCGCTCGAACTGATCGCGGCCGAGAAGCTCACCAATCTCTATCTGGTGCCGACGCTTTATCATGACCTCTTGCATCACGAGCAATTTCGGGCCACCGACGTCAGCTCGGTGCGCAAGCTCGGCTTCGCCGGCGCTCCGATGACGGATGGGCTGCTGCAAGGCCTCAAGGCGGCGTTCGAGCCGGATCTGTTCGTCAATCACTATGGCTCATCCGAAATCTACACCTTCACCATCGACCAGAATGCCGCGGCGAAACCGGGCTCGGCCGGCCGCGCCGGCATCAACCAGATGGTGCGGGTCGCGCGGCTCGGCGCGACGTCACCCGAGGACGTGGCCGCGCCGGGCGAGGAAGGGGAGATCATTGCGCTGCTCGCGGGCGATGAATCCTTCGAAGGCTACTGGCGGCGGCCGGACGCGGACGCCAAGGCCTTGCGCGACGGCTGGTACTTCACCGGCGACACCGGATATTTCGACCGCGACGGCGATCTTTTCGTCACCGGCCGCGTGGACGACATGATCATCACTGGTGGAGAGAACGTCTCGCCAGTCGAGATCGAAAGCTGCCTATCGCTGCATCCGGCGGTGTTGGAGGTTGCGGTGGTGGGGCTGACAGACGAACGCTGGGGCAAGATCGTCTCCGCCTTCGTCAAGCGCCGCGTCGTCGTCGAGCCGCAGGAGCTCGATCAATTCTGCCGCAACTCGGGGCTCGCCAATTTCAAGCGCCCGCGCCGCTACGTCTTCGTCCAGGCGATCCCGAAATCGCCGGTCGGCAAGCTCCTGCGCCGCAAGCTTCTGGCGGGCGAGTACGACCCGGAGCGGTCAAATGCAATGTCCGAAGAACCGGAAACCGGCTCACCGCAGAAAACCCATCAAACACAGTGAGGACGGCACCCAACACAATGAAGGCGGAGCATTTTCCGTCCGTATTGACACGGGTTTCATTGCTTGGCTGGACCCGGCAATCCATCCTTTTCACAAGATCGTTTGCGAAGGAGATGGACCGGGGGTCAAGCCCGCGGGTGATACATGTGACGAGCGATTGCTGGATCAAGCCAGCTCGAAGATGCTCCGGAACGCCCTTCAACCGGGACCTGTAAGATGACTTCGACTTTTGCCGACCCTCGCCTCGCCACGCTCGACGGTTTTCGCGTGGACATCGATCCCGCGCGCGAGCGGGCGGACGTGATCCTGGACCGCCCGCCGCTGAATGTCATTTCGATGCCGCAACGCGACCAACTGCGGCTCCTGTTCGAGGCCTTGGAGGAGGATGAGCGGGTTCGGATCATCGTGTTGCGCGCAGCCGGCGAGCATTTCTCCAGCGGGGGCAATATCAAAGGTTTTCTGGAAGCGACGCCGGAACTCGTCTCGCGGCTCGCCTGGAACATCGCCGCGCCGGCGCGCTGCGCCAAGCCGGTGATCGCCGCCAACCGCGGCTATTGCTTCGGCGTCGGATTCGAGCTTTCGCTCGCCTGCGACTTCCGCCTCGTGTCCGAAACCTGCTTCTACGCGCTGCCGGAGCAGCGGCTCGGCCAGATCCCGGGCTCCGGAGGCTCGGCGCGACTGCAGAAGATCATCGGCATCACCCGCACCAAGGATATCGTGATGCGGTCGCGCCGCATCCCGGCCAAGCAGGCCTATGACTGGGGCATCGCGACCGAGTGCGTGCCGGACGACAAATTGGAGGCGGCGACCGACGCGCTGGTCGAGGAATTGCGCGCGTTCTCGCCGCTCGCCCAACGCACGGCGAAGAAGCTGCTGAACGACACCGAAGACGCCACGCTGTCGCTCGCGATCGAGCTCGAGGGTCACTGCTACAGCCGGCTGCGGCAATCTGATGATTTCCGCGAGGGGGTCGAGGCGTTTCACGCCAAGCGCCCGGCGCGATTCAAGGGAACTTGATGCAAGTCTTACATCGCGGCCGGAAGCCAAGTACAGAACCTCAACCTGCGGGGAACCCATGACGACACAACAACCATCCAACCGCTTTGCGCTGTTCGCGATCGGCGCCCTTGCAATGATCCTAGGCGGCGGCGCCGCCGACGCGCAGACCTATCCGACGCGGCCGATCCAAGTGATCGTTCCGTTCGCCGGCGGCAGCGCGAGCGACGTCGTCACCCGGATCCTGCTCGATCGCACCAGCAAGTCGCTCGGACAACCCTTCGTCATCGACAACCGTCCAGGTGCGGGCGGCAATACCGGCACGCTCGCGGCGGCCAGGGCCACGCCCGACGGCTACACCTTGGTAGCGACCGGCTCTGGCCCAGCGGCGATCAACAAGGCGCTTTACAAGGACCTCGGGTATGAAACCGAGAAGGATTTCGAACCGATCTCGCTCGTCGCGGTCTTTCCCATCGTTATCGTAGCCAGCACAAAACTGCCGGTGAAGACCCTGAACGAGTTGGTCGCCTATGCGTTGGAGCGGCCCAACCAGCTCAATTACGGCTCGGTCGGAATCGGCAGCTCGCAGCACCTCGGCGGGGTCTATTTCGAGCAGATCACGGGTGCCAAGCTCACCCACGTGCCGTATCGCAACATCGCACAATACGCTCCGGATCTCATGGCAGGCACGGTGCCGCTCGGTTTCCAGTGGCTTCCGAATGTACTGGCACCGCTCCAGAGCGGTGGGGCCAGGGCGATCGCCGTCGCGAACGAAAAACGCATGGCGGCGCTGCCCGACGTGCCTACCACGGCCGAGGCGGGGGTACAGAACTACATCAACTCCGGCTGGTTCGTGCTGCTGGCGCCGAAAGGAACGCCGAAGCCGATCGTCACCAAGCTGAACGAAGAGGTCACCGCCGCGCTGAAGGATCCGGCGTTGCGGGAGAAATTCACCGAGCAGGGCGCGGAGCCGGTGATCATGAACCCGGACGAACTCGCAAAGTTCATGTCCGCCGAAGCGGTCAAGTGGCGTGACATCATCACCAAGGCTGGAATCCAGCCGATCCAATAGACACCGCAGGACTGCGGGCGCTCCTCCGGAGGATCACAGCACGTTCCCTGTGCGGTCCGGCGACGGCAGGGAAATGTCTGGGCGGTTTGCGACGCAATAGCGCACCGACCGCACGTCGCTATCGTGCGACGTCATCGCTGGCTTGAACGCCGCACATCGTGATCCCACCTGATCCGAGGACGGTGATACACCCGACGGCCATCCATCCGTCTGGTATCGCGGTATCGCAGCGGGTGAGACGCAAAGATGGGGCAGGCCATTCTATATTACGCCACGCTGGCGCTCGAAGCACTGGTCGGCGTTTTTGGCATCCGCCTTTACCAGGAGCCGCCCTATGACATCGTTGACCGCCTCGACCCCGGCTTAGAAATCCGCCGGTACGCCCCACGTCTCGCCGCCGAAGTTGAATTGCCGGTCGCCGGCGGGAGCGGACGTGATGAGGCATTTCGATTGCTGTTTGCTTATATCGCTGGTGCTAACCGGGCTTCAGCATCGCAGGCGGCCAGGATCGCCATGACCATGCCGGTGGAAGTAAGCGACAAGCAGCGAATAGCGATGACTGTGCCGGTGCAGACTGGGGAAGGAAGCGATACGGTGCGAATGCGATTTTTCCTGCCCGCAAAATACACCCGCAACGGCGCGCCAAAGCCCGCTGACGTCCGCGTGCGACTCGTCTCAATCCCGGATGAGACGGTTGCGATCTTAAGATTTTCCGGATCGGGCCGAGATGATGCACGGCGTCAAGCCGATCTGATGACAAGACTCGCGGCATCACGATGGCAGCCGACCGGGCAGCCCTACACCCTTTACTATGACGCCCCGTTCACGCTGCCCTTCCTGCGGCGCAATGAAGCGGCGGTAACCGTTGCACGGGCATTATAAGGCGCCGATTTTTGCACCGCTTCGCAGCAGGAGTGCCTGCGCATTGTCGGCGGATCAATTGATGACTGACGCGGAAGCATCGCTTCGGTATTGCGGCTGAGAATGAGTATGATTTTCGGTTGTCGTTGGTGTAGACAGCGCCAGGAACCTGGTTGAATAACGATCCACGCAAACAGCGCACCTCCGAACCATCATGGCGATTGAAGAACGCGTGCTGATTGCCGGCGCCGGACCGGTTGGTCTGGTGGCGGCGGCCAACCTCGTGCGCAGCGGCGTGCCGGTGACCGTGCTGGAGGCCGGCCGCGACCTCAGCGAGGAGTCGCGCGCGTCGACCTTTCACCCGCCGACGCTCGACATGCTCGACCGGCTCGGCGCCGCGCAGCCGCTGATGGCGCAGGGGCTCGTCGCGCCATCGTTTCAGTATCGAAGCAAGCAGCACGGAGTGCTCGCCCAGTTCGATTTCGGCATGATCGCCGATACCACGGGCCATCCCTATCGCGTGCAGTGCGAGCAGTCCAAGCTGACACGCATCCTGTACGAGCAGTTGCGCAACGAGCCCAATTTCGAGCTGCACTTCGATGCCCAGGTCCGACACGTCGCGCAGCACCGATCCGGGGTAGAGATTTCGATCGACCGCAATGGGCGGACCGAGACGAGATCCGGTCGCTGGCTGATCGGCGCCGACGGCGCCCGCAGCGATGTCCGGCGCTCGCTCGGGATCGAATTCGACGGCTTTACCTGGCCGGAGCGTTTCCTGGTGGTGAGCACGCCGTTCGATTTCCATGCCGTCATTCCCGACCTGGTGGCCGTGAGCTATGTCACCGATCCGGAGCGCTGGCATTTCCTGCTGCAGATTCCAGGCCTGTGCCGCGTCATGTTTCCCGTGGCAGCGCATGAGAGCGACGAACAGGCGTTGAGCCCGGAATTTGCTCAGTCGCTGATGGCCACAGTGGTGCCGGGCATCGCCCGATACGAGATCGCCCACGTCACGCTCTACAAAGTACACCAGCGGGTTGCGAAAACGTTCCAGCAGGGCCGTGCGTTCCTCGTGGGCGACGCGGCCCACATCAACAATCCGCTTGGCGGCATGGGCATGAATGGCGGTATCCACGACGCCATCAACCTGACCTCACGCCTGGTCGACGTCTGGCATGGGACGAAAGGCGACAACGATCTCGACGGCTACGACCGGCAGCGCCGGCTGGTGACGCTCGAATATATCGAGAAACAGTCGATCCAGAACAAACGCAACCTCGAGTCCGACGGAACCGAGTTCAGGCGCGCGCTGACGGAAATCGCGGCCGACAAGGCCGCCGCCTACGCCTATCTGCTGCGAGTCTCCATGATCGCGAGCCTGCGCCGGGCTCAGGAGCTGGGGTGAATGACGTGGTGAACCGTATGCGCGCAGCCAGATGCGCATGGGTGTGAGCTTGACGAAGGCGAGGTCGTTGGCCGCGAGCTCGTCGAGTTCCCCGATCGTGGCAGCGCGATCTATGCTATGTCCTTCAAGAGAAATTGGGAGGACGCTGCGATGACGATTGCGAAAAATATCTCGCTTGAACGCCGCAAGTTCCTAGGCGCGCTCGGCGCAGGCGCCGGTGTCGCGGCATTGGCGGCCGGCTCGCTGGACGCACAGACGCCGGCCACCGCGCAAAAGGTCGATGACAAGAATGCCGCGCCCTTGAAGATCATCGACTTTCACAATCATTACATCGGCCCCCGGCTGACTCTGACCAACTTGGCCGCTGTCCCGCCCGCGCAGAAGCAGTATTGGGAAGGCGTCAATCGCAAGCTTGCCGACCCGACCGCGCTGACGGCCTCGATCGAAGCGGCGGGCATTGCCGCCCGCGTGATCAACACGCCGACGGCCTTCATCGAGGACGCGGACGGCAACGTTCCGACCGATGTCTTCCCGCGCATCAACGATCATCTCGCCGAGCTGGTGAGCAAGAATCCGGGCCGCCTTTACGGCCTGGCCACGGTCGACGCGTATAGCGGAGACGCCGGGGCACGGGAACTGACCCGCGCCGTTCGCGACCTCGGCTTGCGCGGCGTGTTTGTCGAGAGTGCGAAGCGCGACCTATTGCTTGACGCGAAAGAAGCGCGTCCGACCCTCGCGGCCGCGGCGTCGCTCGGCATACCTGTGTTTGTCCATCCGATCACCGATCCCACCATGCACAAACGGTTCGCGAAATACGGACGCCTCGGTGTGCGGCTTGCCCGCAGCACCATCAACTCCGCGGCTCTGTTCGCGATGCTCGAGGGCGGCACGTTCGACGAATTGCCTGATCTGCGCGTTGTGGTCACGACACTTGCGATTGGCGGAGTGCTGCTCGCGGGCGGTTTTGGCGACGGCTATCGCCTACGCAGCGACGCGCCGGCCCTGACCCGCCGTCATGTCTATATCGACACCATGGGTCTGCACCCGGCCCTGGTTCGCAGCGCAGTGGACCTGCTCGGAGCGGACCACGTCGTCATGGGCACCGACTGGCCGATCGCGGAGGAGAGATCCGTACCCGAGCGCCTGCAGAAGGCATTCGCGTTCTGCGGGCTCGATGCCTCCCAGCAGCAAATGATCGCCAGCGGCAATACACTAAGATTGCTGGGTGTTTCATAGCGAGCCGGCCCTCCTGAGCGAGGACCGGGAATTTTTGAGTTGGATCGAGCCGGCGCGGTGCTTCGGGCTCACTCCGCCGGCGTTGCCGCGATTGCCTTCTCCTTCGATGGTTGCGGCGCGGTCCAGGTCGCGGGCGAACGGCCCAGGCCGAACATAAATGCAGCTACGATCGCGTAAGCGATTGCAACCGCCGGGGTGACGGAGAACCCGACCGATTCGCCATGCATGAAGCCGAAGAAGGTGAGCACCGCGCCGGACAGGGCGAAGGCGGACGCCTCGGCGAATTTCTTCTCGATGACGA